>Ga0302322_100000505_pt1 | contig 30046 bp, 31 predicted proteins | sample Fen_T0_2_FD_203757 | JGI IMG/M metagenome (GOLD analysis project Ga0302322, IMG submission 203757) | Peat permafrost microbial communities from Stordalen Mire near Abisko, Sweden - Fen_T0_2 | ecosystem: Environmental > Terrestrial > Soil > Wetlands > Permafrost | place: Sweden: Abisko...
CGGTTCCAGCGGGCCGAGGCCAAAGATTTCGTCGAGAATTTCACGGGCGAGGCGTTCACGCTCGGCGAAGCTGAGAGGAACGGCTTCGCTGTTGACGGAGTTGCGGATGAGGATGAGAACTTCCTCGCGCGCAGAATCGCCGGTGGAACGGCCGAGCTTTTCCAGATCGAGGCGATCGAGGATCTTGCGGTGCAGGTCGGCCTTTACCTGCTGGTATTCGCTGCGCTCGAAGGCTTGAAGGTTCGGCATAGTTTGTTTAGATCATTCTACGTTTAATGCTGAGCCGGGACGATTTTGTAATTTCGTAATTGTGCGATTTGGTAACTGAAACTACGCCTTGTTCTACACTGTCTTGAACAACGACCACGCCGTGCGTTTCACTTCAAGATCGTCTTTGGTCAGCAATTCCGCCAAACCGGCGATGGAACGGGCGATCTCCGAGTTTCCGGACTGCATGATGGGAACACCGCGATCGATCGCACTCGAAACCGCAAAATACTGATTCGGGATACGCCAGAGAACAGGTGCGCCAATCGCCGCCTCGGTTTCTGCTTCGTTAAACCCGGCAACCTTGCGGTAACGATTTAGCACAAGAGCAAAACGATCCCGAGACCCGCTTTCCCCCAGGTACTGCGCGACTCGGCCAGCGCTCCAGAGCGAAGCGACGTCGGCATGTGCAACGAGGAGAACCTTTTCGGCCAGGTTGCTGCTTAAGCGCGTAGCGCCATCAAGACGGGAAGAGGCATCGACGACAACATAGTGGAACTGGCCGACCAGCATGTCGAACAGACGCGCGAAGTCGGAAACGGACGGTTCAGCAGCAACCGGAGTCGAGGCTCCGGCCAGCACCTGCAAGCCACGTTCATGACGCGGCATAAAGCTATCGAGCAGGGAAGCGTCGAGCCGGTGCAGGTTGGTGATGGCGTCGGAGACGGTGAACGCGGGTTTGAGATTGAGGTGTAGTGCGCAGTGTCCGAGCGGAGCCAGGTCAACCAGGGCTGTGCTCGGATTGATGGCATGCAAAGCCAATGCAAGATTGACAGCGACGGTGGTGGCCCCCGTGCCGCCCTTGGCATTTACGATGGTGAAGACCTTGCCGCGGTTGGATTCGCGGCCGGGCTTACGCCGTGTGGCGGTCAAGCGAGCGAAAGCCTCGATCAGATCGGTGGTCGTGGTTGGACGTTCGATGTATTCCCGAACTCCGGCGCGCATGGCGCTCACGATTAACTGCGGCTGCGTCATGGGGCCGATGGCAAACACGGCAGCGTGCGGGAGTTCCTGGTGGAGGATCTCAATTGCTCGCAGGGAAGAAGTAGTGGCATCGGTTGAGATGTCCACCAAGACCACGTCGGGCGAAAAAGCATGGATGCGGCGGAGAACCGGATCTGTGGCGGTAAGCGGAAGAGTGGAGTTTGCGGCCACAGTACGGGCGACGCTGGTGCCGTCGACCAGAACCTGGAGCACGGCCCGCTGATCATTGTCCGCAGCGAATATGGCGACTGACAATTCCGGCATGATTCCTAACCCCACCGCAGCGTACGACTGGTCTCATGATAGCCCAACCGAGCACCCGGCAGCGCTTTTGGCGCCGAATGCTCGCAAGCAAACGTCGCGGTGACACCCCCTACCTATTTCTTGGATGTTCCGGGTAGATTCTTGTCGAACTTGTCTCGATCCAGGTAGGGCTCGGGAGCAGCAGGACCCTTGGGAGCTTGCGTGCTCGGCGAAATCTTCCGAGCCGTGCAGAGGACCATCAGTTCGGAATTACTCTTCTGGCTGCTCCGGCTCTTGAAGAAATTCCCGAGAATCGGAATATCGCCAAGCCCAGGAACTTTGTTCATCACCTCGGTGACGCGATTGTCCATCAAACCGGCAATCACGAAGCTCTGGCCATCCTGCAACTCGAATTCCGTGTCAGCCTTGCGCGTACTGATTGCGGGAATCGTCGTCCCGGCGATGGTCACGGAATTCGCAAAGTCGAGCGTGCTGACTTCGGGAACAACGTGGAGATGAATGTTTCCATTGGGCTGGATGATCGGAGTGAACTTCAGGCGCACACCGAATTCACGAAACTGAATGGTGATCGTGGACAGACCCTGGCCGCTGGGCTGGGCGACCGGAAAGGGAAATTCGCCCCCAGCCAGAAAGCTGGCTTCTTTTCCGTTGACGGCGACCAGGTTGGGTTCCGCCAGAATCTGCAGCATGTTCCGACCTTGGAGTGCGCGGATCACGGTACCGAGGTGAATCTGGGGGTTAAAGAAGAACAGATTGAGAGCGTCGCTGATGGTGGTTGTGGAGTTAAACCCGGGGGAAGTGCAGCCCGTGCCCGTGCAGGGGGCACCGCCGATGGTGTCGTTGATCGTTCCGGCCTTTTCTCCACCGAACTGGCCGGTCGTGATGTTGCCGAGCGTATTGCCAGCGCCGGTAGAGAAAAGATTGAGCCCCAGTTGCGTCAAGGCAGTGCGATCGACTTCGGCGAACTTCACTTCCAGGAGCACCTCGTCAGCGCCGACGGGGCCGAACGTCAGCACATTCACGACATTCTTGGAATAGGCGGAAGCGAGCGCACCGGCGTGTTTGGACACTTCCTCCGTCGTGACATGGCCGGAAAGAACGATGGCAGAACGCGAGGGAGTGACTTCAATCCGCTCGTCGGGAAAAAGCTTGTGCATCTCTTCGCTGGCGGCGGTGATGTCCACGTCGACGCGAAGGTCAAAGCTGCGCGAGCGCTCAGCCTCGTCCCAGATCAGGAGGGAGATCTCGCCGGGAGCCAGTCCATTGATCAGAATTTGAGTTGGCGTCACGACCAAGGCGTCGGCCACCGTTGGGTCAGTCACAGAGACTCGTCTGAGACGGTCGGTCGTATTGATGAGCAAGGATTTACCGACCATGACACGCAGAGGAGCAGCGCCGGGGGTGACAGTGTCGGCGCTAGTAGCGGCGGGTACAGTCTGTGGTGTGGACTCCTGAGCAGCGCTAGGCGCAGCGGGAGGCGCAGGGTCGGTGATAGTGCGCGCGAACAATGAGGCCGCGCTGAGAACAAAGGCAGCGATGATCAGCAAGAATGCTTTCATGAATGAAGACCTCAGCGAAGAGCTTAGAGCAAACTCCCCGAGGTAATGAGAAGGCACGGATCGTGAGTGCATGTTTGATTCGAACTAATCTTCCTTGATCTTGGTCTCGTCCCGTTTGCTGCCGCGAATCATTTCGATCTGATACGGTGCAGGCGGTGCGGGAGGTACGACCTTGACGGTCGTCTTATGAATCTTGGGCTTGCTGTCAGCGTCCTTTGGCGGAGTTCCTCCGGGATAAAGGGAACTGGCGCGGGTTGCGCCGGCGCCGCCCTTTTGCGTATCCAGCGGATTGCGCAGTGCCAATTGAATGCGGCTTTCCTGCGAAGCCAACGCGAGCCTTTGCGCGTCGTCAGGAGAAACCAGCAGGGTGATCACAGGAGCCGGCACGGCATCTGGAGGCGCATTGCGGTCCAGGTTCTTGCCAACCGCGATCACTGCTACATTTTCAAGAACCGTCGTGGTCTGCCGTTCCGTGCCGCTATTGCCGGTGGAAAGTATGTCGACGCGGGTGCCGGGTTGCACGAAGCCGGCAACCGAAACTACGTCATTGACGCGCACCGAGACGGCGCGCATACCTTGCGGAATCATGGAAGGAAGGCCTGAGCCCGCATTGGCAGCAGCCAGTTTGCTGGTGAGGATGAAGTCTCCGCGGCCAATGGGCAGAATGACGCCGCGATCGCGGAGGGACTCGACGCGCGTGAATGCACCTTCTGGCACGCTGGACTTTGGAATCGCGACTGGACGAACGTCACTTTCTTTTAATTTTGAACCAGCCTCGATGTTATTTGCCGCGACCAGAATTTGGACCGTGCCCTCATTTCCAGCGGCGGTCAGCAGCTTTAACTTGTTAAAGACAGTAAAGCTGACCAGTAGGCCGACGGCCAGTGCCAACCCGCCAATCATCAACAAACGGCTTCGATTCATTTCCCTCCTTACCGACTACACCGGCGTACCGAGAGTTGCCGAACTGTGCTTACCCAATACACACTCAAGTGGACGAAGTGGCGCGCTTGCGACAGGAACCTTACCGCGGATCTACGGGGTATTGATCTGACTTGCAACCTGCGAAAACACGTTGTTGGCATTGCCGCCAATCAGACGGACCGTGCCAATTACGATCACCAGAATCACCGCCAGCATCACGGCGTATTCTGCAATATCCTGCCCTTCTTCATTCCGCCACAAGAACTGAACTAGGCCTTTCATTTCAAGCTCCTCACTTGGATTGGACCTGTCTAGGTCAATACCCCCCGCGGCTGCCAACCCACACTCCCAGTCGCAGAGAACCTACTCCTCGGTCCGGATCTGATGTCTCCGTTACGAGGACCACCGTGTCAGCTACAAGCACAGTAGAAACATTTCCAATTATGGCCATTAGTTTCGCAGATTAGGGGAGGCTCCGGTAAACATTTTTTCACTATTGTGTGCTTTGGGAGGTTGGATTCGTAGGGGACACGGAGGCTCTTGGTACCCTCCGAAAGACCACAGATCGCGAGTCGCGGTAGCAGTCGCTCCAGTCCGGGGCGAGGTTCAGCGCTTGGGCCAAGGGCGAGTTGGTTGGGATCACTACCGTTTCTACATCCCAGTCGCGAATTGCGTTCTGCCAGCCGGAATGTAACTGCATCGTCTTCTGAAAATCCTTCAGCAATTTGTCTCCGTAGAGGTCAGCCCGCCCGTCCACAAAGACCCGACTCTGGGGGTAGACCTTCCAGATCAAATAGCCTCCCCAATCGTAATAAGCGAAGACACGCGGCGGCTGAGGATGGCCTTGAAGGAAGGCCGCCGCACCCATCGGGAATTCCGAGGCCTCTTGGGCGGCCTGGGACCTTGCGAGGCTGGTCCATCGAACCACAGCAAAGAGGCCCAAAAGGCCTAAAACGACCGGAACAAAAATGGGAGAAGAACGAACTCGGAGGGGACGCGACAGTCCTGTCTGGGCAGAAGCGCGCCCAGCAAGTCGCTCGACGAGCACAGGGATGGCAAGCAAGACGAATATCGGGATATGTCGGACGGCGTCGAGGCCTGCGAAACAACCGAAAAGCAGGAAAGCTAGTGTGCGCCCTTTGACCGGCGCGCGGCCACGAGCGAGGGCGGCCAGTAGCAGCAAGAGGATTAGCAGGAAGGGGAAGTAAAGCGGTCGATGGAAATCGGGCGAAAACCACTCCCCGATGAACGACCGCATCGCAGTCGACCGCAGCGTGTCGAAGGGGTAGCGATAGAGTTGGACTCCGTTAGGATTGAGCGGCACGAGAGCTACACAAATAGCGAATATGCCAAGCGTCCGAGCGACAATCGGTCGAGCATCGGTCCAAGCGGTTGTTCCAACCGCAACCTCCGCCACCACTCCGGCGACATATACGAGCAAGAGCGCGGGACCCAGCGCGAACCCGGCATGCAAATTCAGCCACAAAATGAACAGGAAAGGAATCCAAATCAGGAAACGGGGTCGTGTTTCTGAGAGTTGCACGAGCCAGAGGAGAAGGCTAGCCAGCACGAACGTGAACATTTGAGGACGAGTACCCCAGCAAGGTGCAGCGGCAATGGCGCCGAGCACGGTCGCGACAGCAGCCCAAGGCGGCCGCACCGCGCAACGTGCGTACAGCAGGAGAAAGCCGAAGGATGTGACAATGGACGAAAAAACGATGAGCGCTGGAAACCCGCCAAGCGTCCAAAGGGAATAGAAAATTACCTCCGATAGCCATTCATGAGAAATCCAGGGACCGCCGCCGCGGGTAAAGGAAAAAGGATCAACCCGAGGAATGTGGCCGGTGTCGAGGATCCACTGTCCCGTGCGCAAGTGCCACCAAAGATCGGGGTCAACAGCATGGCGGGCGGTCATCGCCAGGAGACCTAAGAAGAGGATGCTGCCGAAAAGCCACTTGCGAGTGAAGTCGGGTGTTCCGATCATTATAGTTGGGGGTAATTATAGGGGTGCCCGGTAATACTCGTCGCGGCGCGCGCGTGTGATGGGGCCAAGGACGGCGATCGCCGGAGTGCAGGTTGTCGCGAAAGATCCAGGGACTACAGATACAATTCATCGCGGATGAATATGCGGGGCATGTGGCAGCGCTGGGTCGCGGTATTTCTGCTTGCAATGGCGGCTGCGCACATAGTCGTCGCCTGGCAGCAGCGCGAGAAGATTACACAGGGTTACGGGGATTTCTCTTCGCTCTACACGAGCGGATGGATGGTACGCCGCGGCATGGGATCCCGGATCTACGATCTTCATGCGCAGTGGCGGGTGCAGCAGGAGTTGTTTCTGCACGTAGAAATTCGCCAGGGTCCAATGCCCTTCATCCGGCCGCCGTTTGAGTCGCTGCTTTTTGTCCCATTTTCCTATCTGACATACCCGGTGGCGCTGGCGGCGTGGTCCGCATTGAAGTTTGTTCTCCTGTGGTTTGCCCTCAAAATCTTGCCCCACGAGGGCCCGTTTTTGCGAGCCTATCCAGCCTGGTTCGAGACCTTATTGTGTCTCGGTTTCTTTCCCGTGTATCTCGATTTTTTTCAAGGGCAGGACGGTGTGGTTCTGCTGCTGTTGTTCGCGTTGGCGTTGCGGTCGCTGAATTCTCATCGCGATGGCCGGGCTGGAGTGTTTCTGGCGCTTGGACTGTTTAAGTTTCACCTGGTGATTCCGTTAGTGTTGGTGCTAATGCTAACGGGCCGCCGACGTGTGCTCACGGGTTTCGTTCCAACAGGCATGACGCTGATTGGATTGTCTTGGCTCATTGCCGGAACGGGCGTGTTTCGCTCCTATCCCGTCTATTTGCTGGAGTTGAACCGGGCCGTGGGAGCGGGAATGGTGACGTCGCAGAGCATGACCAATCTGCGGGGTTTGCTGACGGTGTGGACTGGAAGGATGCCGTATCCGGGGCCAGTGCACTGGATGCTCTTACCGATTGCCATTGGCGCGCTATGGTACACAGCACGAATCTGGAGCAACCGGACCGGTAATCCCCCGTTGGTGCTGGGCTACAGCCTGGCGATAGTGACTGCGATCCTGACGAGCTATTACGCGCACTTGTACGATCTGACCCTTTTGTTGATCCCGATATCGCTGGTTGGGGGCAGCTTGATTCGGTACCCCAGTTGGACTCGCGTTGCCTCCGGACTAGTCTTACGCGCCGCGTTCATCCTGGTGCTGTGTACTCCTTTATATTGGGTGCTGCTTATCTACGGAGATCGTCCGTACCTGCTCTGCTTACCGCTGATGCTCCTTGCATGGGGTCTGGCAGCGACGCTGCGAAATCTCCCCCTGGTCTTGGCGACGTTTGCGACCTTGCCAGCAGGCGAGCATGTTGGCAGTGGCGTCCCGGGTGCTGGTTTGTGAGCCAGTTCGGGCCGGCGGCCTGCACGCGTCGTACAATACATCTACGTCTTAGAATGTCTGGGTGTCGGTCGTACGGTGAGATCAGAGCCAGGAGAAACCAAGGGTAGCAATGGGTGCGTCCTCTCATTCCGGTATCTCGAGCATCTTCCCCACGGCAATCTACGTCCAAGGGTCTGACCAGCAGACCCTGTCGCTGAATCACACTCCCTTCACGGTTGGGCGCAAGGTGGATCGTGACCTTGTCATTCCCGATCCCCGCGTCTCCCGCGAACATGCATCCATCGTCTGCGAGAACGGCCAGTTCTTCGTCGTCGATCAAGGCTCCAAGCACGGAACATTCGTAAATGGCGAGAAGATTGACCGTAAGAAACTGGAGCGGAACGACCGTCTGGAGTTCGGCGCGCGCGATGTTGCGTACATGATTTTCTACCCGCTGCACGCGACGTCGAACACGGCGCGCGAATTTCTGAGCCAGATTTCGGGAATCCAGATCGCGCCCGAGGCGAGCGATCTGGAGAAGTTGACGCTGTTCATGGAAGCCGCGCGCAAGCTCAACACGATCGGAGTGCTCGACGAAATTCTTGTGACGCTTTTGGACGCGACGCTGACGCTCACCAACGCCGAGCGCGGCTATATCTTCATGCGCGACAACGAAGGGATTCTTAAGCTGGCGGCGGGGCGCAACAAGAAAGGTGAGCCCCTGCTCGACGACACGACGATTTCGCGATCGGTACTCGAGGGCGCGCTCAGTTCGAACTCCGAATATCTGGTCACGGATACGAGCGAGATGCTCGATGTCAAAGAACGCCAGAGTATCGTCGCCTTCGATTTGCGCACCGTGATCTGCATGCCCTTGCGCAAGCCCTTGGTGCAAACATCGCGCGACGAGCAGCGTTCCGGTGGAGAAGTGATGGGCGCGCTCTACGTGGACTCGCGCTTTGCCTCGCGCAATATCGGCGAGGTGGGCAGCGACATTTTACGGGCGATTGCGACACAAGCGGCGCAGTTGATCGAAAATGCGCGCCTGGCGCAGGCCGAAGAAGCGGGCCGCCGCTACCAGCAGGAATTGTCGATTGCGGCCTCGATTCAGCAGCGCTTGCTCGCGGTGACCTTGCCGGAAGTGGCCTTCGCGCGCGTGAGCGGACGCAATATGTCTTGTAAAGAAATTGGCGGCGACTTCTTTGAAGCCGTGAATACGCCCGACGGTTTGGCGGTGGTCCTCGCCGACGTGAGCGGCAAGGGAGTTTCCGCGGCCCTGCTGGCTTCAACTTTGCAGGGCATGGTGTATTCGCAGCTGATTTCAGGCATGCCGCTGGTCGAGATTGTTGCGGCCGTCAATCGCTTTTTCACCTATAAACATATCGGTGAAAAGTACGCGACCATGATCATTGCCCGTTTGCGCAACGACGGCGATTTGGAATACGTGAACTGCGGACATATTCCACCGGTTTGGATCTGCGGCGATGAAGTGCTGCGGCCTGCGCACGGCAATTTGCCCGTAGGATTGCTGGGCGAGGCGACCTACGCTAGCGACCGCTGCCAGATGCGGCCGGGTGATCGCCTGATTCTGGTCACAGACGGTGTGACCGAGGCGGAAAACGCCCGTGGCGATATGTTCGACAGCGATCGCCTGGAAACAGTGGCAGGGAAGAGCAAGTCGATGGAAGACATTTTTTCCGCAGTCGCGGACTTTTGCGGAGGTACTCCTTTGAACGACGACTGCACCGTCGTCGAACTGTCTTACACCGGCGGTTAGAGCTGCGCGTCCTTGTGCATCTCAACCGTGGACCAGGTCTTGTCCCCGGCGTGACATAACTTCTCCAGCCCACAATCAGCGCACTTGGGGCCACGCGCCACGCACAACGTGCGGCCATGCCAGATGATCTCGTGCGAAAAATCAGTCCATCGATTCCTGGGAATGATCTGCATCAGATCCTGCTCGATCTTCTGAGCGTCTTCCTGTTTGGTTAGTTCGAGTCGTCGCGAGATCCGCGTGACGTGCGTATCGACTACCACGCCCTCGTTCTTCTTGAACCACGTACCGAGAACGACGTTTGCAGTCTTGCGCGCCACACCGGGTAGAGTGAGTAATTCGTCCATCGTTTCGGGAACTTTGCCGCCAAAATCTGTAACGACCTTGCGTGCCGCGCCGACCACGGATTTCGCCTTGTTGCGAAAGAATCCAGTGGAGCGAATGTCCGGTTCGAGGTCTTCCGGTTCGAGGGCTGCGAAATCCTGAACGGTGGGATACTTCTTGAAAATAATCGGCGTGACCATATTCACGCGCACATCCGTACACTGCGCCGAAAGGATCGTCGCAACCACTAACTCCCAGGCGCTGTGATGCGTGAGGGCACAGGTTACATTCGGATAAAGTTCGTCGAGCCCGGCGATGATCTGTTGTACGCGGGCTGGACTGATGGGATCGTATCCAGGTGTCATCTTCTTCTTTGCAGCGCCAGACGGAGCCACCGGCGGAGCTTTTGGCGCGCTGCGTTTCGTGGGCCGGGCAGGCGTCTTCTTCGGCGACACAGGTCGAGCTGCGCGCACACCTGCCTGACGACCGCTGCGGCTGGGTTGGCGCGGCACGTTTCCGCGTGTCATAGTTCCTCCGAGTAGGGATTCATGGTAACAAACAGTCCATGCGTAGCCGGTGAGTGGTTGTGGATAACCTTAGTCGCAATTGACGGCTGCTCACCCCATGAGTACTCTGAGACCTAAAGGAAAAACATCGTGGCTGTGAAGGGCATCAAACTCGGACAGGTCTGGCGTCAGGATGCGAGTGGTCAGGATTTTCTGGTCACCAAGGTTTATAGCGAAGTATTCACGCAGTACGCCGTTCTGCGTCCGGCGGAAGTAAATGCGCCCGATGCGCCCACAGTGAAAGTGAAAGTCGCGAAGGCAGCGGATGGCGTCACTCTGCCCGGCTTCAGCTTCACGCAAGAAGGGGCGTTCTAGGAACCGGCTCTGGGCGTTGGGCTCTAGGCTTTCGGATCGTCGCTATTTAAGCCATGCCCTTGAACTGAGCCCTTTTTCGTTAACCGGTGCCGACACCCGAGAGCCCATAGCCTAGAGCCCAAAGCCGAGAGCCCGAATTCCAATGACTGAAAAAATCCTCGCAGTCCTTTTTGTGTTCATCAAGTCCATCGTGGCGGCGACCGGCTACTCCGGGATCGCGATCCTGATGGCGATTGAATCGGCGTGCATTCCGCTGCCGTCTGAACTGATCATGCCGTTTGCTGGCTATCTGGTTTTTCAGGGAACGATGAAACTGGTGTGGGTCGCAACGGCGGGTGCGATTGGGTGCAATCTGGGCTCGCTGGTTGCCTATGAGATTGGTTGTTACGGCGGACGGCCGCTGGTGGAGCGTTACGGACGCTGGATTCTGATGGGACGGCGCGAACTCGATTGGGCGGATCGTTTCTTCGCGCGTTGGGGAGAGTGGGCCGTGTTTATCGGGCGACTGCTACCCGTTATCCGAACTTTTATTGCGTTGCCCGCTGGGATTGCGCGTATGCCGCGGGGGAAGTTCCACATTTACACGTTCCTGGGGTCGTGGCCCTGGTGCTTTGTGCTGGCTTATGCCGGCATGAAACTCGGGGAGAACTGGCGCACCCTGGGGAAGTACTTCCATCAGTTCGACGCTATCATCGGCGTGGTGCTGGTCGCAGGCATTGGCTGGTTTCTGTGGTCGCACTGGCAGAATCGACTGCGGACGAACGAAAGCTAGCCTACTCGTTGCCGAATGGCCTTGCTAACTGCGAGGCCACGAACTTCCATTCGCCGTCTCTTTTAATCAGTACGTCAAGGTACATGTAGCGCACCTGCGCCTGCTTCCTGTTCGTCTCGACGATGTCATCTTCCGATCCGTGCACTACAGCCATGTTGCCGAATGTACGGATTGTGCGTCCGGTTGAGACTATCGACGGATAGCAGATGGCGCCCGTGCGGAAGTTGTCGAGGATTTGTTCCCTGGTGACCGGGAGCCCCGTGTCGCCGTACTGGACGTAGTCATCGGCCAGAATGCGGGACAAGGCTTCGACGTCCGCGGTCATCAACGCGTGATCTCCGGCATGGTACAGCGCCTCGATTTGTTGTTGATCCTCGTCCGGCGTCACTAGTATTCTCCATCGGCACGCGAGTTCGTCACTGGAACCATCTTCGGTTACTTTGCCGCTGACGGGCAAATGTGTAAGCTCTCGCTAGACGCTGCTATGGGATTTTTTGGCTATTTACGGTCACCGTGGAGCTTGCTGCTGGTTGGCCTGGCGATCATCCACTTCATTCGCCGCCGCCCCGACAACTATTGGATCTACATCATCATGTTCCTGGGCCCGATCGGTGCGGCCGCCTACCTTTTGATCGAAGCCCTGCCTGATATCGGCCTGGTCGGCAATTCCTTCAAAATCTTTCCGCGACGCAAGCGCATTCGCCAACTCGAAGTGATCATCCACGACAACCCGTCGCCGGGGAATTACGAGGAGCTGGGCGATCTCTACATGGATGACGGCAAGATCGCCGAAGCGCGCGCCGCTTTCGATCGTGCAATTACTGCGCGGGCCGACACGCTCGATCCGTTCTATCGTCGCGGGGCGTGCGCGTTGCAGTTGGGAGACGCGGCTGCAGCCGTGCCTGACCTGGAGCGCGTCGTCAGCAAAGAGGCTGATTACGACTTCCAACGAGCGGCTGGGTTGCTGGCGCATGCCTACGCGCAGACTGGGCAAAAAGAACGAGCGGAAGCCCTGTTCCGCAAAGTAACGGTCACATCTACTTTGTCGGAGACCTACCTGAATTTCGCCGACCTGCTTGCCTCCGAGCAGCGAAATGCCGAAGCACGCGAGTGGGCCAAGAAGGTGCTCGATAAGAAGCCGACGATGCCTGGCTACTTGAAACGCCGCGAGCGGCCTTGGTTTCGGCGGGCGAGTGAAGTGCTGAAACGGGTGCCGGCGTAATTCTGCGAAATGCGGCCAGTTGTCTGGGTGGCGCAGTCATTCACGATTTGCGCCGGTAGATTCGGCTCACTCGTTCGGTCATCCGGGAGATCATTTCGTTGGTCTTTTTCTCGCCGAGGACGAAACGTACAAGGTAGTAGCAGACGACTAAGCAGACACCGGTTACCCAGGTGTAGGAAAACAGACTATTTCCGGAGGGAAGATATTTCGAAAAGTCGACCTGATACTTAGCCGAAAGCAATCCCCACACTAAGAAACAGGTCGCGACGCCAAGGCCCGCAAAGAAGAGTCTCAATTGATCGCCAGCGGGACGCAATCCCGCGATACTGACCATTACCAAAATGTAGTGATCCTCTTGCTTCAGAAAGCGAATGGCGTTCCACCACGCGTCGTATTCGGCACGAGATTCCTTGCGAGTGTACTTATCGGTGTTCCTGATGATGTTGGCAATTTTCTTCTCATACTCATCTTGGTCGTACTCCCGGTCAAAGGCATCGGAAACCGCCATCATGTCCGGAAGCGTCCATCCGGTTTCCGAAAAGTACAGCATCTTTCGCTCGACATCCGAAAGCGGGACAGTTTCGCGCTGAGCTTCGGCAACAATTTTCGAAATCAAGAATTCTTTTGCTGCCCGCGCGCTGTGGAAGGCATCCATTCACGGGAATTCTACTACTGCCCTATGTTGTAGGCGCAGACTGAATCTGCCTGCATCCAGAGGCAAGTGCCGAAGTGCTATCCTTCCCTCGATGCGAATTTCTTACCTTGAATGCACCCGTTGCGGCGACCACATTCCCGCCGATCAGCCGCAAAATGTCTGCCCCAAAGATGGCGGCGTCCTCTACGTCCGCTACGATCTCGCCAGCTTGAAAGGGAAGTTGCGAACCGACGATTTGCGTGGACGCGTCGCGTCCATGTGGCGCTACGCCGACGTTCTCCCCGACGCTCCGCCAGTTACTTTGGGCGAGGGTTTCACGCCGATGCTTCTGAGCCGCGAGCATCCCAACGTCTTCATCAAAGATGAAGGACTGAATCCAACTGGCTCGTTCAAGGCGCGCGGCATGTCGGCTGCGGTCACTATGGCTCGCCATTACGGATTGAAGAAACTGGCTGTGCCATCGGCTGGGAATGCTGGAGGCGCACTCGCGCTGTACGCCGCAGCAGCAGGCCTTGAAGCCTACATCTTCGTGCCGAAAGATGTGCCGATTGCCAATCGCATGGAGGCCGAATATGCGGGCGCCCATGTCACGCTGGTGGATGGCCTGATCAGCGACTGCGCCCGCATCGTCGCCGAGCGCAAGCAGCAAGAAGGATGGTTCGATGTTTCCACGCTCAAAGAACCGTTTCGCGTGGAAGGTAAGAAGACGATGGGCTACGAAGTCGCCGAGCAACTCGACTGGAAACTCCCGCAGGCGATCATCTATCCGACGGGCGGCGGCGTTGGCATGATTGGTATGTGGAAGGCGTTCGAAGAAATGGAGCAGTTAGGCTGGATCAGCCCGGACCAGCCGAGACCAAAGATGATTACGGTACAGGCGGCCGGCTGCGCGCCCATTGTGAAAGCCTGGGAAGCAGGGAAGAGCGCGTCCGAGATGTGGACCGGCGCGGAGACGTTCGCTTCCGGACTGCGTGTGCCGAAAGCCTACGGCGATTATCTGATTCTCGACATCCTGAAAAAGAGTGGCGGTACCGCAGTAAACGCGACCGATGAAGAAATTCTCGAAGCCACGCGACACTGGGCCAGCGTTGAAGGAATTTTCGCCGCGCCCGAAGGAGCTGCAGCGTTAGTCGCGTATCAGAAACTCCGAGCTAGCGGGTTTCTGAGGGCCGACGACAAGGTTGTGCTCTTCAACACCGGCACAGCCTACAAATATCTCGACATGATGGAGGCGCAAGAGCGTCGGTCCCAGCGCAAAATGCCTCCGACGCGAAATATCGGGGGCATCATCGGGCCGTACTAATCGGTGCACCACCAAGGACACGAAGGCACACGAAGATTTGAATGCGGAATCGCCATGGGGTTCATGGCTAGCAGCCAGTAGCCAAGTAGGTAACTGCTTTGCCTTACAATATCTGCGTGGGCGTTCTGCAAAATCTTAAGATCACGCTGGAGATGATCAAGTGGGAGCACTCGATTTTTGCGCTCCCGTTTGCGCTCTGCGGAGCGATGCTCGCCGCGGGCGGCGTGCCCGCATGGCATCAGTTGGCGTGGATAATCGTGGCCATGGTTTCTGCGCGCTCGGCGGCGATGGCGTTCAATCGTCTGGCAGACGTTTCGATTGACGCGGCGAATCCTCGGACCGCGACGCGCGCCTTGCCGGCAGGATCGCTGACTCCGGGATTTGTCACGACCTTCGTAGTAATCGCTTGCGGAGTGTTTGTACTGGCAGCATCGCAACTGAACAAGTTGACGCTTTGGCTTTCCCCGGTCGCGCTCGCCATTGTCCTGCTCTATTCCTACACCAAGCGAGTCACCCGCTGGTCGCACCTGGTGCTCGGCTTCGCGCTGGGTATCGCTCCTGCTGCAGCCTGGATCGCGGTTCGCGGTTCACTCGATCCGCGCATCCTCTTGCTGACGGCAGCGGTGACATTCTGGGTCGGCGGCTTCGATGTCATCTACGCTTGCCAAGACTATGAATTTGATCGCAGCCACGGATTGCATTCCGTGCCGCGATATCTGGGAATCCACGCGGCACTCTGGATGGCGCGCATTTTTCATCTTGTTATGCTTGCGCTTTTGGTCGCGCTGGTCGTGAGTTTCGGTCTGGGAAAACTCGCGATGGTGGGAGTCGCCGCGGTTGCCGCCCTTCTGGCCTACGAGCACTCGCTGGTCCGCCACGACGATCTCAGCAAGCTGAACGCGGCGTTCTTCACGATGAACGGGGTCATTTCGGTAGTGTTCTTTAGTTTTGTGGCGGGAGATCTACTGCTGAGGCGTTAGTCTGGTGTCGCCGGGCGCTTGTGCATTACTTCCGGGATGTCGCGTGCTCCATGAAGGATCGCCAAGACTTGCAACCCCGCTGTGCGCTCCCGGTAGACAATTAGATAGGAACCAACAGGCCAGAACCGCACCTCGCGCTCGGTTAGATCCTGGCGAGTGTGCCCCATCCGAGGTTGACGGGCCAGCTTTTCAAATGCGCTGAAGAACTCATCTTCGAGTTGGTCGGCCGCTGGCGCGTTGTCGAACGCAATGAATTCCCAAATGTCCTGCAAATCCTGCAGTGCATCGGGCGAGAGCAAATAGACGGACACTGCTGCTACTTTACGCTTCTCCGTTGTCGTAGTCGCGCTCTCGCTTCGGGCCCCGGAATACCAAGGCCGCGATCCAATTGCTCGATCCCGCGGTCGATCTTCCGGCGGACTTCTGAGAGTCGCTGCTGTTTGAGTTGCTCCTGCTCTTCCAGGAGTCGGAGCCCTTCACGGATCACTTCCGAGGCAGAGGCATAGCGGCCGCTCTTAACTCGGTCGTCCACCATCTGCTCTAGTTCAGGGGTTAGAGAAATGTTCATCGCTTCACCTATGTGAATAATATAGCAATAAATGCTAATAAATAGCATAAACTGTTACGGATTCGAAACGCCGACAATTCATAGTCCATAAAAGGCATCCTGCTAGCTAGTGGGGGCAGAAACCGTTCCCCGCTGGAGTGATCCAACTGAGATCCAACCGAGTCCCTGTGATTTCCATCACGTCCTGCGGTATCATCAATAGAAATGCCTGCTTCGCATCCATTCCAGACCGACGATCCGCGTCTCCTCCCGATCAAGGATAAAATCCTCGCCGGCGAGCGCCTGAACGACGCCGACGCCCTCGCTCTCTATGCTACTGGCGACATCCTCGCCGTGGGTTGGCTGGCCAACTGGGTGCGCGAGCGCATGCATGGCGATACGGCTTACTTCAACGTCAATCGCCACATCAATCCGACGAATGTCTGTGTGGCGGCTTGCCGCCTGTGCGCTTTCGGACGCAAGAAGGACACGCCGGGCTCCTACACCATGGAGCTCGAAGAAGCGTTTCAAACGGCTTCCACCGGGTACTCTGAGGCCATCACCGAGTTCCACATCGTCGGCGGCCTGCATCCTGATTTGCCGTTCCAGTATTTTCTCGATCTCGTTTCCGGTCTGAAAGAGCGTTTCCCGCAAGTGCATATGAAGGCTTTCACGATGGTCGAAGTTGCCTATCTCGCCAAGCGCTCGAAGCTGACCATTCGCGAAACGCTGGTCAAGATGAAAGAGGCGGGCGTAGATTCACTGCCGGGTGGCGGTGCCGAGATTTTTGCCGACCGCGTGCGCCATATCATTTGTGATCACAAAATTGATGGTGACGACTGGCTGAACACAGCCCGGATTGCCCACGAGATTGGCCTGAAGTCCAACGCCACCATGCTCTACGGCCACATCGAGAACGATGAAGACCGCGTGGATCACTTGATGAAGCTGCGTGCTCTGCAGGATGAAACGCACGGCTTCCAGACGTTTATCCCGCTGGCGTTCCATCCGGCGAACACGCCGCTCGAGCACCTGCCGACCACCACGGGCATGCTCGACATCAAGCAGATCGCGGTCAGCCGGTTGGTGCTCGACAACTTCCCGCACATCAAATCTTACTGGCAGATGATGACCCCGAAGATCGCGCAGATTTCGCTGCGGTTTGGTGCCGACGACATCGACGGCACGGTAGTCGAAGAAAAGATCTATCACGACGCCGGTGCCACCACGCCGCAAGGCCTGCGCCGCCAGGATCTGATCCGACTAATCAAGGAAGCTGGCCGTGAGCCCGTCGAGCGCGACACGTTGTACCGGCCGGTGACACGGACGGAGACTTCATTCACGGTTTCGGTTTAGCAGGCAGACAAGAATCCACCACGGAGACACCGAGTCACAGATGAAAAGCTAGTGATTTTGACGTTCTCCGTGGCTCCGTGTCTCTGTGGTGGGTGTTAGACGGCCCAATCCGCGCATGGAACTTCCTCTACGGTTCTGCATCCAATGACCATGGCAAACGAGCAAACAGCGATTTTTGGCGGCGGATGCTTCTGGTGTATTGAGGCTATCTTCCAGCGCCTGACCGGTGTCTCTCACGTTGAATCCGGCTACATGGGCGGACACATCGACAATCCCACGTACCGCCAGGTCTGCAATGGCGATACAGGCCACGTCGAGATTGTGAAGATCACGTTCGACCCGGCCCAGATCAGTTTTCGCGATCTCCTGGATGTCTTCTTTGCCGTTCACGATCCGACCACGCTGAACCGCCAGGGAAATGACGCAGGGGAGCAATATCGGTCCGTGATTTTCTTCACCGATGACGAACAGCAGAAGATTGCCGAAGAGACAATCGCGGAACTAACCGCGGCGAAGGCATTCCCGGAGCCGATTGTCACCGCAGTCGAGCCCGTCGAAAAGTTCTACGCCGCCGAGGGCTACCACCAGAACTATTACAACGAAAACTCTCGCCAGCCTTACTGCATGTTCGTGATTTCGCCGAAGCTGGCGAAGCTCGAGCAGAAATTCGCCGAGCGATTACGAGCGTAGCGACGGCGCTTGGGTGGGTGTCCTCGCCCGCTGCGACCCAGCCCAGCCAGACGTAGCAAAGCGCCTCATAGCTGAGGCGCTGGAATTCATTTCGTTGAAATCGTCCAGGGAGAAGCGAGCGACTCTACCCGTCGGTACCAGTGCGCCTGACCGGGGCGTAGCGCTCTTCCAGCAGCAACCGCCGGAGCGTTCTAAGGTCGTTGAGTAGCCGGCTGCTGGACTGGAGATGCGAATCGAGCTTCACCAGTTTGTACTGCACCAGTCGCAGGGCTTCCAGTCGCCGGTCCGGCTTAACCTCGGCCGCGGCAACATCAGCGTCCAGATCTTTTTTCGCTTCTAGCAGGGCGTCTGCCAGGAGCCGGACATATTCGTGTGCGCTTTCTACACTGTCAAACGGCGTTTCAGGTCGATAGCTCACATGGGCCTTTCTGGAAAAACGATGGCGGAGAGGGTGGGATTTGAACCCACGATACCCGTTAAGGTATGTCCGCTTTCGAGGCGGATCGTTTCAACCACTCACGCACCTCTCCGGATAAAACTGCTTTCAGTACCCAGTACCTGGTCGTCAGTCACCGATCCTCCCTTTGCCAGCGACGAACGACCACCGACTAACGACGTTTCCTAAAGAACTCTTGCAGAATCTCAGCCGACCTTCCGGCCAGCACTCCACCCTGCACTTCCATCTTGTGATTCAGGCTCGGGTGGTTCACTACGGCCATCACCGAATGAACGGCTCCGGCTTTTGGGTCGTCAGCACCGTATACCAAGCGGCGGATGCGGGCATGAACCAGCGCCCCCGCACACATGGCGCACGGCTCAATTGTAGCAAACAGGTCGCAGTCAGCCATGCGGTAATTTCCCAGGTTTCTCGCCGCCTCCCGAAGGGCGACCACCTCCGCGTGGGCGGTGGGGTCCTGGTCCGCGAGATTGCGGTTCCAGCCTCGGCCTACTATTATTCCATTAGAGACCACCACGGCTCCTACAGGTACTTCCCCGGCCTCCAGAGCGCGCTGGGCGGAGCGAAGCGCTTCTTCCATCCAGAGCTCATCTGACGAAAGCTGGTCCATGACTAAGTCCGCGCGTTCCTTGAGGTGGAATGCGTGGGCTCCACCCCTTGACGAACGAGTGTACGCGAAACGAGGGGAGCCAAACCGCTTATCCAGTTCGGGAAATGGCGGGTGACTACTAGCTGGTTACTAGGAAATTCTCTTCTCTTTTGACCGCAGTTGCTTGAAAACGTAAACCAAACACCAAACGCATACAGGCCAGCGTGATTCGATAAAAGGCTATTAATGTTCATCTTAGCTAGAAGTTTCGAATTGGAACTGTAGCCCCGAAATGGCACCCCGGTTGCACCCTTCAGGTCGGTGCGACGAAGCACGCCGTCTGTGGCGGGTGCTTCCTCTCAGGGAGGGGTAGAACTCTGTGAAGAACATTCAGAAGATTGGTGTCTCGCTTGTCCTTGTTATTGCAGTCTCGGTTTTGGGATCGGCACAGGTCGTTTACAAGCGCATGGGGGTTAAAGGTGCGGGCCAGAACTTCGCCACGGCCATCAACAACTCCGGCCAGGTGGTGATCAACACCGGCACAGCCACGTCGAGCAATGTCTCGCTGTGGAACTGGTCGAGCGGGTTTTCGGACCTGGGATTGGCGAATATCGGTGCCAATGGGCTTGCGGTAAACAACAGCGGACTGGTTGTTGGCGCAGGTACGCCCAGTGGTTCATTGAACCAGGAAGGGTTCGTGTATCAGTCGAATAGTGGCCTGCAGTGGTTGGGATCGCTCGGCAGCGGGATGAGCATGGCCAACAGCGTCAATAACTCAGGCACCGCGGTGGGATTGTCGTACACCGCTGATTTCTTCCAGCACGCTTTTCTTTGGACGCAAGGTGGCGGCATGCAAGACATCACGCCGGACGTCATCAGCGTGGGCGGCGTAACCGCGATGGGCATTAACTCCTCGAACCAGGTAGTGGGCTACTACTTCCCGAACGGAGCCACCGACACCGTTGGTTTCAGCTGGACTCAATCCGGCGGAAGGCAAGATATTGGGCCTGCGGGAACCCTCGCTCTGGCCGTGAACGATGCGGGAACCATCGTTGGATCCTCGCCGAACGCCAATGGGTTCCGTCACGCATTCATCTGGACGCCAACCAAGGGTATGAAGGACTTGGGCACCTTGGGTGGCTCGCAGAGCACGGCTCTCAGCGTTAACAGCAAGGGCTGGGTGGTGGGAACCTCGATGACGAGCACGGGAAATGGCTTGTTGCACGGGTTTCTGTGGACGCCAACCGGCGGAATGAAGGACCTGGTTACCGTGGCTGGTCTGGGCAAGGCTTTGCAACCAGTGTCGGTGCAGATCAATGATTTCGGTGTCATAGCCGTTTCGACCAACAACAGCGTGACGACGCTGATTCCGATCATGGATTTGACGGTTGCGTCTTCTGTGAATCCGTCGAAGGTCGGGAAACCTGTGACGTTCACTGCGACCATGAGTTCTTTCGCCGGAGCGCCGCCGAATGGCGACATCGTGACCTTCCAATCGGGAAGCCAGATACTAGGCACTGCAACGTTGACCAATGGCGTTGCGCAACTGACTACGACTGCTCTTACGGTGGGGACGCGCACGATCGTCGTGAAGTTTCCGGGCGATCCAAACTACCTGCCCGCAAAATCGCCGGCTCTGACGCAGATCGTCACCAACTAGCACGACTTCTTACGACGTTGTACCCGGGGGCCGTTCGCCCGCAATTCCTCGCGGCCCCTCCTCCCCCATCCCTTTTACAGAAGCAGGCCTGCGCGCCCTCCCGTCCTCATGTGATCGAACTCACACGAGCCCATTTCCGGTTGGTGGTATGCTATCCGGGTTATGGGAATGACGGAGATCCTTCGGAAAGTTTTTCTCGTCGATCTGATGCAAGGGCTTGGGGTGACGTTTCGCTACCAGCATCCCAAGGAGATCTATACCGAGCAGTATCCGCTGGAGCGGCCGCAGGTGGCGGAACGGTATCGCGGCGCACCGCGCCTGAACGTGAATCCAGATAACGACGAGAGTCTCTGTATTTCCTGTGACCTGTGCGCGCTAGCCTGTCCCGAAAATCTGATCGTGGTAACCAGCGAGCGCAATGAAAAGACGCGCCGCAAAGAACTTGTGAACTTCACCTACGACTTGAGCCGCTGCATGTTCTGTGGCCTGTGCGAAGACGCGTGTCCTACCGACGCCCTCGAACTCACGCAGGATTTCGAACTCGCCAGCTACACCCGCGAAGGCATGATCTGGGACCGCGAAGCTCTGGAAAAAGGCCCTCTGCCTACGGTGTACCAGAAGTAGTCAGCTTCTTCTATCCATTGCTCAAAGGCTCTGCTTCCTGGCTATCGCTCCAGTGAGCCCGAGAGAACCGTGCCTGAGTCGCCCTGCACGAAGAGCACCGTGTGTCCGCCGTTGACCACCACGAGATTGAGGTAGTTCTGCGGCTCCTGGTTTATGGAGACGACGGCAGCGCCGAAGCACGTTTTGCCGATCTTGAATGCGCCCGAGATCGTGTCTCCGGAAGAGATCGTGCCATTGACACTCCCCCAGCGTGTGCCGGAGAGCAGTCCGTTGGCCTTGAGCGTCATTTGCCCGCCGAATGTCGCCACGCCTTGTCCGACCAAACTGCCATTCTCGGCGATGTTGTAGGTGCCCTTAAAAACGGAACTTGAGCACGAATTGATTCCTTGCGGCAACGCGAAGCCGGATTCGACTGTGCCACTGTCGGTAGCAACCATCTGAACTTTTCCACCGGGCGCTACCGCCAGGTTGTAATGTGCGGTGATTCCTCCTTCGGCTGCGATCGTCGCGGTACCCGAACAATTCGAGGAAATCTTGTATGTGCCGGTTACGCCGAGCGAGTCGCCGATGACGCCGTTGTCGCTGATGGTTTCGAATCCGGAAATGTTCCCGTTGCCGTCGGCCGTGATCGGGCCCATGATCGCCACGGGACCGTCGGCAGCGGTTCCGGTGACGAGGAATCCGTAAGTGCCTAGCAGCGATGCGTTTGAGCAGTGTTGGGCGGCAGAGAGTGGTCCGACGAAAGCAATGCAAAGAAGCGTTGCGGCGAGAGCCAAAAACGGCTCGCGGCGGAATTTTCTCGATATCATTTTGTCCTCCTCGGATGCGCGAAACGGTGGGGAAAGAGGGCCGCGCATACCCCAAAAGATGGGCGCGATGTTAGCAACGAGAAGTTGGCGTGTCAATGCAAACGTGAGAGGTGGATTCGAGCGTTGTTGGGACAGGTTTCGGCGAACGTGATGGGGAAAGCAAAGAACTAGTCGGGTGGCAACACTAGCCCGGTGGTGTTCCACGGAATGCTGTACACAGCGCTGTTCGTCGCAAGAACCGCCGACTTTCCCGGCGCGAATGCCAATCCGACAAGTCCCGAACCGGCAACTTCGAGGCTGGCCGCGCCGTCGGGAGTGATCTTGACGATGCCGCGCTTTCCCGCCATGGATGCTGCGACATACATATTGCCTTCTACATCAAAAGCCAAGCCTTGCGGTCGGCCTAACCCTCGATAGAAAACCGACACGCTTCCGTGGGGGTCGATCCGGTAAACGTTGTCGAAACTGGAAGTCGTCGGCCCCGTCACAAACAAGTCCCCGCTCGGGCTAATCGCCAGATGGTAGGCCGAAACGCTGGGTTCGAGCGTCGCGAAAACGAAAATCTGCCGGTCGGGCGCGATTTTGAAGATGGTTCCGCTGCGGTCGCCGACATAGAGGTTCTGGTGGCGATCAAAAGCAATCCCTGTCGCGACGCCCATGCCTTCAGCGTACGAGGTCACAGTTCCTGACGGCGACACGTTGTAGATAGCCTCATCGTGGCGAGAGGAGACATACATCTTCCCCTCGCGGTCAAAAGCGATGGCAGTCGCGTTCATCATGTCCGACAAAAAGGGCGTGACTTTGTGTTCGGCGTCAATCTTGAAAATAGCGACGGGAACCTTCTGTCCACGTTGGCCGGAAAAAGTCACATAAAGGTTGCCCTCGCGGTCGATCGCCGGATTGGTGACCGGGTGCAGGTCCTCCGAAATCAAAGTCGCTACCTTGATCGCCTGAGCATTGCTGCTGTGGCCGTTCGTACCGACAACGACCGGACCAGAGGACGCCTCCTCCGGCACGCGCGCGATCATGAAATCGTCGCAACTGATGACTACCGATCCCTGGGCCTCGCCGAAGCGCACGCTGGGCCGCCGCAACTCTGGTGGCTGCAGGCCCTTTCCGCTGATGCGGACTTCAGCGCCGGGCAGAGCCAGCGTGGGAGCGACTGCTTCAATGTGAGGTTTGTTGCTTGCGGGCTTTTTTCCTAGCAGACGATCAGAAATGCTCATGATTGCTTTTCGGGTAGGACTCGAATTCGTTCTACTTGATTAGAAGACCAAAGTGCAGCAATAGATGCATGATTATGAGCGCGTAAATCCCTGCTCCGAGATCATCCACCACAATGCCTGTACCTTCGGGCAGCCGCTCCAATCGCCGGATCGGAAACGGTTTCCACATATCGAAGACACGGAAAAGTATAAGCCCGGCGAGGAATGCTTTCCACGTAAACGGCACGGCAATCAGTGCCACCAGTTGCCCAGCAACTTCATCGATGACGACGAATTGCGGATCCTTGACGCCAGTCCTCCGCGCGACACTGGTTGCGGCCGGGATGCCGATGAGCGTAACCACAGCAGCCGCGACGATGGTGGACCATGTGCGATTAGCAACCGGAATATGGGAACTTGCGAACCACCAGACGAAGACGGTGGCAATCGAACCCCAAGTGCCGGGACCGGGCTTGAGACGCCCAGCGCCGAAGAACGTAGCCACCAACATGGCCCAGTTTGGAGTGCGCGAGCGGGATGCCCCCGCGACAACCGGCGGGACGCCAGCGCTACTCGTGTTGGCAGGGGCCGAGATTGCTGCCTTGTTCATTCGGACTCATCGTCTTCTTCGGGGTTACGTTCCGGACCGTCTTCAATGTCGTCGCCTTCCACCGGAATTACATACTGTCCGGTGGCCCATTTGCCAAGATCAATCTGGCGGCAACGGTCGCTGCAAAAAGGAAAGTCAGTGTCGCCGGCCTTCGCAGGTTTCTTGCAGATCGGGCAGCGGAGTTTGATAGTGCGATTTCCAGGCATAGGGAAGTCAGAAGTTAGAAGTCAGAATGCAGAAGTAGAATCAAGAGCGCAAATTTGACGAATCAAGTTTTCCATCGCACAGAAAGATTTTACTTCTGCATTCTGACTTCTTACTTCTGACTTCAAATTATCTCAGCAACGATGTCGTATTCGTACGCCTTCGTGATTCGGCAACGATAGAATTCTCCGTCCCGAGGCTCGATTTCTTCCGGGTAGTCGGTGACATACACTTTGCCGTCAATCTCCGGCGCGTGCATTTGCGTGCGTCCTTCCAGCAGGAGATCGGATTCACTGGACGTTCCTTCTAGCAGAAGATCAAACTCCTGCCCGACCAGCGCTTTCTTCTTCTTGCGGCTGATCTTCTTTTGCGTGGACATCAGCGCCTTTCGCCGTCGTTCAATCTCGCGCATGGAAAGCTTCTTGTCCTGATCGAAGGCTTTTGCGCCTTCCTGATCCGAATAACCGAACGCGCCCATCCAGTCGAACTGCGCTTCCGTCACGAAATCGCGAAGCTCTTCAAATTCTTTGTCCGTCTCGCCGGGGAAACCAACGATGAAAGATGTGCGCAGCGTGACGCCGGGAATCGTGCGCCGCATCTTCTCGATCGACCGCAGGAACACATCGGCGCCACCGCCGCGTTTCATCCGCTTCAGGACACTCGCAGAAGCATGTTGCAACGGAACGTCCACGTAAGAACAAATCTTCTCGTGCTTCGCAATCGTATCAAGCAGGCGGCCGGTGATCTTGTTTGGGTAAGCGTAGAGGAACCGGATCCAGCGCAGTTCTTCAATGCCCGCCAGTTTTTCCAGCAGCAGGGCGAGTCCATCTTTCAACCCAAAATCTTCGCCGTAGCAGGTTGTGTCCTGCCCAATCAAAGTGATTTCCCGCACACCGGACCGCGCCAGGCGCTCAGCTTCAGCGACGACCGATTCAAAGCGGCGCGAACGGAACTGTCCCCGAAGCTGCGGAATAATGCAGAAACTGCAAGGATGATCGCAGCCCTCGGCGATCTTGATATACGCCATATAGCCGGGCGTTGCCAGTATGCGTGGCGTGTTTTCGTCGTAAAGATAATTGGGGAGGTCGGCGACCGCGCCATCCCACGCGTCGCGGTCGAACCGGCCCTGCTCGCGCCGTAGGTCGCCCTCGGGCCGTGAACCGAGGATGTGGAACGGGCTGGACGATGGCGCGGGAGCGGGAGCCGGAGTGATTCCGGCGGCAATCAGGATCTGCTCGAGTTCGCCCGTTCCAACAACCGCGTCCACCTCGGGAATGTTGCGCTGGATCTCATCGCGGAAGCGCTCCACCATGCAACCGGCCACAACCAGTCTCTTTGCCTTGCCCTCTGTCTTGTGGCGCGCCATCTCAAGGATTGCGTCCACCGATTCCTGCTGGGCGCTCGCGATAAAGGAGCAGGTATTCACCACGATTACGTCAGCGTCGTCAGCCGCCCGAGTCATTTGGGCTCCGGCCTGTGCCAGCATGCCCATCATGACCTCGCTGTCCACGAGGTTCTTAGGACAGCCAAGGCTGATAAAGCCGACCTTGGTCGGGGCGGCAGGCGCCGAGACTTGCAATGTACTTTCTATTTTCGACATTTGGAATGCGGGAGACGGCGATCCGAAGGCCACCGACGACTGATTGATTCTAGCATCCCCGCGTTTGCCCCCCGCATCCCAGCAGGGGCAGCCAACGTGGTATCACGACCGTAACCTTCGTTTTCGCCGAAGGGGTTGTTCTCCGTGCTAAGCTTATTAAAACAAAATACATCCCTCGATCGTCGGGAGGACTGATGTCGGTAAAACGCCTCTTAGGTGTCGTTCTGCCGCTCGCGTTCATAGTTTCGAGCGCTTGGGCGCAGGTCAATGAGGTTTCGGTCACTGTAGGCAGATCATTCGTCAGCTCGCAGACGATTCTCAATTCCGGGCTTTCTTTTAATCCGTCGGTCCACTTCGGAAACGAAGAGAGCGTGGCGTTTAACTATGCCCGCTTGATCAAGAGCTGGAAGATTTTCGGATTCAATGCGGAGTTGCCAGTCGCGATCTATCCGCGCATGGATCTGAATACCCAGTTCAATGGCATTCCAAAGGACATCGGGGCGCTGTTTTTGACTCCGTCGATCCGGATGAACATCTTTTCCGGAGACAGCGTTACACCTTGGTTGAGCGCGGGTGGAGGGTATGGCCGTTTCCGCGAAGCGCCCGTCCTCAACTACTACGGCAAGAACCCTGGACCCACGTCATCCAATACCGGAGTCGTACAGTTCGGTGCTGGCCTCGATGTTTGGATCTGGCATAGCTGGGGGTTGAGAACCGAAGCGCGTGACTTTTATTCCGGAGTGCCTGCGCTGAACGTGGATACGGGCCGCAGCCGTCAGCACAATTACTACGTCGGCATCGGCGTTGCCCACCGGTTCTAGTCAGAAAAGAGACGGTGCTGTGACAACCGGCTCTGTCGATTAGCTATCGTTTCTGAGGCCGTATTTGAGCAGTCTGCTTGCTTGCATCCGCGATGCGGATTCAGTCCTGTTCCCCACAAGTGCCTATTTGTGCACCGAGATCTCGGAGGACTCGTTTTCGTGCGAGGTCTTTCGTGATTTTTGCGCCCCAGCAGCCGCAACATCCCTAAACAATCCCGGCAGCGCTGCTGCGTCGTCGGCCGACCGGCCAAAACGCGCAGACTCGTAGGCGCGTGTAAACCGTGCTACTTCCTTCTTCAGAGCCGGTTCCTGGATCGCAGCCACGAAATCCGACGGAGTTTGCGAGGGCGATTTACGCCAGCCCCATCTTGCCAGGCGCGCCACCATGCGGTCATACCAGAGAGCGGCTGCCTCACGTGGGGCTCGTGACGGATGTGTGCGCACGTTTAAAGATCGCAGCGCTCGCAGCAGGGGCCGGAGATTCAACAGAATCGTTATCGCAGCAATCAAGCCCAACAGACTGCCACCCCACCGCCCCGGGGCATTCGTGATGTGACGATGGGTTCGTCGTGCCGATCGCAGCAGCGCGCGGTGTTGCTGGCCGATCCAGCGTCGGACGTCATCGAAGAAGCGTCGGCTGTTCGTGGTTGCGTCATGACCGAGCGCTCGCTGATGGCTCGCGTCGTAGTTGATGATCCATTCGCGCCAGAAGGACGATGCCGCGTCCAGGTAAAGCTGCATGCGCGACCACCCCGTTCGGGTCGGCAGACTGCCCGCCGGAGTCGGGTCGAAACTCAGCCACCCAAACCCGGGGAAATAGGCTTCTACCCAGGAATGCGCGTTGCTGGCGCGAACCACGTACTGACCGGTCAGGTCGTTGAATTCACTGGTCCGGAACCCGTTCACGATCCGCGACGGAATATGCAGAGTGCGCAGCATCACTGCCATCGAACTCGCGAAATATTCGCAGTGCCCGCGCTTTCGCTCGTATAAGAAATTCGCCAGTGGATCGGCTGCCAAAGTCCGTGGCAACTCCAGTGTGTATGCGTAGTGGGTTCGGAGATATTGCTCGAGTGCCAGCGCCTTGTCGTAGTTGCTGGGAGCCGAAGCCGTGATTTCTTCCGCGCTCTTCGCAATGCGAATATCCAGCGGCGGCAATTTTACGTACTCATCGTCCGCATCGACACCGTTGTTCGGAGCCAAGCGAAGTTCGTCGGGGTCCACTTCGGGCAGTTCTGATTCCGCTTCGTACTGGCCGATCGGGTGCTCAATGTCGAGGTTGTACACCGCATCGGCCGCATCCGTGCTCACCGGGCGATAGGGTCCCGTCAGACTTCGCGGCTTCTCCGCCAGAAAGAATACGTTGGTGCCTAGCGGTTCCATCATCACGCGATAGTGAATCGTGCGCGCCGGACTTGCGGAACGCGTCGGCTTGGGCGCATTCGAAAGATGGTAGTTTCCGTCCGGACTCGGGAGCATGGGCGCATGCTCAAACGAACTTGACCAGATTCGTCCGTCGAAGTGATTTAGAGCAACGCCACGCCACTTCAAGTCGTACGCGCCCTGTACATCATTCTGAATTTCGATATGCATGACGACCGCGCTAGACTGCTGAATCTGGCCGATCCTTCCCAGTTGCAACCGGTCCGTGAACCCCGTGGAGACGTCACTCGTAGGCGTGTAGGCAGTCAGATAGCGAGACGAAACGCGCGGCAAAACAAAGAAGATGAAAAAGCTCCCGGCCAGAATCAGGACCATCAGAGCCGGTGCAATCGCAGCCAGGCGTGCCGCCAATAGCTGGTTGTTTGGCGCACCCGGTAGATCGTGAGCCAAAGCCTTCTCCTCGCCCACCGAGTGCCGCATTTCCATCAACACGAACGTGACAATTGCGACGAGCAGAAACCATGCGAACGAGAACAGGAACACGCTGCCTACGGTGAGCACGGCCGAAGCCAGCACCATGAGAAACGAAAGCACCGCCAGCATGTAGTGATCGCGGGTTTTTTGCAGCGAAAACAGTCGCACCACCATCGTGAACAGCACAAGATGAACCGTCGCTGCCAGAAAGCCGCGCGACAGGAAAAAATAGTCGACGAAATAGACCGCGACATAGATGAGCGTGAGGTAGTTGGTCCAGCGCTCGGGAATGGTGAATTCACGCCGCGTGAGCAACTGATAGCCGCGAAAAATCAGCGCCAGCGTGACTCCGATCACGGCGGAAAGGTCGAGGCTTCCGGTGGAAGCCAGCGAGCCGAATCCACTGAGCACAAGTAGAAAGAGCGCGACATTGAAGTAGCGCTCAATGGCCTGGGCAATCGTCGGCCGTCCGGGCGTCATGGGAATGGCAGACACAGGAAACTTCTATTGTTGGCGAAAAGCCGCGGGAAGGGAAGTGCCGTGGGTAACAATGCGGTGTGCGATGGAAAGGCACAGCGGGCGCCATGCCTTTCCATCTCGCAGGCTACCAATGCGTCGTCAAGCAGCCTGCGCCTCGGCGACGATTGCCTTCTCTGCTGCCTTCGGAAGCTCAAAACTGAGAACGCCGGCTTTGAATTCGATCACGGCGCCCTTTGGGTCGATCTCAAACGGCAGATCGATCATCCGAAGGATCTGCTCTGGTCGCGCGTTGGCGTGCTTCGCCGCGTCGGCTTCGTCCGTCAACGAAACGACCCCGTGCTTTTGGCCGAAAATGGTCAGGCGGTTTGGCTCCACGCCGGTCTTGAGTTCGGTGTTTTCGAAGCCAAGTACGTTCGCCCGCACACTCAGCGAACTCGCATTCTCCGAGGTCACATACGACACGGGGCATAACAGTTCCGATTCCGCGCGGAACCAGTCTTCCCAGTCGTGGCCGTGTTCACAGCCGCGCGCTTCAAAGAGCTCGTAGGCGCGACGCGCGACGCCGAGTTGTATGGCCTGCTCATCCCAACGCAATCCTTCGAGATCGCAGGGTTCAAGTTTGGAAGTGGGTGGGGGCGGGGGAAGGTGATGCTTGTGGTGCGTCATCTGGGGTCTCCTTCGGTCAAAGTAGTGAAGGAGCATCGCTCGGCCTGATGTCGTCTAGGGCAGAGGCGGGGGCGAGCTGTTGAGGTTGAAAAACGAGGGCAGTCTAATCTTGAACCATGGGTGGGCGGTCCCGCTGTGATGGCGATCACTCCGTCTATGGTCATTAGCTGAAGATGGCGTCTCGCCAGACTGCGAGAACTAGGTACTGAGAACTGAGAACTGTTCTCCGCTCTTGGTTTAGAATATTGTCCATGGCGCAAGAACGAAACTTCGGTCCCTACGTTGACGTCGTAAATGGCAAGAAAGTCGTAAAGGAGTTGGTCATGGGAGAAGGTGTCCCCGACGGCATCGTCATGACCACGCTCGACGCCACCGTCAACTGGATGCGCAAGAACTCGATCTGGCCGATGACGTTCGGCCTGGCCTGCTGCGCGATCGAAATGATGTCCATGGGCGCGTCGCGCTTCGACATTGCCCGCTTCGGCGCCGAAGTCTTTCGCCCGTCGCCCCGCCAGTCCGATCTGATGATCATCGCCGGACGCGTCTCGCAGAAGATGGCCCCGGTCATTCGTCAGCTTTG
>Ga0302322_100000506_pt1 | contig 30033 bp, 26 predicted proteins | sample Fen_T0_2_FD_203757 | JGI IMG/M metagenome (GOLD analysis project Ga0302322, IMG submission 203757) | Peat permafrost microbial communities from Stordalen Mire near Abisko, Sweden - Fen_T0_2 | ecosystem: Environmental > Terrestrial > Soil > Wetlands > Permafrost | place: Sweden: Abisko...
ATCGCCAACACACAAATCAGAGCAGACCGTAATGTCGAATGGGACATGGCTCAGCTCACTCCTGTTGGGCTGGAGTTTCGATCATCGTAGCCTGTAAATCGCTGCAGGTCAATGAGCTTGATGGACTTCTGCGTATTCTGAGAAGTTACTTCAGTCCCTTCCCGACTCTGCCCGGTCGCCGCCTTGCCGGTCAGGGCCCCGCCTTCAATACTTTCCACGTGGATCTTCATCCACTGGTTCGCCGCCAGCTTTCCGTGCACCCGAATTTTCAGGTAGTTGTCCGTCAATGCTTCGGTCGACACTCCATTCCCCGATTGCAGGGTGATGGCTTGAACCATCGTGTCGACCAGCGACCGCCGAAACGCCGTCTGCTTTTCCGCAGCGATTTCGCGCAGAACCCGGTTACGTTCACGCGCGATCGCGGCCGGAACCTGACCACCTCGTTCGGCGGCAGGCGTCCCCGGCCTCATCGAATAGGTAAACACGTGCAGGTATGTGAAGGGCAACTCTTCGATCATGCGGCGCGTCTCGTTGAACTCCGCTTCGGTCTCGCCTGGAAACCCCACCATCACATCGGCGCCGATCGCCGCCGTCGGCATGGCCTCTCGAATCTTCCGAATCTTCTCCCGGTAGTGCCAGGGCCGGTATTTGCGATGCATCCGCCGCAGCACAGCATCGCTCCCCGATTGCATCGGCACATGCGCATGCTTGGCGATGCGCGGAGATGACGCCACCAGCCGGATCAATTCGTGACTCCAATCCATGGGCTCCACGGAACTGATGCGCAGTTTCTCCAGAGCTGTGCGCTCGAGAATGGCGCGGATGAGATCCAGAAGTCGTTCGCCGTCAGACGTTGTTCGTTGGTTGTTCTCTGTTCGTCGTCCGCTGTTCGCGCGCCGGGTTAGCTGAGGGCTGACGGCTGACGGCTGATGGCTATCCAAGTCTCTTCCCCACCGCCCCAAATTGATCCCGGAGATCACCACTTCCCGATACCCCGCATCCACCAGCGACTGCACCTCGGCGATCACGCGTTCCAGCGGCAGCGACCGGCTCTGTCCCCGCACATAGGGAATCACGCAGAATGAACACCGGTTGTCACATCCATCCTGCACTTTCAGGTTGGGCCGGGTGCGCTCGTTGGCGGCTTCGAACACCGGCGCCGCGAGCAACTCGGTGTGGGCGAAGATGTCGCCAATCACCACGTTCGTTTCACCTGGCAGGGAGGTTTGTCCGGAAAGTTGTGCGAGGGGAACAAAGCTGGACTTCGCCGTCGCAATCTCAGCCGCCTGATGCTTGTGCGAGTTGCCGACCACCCAGGTGACGCCGGGCAGTGCGGCCAGTTCTTCCGGAGCCCGCTGTGCGTAACATCCGGTGACCAGGATCCGGCACCCGGGATTCTCCCGCTGCAAACGGCGGATGGAAGCGCGCGCATCCTTATCGGCTCCCTCGGTGACAGTGCAGGTATTGAGCACCACGATTTCGGCGTCCCGCGCGGCCTTTGCCCGCCCCAATCCGCGGTCTAGGAATTGGCGCTCCATCGCGGCTCCGTCCGCCTGGGTGGCACGGCAGCCAAAATTCTCTATGTAGAAGGTGGCCACACTCCTATACTAACCGAGTGTGGGCGCCCCGAACCGGGCGTTGGGTGGGACGCGATGCGCAGCGCGACGTGCGTCGAGTCGCCGTAGAGGTTGGGTATGAAGCGCCGTATTCTCCTCGTGGATGATGACTTGGCCGTTCTGCTGACCTTGAAAGCCGTCCTGGAATTAAACGGCTTCGAGATCGAAACGGCCAACAGCACGGCCCAAGCCTTTTCCCGGCTGGACTCGGGCGTCTATCAGATGGTCATCACTGATCTGAGGATAGAAACCGAGGACGCCGGCCTGGAAGTGATCCGCGCGGCACGCCGGCAAAGCTACGATCCCGCCACCGCGCTGCTGACTGCCTACCCACCGACCGGCGAGGACTGGGGAGAAGAACATTCCCAGTCGCTACTGGTCAAGCCTCTGGGCACCCGGGAGTTGGTTCGCCAGGTCGAAGCGCTGCTCGTCCGCCATGAAGACGAGAAACAGCTTCGGCGCCGCAACGGAGTCTCCAGCGCCGCGATCCCCAGGGACGCCAACCGCAAGGTGGGATAGGGTCCGCTCTCAACCGTCCTGATTTTCAACGGTCAGGCGCTGGCAACCTGCCGCCGCTGCTGGAAACATTCGCGGCAGAAAACCGGCCGTCCCTGGGTGGGGCGGAACGGCACCGTGGTCTCTTTCCCGCAATTCGAGCAACTGGTGCGCGTCTCGGTTTTCGCATAAGCCTGTCCCGGAGGCGCACCCAGCACTGACACCCGTTTGTTCTTGCAGTTCTTGCAGCGCTTGGGCTCGTTCTTGAATTGCTTGTCGTGGAAAAACAACTGCTCACCCGAGGTGAAGACGAAGTCCGCACCACAGTCCACACATTTTAGGTTCTTGTCTTGAAATTCCATCGAGAGGCGCTCCCATCCCCGTCCCTGCGCGACACGGGAGACCCCGACGGGGAAGGTCAGGCTCACAACGTGGGCAAGGTATAACTACCCCCTCTTTTTTTCATTGATCCCTGGGTTCGGCCCGCCATGCGATGTGCGGCGCATGGTTACTGCTTTACGAAGAAGCCCGATAGATCGCGATGCCTGATCAGTGAGAGAAACGGGCCGCCCCCCACTCGTGGCGGCCCGTTTTGACTAGTCCTGTTCCTTGCGTGCTTTTTTCCGGCTGCGTTTACGAGCGAGAGCTTCTTTAACTCTCTTCTTCTCGCCCGGCTTCAGGTAAAAGGAGTGACGTTTCACTTCCTTGATGATGTCCTCCTGCTGTACCTTCCGCTTAAATCGGCGAAGCGCATTCTCGAGGGATTCGCCCTCTTGAAGTCTGACCTCAGCCAACCGACTGCACCCCCCTACTCGTCCCAGATGGGACCGATCAGTTATTTCAAGCACCGGCCATCCAAGTCAAGCGGAATGTACAGATCTTTGTATGCGATTCAAAATGCGAGCCGTAGCGCCAATTGCACCTGTCTCGGTGCATACGCGCTCGTCGCTCGCATAAAGCTCGCAGGTTGCTGATAATAAGCTGGATAGACTCCACCACCAACTTTCTTGTCGAACGGAACAAACTGCCCGGCCGCGTTCTGGAAACCGTCATCGCTCAGGTCCAGTCGCCGATTGCTCCGGTTGAAGACATTGAACGATTCCCCGGTAAGCTCCAGGCGAAAGCGCTCACCCAACCGGATTTTTCTGGTCAGCCGCAGGTCCATGGTGGTGTAGTCAGGCCCCAGAAACGCGTTGCGTCCATACCCGGGCAAGCGATCGTTGCTGCTGTTGTCATCCCGGTTCGGATCGCCCGATACGCGCGCTTCGGTGGGGCGCCCGCTCCCGAATGTCATCACGCCCGCAACCTTCCACTCGTTGAAAATCTTCCCTAGGAACTCCTGCCCCCTGCCGAACGGACGCGGTTCGGCGATCCAGGAAAGTGATAGCCGGTTCCGCTGGTCGGTCACACTTGGTCCGCGCTCGCTGCTGGTCGAGTAGGAGTTCTGCACGGTCACGGGACGCCCCGCGACCAGCGCGTCCTGGCCGTCATCAATGGCATGCGCCCAGGTGTAGGCGAGCCGGAAATACAGGCCGCGCGTCATGCGCCGCCGCACCGACGCAGTCAGCCCGTGATAGATGCTGGAAGCCGCGCTCTCAAACTGGTTGACCGCTCCCAGTTGCAGCACCGGACGGTCCACACCGTTGATGCATGGCGGGTAAGGACAGCTCAAGCTCTGCGTCATTTGCCACGTCGAGAACGATTCCACCGTGTAGTAGGAATTTTGAAAGTTATCTCCGCTCGCATCGTAGATTGGATAGCTGTACTCGGTCGGTGCCGGCAGGTTCACATCCCGCGCCCGGATCATGTTCTCGCCGTGCACGTACAGGTACGACACTCCCACGGCAAACCGGTCCGCGATCTCCCGTTCCATGCTCAAGCTTCCCTGCTGGACTTTGGGTGTAGTAAAGCCCGGCGCAAAAGACGAAACGTCGCTCGTCAAGTAGGGCTTGAGCGAATCCGGCGCCGCGCACGAATCCGGCCCGGGGGTACAACTCACCGCCGCATTCGGATAGGACGGGAAGACCTGGCGCTGGATGTAGTCGGCGTTATCGAGCAGCAGAAAGGTCTTCGCCAGTCCGTTGTTGTTGATGACAGATGACTGGTAAATCTGCGGGATGCGCGTGTAGAAGATCCCAAATCCCCCGCGCAGCACCAGCGGCCGCTGATTGCCAATCGAATACGCGATTCCTACACGCGGCGCAAAGTTGTTGGTATCGACGGGCATTTTCCCCGACCCCGGCCACAACGGATTGTTCACCAGATCCTTGCCGTTAAAGGTTTGCAGGTCGTAACGCACTCCCAGGCTCAATGCCAGCCGCCGAGTGAGCCGTACCGTGTCCTGCGCAAAGGCCCCGTAGTCGTTGCTGTCCGGATGCGATACCGGATTCCCGAAATTCTGCACGTAATACCGCGGCACATTGTGTGCCCAGGCGCGCAAGGGCGTAATCTCCATCCCGCCGTGTTCCGGCACAAATGTGTAAGGATCGACGCTGATATCGTCGTAGATGTACTCGCCCCCGTAGAGTGACGGAAAGTAGTTGTAATCCCACGTGAACATCGCGTCGCCGCCGAACTTCCAGTCATGGCGGCCTCCGGTCAGGCTGAGCGTTTCCGCAAGATGCAAGCGGTGTTCCCGTGTCTGCCGCGGCAGGATGGACGATTGCCCGAAGGCCTCAAGCACGTTGTAGACGCGCGTCCGCACGTCCGCGGAGTTCGCAAACGATTGCTGCAGGTCGCGCGAGAATTGGGCCCGCAGGTGGCTCGTCAGCCTGGGGCTAAGACCACTCAACAGAGTCAGTGACGCGCTCTCCGTCTTCACGTCCTCCTCGCCATTGGAACTTATCCCGAAGTTAGTAATCGGACTGGCCGGATCGAAGAACACATTGTTCGTCCCGTAGTACCGCGACGTGTTTACTCGGGCAGTGAGAAAGTGCCGCGGACTGAGCGAATAGTCCAGCTTCAGAAACGCGCTGTTTCCAAGCAGCTTCGCGGGAAATGCCCCGCCCATGGTCGAAAGGTTGGCCGCCGCCGCGAACACCAGGTCTTTGTCGGAGTCTTCGTAATCCCCGTGATGCAGTGGCTCCTGCCCTTTCTTGGGAATCACCACCGTGTTGCCGTCGTCAAACTCGACGACCGCCGGAACGTGAAAAATATGCTGATCGTATCCGGCGAAAAAGAACGCCTTGTTACGCTTGATCGGCCCGCCCAACGTCCCCCCGAACTGGTGCTGCTTGTCGTTCGGTTTGAATCCGACGAATGCCGGCGACGCACCCATCCTGCTGTCGCGCAGAAAGTAGAAGCCCGTTCCGTGCCAGTGGTTCGACCCCGACTTGGTCACGACGTTTACTACCGCTCCTCCCGCTCGTCCCAGTTCTGCTCCGTACGTGTTGGAAGACACGCGGAACTCCTGCACCACCTCATTCGAGAACTGGTAGGGCGCACGATAACGTCCCCGTGCCTGGGCAAAGAAGCCGTTGTTGTTATCGGCCCCATCCACTAGATAGCTCGACTGGTATCCGCGAATACCTCCGAAAGCCAGGTCGCCGTTCGAGGCCGAAGTCAACCCGCGCGGATCGGTTGTAACGCCCGGCGCCAGCAGCGACAGATCGGTGAAACGGCGTCCGTTCAGCGGTAGGTCGGCAATGGCCCGCTCATCCACCAGCGCCGAGATGGAACTGGGCTGAGTGTCAACCAGCGGCGGCGCTCCGGAGACAGTCACCGTCTCTTTCGCGCCCGCCACTGCCAGTTTGAAAGCCAGTTCCGTGGCGGCGCCGACGTCCACCCGAACCCGGCGAGAGTCCTGCGGCGACATCCCCGCCGCCTCAGCCCGTGCGATGTATTCGCCCGGCGGCAGCAGGTCCACCGTGAATCCGCCGTTGACATCGGTGAGGACGTGATATCGGATTCCCGTCTCGACCCGCACGGCGAGCACGTCCGCAGAGGAAACCGCCGCTCCTTGCGCGTCGGCCACGATTCCGCGCAGGGCGCCGGTCGAGGCGTCCTGGGCGCGGACTCCGCCGCTGAGAAAAATGAGGGTGAGTAAATAAGGAATGCCGAGAAGTTGTAAGGTCTGCCACGTCCGACCACTGAACATACAAAGTCCTCTGCGCCCGAAGTTTCGGGATCAGAGGGGACCTGGGGAGACCAGTAATGAGCTTGTATCACCGGACGCCACCCAAGGATGTGACGCACGCACACTAATTATGTTCGGTTTTCTCCCATGTGTGACCGCGGTCACGGCAACCCGGCGCGGCGCCTGCGTAAGCTTATGAGAATGAACACACCAACTAACAATGACCGCGCAGAGTGGTTGCAGGGGCCTTCGGCGAATTGCTCAGTAAAGCCCTCAGTGGTTCCAGGAGAGCGCAAGAACGTATGGCGGTTGATCCTGCTAGGGGCGCCGGGCGTGGGCAAAGGCACGCAAGCCGAACTCCTCACGGAGCGTCTGGGTGCTTGCCATCTCTCGACCGGAGACGTCTTCCGAGCTGCCGGGAAGCGGAGTGACTGTGAGCAATCCCCGGCGATGAAGGCCGCGCTGGAATACATGCGTCGTGGCGACCTGGTGCCGGACTCGACCGTGTGGGAAATGGTGCGCGAGCGAAGCGGCTGCCTCCTCCATTGCGGCGGCTTCATCCTCGACGGCTTTCCCCGCACGCTCGCCCAAGCCGAGTCCCTGAAAGAGCTGCTGGAGAAGGACAAGCTCTCGCTCAGCGCCGTGGTGAACTACGAACTGCCGTTGGACGAAATTGTCCGGCGCCTGAGCGGCCGCCGCACCTGCGAAAAATGCAAGTCGGTTTCCCATGCTACCGAAAGGCCGCCAAAGGTCGAGGGTGTGTGCGATCGTTGTTCCGGACGCCTGATTCAGCGCGAAGACGACCGTCCCGAATCCATCACCGTGCGTTTGGACGCATACGAACGCAGCACCGCGCCGCTCATCCAGTTCTACAAAGATCTCGGCCTACTGATGCCGATTGTCGCCAAGGGATCTCCTGAAGAGATCTATGCGCGAACCATGGATAAGCTGGCCTCGGGGACATTGATGGCACGTCTCAGCGACTAGTTTCCCCGCAGCCTCTGCGAACTACTCGGCCCTACCGTGCCGGTGCCGGCGTTGCCTGTGGCGCGGGCTTCGCACCAAAATCCACCTTCGGCGTCTGACGCGAAGCTTCCGCAGCTTGGAAATACGCCTCATTCGCCTTGAATCCCGCAAACCCGGCAATCACATTGGTGGGGAACTTCAGCAGGTAGGTGTTGTAGTCCTGCAAAGTGTCGTTGTAGCGCTTGCGCTCGACGGCGATGCGGTTCTCGGTTCCCGCCAGCTCATCCTGCAAACGCAGAAAGTTCTCATTCGACTTCAGCTGCGGATAATTCTCCACAATCAACAGCAGTCGTCCGAGAGCACCGTCCAGTTGCCCGTTAGCAGCAATCTTGTCCGAGGGCGTTCCAGCGGAAAGCAGTGCTGAGCGCGCTTTCGCGATGTCCCCGAACACAGTCACCTCCTGCTGCGCGTAGCCCTTCACCGTCTCCACCAGGTTGGGGATCAGGTCCGCTCGCCGCTGCAACACGATATCCACCTGCGACCACGCCGCTTTTACCCCCTGGTCCTTGGTGACCAGCGTGTTGCGCACGCCCACATATTGCATGAAGACAAATCCGACGACTAACGCCAGAACAATCAGAACGATGATGCCTTTGCTCATTTCCGTCTCCTGAATTTCAGAATTTCACCGACTCGCAGGTGCACCGCCCGGTGCGGCGGAATCCAGCATTCTATCCACTGCCGCGGTTACCTGCTCAACCGTTTTCAGATAGCGCCCAAACAACGCGTTGACATCCGCAGTCTTCCGGTCCGCTTTATGCTCCCGAATGTCGAGCAGTTGCAGAAACGCACCGGCATCGCACCCAATCCGGTCCGCCAACTTCTGCACCGCCTCGCGCTTTGAAGGAGTGGCAGGTTCCCCCAACTCCTGTAAAGCGTGCCGGAACAACGTAGCAAAAGCCGGCAATGAGCGCAGCAGAAGCTCCCACATAGCTGGGGCATTCCCGGCCGCCGAAAGCAGACCCTGCCTCAGCAGGATCGTCTTCTCGCGCAGTTCATACTCCAACTGAACCCGATGAAACTGCGTCGGGATCACCAGCGTCTTCAGTACATCCTCTCCCCATAGCACGCGGTGGCTCTGCTGCATGTCGAGCAGTTCGATGGAAAAAACGTCGGCCGAGCGCCGGAGTTCTTCGGTACCCATGATCAGCGGCGTGCGGCGCTTCTGCTCCCTCCACCACGCAACGGCGGGCGACAGAGCCTGCATGGATGCGAACGAGGTCTCGCGCAGCACGCACAGCAGGTTCACGTCGGAGTGGTCGGCAACGTAGTCTCCCGCTGCCGCCGATCCATAGAGAATGACCGATACCAGGTTCAATCCCGCCGCATTCCGCAGGCGGTTCACAAATTCGTTGATGCTTGTCTCAGGAATCATCGCGCCTCTCACTTCTGCCATCACCAACTGCCACCCGCTCCGCCGCCGCCGGTGCTGCCGCCACCGAATCCGCCAAATCCGCCGCCTCCACCACCAAAGCCACCACCGCCCCAGCCTCCACCACGAGAACCTCCGCCACCCAGGCTGTTGAACAAAATCCCCCACAGCAGGCCCGACAGGAAGCCCGACCCTCCGCCTCGCCCAGAACGCCCTCCCCCGGCCCGGGAAAGCACCCAGAGAACAAAAACAACAATGACTACCAACGCGATGACGCCGCCAATGCCAGTACCGTGCTGCCCTGCAATCGGCTCAGTGCGCGTCAGAGGTTGAACTCCTTCCAGCGTCACTCCCGCATCTTTGGCGATGACCTCGGCAACCCGCGAAGTCATCAGCGAAACCGCTCCTGCGTAGTCGCCGGCGCGCAGGAAAGGCACCGCCTCACGCCCGAACCCACCCACCTTGCCGTCGGGAAGAATCGACTCCAAGCCGTAGCCGACGGTGGTCCAATACTTGTGATCCTGCACCGCCAGCAGGATCAGCGCGCCGCGGTCCTTCCCTTTCGCACCGATCCCCCATTTCTGATAGAGCGCCACCGCGTAGCTCACGACGTCTTGCCCATCCACCGATTTCACGGTTACGACCGCAATCTGCGCGTGAGCCTTCTCGTCCACCTGCCGGCAAAGATCGTTGAGGCGCGTCTGGGCGGCGGCGTCCAGAACGCCGGCAAAATCATTGACGTAATTGGTAGGTTGAAGCTGAGAAACAGGCTCGGCACAAAGACATAGAGCCATCGCCAATACAGCGACGCCGATCGCCGCGACTTTTGAACGCCATTTCACGGGAAGAAAAATTGTACAGGAAGGAGATTCTTAGGTGGCTTCGTGTCCAGCGCCATTGTGGGCTATCGCCTCCACGGTTTTCCCCCGTGTTCCCCCGTGCCCCCCGTGGTTGAGCCTTTGATTTCCTGTTCCCCTCACCCAGCCTGCACCATGATTTCCTGCGCCGCCGCCAAAACCTCCGGTACCACCGCATCCATATCCGACTCCTTTGTCAGATGATTCACAATGCACGCCCGCAGGCAGAACTTTCCCTCCAGCGTGGCGTTCGAGAGATAGACCTTGCCCCGCGCAATCATCCGCTTCATCACCGCCAAGTTGAAGCGGTCGCGCTCTGCATCAGAAACATCCTTGCGCAACAAATGCCGGAAACACACCACGCTCAATTCGCCTGTCGCGATCAACTCAAGCGCCGGAGACTTGGCCACCGCCGCCGCTAACCGCTGGGCAGACTCCAGGTCTTTCTTAATCGCCGACCGAAACGCGCCGAGCCCGTGATACCGAAGCGACAGCCACAGCTTCAGCCCGCGGCAGCGGCGCGACAACTCAATCGACTCCTCGAAAAACGCGGAGCCCTCCACCGGATCGTCACTGAGTTGCTTGGCATAGTCCCCCGTGTACGCAAAAGTCTTCCGGGCCATCGCCAAGTCGCGATAGAGCAGACATCCGCAATCGAGCGGCTGATACAGCCACTTGTGCGGATCGAGCGACAACGAATCGGCTAGCGGCAGCCCGTCGAACTTTTCCGGAACCGCGATCGCCGCCAGTGCCCCGTACGCTCCATCCACGTGCATCCAGGCTCCGTGTGCGTGGGCGATGTCGGCGATCTCCCGCAGCGGATCGATCGCGCCCGTGTTCACTGTCCCCGCCGATGCGACGACGGCAACGGGCGTCAAACCCTTTGCTTCGTCCCTTCGCATCGCCTGCTCCAGTTGCGACGGAACCATGCGGTACGAAGCGTCGCATGGAACAGTCCGCAGGTTTTCCCGCCCAAGCCCGATCATGGCGATGGCCTTCGGCACCGCCATGTGCACCTGCTCGGACGCATACACCACGCCCGCGGCCGCAGCGCGCAGCCCCCGCTCGTTCGCTGGAGTCTTCGCCTCGCGAGCCATCGTCAGGCCCATCAGATTGGCAGCCGATCCCCCGCCCGTAAGCGTTCCGAAGAACCCGTTGCAACCGACCGCCTCGGCCAGCGCACCACCGTGCGTTCGATCGTGACCCCCGCCGGCGACGACCGCCACGCCGTCATGTTCTGGTTCAGGATCGACGCCGCCAGATCCCCCAGCGCCGCGACCGGCTCTCCCGGCCCCTGCACATATCCGAAGAAGCGCCCATTCTGCACGCGCGAGTGCGCGACCACATCGTTGAGCGCTGCAAACGCCTCGGCGCCCATGCCCCGCTCCGGCAGCTCCGTTGCAAACAACCGCTCCGACTCGGCTCCGCTGGTCGTCGGAAAAATCCGCCGCGAATCAATGCTGGTTAGGAAGTCCGCGGAGAATTCTGTAACGTTGGCAGCCAGACGCCGGAATTCTTCAGGAGAAAGCTCGAGAGGGTCCATACCGCCATGAATTTAATCACAAGACCAAGAATTTCTCCGCGTCCTTTGCGAGACCTCTGCGTCCTCTGCGGCAAAAATTTTCGTTTGAACCGCCCCTACCGCCCCTCCGCCACATACTTCTGCACCTGCCCCTGCAACAGCTCCAGCGGCAACGACCCATCCCGCAGCACGACATCATGGAACTCCCGCACATCGAACTTCGGTCCCATCTCTTTCTCCGCCTGCCGCCGCAGTTCCATGATCTTCAGCTGCCCCATCTTGTATGCCAGCGCCTGGCTCGGCCAACTGATGTAGCGATCCACTTCTTCAATCGCCTGCGTCGGAGCGTGCGCCCGCAGGTAGTCCTGTGCCTGTTCGCGCGTCCACCCCATCGCGTGGATTCCGGTATCAATCACCAAACGCGCCGCACGAAACCGCTCGCTCGCCAACTGTCCAAACTTGTTGTACGGATCCTTGTACACACCCAGCTGCGACCCCAGCGACTCGGCATAGAGCGCCCAGCCTTCGCCATATGCGCTGTTCCAATAAAACTTGCGAAACTCCGGCAGGCCCTTCTGCGAGTGCGCTAGCGAATTCTGGAAGATGTGTCCCGGCACGGCCTCATGCAACACGAGCGCCTCTTTGTCGTATTTCACCTGCGTCTCGGGTTTGTACGCCCGCAAGTTGAACCATCCCGGCGCGCTGCCATCTGGCGAAGGCGGCTGTGCATTGGACGCGGTCGCTTGCTCCCGATCCTCCGGGATCGCCCGAATTCCATATAACAAAAACGGAATGTGCTTGAACTGATTCGGCAGCTCCGGCTCGATGATTTTTGCCGCGTTCCGGCAGTACGCGAGCATTTCGTCCTTGGAGTGGAAGCGCTGTGCGGGATCGTTCGCCAGCTTCACTTCCAGTTCGCTCACCGTCCCGGTGAATCCTGTCTGCCGCGCGATCGCCAGCATCTCGGATTCCAGCCGTTCCACCTCCGCTAGGCCGGTCTTGTGAATCTCCTCCGGCGTAGCGTTCGTGGTCGTCAAACGCCGAATCAGAATCCTGTAGTCCTCGTTTCCATTTTGCAGACTCGAAATCCCGACGGTCGGCCGCACATGCGCCGCATAAGTGTTTTGCATGTACTCCAGATACTTGCGCCACGCCGGACGAAAATCGTTTTCGAAGGCGTCCCTGGCCTGTTTGCGCAGCCGCGTCCGTTCCGCCTCCGAAATGCTGACCGGCATCTTCTTCAAGAACTCGAGCAGCGCGCTCTGCGACGCATCCTGCGCCGCCTGCACTTTCAACTGCCCGATCACCAGGTCCGACACGATTTTCGGCTGCGTCAGACCGCGCGTGATCGCGTCGTTCATGATTTCGATGTTCTGGTCGACATACGCCGGCATCGCATGCAGACGCGCAATGATGTTCTCGCAGTCTTTCACCGTAAACGCGGGCATGCGGTCCACGGTCACGTAAACACGGTTGTGCGCGCCAAACATCTGCCCCACGCGCAGCAGATAGGTTTCGAGATCAAGCGCATCGAGTTGCGTGTGCAGGTCGTAGCCCAAAAGGTGAACGCTGAGCAGGTCTCCGTCAGAGAGCCCCGCCGTCGGAAATTTCTGCAACTCATCGAACCGCTTCTGCAAATGCGCCCGCCGCAGGTCGCGCCCCTGCTTCGACAGGTCCGACCACCGGTCGTCATACTCATGACGTCCCACATTGGTCGCAAATTCCGGCTCATCCTTCAGCCACTCTTCGAAGTAGTCGGCAAAGAACCTCGATAGCTCGGGCGAAGAAGAGTTGGCTGAAGAAGTCTGCGCAGCCGCCGCGGGAACCATCCAACAAACGACCATCAGCGCGACAACAATCGACGCCAGGCGGGATTTCACGATATCGAGCATAGACTTCGCATTTTATGGTGTACTACCACGCCCTAGCAATGCCTCGGATCCCAAGGGCCCTTACTTCTGCAATCTGACTTCTGCAATCTCCAATCGGTCGTCGACCTCTGCAGTCTCTTTCGTGTTATTTTGACTAGTCAACACCATGATCCGCTCTTACAAAGGCATCACGCCCCAGTTCCCCGACACCGCCTACGTCGACGACACCGCTCAACTCATTGGCGATGTCATCTTGGGCGAGCACGCCAGCGTCTGGATGAACGCCGTCCTCCGCGGCGACGTGCACGAAATCCGCGTCGGCCACTACTCCAACATTCAGGACAACAGCATCCTCCACGGCATGAAAGAACAGTACGGCGTGTACGTAGGCGATTACGTCACCGTAGGGCACAACGTCGTCCTCCACGGATGCAAAGTCGAAGACCGCTGCCTGATCGGCATGGGGTCGATCATCCTGAACGGAGCGGTGGTAGGCGCAGGCTCAATCATCGGCGCAGGCACCCTGATTCCGGAGAAAACAATCATCGAACCGAATTCGCTATGGGTCGGTTCCCCCGGAAAATTCCGCCGCCATCTCGACGAGAAAGACGAAGAAATGATCCTGCGTTACGCAGAAAATTATCTGGGATACAAGAAGCAGTACTTGATGGAGAGGAAGGAAAAGTAGTCAGTAGCTTGTAGCCAGTGGTCAGCGAATTTTAGTTCTGACTGGCTACTGGCTACTGATTACTGGCTACTGATTCATGATCAAATCCCCCCGAGGAACGCGCGACCTTCTCCCGCCCGACACGGCGCTCTGGAACTTCGTCGAAGGCGCCGTCCGCGACGTCTTCCGCGCCTACAATTTCCACGAAATCCGCACGCCCATTTTCGAAAGCACCGAACTCTTCGCCCGCGGCGTCGGCGAAGAAACCGATATCGTCGCCAAAGAGATGTTCACCTGGGAAGATCGCGGCCGCGCCGAGAGTGACAAAGGCCAGTCCCTCACCCTCCGCCCCGAGAACACCGCCGGCGTAGTCCGCGCCTACATCGAGCACAAGCTCTGGGACCGCGGCCTGAACAAACTCTTCTACATCGGCCCGCAATTCCGCCGCGAGCGCCCGCAAAAAGGCCGCTACCGCCAGTTCTATCAAATCGGCGCCGAGGTCATCGGCCCGGCCACCGCCGGAAGCGAATCGCCCGCCCGCGACGCCGAGATTCTCGAACTCCTCGCCACGCTCCTCGACCGGGTCGGCATCACCGGCTGGACGCTCGAACTCAACTCCGTAGGCTGCCCCGCCGACCGCGCCCAATTCAACGAGGCCCTGCGCAAAGCACTCGAGCCCGTCGCCGCGAAAATGTGCGCCGACTGCCAGCGCCGCGTCGTCACCAACCCGTTGCGCGTGTTCGACTGCAAAGTCCCTGAAGACCAGCCCATCATCGAAACCCTTCCGCGCATCAGCCAGTTTCTCGACGAAGGCTGCCGCAAGCATTTCGACGAAGTGCAGGAAATCCTGAAAGCCGTCGGCGTTCCCTTTGTCCTCAATGACCGCCTGGTAAGGGGCTTGGATTACTACACTCGTACCGCTTTTGAATTTACGCATGGCGCGTTGGGCGCGCAGAACGCAATTCTGGGCGGCGGCCGTTACGACGGACTATCGGAAGCCCTCGGCGGTCCTGCCGCACCAGGCATCGGCTTTGCCATCGGCGAAGACCGGCTGGTGATGTCGCTTCCACAATCAGCCGAGTCCGCCATCCGCAAGCCCGACATCTACATCGCCCCGCTCGGCGCGGGCATGAATCGCGAAGCCGCCCGCCTGGCTCGCGAACTCCGGCGCCACGGCCTCGTCGTCGATCTGGGCGACGAATCGTTCCGCCTGAAGAAGTCTTTCGAAGCCGCCGACAAAGCGGGCGCCCGCTACATCCTGATCGTCGGCGAAAACGAAGTGAAGGCCGATGCCTTCGCTCTGAAGCATCTGGCCTCAGGCGAGCAGGTCACGGTTCCACGTGGAGAGTTGGCCGCACGCATCGCGAAAAGCTCTTAACCTTCCAGCCTCGTGGCTCGAAGCTCGTGACTTTGCTTTCCTCCGTGCCTCCCTGTGCCCCCCATGGTAAAAGGTTTTTCAATCCCTAAATCCCAGAGTAAAATCGTTTTAATCAGGAGACGATATGCGACGCACTGTTCTGCTCTCGGCAGTTCTTCTCACGATCACGCTGGCTTCCGCCCAGACGTCCAAGCCCCTCTCGCCCTTCGATCAGCAACTCGTCGATCAGGAGAAGCAATTCCTGCAGGCGACTCAAGACAGGAACGTCGCGTGGTTACACCAGAGCGTCGGTGACGACTTCCGCGGCATCGGCACCAACGGAGACTTCTACGACAAAAGCGAAGTCACCGACGGCGGATTGCCCAAGAACACCCGCGCCTACGACTTTCAAGTCGTCAAACTGAATGACGAATCAGCAATTGTGGCCTACAACCTGGTCGTCCCCGGAGGCCATCCGCGCTACCGCCACATGACCGACACCTGGGCAAAGGTCGACGGCCAATGGAAACTGAAATTCCAGCAGGTCACGCCTAATTTGTGGAGCGCGAACGATTTTGATTAGAACCAGTAGTCGGTAGTCAGTAGTCAGCGTCTTGGTCCTGATGCTTTCCTACTGACTACGGGCTACCCACTACTGATTCCGTTGACTTGATCTCCTCCCCGATCTAATATCCTCACCCGGGGCGTGAATCCAACCTTTTCACGCGCACATCACACAGACGAGGTATTTCCATGAACCGTGCATCGGCCATCGTCATCGCTACCGTTCTGCTCATCGGCGCGGCGTTCGCGCAACCGCCAGCGCTCCAACCCGGTCCCGAACACAAGAAACTGGACTATTTCGCCGGCACATGGGTCTCCGAAGGAGAGAGTAAACCCGGCCCCATGGGCCCCGGCGGCAAGATGACCATGAATCAAGAGTCCAAGTGGATGGACGGCGGCTTCTTCGTCGTCATTCATTCCGACTTCAAAGCTGGCGCTATGGGCAACGGCACCGGAACTGCCTTCTTGGGCTACGATCCGCAAGATAAGGTCTATACCTACGACGAGTTCAACAGCTCGGGTGAAGTCGTGCATGCGAAGGGCACAGTCGACGGGGACACCTGGACTTGGACCAACGACATGAAAATGGGCTCGCAAACCATGAAAGGCCGCTTCACGGAGAAGATCCTGTCACCCACTTCCTACAACTTCAAGTATGAAATGTCTGCCGACGGAACCAAATGGGAAACCGTAATGGAAGGCAAAGCAACGAAGAAGTAGTCAGTAAACGGTAGTCAGGAGTCAGTGCCCGATCCACGGTTCTACTGACTCCTGGCCTGTCCCCGTGTTCCCCTGTGCCCCTCCGTGGTCATGATTTTGTCGTTGCCTTCGCAGAGCAGAGGACTGGGTATCGTTGAGGAAGTCAAAAGCCTTTACCACGGGGGGACACAGAGGAACACGGGGGAAAACAAAGCGTGCCACGATCCCCCCACCAATGACGGATTCAGCCTCTCTGGGTCGCTTTCTTCGACCTCCACCCATCGCTTTTCCCTGCCAACTGCCAACTGCCGCCTGCCTACTCCTTTATAATTTCTAATTCAGCTCTCAATCCCGACGACACAAGGCGAACCCGTGCTTGATTTTCTAGGCGACCTAAGGCGAACTCATATGTGCGGCGCGCTCCGCGCCTCCGATGCCGGCAAGAAAGCCGTCCTCATGGGATGGGTCAACCGCCGCCGCGACCTCGGCAACATCATCTTTATTGATCTCCGCGACCGCACCGGCATCACCCAGATCGTCGTCAACATCGAGCAAAACGCGGCCATCCACGAAAAAACCGAGCAGCTGCGCAATGAATACGTCATCGCCGCCGTCGGCACCGTCAAGCTGCGCGACGGGAACACCATCAACAAGAACATCCCCACCGGCGAGATCGAACTCGTCGTCGACGAACTGCGCCTTCTGAACGTCGCCAAGCAGCCGCCCTTCCTGCCTTCGGACACGGCCCTCGCCAACGAAGAAACGAGGCTCAAGTACCGCTACATCGATCTGCGCCGTGACGTCATGCAGTTCAACATCGAGTTGCGCCACAAAGTCTCGCTCTCGATCCGCGACTACCTCGCCGCGCAGGGCTTCTTAGAAATCGAGACGCCCTTCATGACGCGGTCCACGCCCGAAGGGGCGCGCGATTACCTCGTCCCCAGCCGCGTGCAGCCCGGAATGTTTTACGCGTTGCCGCAATCGCCGCAGCTGTTCAAGCAGATCCTGATGATCTCGGGCTTCGACAAATATTTCCAGATCGTGCGCTGCTTCCGCGACGAAGACCTGCGCGCTGACCGCCAGCCCGAATTCACCCAGATCGACTTGGAGATGTCCTACCCGCAGCCCGAGCGCGTGTGGGAAGTAGTGGAAGGTTTCCTGACCGCCGCCTTCAAAGCCGCCGGATCCGCCATCAAAACGCCCTTCCCGCGCATGGACTACGACGACGCCATCCGCCAGTTCGGCATCGACAAGCCCGACCTGCGCCTGCCCGCCTTCACCGAAGTTCGCGACTGCTTTGCGCCCGAGAACCTCGACCAGCTAGTGCTCAACAAAGCGCTGCCGGTGATTGCGGTTCGCACGCCCAAGGTTGGCGAGTTATCGAGAAAAGAACGCGACGACCTCAAGCCGCTCTTCAACTCGAAAGGCGGCGCCAAGTTCTTCGAGGATTTCAAGCGCATCGAGAAGAGCTTCCCCGAAGCAGCCGCCAAGATTCGCGAGAAGACCGGCGCAGCACCCGAAGACCTGATCGTGCTGGTAGCAGGCTCAGCCCAGTCCAGCAGCGACGCGCATCCCGCCGGCAAGCGCAAAGTCACGCCCGCGGAGCTGGCAATCTACGCCTCAGCCGGCCTGCTGCGCGTAGCGCTGGCGCAGAAATACGCCGACCGCCACGGCATTTTCAAAAAGAGCGGCGACCCGGAAAAAGACTTCCGCTTCCTCTGGGTCACGAACTTCCCCATGTTCGAGTACGACGAGCAGGACAAGCGCTGGATGGCCGCCCACCATCCCTTCACCTCGCCGCACGAAGAAGACATGGACAAACTGGAAACCGACCCGGCCATGGTGCGCGCCCTGGCCTACGACGTAGTGCTGAACGGAACCGAGTTGGGCTCAGGCTCGATCCGTATTCACCGCCAGGACATCCAGCGCCAGATCTTCAAAGCCCTCGGCATGACGGAAGAAGAAGCCCGCACCCGCTTCGGCTTCTTCCTCGAAGCCCTGGAGTACGGCACCCCGCCGCACGGCGGTATCGCGCTCGGCCTGGACCGCATCGTGATGATCCTCGCCGGCGCCGACAGCCTCCGCGAAGTAATCCCCTTCCCCAAAACCGCCGCCGCCAAAGACCTGATGGTGGAAGCGCCGACGCCGGTGGCGGAGGCGCAGTTGAGGGAGTTAGGAATAGGGGTGGTGGTGGTGAAGAAATAGGAGCGGTGTCATTGCCTTCTGCAGGCGGTGGTACCCGAACCAATAATTGGTGGAATTCAAGAAGCGAGTGAGAAGCCGAGGATTCCGAAATCGCAAGCGAGGGTTGGTAAAATGAGCAACGCCGTCGTGGCAAGGGGGACAGAAGAGTTCACGTTCCGAAACTACTACCGCTGCCCGTTCGATGGCACATCGTGGGTAGCTGAGTGGAGTTGCAGGTGCAATGACAGATGTCCGCTTTGCCGGGCCGAAATTGAACCACACGATAGCGAAGACATCGACGGCGAAGAATAGCTCATGGTCCTGCCGGGATGAATCTCCAGTGCACGACTGAACTTGCTGCAGCTTACAAATCTGCGTCGCAGATTGCGCGTGTGCTCACTGAAGAATGGTGCGCTCGTGAACTGTACTGTCCGGCTTGCACATCGGATCGGCTGTCGCCATCGATGGTCAACACGCCTGTGCTCGACTTTACGTGCCCTGAGTGCAAGCAGGCCTTCCAGCTCAAGAGCCTAAAGAATTGGAATCCGAAGAAAATTGTTGATGCCGGGTACGAGTCGATGATCCGTTCGATTCGGGCGGACAAGACTCCTAATCTTCTTGTCTTGCAGTACTCCAAGGACTGGTTTGTGCGGAACCTCCTCCTAGTACCAAGGTTTTTCTTCTCAGAGAGCATTATTGAAAGGCGCAGACCGCTGACACCCCAAGCTCGCCGGGCCGGCTGGGTGGGGTGCAATATTCTACTTGCTCAAATACCAATCGACGGAAGGATCGCGATCATTTCTGCTGGATCGCCCGTGCCAGCAGACCAAGTTCGAGCAGAGTTCGCACGCACAAGCGGTCTTGCCGGAATTCCCCCCTTGCTTAGAGGTTGGACGCTCGACACGCTTAAAGTCGTTCGCCGCTTGGGGAAGCCGCGATTTACGCTAAGGGACGTGTACGAATTTGAGCACGAGCTACAAGCGGGCCATCCCCGCAACCATAACGTGCGCCCCAAAATCCGCCAACAGCTTCAGGTGCTTCGAGACTTAGGCATGCTCAGGTTCACTGGCCTAGGCGAGTACGCGCTGAGAGATTAAGTCTGATCCCCGAGAAATACATGCCGCCTGCTCCATTCCGTTAACACCGCACACACACCCTGTCATCCTGAGCGCAGTAGCTGCTTCGCGGACGCGAAGCAGCTACGGAGTCGAAGGACCCCTACTCCACATCCGCCGCCGCGATCATGGAGAGCATTCTCACGATGCTGCCGAGTTCATGGGAGAATTCGCTGCATTCGCTTGCTGAAGTTTAGATCGCAGGGGTCCTTCGACTCCGCGAGAAATTCACTTCGTGGATTTCTCGCTCCGCTCAGGATGACAAGGGGGAAGGGGGTGCTCCCAAGTCAACGGCAGTGAACCATCCATCCTCGACCACGGCGTGCAGTGTTACGCCGCGCGCCGACTGCGAGGTCACGTCTTCTAAATCGCGCAGCGGATGCCAGGCTTCGCGGTAACGTTCGTACTGATTGGCATTGTTACCGGGAGCAACACGGATGGCAATCCTTCGCGTCGCCACCGCGGAAGGGATGATGTACCAGACATCCTTCGGGATTACATAGACCGCCACATAGTCGAAGTCGGATGGTCGGTAGCGGCGAGTCCAGATGCGGCGCATGTTGGCGACGAAGACGCCTTTCTGGTGATGAGGCTTTCTCGGAACCGCCTGGCACATCGTGGACTTAACCTGCACGCGCAGAAAATGTCCGCGGTGTTCGATGGCGACATCGTAGGGCGCGCTGTCTCCCCACGGCTTGGAAAGTTTGAAACCCAACTCGGCGGCCTTTGCCATGAAGCGCAGTTCTGCCCACTCGCCACGCTCCTTGGGTTTCCGGATACGCATGCCTGCTGATTTCAAATGAATCACTCCCAAAATGAAAAAGGCGCGGCCCGCGGGCCACGCCTGGTTTGTTGCTCTATAGTTCTATTATATCATTCTGAAATACCCTATCCCGCCTGCTTAGCCACAATTATATCCAGCGCAATGGCAGGAACGTAACGTCATTCGTGTAGTTTCTACCTATTGACAAAAATTTCGCTGGAGGCGAGGGCCTCACCAGCCCGCCACACGTGCGCGACATCTGAACTGCACACTCGACCACCGTGAGGCGCTTTGCCGCAAATAGCGAGAGGATGTCTCTTTCGTCTACAATCCCCAGCGTGCTAATCACTCGTCGCGAACTGCTCGCCGGACTGGCCGCTGCCTCTGTCACTTCCGCTCTCACTGATTTGGGATTCGCCCAGAATGATGTTTCCAAATTGCGCATCGACGCTGCCCGATTGCAGCAGAGCCTGGAAGGGCTAAGCGTCTACGGACGCCCCTCTGGCGGCACCTTCGCCGACGGTGTGAGCCGTGTGGCCTATTCGGATGCGGATATCGCAGGCCGAAAGTACGCCATGGAATTGATGCGGGCGGCGGGCCTCGATCCGCGAATTGACACCGCCGGAAACATCTTGGGCTGGCGCGAGGGCAGCGACCGCTCACTCAAGCCAATTCTATTCGGCTCGCATATTGACTCTGTCCCAAGCGGAGGCAACTTCGATGGCGACGTCGGTTCCATGTCCGCCATTGAGGTCGCGCGCACTCTGAAGGAGCATGGCATCGCGACGCGGCATCCGCTTCAGATCGCCATCTGGTCGAACGAGGAATCACTGACCATGGGCAGCCGTGCTGCAGCCGGCGACCTACAACCAGCGGACCTGACGAAGCTCTACAACGGCATCTCTCTGGGCGATGCGTTGCGCAAGATTGGCGGCGATCCGGCAAAACTGGCCGAAGCGCGAATGGCCACCGGCTCTATCCATTGCTATCTGGAGTTGCACATCGAGCAGGGCGGCACTCTCGACAAAGCCGGCATCCCCATCGGAGTGGTCGAAGGCATCGTCTGCATCGACGAGTACGAGGTCGAGATTCACGGCTTCGCCAATCATGCCGGAACCACGCCCATGCCCGAACGCCGCAACGCCCTGCTGGCTGCTGCCAAGCTGATCGAAGCGGTGCAGGAAATCGTTACCCGCGACCCCGGACGGCAGGTTGGAACGGTGGGACACTTGGAAGTATTACCCAACGCCCGCAACGTCGTGCCCGGCTTAGTGAAGCATTCCATCGAACTGCGCGACCTCTCGCCCGAAAAAATCGCCCGCCTGGGAGACGAAATTCAGAAACGCGCCCAGCAAATCGCCCAGGAAACCAAGACCGACATCTCGATGAAGAAAGTCGAGCACGACGCGCCGGCAGTGGCCACGCCCGCCATCCAGTCCCAGATCGAGTTGGCTGCTGCCAGTTTGGGACTGAAAACTATGCGTCTACCCAGCGGTGCCGGTCACGACGCGCAGGTGATCGCCGCTCTCGGACCCATGGGCATGATTTTCGTTCCCAGCGTGGCCGGCATCAGCCATTCGCCCAAAGAGCTCACCCGCTGGCCGGATTGCGCGAACGGTGCGAATGTGTTGTTGCAGACGGTCCTGGGTATGGATCGGAGTTAGGGTCTCGACCTCACTTCGCGGCATCTGCTGCCGGGTGCCCCGCACATCGCGCACTTTGCGATGTGTGGGATCACTATCAACCTACCGCACATACCGCCCGGTCTTGAAAACACCTACACCGGGTCAACTGAACAGAGCACTTCCCTGTGATCCAGATCACGCGATGCTGTGATGCCCCCTACCGCAGCGTGCTGTCCTCGTGCACAATACTCCGAGGTGAGCGCAAGGAGTTTCGTATGGCAGCACCGGCAATCGTCTGGCGCAATCCCAAGAATGTGCAGCGCGCCCGCCGCTGGACCCATGTGATGCGCGACGCCAACCGCAGTCTCTACCTGGTGCTGGAGTCGACTTCTCATAGCCATAGTTCGTGGGATGGCTTGCCTACTCTGGAGGTCATCCAAGGCCGCGCGGCCGCTTCCCCCAAAAATACAGCGGCCAAGAAGCGGCGTTTCCTGACCGGCGCGTGAACCCGTCCCAAAGCAGAGCGATCGCCTACGCTGCCACAAGTCCTCCACAGCCTTAGCCCGTCAGCCGATCCTTGGAGATCGCCTTCATCGGCCACAGGTCGAGCGACTGCAAGGCAGACAAGTCCGAAACCGAGATCTGCAGCGGCCCGCGCGGCACGCGATACACGCGCTCGGTGACCGCCGCCGTGCGGTTCGCAAAGAGTTCCACCACCGATCCATCCACAAAAAGGCGGAGATGCAGCGGGCTGCCGTGCGCCGGAGCGACCGCGGCCTGAGTGTTGTTGATGCGAAGCTCATTCCCGGAGGCTGCGGGGTCATAAGCGATGTCCGCGAATCTACTGCCGTCTCCCTCACCCAGCACCAGCGAAAATGGCCGGTCCGCGGCACATTCGATCTGCAGTTCCGCCGCGAGGCCCGAGATCCACAGCGCCTCAAGCTTCTTCTTCGCCCCGGCTTCGGAGCCACGAACGTTGGTCACCGTGCCTCGGAGAACCTCGACCACCGCGGCGGGAATCATCTCTAATTCTCCTGAACTGCTGAGGGAGAGTACTCGCGGCAGGCCCATCGCCCCGGCCCAACCCGCCGCGCGGTGCTCGGCCTCCGGACGGCGCTCTGGAATCCATCCCCAGAGGATGCGGTTTCCCTCGCGGTCGAGCATGCTGCGCTGGGCATAATAGGCGCCGAAATCCACCACTCCCTCTTTCTGCGGAGTGAAACGCTTGCCGTCATAGTGGCCCGACTTCCACAGCACTCTGCCCATCGTTGAGATGAGCAACACGTGACGATCTCCGAGCGGGAAGAAGTCGGGACACTCCCACATTTCGCCGCTGTCCACCGGGTTCGTCGAAGGGTGGCCGCTGCCCCGCCCTTCAATCAGCGGGTTCAGGTAGGTCCATCGGCGCAGGTCCGGAGAGCTGTAGAGCAGAATCGCTCCTCCCTTACCCGCGAATCCGGAACCGGCTGCCATTCGCCACTCGCCACCTTCGCGCCACACACACGGGTCGCGAAAGCCGGTAATCATCAGTCCGGCCGGAGGCCTTGCGATCACCGGTTCGGGCAACTTCTGCCAAGTGCGCAGATCATCGTCGTGCGAGACGGCGAGGCACTGCACTTCGCGCCAGGCGTGTTGTCCATCCTTCAGGGTCGCATCGGCCGGCAAATCGGGTGGTAGCACGCCGGTGTAAATCGCTGTCGGAGTGTCGCCGTCAACGACCACGGCGCCGCTGAAAACTCCGTCGCGATCCCAACCCCCCGGCGTCGGCGCAAGCGCCACGGGTTCGTGCTTCCAGTGAACCATGTCGGGGCTGGAGGCGTGCGCCCAGTGCATGTCTCCCCAGACTGAGGCGTTGGGGTTGTACTGGAAGAACATGTGGTAGCGCCCTTTGTAGAAGATGGGTCCGTTGGGATCGTTCATCCAGTTGGCGGCGGGCATCAGGTGAAACTGGGGCCGCAGGGGATCGGCGGCGAGACGGGCGCGCAGATCGGAGGAGGAACTCGTCGGCATGCCGCGCCCGAGCAAAGCGGCCCCGGATGCTACCCCACACTGAACCAGAAATGTTCGCCGCGAGATTCCAGCCATTTCGCCCACGCCTCCGTAACGAAGGTAGCTTACCTGACCCGCCTTTACCTTCCCAGTTCCGATCTGTCACACTGACCACTAGCCACCAACCACTGACCCATGGGCAAGATCCACGTCCTTCCCGAACGCGTTGCCAACCAGATTGCCGCCGGCGAGGTGGTGGAACGTCCTGCGTCGGTGGTCAAAGAGCTGCTGGAAAACGCGTTGGATGCAGGCTCGACGCGCATCCGCATCAATGTCGAGGCGGGCGGCAAGAAGCTCATCCAGATTATCGACAACGGCTGCGGCATGGTCCGCGACGACGCCATGCTGGCCTTCGAGCGCCACGCCACCTCGAAGATCAAGCAGACCGAAGACCTGCTCAACATTGCGACGCTGGGTTTCCGCGGCGAGGCGCTGCCTTCGATCGCCTCGGTCGCGCGCCTGCATCTCGAAACGCGAGCCGCGGAGGAAGCCGCCGGAACCATCCTCGAGATCAACGGCGGGAAGATAGTCCGCGTGGAAGAGGCCGGCCTGCCTCTGGGAACGTCGATCACTGTCCGTGATCTGTTTTTCAATACCCCGGCGCGCAAGAAATTCCTGAAGTCGGAATCCACCGAACTCTCGCACATCGCGTCGCTGGTGACCCACTACGCGCTGGCGCATCCGGAGAAACACTTCGAACTGCATTCCGCCACCAATGCGCTGCTGGTCGCCCCCCCCGTCGACGGCCACCGCGAGCGCGTGTACCAGGTGTTTGGGCAGGAGACTCTTGACCAGTTGATTCCGCTCGCAGCCGTGCAACCGCTGGCGCGCATTGGCCTGCCGCAGCCGCCACCATGGCGACGCGATCCCGAAGAAGACGGTGGAAGACCCGAACCGGGCGAATTCCGCCTGCACGGCTTCGTTTCAAAACCGGAAATCCAGAAGCTCAACCGCAACTCAATTTTCATCTTCGTGAACGGGCGCCTGATCCGCGATCGCCTCATCCAGCACGCCCTGACCGAGGCCTACCGCAACATCCTGCCCCCGACGGTGTATCCCGTGGTCTTGCTCTTTCTCGAGATGCCGACCGCCGAGGTTGACGTCAACGTCCACCCGTCGAAAACCGAGGTGCGCTTCCGGCAGCACAGCGTCCTCCATGACTTCGTCCGCGAGTCGGTCCGCGCGGCGCTCATGAAGGCGCGCCCCGTACCGCAGTTCTTGTCGGAGATTCACGCGCAGCCGAGCGCCGGTTCGGCGCTCACCCCGGGCACTCGGAGTGGAAGCGAGTTCCAGCGCGCTCCCTGGCGCGATTTGTATGAACCCGCGGCAGCCGGCTTCGCGCTGCAAGCGCCGTCCATCCCCCCGACCACGGCCCGCTTGGAATTCGAGGACGAGATCGCGGTCGAGGCCAACGCGGCAGTGTCGTTGGCCCGCGCGCCCGAAGTTGCCGTACCCGACCACGGGTGCGCCCCGCCCATCGATCAGGAACCGCAGACTCCACCGACACTCGAGTCTATACGGACGCTCCGGCCCCTGGGGCAGATCCGAAACTCGTTCATCCTCGCCGTCAACGAAGACGGCCTCTGGATCATCGACCAGCATGTGGCGCACGAGCGCGTGCTGTTCGAGAAGGTCCGGCGCCAGCGCGCCGCGCAGCGCGTCGAAAGCCAGCGCCTGCTGATGCCGCTGGTGATCGAGCTAACGCCGGCGCAGCAAGCCATTTTCGGCGAGATCGCCGACGAACTTGCCCACAACGGATTCGAGGCTGAGCCTTTCGGCGCGCGGAGCGTGGCCGTGAAGATCGCCCCCGCAGGCGTGGACGCCTCCCAGATCGAGCCCATGCTCAACGAGATATTCGAACAGCTGTCCCGCGAAGATCAGGCCATCAACCTGGAAGCCGTGCGCACGCGCATCGCCGCCTCCATCGCCTGCCATGCCGCCATCAAAGTCAACATGCCGCTCGAACAGAACAAAATGGAATGGCTCCTGGCCGAACTGGCCAAGACCCAGCACCCCATGACCTGCCCCCACGGCCGCCCGGTAGTGCTGCGGTACTCCATGCAGGATATCCAGAAGGCGTTTAAGAGGATCTAGCTTCTGGCTGTTAGCTGTTAACTCTTGGCTTAACCCTCACTGCTAGCCTCTGGTTTTGGCTAAGAGCCAAAAGCCAACCTCTAAAACCTGTGTTCTAATCGAATCAATGACCGACTCGGAACTCCAGCAAGCGCGCGCCCAAAAATGGCACTTGGATGGCCATCCGGTGCGGACCCTCGATGAGGCGCGGGCGTTTTTGGAATCGGTGGGATTCTGCCTGATGTATCCCCTGCGGCCAGCCGTACCGGTACCGACCTTCATCGGCGCCTGGGTGGGAGCCGACGAACATCTCCCCGCTTTTCAGCATGCCTACTCCGACCCGCGCGCCAAGGAAGCGACCGAGTTGATGGTGCGCTGCCTGCGCGAAAAAGTGGCCTACGAAGCTCCCCTGTTCGACGAAAACAATAACTTCCTGGTCGCCGCTTCCATCTTTCCTTATTTCTATGCCCTGGTGGGCGAGCGCAATCCCAAGCAACCGCCCAAGACTGGGTCGCGTTCGGGCTATTCACCCCTTGCTGCCGATGCTTTCCAGGTGATCCGCGACCACGGACCCATCTCGAAGATGAAGCTGGGCGACACTCTGGGCGGATCGCTCTCTAACGCCGCTCTAGATCGCGGCCTGAGCGAACTCTGGGCCAAACTGCGCATCACGCGAGTGGACTATACCGTGGAGGAGGGCTCGGTCTGGGACGAACTCTCGCGCTGGGCTCCGGACGCGGTCCGCGAGGGCGTGGGAATCTCGGTGCCCGAAGCGCTCACTGCCTTGCTATCCAAGTACCTGGAATGTGTGGTCGCTGCCGACCAGAGCGATATAGAAACCTTTTTCTCGAATTTCGTTCCGCGCTCGCGCGTGAAAGAGGCGATCAATGCCCTGCTCTCGGCCCGCGAGTTAAGCTTCGTCCACGTGGGAAATCACTCACTGTTACAGGTCACTCCGCCCAAGCAGGCCTACGTACCGCGGCAACGTCACCCCGAGCAAGTCGGCTGAAGCATCACCTTCCTCAAGAGTCCTGCGGCTTCTCTCGTGTTCCCCCTTGCTCCCTGTGGTTAAGCTCTTGCCCCTCCCAGCGTGTAAAATGCTCAGTTCGCAATGACCGATCCTTCCCCACGCAAACTCATCATCGCCATTGACGGCCCCGCCGGCGCCGGAAAGAGCACCATCGCTTCGCGTCTCGCCCGCAAACTGGGCTACATCAACCTGGAGAGCGGAGCCATGTACCGAGCGCTCGCGCTCAAAGCGATCGAATGGGACACTTCGTTCGACGATGAACCGGCGCTGGTCAAAATGGCCAACACTTCCCGCATTGAACTCGATCCAGCCATTGGCGGGAACCGCGTGTTGCTCGACCGGCGCGATGTTTCCCTCCGCATCCGCGAACGCGACGTGAGCGAGGGGGCCTCGCGAGTCTCCGCGCATCCCAAAGTTCGCGAGTGGATGGTCGCCCGCCAGCGCGAACTGGGCCTCGGCGGCGGCGTAGTGATGGAAGGCCGCGACATTGGCACAAACGTTTTCCCCGACGCCGACCTGAAAATCTTTCTCGACGCGGATCCCGTAATTCGCGAGCAGCGCAGGCTGGGCCAGCAGAAAGTGAGCGGTGCCTCCGCTGTAGCCGTCGCCGCCGAACTTCGCGAGCGCGACCGGCGCGACCGCACACGGGCCGCCTCCCCGCTGGTTCCCGCGACGGACGCACTCCTGCTCGATTCCACGAAGATGACCGAAGACGAAGTACTGGAGCGGATTGAATCGGAAGTAAAGAAGAAAGTGGGTAGTAGTTCGTGATGAGCGGTTAGTTCCCGGTCGTGAACAGGCATCACCAACCACTAATCACTAGCCACTATTTCGGCTCTGGACTGGAGTTCCCCATATCCACGGCCACTTTCCACGACCCGTCTTTTTGCTTCTTCCAAACCGACATGTACTTGCCGTAGCTGGCGACGACTTTGCCTTCTTTGTTCTTCGACTTAAGAATGTAGTTGCCGTAGGTGTAACCGAGATCGCCGGAAGCAGCCATGTCGGCTTTGACCGGAGTCCAGGTCAGCGTGGTTCCTTCGGACCACGGAGGTTGTTTGCTAATCGCGTCTCTCGAACTGATGCCACCGCCGTCATCGAGTTCGACACCGTCCTCGGCAAAGTAGTCAACGAAGGCGGCGTGCCCACGCTCCGCAACAGCCTTGGCGAAATCGGCTTCAAGTTTGACCAGGAGATCGGAGCCCGAGGGAGTTTTCTCCTGAGCCGCCGATGTCGCGGCTAAGAAGGCCATCAACACCGCGATCACTACATGTCTCACCATAAGATCCTCACGCCGCAGTGGCGGCAAAGCATTCAGACGAATCCAGGTCCCAAACGTTATCATGCCCGGACCGCCCGACCGGATACTCGCAGACGCGTTGCTCCTGCTAAACTCTTCCTCCAGATATGAGAATCACTCGATCTTTCTGGTGCGCTCTGCTTCTGACCGGGCTCGCGTCTGCCCGAATCGCCCACGCTCAACCGCCTGCTTCCGGTGAAAAGCCCGTAGCGCAACCGGCGCCCACCCAACTTGCGACCCCCGACGAAAAGCACCTCCGCAACGTCCGACAGTTGACGTTTGGCGGCTCGAACGCCGAGGCTTACTTCTCTGAAGACGGCAAGAAACTGATCTTCCAATCCACGCGCGACCCCTTGCAGTGCGACCAGATCTTCACCATGAACGTGGACGGTACAAACCAGAAGATGGTCTCGACCGGTAAAGGCCGCACCACTTGTAGCTACATCTATCCTCACCAGGACAAGATCCTCTTCTCCTCCACGCATCTCGGCGACGCGGCATGCCCCCCGCGCCCCGACTATTCCAAGGGCTACGTCTGGGCGGTCTACCCGAGCTACGACATTTTCACCGCCAAGCTCGACGGCTCCGATCTGAAGCAGTTAACTACCACGCCCGGCTATGATGCCGAAGCCACCATCTCGGAAGATGGCAAGAAGATCGTCTTCACTTCCCTGCGGAATGGCGACCTCGATATTTACACGATGGACGCCGATGGCACGCACATCGATCAACTCACGCACGAACTCGGCTACGACGGCGGACCATTCTTCTCTCCCGACCGCCAGTGGATCGTATTCCGCGCCTATCATCCGAAGACGGATAACGAGATTGCAGAATACAAGGACCTGCTCAAGCAGAACCTGATCCGCCCGACTACGCTCGAACTCTGGATCATGAAGGCCGATGGCAGCGGCAAGCGTCAACTCACGAACCTGAACGCGGCCACCTTTGCGCCCTCATTCTTTCCGGACGGCAAACGAATTATCTTTTCCAGCAATCTCGGAGCAACCGGCGGCATGGGCAACTTCGAACTCTACGTCATCAATGTGGACGGCTCCGGTCTGGAACGAATCACCAACAGCGAGGGCTTCGACGGATTCCCCATGTTCAGTCCGGACGGAAAACAGCTGGTGTGGATTTCGCACCGCAATGCCAAGGCGCCACGCGAAAGCAACGTCTTCATTGCGGACTGGGCACAGTAAAACGGCGATGCACTCGCGGATGTACGAGAAGATTGTGTGATTGATGCACGGAGAAACAGAAGGATAACCGGCAATGACCCAGCAACGGAGTTGAGCCACTTGAACCTAACGCTCCTCGATTTGATGAGCGCAAACCGCCTCTTAGTTCTTAGGGGTAAAAAAGGCGACCTCCATCTCCCATTCTCTCCTCGCGTTTGCAAGCTGCGGTATATCCGGCAAGGCCCCAAAATTCGCCGTCTTCACGTAGTCCTTGGCATCTTGCACAAAGGGAGGATCCCCCGACAGAACCTTAATGTGGTCCACACGACCATCACGACCGACATCGACTTTGAGTTGAACGATAGCGTCTATTCCCACCGTGTTTTGATCTTTTCGAAACGCGATACCTTGAACAGTCCGCCCATGAATCACTGCTGGCGGGATCGACATTGGGCCACGTAGCCCGTTTAACCCTTCAGTCCAGAAAGGATAGGTTCCACCGACGTACCGGAATCGCCCGCCGACATAAACGAAGGAACTTACCCACGAAGGAGGTCCGTGTTTGGGATCTGAAGACGTCGAGGAAAAACGG
>Ga0302322_100000507_pt1 | contig 29995 bp, 24 predicted proteins | sample Fen_T0_2_FD_203757 | JGI IMG/M metagenome (GOLD analysis project Ga0302322, IMG submission 203757) | Peat permafrost microbial communities from Stordalen Mire near Abisko, Sweden - Fen_T0_2 | ecosystem: Environmental > Terrestrial > Soil > Wetlands > Permafrost | place: Sweden: Abisko...
AACGATGCGTGGGGCGGCGATGTCTTTGTTCGAATCGGCGATGGTCTTGGCGCCGTCGTCGGACCATTCGGCGAAGCCCTTGGAGATCCCGCGATCGGCCGTGAAATAGAAGTGCGAGAAGATGCCGATGGGGTGCAGACCCGCGCTGGCCATGGGTTCGAAGATGGTCCGATTCGAGGGCAGGAGCGGCGAGTAGTTGAGCGAGCGCTTCTGCCAGGCGATTTCGGACGGGTAGCGCGAGGTCACGAATGACGGAAACGACCGAGGCGTGTTGGGCGCCTGGGACCATACCCGGCGAAAATAGGCGCCCCGGCGTGCGAGCGCGTCCAGGTTGGGCGTGAGCGATCGGCCAGCCGGCCGCCCATAGCCCGCCACGCCCAGCCGGTCGGCCCGCGTGGCATCGACAGCGATGATGAGGATGTTGCCGGTGAACTTGCCGGACTTGCTCGGGATGGACTTCGGCGGCGTGTTTCCCTCGGCGGGCGTGGGCTCCGTCTCGGGTGCGGCCTCCGCTACCAGCGGAGCGTCGCCGCCTTCGCAATTCTGGTCGATGCCGTCGCCGGGAATATCCTCGGCCCCGGGATAGACGTCGGCGCGGCTGTCGTCGCAGTCGCCGCCGCCGAAGAGCGCGGAATAGCCGTCGCCGTCGCGGTCCGTCGCCTTGCGCGCCAGCTTGAGCGCGAATTTCAGTCCCATCCCGCCTTCGCCGACGGCGGCATAGGTGGGCGAGGTCTCGCGGACACGGCTGCCAGCCACGAGCAGCAAAACCACCACCAGGGCGATGGCTGGGCGGATGAACCGGGTTGGCGATTTCTGCAGCAGCCGCTTTCCGGTTGCCGAGTGGTGCCAGAAGCGCCCGTGCGCGACCGCAAGCACGAGCACGACGGCAGCGGCGCCGAATGGCCCCAGGTCGAGCACGCGCCAGTCGGCACGGGAGAGTGCCACGATGAAGGCGAGCAAGCCTGCCGCGGCGAGGAGCAAGGCCACAAGCCCCGTCCGACCCAGGCGCGGCGGCCGTGGCAGAAAGCGCTGGGCCAGGCGGCCGGCCAGCCGCCAGGTGGCCAGCAACACGAGCGCCGCGGGTACCATGAAGACCATGGCCAGGCCTGCGCTGGCGATGGTGGCCAGGGTACGGCTGTTCATGCTGGAGACAAAGCCGGCGTAGCCGAGGCCGGCGCCCAGGGCTAGCACCAGGCCGGCAGCCACGCCGCCCAGGAGCAGCCCGCAGGCGCGCGCGTCCAAGGCTTCGTCTTCGCGCAAGGCGCCCCAGCCACCCGGGATGGCTCCGAGAAGCGTGGCGGCTGCCCAGCCGAGAAGTGCGGCGCATAGCAGCCCCGCGCCTCCGTACAGGCCGACGGATAGCGCCAGCGTCTCGAACAGCCGCGCCTGGTGGCCACGCACGAGCACCAGAAGGGCGTCGAAGACACCCGCGCCCAGGAATCCGGCGAAGGTGGAAACAGCAACGGGAAGGTGGAATCGGGAAGAACGGATCGCGCTCATCGAAGTGGGACCGGAGAGTAACTCGTGCGGCTGGCCGCGCACGAAGAAAAGCGATGGCCCTCTTGACCGGCGCGGAAAGGCCGAGCAACCTCCGTCGTCGTGCAGTCCACCAGCCATCGTGTAGCTCAACTACTCCCCATCAAAACCGCCTCGCTCGCCCTTTTCTGCATCGTCCTGTCCTGCGGAAAGCCGGCGGGAAGTGCCGCGCCTTCGCCGGCGAGCAGCGTGATCTCAACGGCCGAGGCAGCGCCCGCCGTGGCCGCCGCGCCTAGCAAGGTCGACGTTGCGGGACACCGCATGGCCTACGACCTTCTGGCCAACCGCGTGCATGCGATCCTGCACCTGGGCGGCCGCATGATCCTTGCCGCTGGCGGTGTCGATTTCTACAAGTTCGTCGACGGTGGCTGGAAGGGGTCATGGATTCTCGGGCAAAAGGATGGCGCGACCCGCGTGGCCTACCTCTCCGGGTCGTCGGCATCGATTGGATTTCCTCTCGACGCGGACGGTGACGGCGCCGCGGGCAAAGCGCTGGCTGACTTGCAGATGACGGTTGTCATGCGTTCCATGTCGCCGAACCAGAAGCTTTCGGTCTTCGCCAACGAGAAACCGGTCACCACGGTCGATGTCGGCAAGGATCGCGCGGCCTATGATTTCACGCTGCCCGTGGCGACGCTGTCCCTCGGGGAAAATCGGGTTCGACTGACCTTCCGCAATGCCGCGGCCATCGCTGGTGGCAAACGCTCGGCGGCGGCCATCGAGAGCATCGAGATCGGTCCTTCCAAGACGGCCGCGGCGACACCAGCGGCTGCGCGCGGGCTCGCCAATCCGGCCGAGGTTGATCTCGGTGGCGTGAAGAAGGTCGCGCTGTCGACGTCAGAGGCTTCGCGCCTTTCCTACTATCTGCAAGTCCCGGCCAAGGCCAAGCTGGCACTCGCCTACGGCTCGGCCCAGCCCGGCGTGACGGCGCACGTCCGGATCGCGCGCGACGGCGCCGCGCCGACCGTCCTGTTCGAGGGGGCGGCCACGGCTCGATTCACCGACGGCGCCTGGGATCTGGCCGCCTTCGCGGGACAGGCGGTACGCATCGATCTGATTTCGCGCGGCGGTGGGATTGCCTGGGGCGAGCCGCGCTTGCTCGTTCCTGGCTCCGTGCCCGCGCCGACGGCCAAGCATACCTTCGAGCATGTCTATGTCTGGATGTGCGACACGCTCCGCGCCGACAAGGTTCACGTCTACAACCCCAAGACCAACGTGATCACCCCGAACTACGACAGCTTCGCCACCGACGCCACCCGTTTTGCCTGGGCGCAGGTGCCGGGGACGTGGTCGCTGCCGTCGCAGGCGTCAATGTTGACCGGCGTGTACCCCAACGTGCACAAGGCTACCGAGCACGAGTCGAAGATCAACGCGCAGCTACCCATCACCCAAGAGATTCTCAAGAAGGCCGGTTTCCACACCGCGCTGTTTTCCTCGAACGGCTACGTCTCGTCCAAGTGGGGCTTTGGCCGCGGCTTCGACGAGAACCGCAACTTCGTGCGCGAGAATCTGCCCAACGGCGCGGACAACCTGTGGGCCACGGCCAAGAAGTGGATCATGCCGGGCAAGGCCAAGCCGCAGTTCGTCTACCTGGCCGTCATCGAGCCGCACGTCATCTACAACCCCAAGAAGGAATTCCTGAAGAAGTATTGGGACAAGCCGTACACCGGGCCCATCAAGCCCGTGCTGACGGGAATTCAGCTGGGCAAGATCAAGCAGGGCACGCTCAAGGTGAACGATACCGACAAGGCCTACCTCGAAGCCTTGCACAACGCCGAGATCACCCAAAGCGACACGGCCTTCGGCGTCTTCCTGGCGGACCTCAAGGCCGCCGGGCTGTACGACACTTCGGCCATCATCGTGATCTCGGATCACGGCGACGAATTCTGGGATCACGGCGATGTCGGTCACGCGCAGGGGCCGCATCAGGAATTGGTACACGTGCCTTTCATGATCCATGCGCCGGGCCTTCTGCCCGCTGGCCGCGTGATCGAGACCGAGGTCGAAGCCATGGACTTGGCGCCGACGGTACTAGAGCTGGCCGGGATCTCGGTTCCGGATTCGATGCAGGGACAGTCGGTGCTGGCCACCGCGCTCGACGAGGTCGCGCACGCGCCATCGGCCAGCCTGACTCAGAATGGGACCATGTCACGCGGGCTCAAGTCCGGGCGCTACCGCATGATCCATGCGGGGCCGGGCCGCATCGAGCTCTACGATGAGATCGAAGACCCGCGCGAGCACACCGAGTTGGTCGGCAAGCGTCCGATTGCTCTCCGGCAGATGCGCGACGTGCTGGCCTTGCAGGTCGGCTTCGAGAACGTGTGGAAGAAGCGGCTGTGGGGCTCGCCGGCAAGCCCCATCGAGGCGTTCTACGGCGCCAATGAGAAGTAGCGAGTCTCGACCGGCTACTGGCAGAACCCGTGGACTAGACGGGTGGAGCCGTCGAAGGCGTGGCAGGTCGTGCCCGACGGACAGGCTGGCGTGGCCAGGGTGCAAATTGGGCGGCAGACGCCGCTGCTGCTGCCAGCCGCGGCGCCGGCCGGCACCACGCAACTGAGACCTGCCCGGCAGCCCGCACACAATGCCTCGCCGTTGCAGCCGGAATTCTGCGTGCAGGCTGCGCCCACGTCGCCCTGGCCTGGGCAGGCGCAGTCCGTGGTCTCGCCGGCATAGACGAAACACGAAAGTCCGACGGCACAGCCCACGGTTCCGGTTCCGGTCGGATCACAGGGGCGGGAACAGGCCGTGAAGGGCGGGGTGCTACCGCACTGGATGGGAACGTTGCAGAAGGCGTTTGGCTCGCCGCACATCGTATCGCTGTTGCAGAAGCGCAGGCAGGTCATGACCGAACAGCCGGTGGCGGTGAAGGTGAAACACTGCGAGCCGGGGACACAATCGTTGTTGCTGGCACAGGCCGCGCCAGGCGTGCCCGGCCCGGCCGCATAGCACATGCCCACCGCCGGCTGATCGGCGCTGCACAAGAGTCCGCAGGTCTGGTTCGCACCGCAGGCCGAGCCTGGCGCGTAGGGATCGCAGGAAAGCTGGCTGGTGCCGCTGTCGCCGGCGCCCGCGTCCACACCGTGCTCGGGCCGAAGCGCGCCCAGAACGACCACAACCGCTACGTTGACGACCTTGCCCTTCTCGATGGTGCCGGCGACCTTGCCGTAACCCACGGCTGCGCCTTGGGGGGTGGCGCCGAGGGGTTCGACTTCAAAGGTCGCTGGGCCAGCGTGGGACGCGCTGAACTGCACCGAGAAGGTGATGGGGTGGGTGGTGTCGAGGTGGAGGGATTCGGTGGGCTGTTGGGGATAGTAGAGGACATCTTGCGCGGACCCGCTTTCCACGCGCACGCGGAATTGGGTCACCCCGTCGACGCTGCCCGAATAGGTCAGCACGGAAACCACCGCGTAGGTGTCGTCGGCACAGGCCCCGAGGAATGGCAGGAGCGCCAGCGCGAGCAGAGATCGTCTGTTCATGGCTGGAACTCCTGGTTGCCAAGATCGGTGGACGGCGGCGCGTGGCCTCGGCTGGATATCACGATGATGACCACGGTGGCCGCTGCCGCCGCGCCTACCGCGGTCCAGAACCACCAGCGATGAAAGACCGAGGGTTGCTCGGGCGCTTGGGCGCGAAAATCGAGGGCGGGATTGACGGGCCCAGGCATGGCAGGACCGGCCGCCGGAAGCGCGCCTTGACCAGCGGGCGGCGGCGCCGTGGGATCCGTGGGCTGCGCCGTTGCCCCAGAGTTTTCGACCTGCGCGGACGCCTCTGCTCCGTAGGCGCTGGACGTGCCGCTGGCGATGAAAAAGCCCATTGCTACGAGCGCAGCGACTGTCGCTGAACCTCTCCGCTTTGCGATGTATCTGCTTGGTTCCAACTTGGATCTCCTCACAAGAATCTGACCTACCTCGCTTGTGATGGCCGGGTCAACTGGCCGGGTCAACTGGGCTGCTCGTGCCTGCCGTCACAGCTGCTTGGCTGCGATGTACCCCGTGAGTTGTTCGATGATGGTTTCCTTCTCGGCGATCAGCGAGCGCAGGACATCGCCGATGGATACCAGCCCGACGAACTTACCCTGGTCCAGGACAGGCAAATGTCGAATCTGCTTGGCCGTCATGAGGACCATGCATTCATCAATGGAGTTCGACGGCTGCACGAAATAGACCTGCTCGGCTGGGGTCATGACCTCGGCGACCGCGGTGTCCTTGGCGGCCTTGCCGCAAAGGGTGATTCTGTGAGCGCAGTCCCATTCGGTGAAGACACCGGCCAGCTTCCCAGGCTCGTCGACGACCGCCAGTGCGCTGACCTGCTTCTCGTTCATCAGCTGGAGGGCGTCGAAGACGGTGGACGTGGCGCGCACCGAAATCGGGGTCTTCTGTCGCTTTGTTGCCAACAACTCCGTCACTGTGATCATGGTCGACTCCCAGTCCCTGTTGGTTCACGTCGTAGCAAGGTCGGGGCAAGTGAAAGATACGAGCGAACGATACCTTGACGGCGTGGCGCAAGCATCACACCATGTTCCGCCACGGTTGGGCGCGGTTTCTTTCAATTGGCGCTGGTTTCCACCTGGTGTCAATCCGAATTGATGGAATGCCGCGTGGGCCAGCCCTAATCGTTCGTCGAGTTTCAAAGAGGTTGTTTTGATGCGAAGAAGTGTCCTGTTTCCATTCCTGTCCATCCTCGTCGCGGTCGGATGTGCGCCCGTGCCACCGAGTCATGGCACACCATCAACCGGCGGCCAGACCAGTGCGTCGGGCGGCAGCGGGGGAAGCGGCGGGGCAGGGGGCACAGGCGGAACTGGCAGCTCGGGCGGCACCAGCGCAAGCGGTGGCTCAGGTGGGGCAGGCGGTTTGGGTGGGACCGTTGCTAGCGGTGGTTCCGGCGGGGGCGGTGGCGGCTCGGCCGGCAGCGGTGGCAATAGCGGCGCCGGCGGATCCAGCCACGATGCCGCGGTCGATGCGCCCCAGACACGGGATGCCTCGGACAGTGGCAACGTGGGCGGTGGCGGAACGGCCAATGGTGGCAGCGGTGGAACCTCGACCGGAGGCGTGGGCGGAGCCGGTGGAAAGCCCGGCAGTGGCGGCGCAGGTGGTGGCAGTGGCGGCAGCGGTAGTGGCGGCAAGCCCGGTAGCGGCGGAACCGCTGGCTCTGGGGGCGCAACGGGCATGGGTGGCACGGGACCGACGGCTTGCTCGTTCCCGTCGAGCTGGGCTCCCGGTAGCCCGACCTACACAACCTACAGCCTTCCCAACCCGGCGACCGCTTGCGGCTATACCGGCAGCAACAACAGCATCACCAACATCGCGGTGTCGGCGAACTATGCAGCGATCCCCGGCCAAAGCCCGAGCAACTTCGACACCAGCAGCCGCTGCGGCGCCTGTGTCCAGATCGGCAACGCGGTCATCACCATCGTCGACGAATGTCCCTACGATGCCGCCAGCAACAACCAGCCGTGCGCCAACAATCCCAAAGGCCACTTGGATCTGAGCACAACAGGCGCGAGCGCGGCTGGTGTCAAAGGCGACCCTGCTCTCAAGAATCAGACGGCATGGAAATTCGTTCCCTGCCCGATCACTGGAAATGTCGTGGTTCGCCTCAAGAACGGCAACAGCAACGAGATGTATATCGAAAACATGATTCTTCCCATTCAGGCCGTGACCTGCGCCGGACAGACCGGGTCGCGCACCAGCTACGGCGCCTGGCATTTCAATTCAAACATCCCAGGTGCAAGTTGCGACGTGACCGACATCGCGGGTCGTATCATCACGGTGACCGCCGGCAGTACCCAGGGGCAGAACGTCGACACGGGAAAGCAATTCCCCAAGTGCCAGTAGAGCGCACCTGCCGGTAGGCTTGACCTGCCAGACGCTCTCCCCAGGAATACGCTGGCAGCCTGTTCTCGCTTGTCAGTCGACTGGCGATGGGCAAGCGGGTACTATGGTCGGCGTTGATCGCCGCGAACGCCGACATCGCCGAGGAAGTCGAACTAGGGCGGACTCTCCTTGTCCAGGGCCACCTGGAAACCGCGCAGCGGGTGCTCCTCAAGGTATGCCAAGAGCAGCCCGAGCACGCCGAGGCGTTTCGGGTTCTGGCGCTGGTCCTGAGCAAGCGGGGCGATGACAAGCGAGCGCGTCCGCTGCTCGAATATGCTGACGAGCTCGACGCCCAGCGAACCCGCGAGCTTCCCACGACCCTCGACGATGTTCCCTCCGATGCCGAGACCCGGCAGAACCGGCTGGCCATGCAGCCGTCGGTGCTACCCGGGGTGGCCGCGAAGCCGTCCACGTCGCCAACCTCCACGCGGCCATCCCCATCCGAGCCCGAGCCTGCCTTGCCCGCCCAGCCGGTACCGCCACCGTCGTCGTCCTCGCCCAGCTATCCGGAAGCTGCGCTTAATCCCGTGCCCGCGCCGAAGTCGCGCAAGGGTCTGGCCTTTCTCATGGTGGTGCTGTGCGCGGCCTTGGCCGCCGGAGGCGTGGCAGCCTACAAGCAGTACGGCATGCCCAAACCAACGCGGCCGAGCCCGCGCGAGGAGCTGGACCGAGCGCTTCTCTCGGGGACACTGGAACAGCTCATGCGCGCTCGCGACGTGGCGCGCATGGCGCTCGATACGGGTGCCCCGGACGCTGATTCGCTGGCACGCCTTGGGCTCCTCAATGCCTTTCTGGTCGACGACTACGCGGTGGAGGCAAGAAAGGACGCCGAAGATGCGCTCCGGCGTGCCGGGGCTGGCCCAGAGGCAAGCAAGGAAAGGGCAGCCATGCTGGCCAGCGCGCGCGCTCTGCTTGCCCATGCAGCGGGCGAACGTGCAGCGGCCAGACAACTCGCCGACGCGGCCATGGCAGCCGTGGCCCCCGACCCATCCGCATTCGCCCTGTTGGCTTCGGCGCGGGTGCGTAGCTTGGCAGGGGATGTGGAAGGGACGGCGCGCGACTTGGATCGGGCCATGGGGATCGCGCCAGAGCTGGCCCCTGTGGTCGTGGATTGGGCCACCTCTCGCCTCGACGGCGGCGATCCCGTGGCCGCACGGCGGGCCCTGGTGGCGCTGCTGGAAAGAAACCCGGACAACTCGCGGGCACTGCTCCTGCTTGCCGAGTCCGAGCGCGCCTTGGGCGAGCCCAACTGGGTCAAGAGTCTGGAAAAGGCCTGCGGGAGCGACGCCAAGATATCGCGTAGCATCCGGGCTGCCTGCGCGGTTGAATCGGCTTTGCAGGCGCGCATCGATGGCGATCGCGCCGGGGCGCTTCGCAAGGCCAAGGCCGTGTCGCAGACCTCCGAGGATCCCCAGATCCTTGGCCCAGCGTCGCTCTTGCTTGCCCTGCTCGGAGAATCCGATGCGGCCGAGGAGGTCCTGGAGCGGGCGCACAAGGCCGCCGACCCCGCCCATGTGCCGCTGCAGTGGGCAGATCTGGCCATCCGCCTGAGTCGCGGTGAGACGGTTCAGACCGTGGCGCGTACGCTTGAACACCCGGCTGGGCCCGAGCGGGATGTGGTGGCTTTGCGGGCTGCCTATGCTCGCGCTGGGGCCGCGGGACTGGCGGCGGCGCTCAAGGTCCTTCCGCCTGGGATCTTGGATATCGACTGGGATGTGCGGGCCTATGCCGCCTTGGGACGGGAAGGCGGACCTCCCAAACCGGAATTGCTGACGCTGGAAAAGCGCAGCGAAAAGGGCAGTCCCGTGCTTTCCTACGTGCTCGGGGCGTTGGCCGTCCGCGATAAGGACTACAAGCTGGCCATACGCAGATTGGAGAAGGCGCTGGCCTGGCACGGCGACGCTTGTCAGGCCGCGGCGCTGTATTTGGACGCGGTCAAACGCGTGGGACACGGGGCGCAACCGAACAAGCCCGGGCTGCGCAATGTTCGCGCGCACAACGCCAAGTGCCCCCTGCCCGAGATGTAAAGGTAACGGTTGACCTAAAGGCCTGGGCAGGCTAAATCCGCCCATCCAATGGCTTCGTACGATACATCCGACATCCGCAAGGGACTCAAGGTCATGATGGACGGTTCGCCGTTCACGGTGGTCGAGTTCCAATTTGTCAAGCCTGGCAAGGGCGCGGCCTTCACGCGCACCAAGCTAAAAAACCTGCTCACCGGCGGTGTCATCGATCGCAACCTGCGCTCGGGTGAAAAGCTCGAGCCGGCCAACGTCGAGACCAAGAGCATGCAGTACCTGTACAAGGAAGGCGACTCGTACGTGTTCATGGACACGAGCACCTACGACCAGGTCCACATCCCGGACGACACCATTGGCGACGACTCGCGCTTCATGCCCGAGCAGATCGTCGTTGAAGTTTTGTTCTTCAACGACCGCGCCGTCGGCGTGACCTTGCCCAACTTCATCGAGCAGAAGGTGATGAAGACCGAGCCCGGTTTCCGCGGCGACACGGCCACCGGCGTGACCAAGCCCGCGCACATCAGCACCGGCGCGAGCATCAACGTTCCTCTCTTCATCAACGAGGGCGACACCATCAAGATCGACACACGCTCGGGTGAGTACCTTGAGCGCGTGGGTCGCGCCTAGCGGCGCGCGGGTACGCCCGAGACGACTCGCCTCAAGCGAAGAAACGCTCGGCGAGCAGCAGACGAATTGAAACACAGGGGACACAGAGAACACAGAGGTCGGAGAAAGAAGGGTTCCCGGATCCGGATCCGAACCATTCCATCCTCGTCCGATCTCTGTGTCCTCCATGTCCTCTGTGGTGAACATCCGCTGACTGCTTGGAGCGACCGGCATGAATGAGAGAGAGAGGCTCGCGGCGCGGACGCCGGCGCTGCACGCGCGGGCCGCGATCCTTCGAGCCGTGCGCGGCTATTTCGAAGCGCAGGGCTTCCTCGAGGTGGAGACCCCGGCGCGGGTGATGTCACCGGGCCAGGAACTTCACCTGGAGGCGCTGCCCGCGGGTGGGGGCCGGCACCTCATCACCTCGCCCGAGTACCACATGAAACGCCTGGTGGCGGGCGGGCTGCCGCGCATCGTGCAGTTCTGCCGCTGCTTTCGCGCCGAGGAAGACGGACCTTTTCACCAACCCGAATTCACCATGGTCGAGTGGTACCGCGCCGGTGGAACCATGGACGAGCTGATGCGCGACTGCGAAGCCATCGTCGAGATCGCGGCCCGTGCGGTGGGGGCTTGGTCGAGGGTGCCGGTGCCGGTCAACCGCCGTAGCGAGTTCAGCGACGGGGCACTGGCGCTCGCTGCTCCGTTCGAGCGAACGACCGTTCGGGAGCTGTTTCGCAAGCACTCGGGAATCGATCTGCGTGGCGACGAAGATGCCGCCGTCATGCGTGGCCTTGCCCAGCGTGCAGGATGCCAGGTTGGGCCCGGCGCGGCTTGGGACGATGTTTTCTACCAGGTCTTTCTCGACCGCGTCGAATCACGCATAGGCTGCGCGCGGCCGACCTTCGTGCTTGATTGGCCAACGCCGCTCGGTGCCCTGGCGCGGCGAAAAGCGGACGATCCTCTTACCGTGGAGCGCTTCGAGCTCTACGCGGGAGGTTTGGAGCTGGCTAACGCGTTCGGCGAGCTGACCGACCCGGTCGAGCAGCGAACTCGCTTTGTCGAGGAGGCCGAGCTTCGGCGCCAGCGGGGCAGCACGGTTTACCCGATTGACGAAAAGCTGCTGGAGGCCCTTGAGCACATGCCACCCACCTGCGGTATCGCCCTTGGCTTCGACCGTTTGGTCATGCTGGTCCTTGGCGCGTCAAGCATTCGCGACGTTCTGGCCTTCGCCCATGACGAGGCGTAGCAGCATCCTTGCTTGACCCCATACCCCCCCTCTGGTAAGCGTTTGCCCTCGTGACTCAATTCCTATGTTCATTGGCTCAGGCAGCACCTACGACCCCGGGACAGCCGGCCGGGGCGGGCGGGCTCTCACAGATGCTCGTTCCTATGCTGCTTATTTTCGGCGTGATGTATTTGCTGGTCATTCGGCCCCAGTCCAAGCGGGCCAAAGAGACGCAGAAGATGCTCTCGGAGCTGAAAAAAGGCGACGAGGTGGTTACCACCGGCGGCATGATCGGCCGCATCTCCGGAATCAAGGATACTGAGATCACGCTCCAGGTGCAGGAGGGCGTGCGCATCAGGATACAGCGCAGTGCTGTGACCGGGCGGCTCAAGACTTCGTCGGAGCCGACCAAGACTGAGGCCAAGGCCTCGTAGCCCTACAAGGAACACTCGATGGAACGATCGTGGTGGTGGAAGGCTGCGCTTTATGGCGCGGCAATCGTGCTGGCAGTGCTTTACCTGGTGCCCACCGTGGTGCCCGAAGAGAGTAGGCCGGCGTTTTTTCAGAAGTATTTCAAGAAGCGCATCCAGCTCGGATTGGACCTCAAGGGTGGCTTGCACCTGGTCTACGAGGTGAACATCGAGAAGGCGGTGGCTAGCAAGGTCGACCGCTTGGCCAACGAGGTAGACGATGCGCTCCGCAAGAAGGGCGCCGAGTTCACCGTGGTGCGCACGGGCCGTGACGACATCGCCATCACCTTCAAGGTGCCGGGCGAGGCGGGCAAGCTCGACGACGAGCTGCTCAAGCCCTACCGCCGCGACCTGGACTTGGTCAGCCGCGATCCGGCCACTGGCACGGTAAAGCTGAAGTTCGATGCGGACCGTGTGGCCGAGGTCGAGGAACTGGCCTTGCGCCAAGCCATCGAAACCATCCGGGGCCGCGTCGACGCCTTCGGTGTGGCCGAGCCCACCATCATCAAGAAGGGCACCGACATCGTGGTCGAGTTGCCGGGCGCCAAGGAGAAGGACTTCGAGCGCATCAAGAGCATCATCGGCCGCACCGCCCAGCTTGAGTTCAAGATCGTAGACGACGGCTCGGAGTACATGAAGAAGGTTGCCGCGTCGGTGCCCAAGGATGGCGCCATCACAGTGGCCCCCGAGTCCTGGACCGAAAAGCACCAGGGCACGCAGCACGAGGACGTCTACCTGCGCGTGAAAGAGAAGGACAAGGACGAGCTCAACAAGTTCATCGCTGGGCTGACCGGCGATCTGGCGGTTCCTAACGATCGCGAGATCGGCCTCGAGCTCATGAGCCCGCGCGAAGTCAACGAAGGCACGCCGGACAAGTACTTCCGCACCTACTTGCTCAAGAAGCGCGCAGGCGTCACGGGCGAATACCTGTCCAATGCCGAAGAGAGCTGGGACGAGATGGGCCGCCCCGAGGTGTCGTTCACCATGAACCGCCAAGGCGCCGAGATGATGGGCAAGCTGACCGGCGAGAACGTGGGCCGCAAGATGGCGGTCGTGCTCGACGAGAAGATCACCAGCGCCCCGGTCATCGAGTCCAAGATCAGCGATCGCGGTCGCATCACCATGGGTGGCTATGGCGACCCCTTCAAGCTTCAACAAGAGGTCAAGGATCTGGTCGGCGTGCTGCGTTCGGGCGCCTTGCCCGCACCGCTCAAGAAATCCTTCGAAACCCAGGTCGGCGCGACCATGGGTCAGGACGCCATCGACAAGGCCAAGATCTCCATGGGCATCGGCGCCCTGGCGGTCATCCTCTTCATGCTCATCTACTACCGGGTGTCTGGGTTCATCGCGAACCTGGCCATGACCCTGAACATGCTCTTCATGATCGCCATCCTGGCGGCCTTCGAGGCGTCGCTGACCCTGCCTGGCATCGCGGGCCTGGTGCTCACGATTGGTATGGCGGTGGACTCGAACATCATCATCTACGAGCGCATTCGAGAAGAACTGCGCCTGGGCAAGTCGCCGCGTACGGCGGTGGATGCGGGTTTCCAGCGCGCCTTCTGGACCGTGTTCGACGCCCACGTCACCAACTTCGTCGCCGGTATCGTGCTCTATTCGTACGGTTCCGGCCCCATCCGCGGGTTCGCCGTGACCTTGCTCATCGGCATCGTCACCAACCTGCTCACCTCGGTGTGGATCTCGCACTGGATGTTCGACGTGTTGGTGAACCGCCGCGGGACGGTCAAGTCCACGCTTTCAATCTAGTAGGCAGGAGAGACACCGATGGCGGAGCAACAGAAATTCTTCGAAGTCATCAAGTCGGGTACCGACATCGACTTCATTGGCAACCAGAAATACTGGATCGGGTCGTCTATCGTCCTCGTCCTGCTGACCTTCATCATGCTGCCCATCAACGCCTTCGTACTGAAGGACCGTGGTCACGTGCTGAACTGGGGCGTGGATTTCAAGGGCGGGACCGAGTTGGTGGTCGAGTTCAACAAGGCCGTGGACGCTTCCCAGGTGCACGATGCGCTGACCGCGGCGGGATTGCACAACGCCGACGTGGTGAAGTACGGCAGCGAGGGCGGAACGCCGTCGTTCATGATCCGCCTCGGGGCAGTGTCGATAATGTCCGGTGAGCAGTCCAAGAAGGTCGAAGCCGCCCTGGCGCGCGTGGGCGATGCCAGCCTGCACAAGTTCGAATCGTCGGAAGGCGGAGACAAGGTCTACGTTCGTTTCGACAAGGCCGTCGAGCCCACGGTCCTCACCTCGGCGCTGCGAGCCGCGGGCACGGACGCGACCCAGGTTCAGTCCTTCGGTCCGCCCGAAGACCACACCTATGAAGTGACTCTCATCGGTATGGACAGTGAAGTGCGCAAGGCGCTCGACGCCAAATTGGGCGCGGGCACGGTGAAGGCCATTCCGCAGGTTTCGTCGGTCGGCGCCAAGGCCGGCAAGCAACTCCAGATCGACGGGGTGCGCGCACTTCTCGGCGCCATCTTGCTCATCGTCATCTACGTGGCCTTCCGCTTCGATTTCCGCTACGGCCCAGGCACCATCGTGGCGTTGCTTCACGACGCTGTCATCACGGTGGGCGCCTTCGCCGTGACCTACAAGGAATTCTCGCTGACCACGCTGGCCGCCATCCTCACAATTATCGGCTTCTCGATGAACGACACCATCGTCGTCTTCGATCGTATTCGCGAGAACGCAGCCAAGTACCGCGACCGTAAATTCGACAAGGTCGTGAACCACGCCATCAACGAAACCCTGTCGCGCACCATCTTGACCTCCGCCACGGTGTTCTTCGTGACCCTGGCCATGAACATCTTCGGCACGGGGGTCATTCGCGACTTCGCCTTCGCCATGAACGTCGGCGTAATCGTCGGTACCTACTCGTCGATCTTCATCGCCAGCCCGATTCTCATCTGGCTCAACGAGAAGTACGTGGCCATGCAGAAGAAGCAGGCTGCGCGTCCCGAGCGCAACGTGCGCAAGCCCGTACGGCGCGACGAAGAAGAAGCCGCCGAAACCTAGGCCAGATGGCCGAAGCCTGGCGTGTCAGACCAGCGGACGAGGCCTGCGCGCGAGGGCTTGCGGCCAGTCTGGGCGTGCGCGGCCTGACTGCCCGCATTCTGGCTGCGCGCGGGTTTTCCTCCTCGGAGCGCGTAGTTCGGTTTCTGTTGCCCAAGCTGGCGGAGTTGCGTCCGCCACTCGGGATGGCCGATCTGGACCGGGCCCTTGAGCGCATCGCGCGGGCTTTGCGTGGCAACGAGAAGGTCGCCGTGTTTGGCGACTACGACGTGGATGGCATTACCAGCGCGGCTATCCTGCTGCAGCTGCTGCGAGCGCTTGGTTTGCAGGTGGTTACGCGCATGGCCAGGCGAGCTTCCGGTTACGGATTCTCGCTTGGTGACGCCACGTCTTTTGTGGAGCAAGGCTGCACCTTGGTCCTGACCGGGGATTGTGGCACCAGCGATCACGACTCCCTCGTCTACTGTCGTAGCCACGGCGTCGATGTCATCGTCATCGACCACCACCATGTTCCGACGGGGGAGAGCCCGGCCTATGCGCTGCTCAACTCGCACCGGCAGGACGACGCGTTTCCCTTCAAGGGACTAGCCTCCTGTGGTGTGGCCTTCTACCTTGCCGCGGCGGTGCGCTCACGCCTGCGCGCCGAGGGGGACAGCCGCGGCGAAGACCTCGATCCGCGTGCTTGGTTGGATTTGGTCGCGCTTGGCACGATTGCCGACTTGGTGCCGCTGGTGGACGAGAACCGTATCTTGGTCGCGGCCGGCTTGCGTGAACTGTCCACGATGCGCAGGCCTGGGATCGCCGCGCTCGCGAGCATCGCCGGAATTTCGTCCGGAGCGCTCGGAACCGCGGATGTCAGCTTCAGGCTAGCGCCACGTCTCAACGCTGCTGGCCGGCTTGGGGATTCCCAGCTGGCGCTCGATTTGCTGCTAGCCAGCGACAAGGCCGAGGCGACCCGCCTGGCCAGCAGCCTCGATGACTTGAACCGGGAGCGCCAGCGCATCCAGGAGCGCATTTGGACGGAAGCGGTGGCGCAGGCCGAGCAGCACGGCGACGATCCGGCGCTGGTGCTGGGGGCCGAGGGCTGGCACCAAGGGGTCGTCGGCGTGGTGGCGGCCAAGCTGGTGGAAAAGTATCGCCGGCCGGTCGTCATCGTGGGATTCGACAAAGGGCAGGGCAGGGGGTCGGCGCGCACGCTGGGCGGTTTCGACCTGTACCAGGGACTGTCGCAGTGCCAGGAGCATCTGTCTGCTTTTGGCGGCCATCCCATGGCGGCTGGCGTGGGGCTGCCTTGGGAAAGGCTGGCCGATTTTCGCGCGGCATTCGTGGCCGCCGCGCGCACGCACTTCGCGGCGACGCCGACCGTGAATACCATCGAGGTCGATGCCATCGCCACCTTGTCCGAGCTCGACATGATCCAGATTGAGGAGCTCGAGCGTCTAGCACCCTTCGGGAACGCCAACAGCGAGCCGCTCATCGTGGTGCCCGGCGTGGTCGCCCGCAGTACGCGGGTGGTGGGTACCTCCCACTTGCAGCTCACCTTGACCCACGGTGCTGCGGTCAGCGAAGCTATCGCCTTCGGGATGGCCGACAAGGATCCGGGGCGGGGCGCCCGACTGGACGTCATCGGCACGGCCGAACTTGACGAGTTTCGCGGCCAGCGCAAGATCCGCTTGCGCCTGCGGCACTTGATGAGGAGCGTGTCTTGAGCGAGCTGCCCGAGAACGAGAAGCGTTCGAACCATTCTTACGAGAACGAGAACGAAGACGACGACGAGATCCCCCGCCAGGGAATTCTTTCGGCCATTCCCAAGCGCACCTTTTCCCGCGTCCTGCTGCTCCTCGCAGCGTTGGCCGGCATCATCTACTTGCGGCAGCGAACGGAATCGATCGCGGGCTGCATGGCGAGTGCCTTCAACATTCCGCCGCCAGCGGAAGCCAGGCGAACCTCGGCCCCCTCGGCCCCCATGAAGGCGCGCGTGGTCCTGCCGCCCGAGCGAGCGAAAGACCTGCCCAGATGACCTCGGTCGGGACGCCCGTCGTGTGGGGAATCTTCGCGGTCGTGGTGGTGCTGGCGCTGGCCATCGATCTGGGCTTGTTTCACCGTCAGGCGCGCGTGATGCGCATGCGCGAGGCCGGCGTCTGGGTCGGAATCTGGGTGCTGCTGGCAGCGGCCTTTGGCGCCTTCATCTTCCATCGATTCGGAACCGCCAAGGGGCTTGAATTCACCCAGGGCTACCTGCTCGAACTGGCGTTGTCGACCGACAACCTCTTCGTCTTCATTATCATCTTCTCGTATTTCCGGGTTCCACCCACTTTTCAGCACCGCGTTCTGTTCTGGGGCATCCTTGGGGCTGTCCTCACGCGAGGGGCGTTCATCGCGGCAGGTGCCGCGGCCATTCATCGCTTCCATTGGATCCTCTATCTCCTCGGCGCATTCCTGTTCTATGCCGCGCTCAAGATCGTCCTCCAGAAGGACGCCGAGATCGATCCCTCGCACAATTCGGTGCTGCGATTATTTCGCCGACTGGTTCCCGTGGCCGACGACGAAACCGGCCCATGTTTCACCGTGCGGCGACAAGGAAAGCTGCTGGCCACGCCCTTGCTGGCCGTGCTGATTGTCGTCGAGGCGGTGGACGTGACCTTCGCCGTGGATTCCATTCCAGCCATCTTTGGCGTGACCACCGACGTCTTCATCGTTCTCACGTCGAACGTGTTCGCCATCCTCGGCCTGCGTTCGCTGTTCTTTCTGGTCTCGGGCCTGGCCCAGAAGCTCGCCTACCTGAACTACGGCATCGCCGCCGTCTTGGCCTTCATCGGAGCGAAGATCATGCTCGGCCCATTCGTGACGATCCCGGTTCCGCTCTCGCTTGGGATCGTGCTTGGTGTGCTGCTGCTTGCGACGGTCGCCTCGCTGGCGGTCCGTCAGCGGCTGAGCAAGTAGATCACCACTCCGACGACGAGCACGATGGCGCCGATGACGAGGCCCACCCGCTTGAACTCGTTGCGGGTGGCGCCCTTGTCCATCGAGCCGAAGCTCTCGTCGATGTGCTGACGAAGATCGTCGGTGCTGGCGTGGCGATCGTCGCGCGACTTGGCGCACATCTTCTGCACCAGTTCGTCCACGACCTGCGGAATGTCGGCCTCGGGCTTGAGCGACGACGGTGGTGGCGGCGGGGTCTGTAGGTGGTACTGGATAATCTCCGTGGTGCTCTTCGACTTCTTGAAGGGCAGCTCGCCGGTCAGCATTTCATAGGCCACCATGCCCAGGGCATAGATGTCCGAGCGGCCGTCGAGCGGCTTGCCGCGAAGTTGCTCGGGCGACATGAATTCGAGCGTTCCCACGGTCTGGCCGATGGCGGTCAGCGCGGGTGCGTCCTTGCCACCGTCGCCGGACTTGATCTTCGCGATGCCGAAGTCCAGCACCTTGACGTAGTCCTCACCTTCGCGGACCTCGACCATGATGTTCTCGGGCTTCATGTCGCGGTGAACGATGCCCTTGGCATGGGCTTCGCCCAAGGCTTCGGCCACTTGGTCGAGAATGTGCAAACAGCGCTCGACCGGGATGATGCCTGAGGCGCGCTGGATGTCCTGCAAGCTCTGGCCGCGCACCAACTCCATGGCCAAATAGAGCACGCCGTCTTCGGTCTGGTCGAAGTCGTAGATGATGACGGTGTGCGGGTTGCGTAGCTTGGAGCACGCCTCGGCTTCACGGCGGAAACGGGCGACGACGGTCGCATCGGACACGCTTTGCGGATGGAGAATCTTTAGCGCGACGGGCCGCTCGGTCGCGACCTGCATGCCTTCGAACACGGCGCCGAAGCCGCCTTCGCCGATCTTGCGCTTGACGAAGTAGCGGTTGTTCAGCGTGCGTCCCACCAGGCTGTCGAGTGAAACCGCCACGGGCTCGCGCGAGAGTGGCGACGGCGTGGGACCGCTCACTGGTCCTGAACGGGCGGCTGGCACATGCACGGGAACCCCGAGGGCGGGGCTCATGTGAGGCACCGGCTTGGACATGCGATCCAGAAGCTGGTCGACCTGGCGCGGGCCACCGGCTGGTGGCGCCACCGGGGCCGGCAGTGCGGTCCCGCAGACGCCACAAAAACGGGCTTCCGCATCCGCGGCGGACCTGCACTTGGGACATGTGAGTGGAGGTGCCATGGATTAGTGCGGGGCAGGGGCCGAGGAGGAATCTGGAATCTTGGGCACAGGAGCGGGTGGCGGATTGGGTGGCGGATTGATCGATGGCCCCAGCTTCTGGGGCGGCGTGGATGGCAAATCGGGAAGGTTGGTTTGCTGGAAGGCCAGGAACAACGCACCCCCGAGGGCGGCAAGAAGGGTGACCAGCACGAAGGTGAGAAAGGGCCGCGAAGCCGACTCTTCGCCCAACTGGAGGTCGGTGCTGGTGGTTGGTGTCGAAGCCGTGGGGCTGACCAGACTGGTCGGCATGGCGCCCGGACTGGTGGTGGCTTCGATGGCGTCGAGATGGACCGGCACCTCCTCGGTGATTTTCTCCATCGGGGGGTGCATGACTCGCCTGGGGGGCTCGGGATCGTCCGGATCCACGCCCGGGTCGAAAATGGCGAAACCCAATTCCGCGTTCGGCTCAGGCTCGGGCAGCCCCTCGCCGTCGAACTGGGCGACAACCACGCTGATGTTGTCGGGCCCTTCGCGTTCGAGGGCCTTGGCAATGAGCATTTCGCAGGCCTTCTGGGGGTCGGGAGCGGCCAGCAGGATGTCTTGCATTTCCTCGTCGGCGACCGGCCCGTGCAATCCGTCCGACGAAAGCAAAACCACGTCACCTCGGCAAAGCGCAACGTGGGAAAGAACCACATCGACCTTTTCCTGCACGCCCAGGGCTTGCAGGATGATGTTGGCATGCTCGAAGCTCTTGGCTTCCTCGGCCGTCATGGCACCGGCCTCGATCAATTGCCAGGCCAAGGATTGGTCCTTGGTGACCTGAACCAGCTTGCCCGCGCGCAAGACGTAGCAGCGCGAATCCCCAATTTGCCCGATGAGGAGGGTTCGATCCACGAGGCCTGCGGCCGTGCACGTGGTGCCCATGCCGCGCTCGTTCTGGTTGATGCGCGACTGGACGTGGATTTTCTCGTTGGCGTTCTCAATGGAGCGTCGCAGGCAGCGGGCGTAGCGCTCGCGTGTGTTCGCCGCGCTCGTCTCCATGTCGAGCGAAATGGACTCGACGGCCATGGTGGAGGCCACCTCGCCGGCAGCCGCACCGCCCATGCCGTCGCAGACGAGGAAGATGGCCCCTTTGGGTCCCAGCGTGAATTGTAGAACCTCCTCGGGCGACGACGTCCTCAGTCCCGTCTCCACATTGGCGAGCAGGAAGTTGTCCTCGTTGTGCTCGCGGATGAGTCCAACATCGGTCTTGCCGAAGACGGTGATCTTGATGTCCGAGGAGCTTTCCATCCCGCTAGCCGTAACTCAGCGTGGTGTAGAGTTGTGGTGTCACCAGCTTCGCTCTAACCTGGCTCGAAGCGCAAGAGTTCATCGCCGAGGCGGATCATTTGGCCCGGGTCGATAATGTGTTGTCCCGTCAAGCGGACGTACGTGCCATTGGAGCTGCCCTGGTCCGAAATCATGGCTCGGTTGCCGCGAAACTGCAGCAGCGCATGTCGCCGGGACATGAACTCGTCGTCGGAGAATACGATGTCGCCTTGCTCGCGCCCGATGATGAGGTCACTTCTGGTCAGGTGGTATACGTCGCGGCTGGTTCCCGCTGCCGTGATCTGGCGCAGCCGTCCCCACGGCGACTTAAGTGGAGTCCCGAACAGAATCATGCCGTGCTCGACGGCCGGACGCAGGGTCTTCTCGGCGTCCGGAACCGCCTCGAAACGCAGCACCTGCTTGCCAACAAGGATGTAGTGGCCGTCTTGCAGTTCGGTGGGAACCGAGATGCGGACGTAGACGCCGTTGCGGTTTTCGAGCGGCGTGATGACGTACTGGCCGGCCCGGAAGGAGATACGCGCATGTCTTTCGGCTAGGTGCTTGTCGTCGAAACGCAAGTCGCCTTCGGTCCGGCCGATGTCGATTTGCTCGCCCATGAGGGCGTAGGATTCGCCGTCTGTGCCGTCGCGGCGCACGGCAATCAGACGCGCACCGCCGGCTCGGTTGGCCGCGGCCAGAGAAGGGCGAGCCGCAGCCGCCGCGGCCAGGGCGGCCGAGGCATCGGCGCTCATGGGGGTGGTGTGGCCCAGCCGCCGCCCACAGGCGAAGCAGAAATTGGTGTCGAGAGGATTGCGATTGCCGCAGCCAGAGCAGATGAGCGCCGAGCCCGCCCCCGACGCGTTGGCGATGGGGGCGCCGCAGCGCTGGCAGAAGGCCGAACCATCTGCAACCACGCCACCGCACTGAAAGCAGGTCAACATCGTGAATCAGTTCTGGAGGCTATCCCAAGTTTGGTCCGCAGGGGATGAGAAGGGGAAAGATTGGGCCGAGACCCAAGAAGCATTGCAAGGCGGTCCATCCTCTACTAAAAGTCTGGCGGCAGCATCACCGTCGTTCCGGGATCTGTTGCCCGGCCATTCACAGTGTCTCCAAACTTACCAGTGATTTCGGGAAGCGTCAATTTTGCGCGGCGGACATCGCCCGCGTCGGATAGCCAAGGCCGTCGTATCCGAGGATGCGGTTGGGTCACGCTGGCGGCCATGGGCGCGTTGGTCGTCTCCTCGTGCGGTCCACTGGTAGAGAACGCCCCGTTTGCCCAGCGGCCAGACACCTTGCAGCCGGGCGACTTGCTGGGACCGTTCGATGGCATCATTGTCGACGCGGAAACCGAGCGGCCTATCGCCTCGGCCACGGTCGCGGGTTCGTGGGCATTCGAGCGGGGTATTGGTCTACGTGGCCCGGCGGGGTCGCGCGAATTCAGTTTGGAGACGAGCGCAGACGGTCGCTACAAAATCCCTCGCCCGGACGATCTGGCGACCGGTGGCTCGATGCGCCTGCGCCGCTTCACTCTGATCGTCTACCGGCGTGGCTACGTGGCCTATCGCAGCGATTTCAAGTTCGAGAGCGACGAGGGCAGGCACGACTTCAGTCAGCACGCCAACAAGGTGCGGTTGGAGAAATGGCAACCCACCATGGAACATCGCCGCCATCTTGCCTTCCTGGGTGGGGGCCAGGCCATCGCCAAGGCCGCAGGCTGGGAGGCCCAACCAGCGAGCCTCGAGTACGAAGGCAAGTCCGCCCCGCACAGCGCAGAGCCTCAAAGCGAGGTCGCGGTCACGGCCTCGGTGCAGACGCTCGACGTCTCGCCGCTGCTTTCGGTGGAAGAGGTGAAGGGCGTGACCGGATTTGCAGGTGAGTTCGAAGTCGCCAGGCTTGCTGACCGGGTTCGCAGCGACGTCTACGACAGCCGGCACTTCAAGGCCAGGGGCAAGTCCGAGGCGTTCGACGTCGCTGTCCGCGTGTGGTCGGTTGGGCAGGCGGCGGCCGAGGAGCAGTTCAAGAAGCTGGTGGGGGAATTGCCGGCCGCGGTTGCGACCGAAGAGATCGGCGACCGATCCCTGCGTGCGCGGGGGGGCGAGGTGCTGGGACTGGCGTTCTTGTTGCGCGAAAGGGGCCTGGTCATCCAGCTCAGCTGCGGCACCTCCCAGTGCACGGAGCCAAGCATGGTGTTGCGACTTGCGAAATTGGTGGAAAGCCACGTGAGCGAGCTTCGTTCGACCTCGGAAGCCAAGGTCAAGCCATGAAGCTGCGGCGCATGACTTTCTTGCTCATGGTCGCGGGCGCAGCGGTCTTGATGCCCCGGCTCGTGCTGGCCTGGGATCCAGCAACCACCCATGCCGGCCTGACTGAACGGGCGCTGGCGGTTTCCAAGTTCCACGCCACGCTTTCGCATCAACTCGGCCGGGCGCTCGGCAGCCTAGAACCTCTGCGCCTCGACCTCAGCACGCTGGAGGCGAATGCGGGACGAAACTTGAAAGCTCGTCTGGACGCACTTGATCCCGCAGGCGGCTACCGCCCGAGCGGCGATGGTATCGCCACTGCGTCGGCGTGGGTACGGGCTGGCGCTGTGCTGGCCAAGACGCCGCCCGAACGCGGCCGGCACCACTTCTTCGAGCCGCGAACGCGCACGGGCCTGGACGACGGTCCTGGACTCTCCGGAACGGTGCATGCGGCTCGCCTGACCTTGGACGATGGCGCTACGGTGCGCGACAGCGCGACCGGCCAGGCATTTGCGCTCGAAGGCATGCCGGCCCTCGATTGGCTGCGTTCGCCGCAGAATGACTTGGGCCTGACGGTGTTTTTCGATAGCTGGGTTCGGGCGGTGAGTGCACCTCAGGCCGCCCAGCGCGAGACGGCGCTGGCGCAAGCCTTGCTGGCCTTGGGTGGAACGCTGGCGATCCTGGAGGATGCCGGGCAGCCCGCCTTCGTTCGCAACGACTTTCGCGGCGAATTCCTGGCGCAGGATTCGGGGTCAGCCGTTGAACGCTTTGTCTCGGATCGTTACGGAGCGGTCTCGCTACCGTCCGCGCCGGCACCCGTCATCCGCCCAGATGTAGACAGCTACTTCATCGCCGCCGACGGCAATGGGCTGGCGCAGGCGACCCAGCGTCGATTCTTCTCCGCCGGAACCCTGCCGCAGGACTTCCGCTTCGTTCTCGGCCAAGCGCCATCGGAGCTCGTGGACGCGGCGAATCGATCGTTGCGCTTCCCCGAGCCCACGGTGACGGCGCTCGACCTTCGTCAGGCCGGGCGCACGCGCTACGTGGTCCGCGACGGTATCCGCGTGCTGGCTTACCAGCGCAACGCCGACCGCGTGCATTTCTTCCTCGACCAGGCTGTCCACGAGGACTTGGCGCGGCGCTGGCTGCCCCAGGTAGAAGCCTATGCCGCGGGCATGGTCGATCACCTGTTGCGGGCAAAGCTTGAGATCGTGGTCGCGGACAACAAGGCCCAAGTGACTGTCACGGACATGCTGACGCCTGCTGAAGCAACCTTCGAGGTTCATGTGCTTTCCGAAGACGACGCCGGCGTGCGGACCGAGCTCGCTGCCCAGACCCCGCATGGCGATACGCCCCTGTCCTTTGCAATCCCCAAGGGGGCGCGCAAGGTCGCGGCATACCTGCGCGGGCAAGACAGCGCGGGCGTGTTTGTGGCCGCTGCCGAAGCGCGCGTGCCGTAGCCTCCCTTAGTGCGTTGGCCGCGGTTGCCGCGAAGGCAAGGTCGATTGGACTCGACACACACCGCAGAGAGTCGGTCATTGAGCGTACAAGAAAGTCTTTGGGTGCGTCTTGCGGCCGGGGGGGGTGTGCAAAAGCATCGCGACCAAGCGATTTCGTGGTCGCTCGTACGCAAGAAAATTCCCCTGAAAAATCGCTGAAACACGCCCTCGTCACCGCGAAAGTTGTGTGCCAGACTTTCCGTTTCTGTTCGGCAATTGCAGAGTCTGATTGGCTTGTGTCGCGGTGGCTGCGCGCCCTTCGTTCACTGGAACGAAACAGAGCTGTTTCGGAATTGCATCGGCAGCAGCGACTTCCGTTCTGTAGCTTTCAGTGTGGAGCAACCAAGGGAGGCGACTATGAGGGATCCATCTTCGACGGATGTTCAGCAGACCAAGTCGACACCAGCAGCGCTCGGGCTTTTCCCCGACGACTACGATGACGAAAACGAAGCCGACAACGACGACTCGGAAGACGACGACATTTCGGCGTCCATCTCGCGCGAACGCTGGCTATCCCGACCCGATTTTGGCTCGCCCGAGTGGTGGTCTAGAACCTGAACCGCGGGGAGCGGCCAGCTCTCGGGCTATTGACGATTCAGGATTTCGGCCGGGATGGAAACTCCCGCGGACGAGAGTTTGGCCGCCAGTGCAGAGTGGGCGCCCGTGACCGTGAACGAGCCCGCGTGATCGTCGCCCGGAATCCAGGTCAACAGGGCGTGCGCCGAGACTTGCCCGTCCAGGGTAGCTTTGGGTTCCGCAATCTCGACGACCTTCAACGACCCGTCGGACAACACCGAGGCCTGCACGATGACGTCGATGCTTGATGCGACCATGTCGGCGCCAACTGTGCCCGCAGAACCCTGGGCACCGCCCAGGACCTGCAGTCGGTGAAGGGCATCGTTCGTGGATCGCGCCACGATGGCCTGAATGACGCCCTCCAGACCGAGGCTGCATTCGGCAAGCACTTCACCGGCTAGAGAACTGTGGCTCGCGTCCACCACCAGGTACTCCGGCTGCAAGGCAACCGCGGCGGTCAATAAGTCGGGTGCTTGGTTTTCAGGCTGCAGCTTGATCCACGAGGTCGCGCTGGCGGGTGGGATGATCGAATCGGAGAGCAGCACGACCCTTGCCACCCTGTCGACGGACCAGAGGATAGCACGCAGCAGGCTGTCGCAAGCCGCACGGTCACCGGCCACCAGGATGTTCTGTCGGGTGGTCACGCAGGCGTCGAGAACCTGGCGCATCTCGGGCGAAATGACATGTTCTTCGACGAGGTCGTCGACGGTCTTGCCGCTGGCCACCGGCCGCCTTATGGCGATGCACAGACGGTCCGCCACGGGCGGAAAAATAGCGGCAATACGCATGCCGTCCGGCAAGGTGGTGTTGACGGCGGTGGCATCCGGGGCGGGCTTGGGCGCGCCTTTGCTTACCAGCTTGCGGATCGCGCTGCCCAGCGTGGCCAAGTCCGAGGCCGGGACGGGCGCCGACTCGCGCCGGCCGTTGCGCAAGATCTCGGCCTGATTCGTTCCCGTGAAGAAGGCGGCGGCAACGCCTTCGCCTTCCAGCAGATGGGACAGCCATTCGGGCAGGTCGCGATCGAATAGGCGAGAACCATGCTTGGCCGGGCCGTGATGGGTTGGCTTTGCCTTGGGCAGTGCCGATGGCTTCGCGGGTTCTGAGGCCTTGTGCGACGGATGAGGACTTTCCGTGCCGACGGCGGCGAAAACATCCTCGGGATCAGGGGGCGAGTCGGCCTGGGCAGCGCCCAAATCGTCATCGGAAGCATCGGCCGGCTGGGGTGGGCCGTCCTCCATATCAATGGTCGCGGCGATGTGTCGACGCGCGGAAGCCGGGGAAGGCGTGGCCGCGCTCGGACTGTACGCAGAGTCTTCGTCGCCACCCGATGACGGGTGCTGCACGGCTGGCTTGAGCGGCGGCACCGTGAAGTGAGGATGAGGGGTGCCGAGCGCGTCGTCGTCGTCGTCCAGATTGATGTCGGACGGTCCCGACGGTGGCGGAAAGGGGTCGGATACGGATGGGACGACCTTGCTTTCGCGTCTCGGGGGCGCCGGCGGCGGAGGAGGTGGTGGTGGGAGGGGGCCGCGGTGTGAAAGTGGCGGCGGAGCCTTGGGGGCCGATCCTGGCGCATCGTCGAAGATGCTGCTGCCGCGAACCGAGGGTGGCGGGGGCGGGGGACGGCGGGGAATCGCCGAACCGAGCGAACCTGCCTCGGGCGGCCCAGACGGCGCCGAGGGTCGCATGTTTTCCATGGAAGGTGCGAGCGACGTCAACCGGATGATGAAGTCACCGACAAAGACTTTGTCGCTTAGAACGACCGCCGTTGGCTCGGCAATCTTGCGCCCATTGACATAGGTGCCATTGGTGCTACGCAGATCCTCCACGAGGATCTCGCCGCCACGAATGAACAATCGGCAGTGGTGCTTCGAGACGTTGCCTTTAGGCAAAACGATGTCATTGCCCCGAACACGCCCGACAGTGACTTCATCTTTGTCGAAACTGAGTTCGTTGGTGCTTCCACCTTTCTCGGTCAGCGACAGGTTCACCATGGACGAACGCTATGCAAAAACCGGCTCCTTGTCCACTTGCTCGTCGAGGAATTGTCTGGACGCATGCGAATGCCCGAACGCCGCTTTCCCTGTTTCCCTATCCGTGGTGGAATGCCGAGTGCTCTGGTCCGAGGTCGGGCCGGGCGAAAAGAACGACAAAAGGAGCCCCAGATGCCCAACCTGCGTATCCCCATGCTCGGCGCTGCGGCGCTTGCCATGGCAACCGTGGCGCTCTCCAGTGCCGCGTTCGCGGCTTCCGGAAAGCCAAAGTATTACTTTAAGATTTCCAACATAGAGTGCCAGAATTTTAAGGTTATTCCCCTTGCCAAAGAGCTGCTCGAAAAGGAGGTGGCGACGCGACCGGAGTTCACCATGGACTTGGGAGGCGCGCAGAGCGAGGACGCCCAGATCGCGGAAATCCGCAAACAGGGCATGCAGGGGTTCCAGGTGTCGTTGCGTATCACCAGCCTGAAGCAGGAGATCAAGCCGCCGGCGCCGGGCCATCGCGACCAGCAGATGTCCATCGATGTGAAGCTCGGCATCTTTGGACATACCCTCCCGGGCAACAAGCTCCTTTTCACGGGCGATGGCGATGCGGCGTTGAAGGGCGAATTCTCCGAGCGGCTCAAGGACAAGGAAGAGGAGCGCTTCATGCGAACGGCGCTGGCGAGTGCTATCAAGCAAGCTGTCAGCACGGCGGTGGCCAAGTTGACCACCACCAAGTTGGAAGACAAGGGGCCGCGCAAAGCCAAGAAAGCCAAGACCAAGCCGTAGGAGACCTAGGAGACTATCGATGCGAAGGATGACTGCAGCGTGGCTGATGTTGCTTGTGGCCGGGTGGGGGCTTGGGCTTGGTTGTAAGAAGAGTGCCCCGCCCGCACCCAAGCGGGAACTCTTGCATGAGCTGCCCAAGCTGGAAGTCAGCAAGGATAGTCCGTTGCTCTACACCTACGTGGAAAACAAGGGCACCTTCGCCACCACGGACAAGGCCGACGACGTTCCCGAAAACGCGCGCCGCTTGGTGCGGGTGGTTGATCCCGCAAAAGCGACCGACAAGCAGGAAAGCAACCAGGTCTACGTGGTGGACCTGGGTGAGCTGCTGAGTGCGGGCAAGGCTGTGGCCAAGGGGCTTTCGCGTGAGGCTTTCGAGACCGGCGCCCTGGCCCAGCTGCCGCCGGGCGAATCGAGCCCAGTATCGGGTCCGCACGGGCCTGCGCTTCCCGACGTGCCCGTCGGTGGCATGGACGGCGGCGCGGCAGGGCCGCTTGGGCCGCCCGTGGTCATCCTCTATGGCACGCCTTGGTGTGGGGCCTGCAAGGCGGCCAAGCAGTACCTGGCCGCCAAGCACATCCCGTATGCCTACAAGGACATCGAAAGCGATCCGGCTGCTGCCCGCGAACTTCAGGCCAAGGCTTCGAAGATGGGGATTCCGACGGATCGTGTTCCCATCTTGGACGTGCGCGGGCGGCTGCTGCTTGGATTCGACCGCGCCCGGCTCGACGCCATGCTCGGCGACGCGACTTGAACCTACTCGGATAGTCAACACAGAGGATACAGAGGCCGGAAAGATAGGGGTTCCATATCTCAGGTCCGAACCCTTTCCTTTCCATCCTCCGTCTCTGTATTCTCTGTGTCCTCTGTGTTGAACGTCTTACTACTTGCGGGAGGCGCGATGACGTGGCTAGCTTCGCCTGCCATGGAAATCGGTCCGCTTCGTGAACGCGCAAACAAGCTTTCTCAGCGCCTGGAGATCCTCCGGGGGCATCTTTGACATCGCCGGCAAGAAATCTCGCATAGGCGAGCTCGAGGTCGAGGCTAGCCAACCCGACTTCTGGCTCGCGAATGACAAGGCACAAGCGGCCCTGCGCGAGCAGGCGAAGCTGAAGTCCGCCGTGGACGCATGGGAAGCGCAGCTGAAGTCCGTGGAGGACGCGCGCGTGCTCATCGAGCTGGCCGACGAGGCCAAGGACGAGCCCACCGCGATGGAGGCCAGCACCACGCTTTCAGGCGCCGAGGATGCGGTTAGCAAGATGGAATTCGCGCGCATGCTGTCCGGACCCTATGACCAGCAGGGCGCGCTCCTTTCCATCAACGCGGGGGCGGGCGGCACCGAATCGCAGGACTGGGCCGAGATGCTTCAACGCATGTACATGCGCTGGTGCGTGCGCCGTGGCTACAAGTGCGAAATCCTAGATCTTCAGCCTGGCGACGAAGCCGGCATCAAGAGCGTTACCCTCGGGATCACGGGTGAATGGGCCTACGGCTACCTGCGCGCGGAGAACGGCGTGCACCGGCTGGTGCGCATTTCGCCCTTTGACTCGCAGGCGCGCCGGCACACGTCGTTCGCCAGCGTGTTCATTTACCCTGACATCGACGAGACCATCACGCTCGACATCGACGAGAAAGAGCTGCGCATCGATGTCATGCGCTCGGGCGGGGCGGGCGGCCAGCACGTCAACAAGACCGAATCCGCCGTGCGCATCACCCACATCCCGACGGGCATCGCCGTGCACTGTCAGCAAGAACGCTCGCAGCACAAGAACCGCGCGGTCGCCATGCGCATCCTGCGTTCCAAGCTGCTGGAAGTGGAAGAGAAGAAGCAGGCAGAGAAGATGGGTGGACTACACGCCCAGAAGAAGGCCATCGAATGGGGCAGCCAGATCCGCTCCTACGTGCTGGCGCCCTACCGACTGGTCTCGGATCACCGTACGGGCATCAAGGTGGGCAAGGTGGACGACGTGCTGGATGGCGATTTGGATCAATTCATGGTCGCCATGCTGCTGATTTTAGCCGGTGATCCGTCAGCCACACCACAATCCAGTGCGGATGATCTTGATGATAAAGATCTGTGATTGCTTGTGGATAATGTCGCGAAAGCCCCATGCTTACGCGAGGTTGCTTCCCGCTTCCCTGTGAATGAATCGTGGAGAAAGTCTAGCCCATGTCCGATGAACGAGAGCTGATCGCCGAGCGCGAGCGCAAAGTCAACGAACTCCGACAAGCCGGTCAAAATCCATATGCCAATGGTTTTTCGCCGACCCACACCGCGGGCGACGTGCACGCCTGGTTCGCCGCCGGCAACGTGCCTGGTGCCAATCCGCTCACCGACGAACCCAAGGCCGCGCGTTTCTCCATCGCGGGGCGCATCGTGGCCTGGCGCAGCTTTGGCAAGGCCGCTTTTGCCAAGGTGCGAGACCGGTCGGGCGAAATCCAAGTTTGGGTCAAACAAGACGTGGTGGGCGAAAAGACCTATGCGCTATGGCGTGCCATGGAGCGAGGCGATTTCATCGGCGCCGTCGGCCCCGCGGTCATCACCAAGACCGGTGAGCAGACCATCCTGGCGGAACAATTGGTCGTCCTTACCAAGGCTGTCCGGCCTTTGCCGGAGAAATTCCACGGCCTGCAGGACATGGAGATTCGCTACCGCCAGCGCTACGTGGATCTGGTATCCAATCCCGAGGTGCGCGAGGTCTTTCTC
>Ga0302322_100000508_pt1 | contig 29987 bp, 22 predicted proteins | sample Fen_T0_2_FD_203757 | JGI IMG/M metagenome (GOLD analysis project Ga0302322, IMG submission 203757) | Peat permafrost microbial communities from Stordalen Mire near Abisko, Sweden - Fen_T0_2 | ecosystem: Environmental > Terrestrial > Soil > Wetlands > Permafrost | place: Sweden: Abisko...
CGCCCTGGTCGGCTGAGCCCCGCGCGCCGCGCCCCGCGCGCCACTCCACCGCCCCGCTGATCCGCGGGTCTGGCGAGGGTGGCTGCCGACGTGCTGCGCACACGGCGGCAGCCACCCTGAGTGCCGTTCCCGAAGGCCCGGCACTGGGTCCAGAGTGCCCGCCCGGCGCCCCGCGGACCCGGCGGCACGCGCTCGTGAACAGTCGATTGCGAGCGCGCCGTTCGCCGATCCGGCATCCCCCGGTCGGGGGTCCTCAGCCGGTGGTTGAGGACCCGGGGTCGAGCGGCGGGTCGGGATCGAGCGGCGGGCCGGGGTCGCTCGGCGCGGGGTCCGGGAGCGCCGGGTCGATCTGCACGCCCTCCGGCTGGCCCGGGTCCGGCGCCACCTCCACGGGCGGGGGCGCCGCCGGTCGCCGGTGCCGGATCGTCGGGGCCCGCTTCGTCACCGTCACCGGCTCGGACGGCGTCGCGCTGGCCTGCGCCTGCGGCGACCCGGACGGCGAGTGCCCGGCCGACGGCTGCGCGCCCGCCGGGTCCGCCGCCCCGCCCGAGCCCGCCGGACCCGCCGAGCCGGCCGAGCCCGCACCGGCGGCGCCGGGCTCCGCGGTGACGCCGGGCGGCTCCTCGACCGTGCCCGGCGTCGTGGCGCCGTCCGCGGCCACCGTGAGCCGCAGCGTGCCCGAGGGCGCGCGCCAGCCGTGGAACCGGGCCAGCGCGACGATCCGGTGCGCCCCCGCCCCCAGCCGGGGCAGCTCCACCGGCCGGTCACCGCCGGGTCCGGCGGCCACGCGCTCCACCCGGAAGGGCGTCGGTGCGCCGTCCGTGAAGAGCCCGACCTCGTACGCCTGGGCGGCCGTCCCGGTGGTCAGCACCAGCGCCCGCCCGGCCACCCCCGTGCCCACGCCCGTGCCCACGCCCGTGCCCGGCCCCGCGCCCGGCCCTGCGAACGACAGCACCGGCACCGGCGGGGCCGTCCACCCCCGCCCGACCGCCGAGGCGCGCGTCCACCCCGAGCCCAGCTGCGCGACGACCACGTACTGGCGCTCGGCGGCGGCCGGGGCGGCGCGGTCGACGCACCCGGAGACCGGGGCCGGTGCCGGACAGACCGGCCTCCCGCCCGCGGACACCTCGTACCCCTGCGGCGCGGGCCCCGTCGCGGCCCGGCCCGGCACGACCACGACCCGGCCCCCGCGGGCCGAGAGCGTCACCGTCGGGCTGCCCAGCGTGGCGGTGGTCAGCTGGGCGTCGGCGTCCAGGGTCCCCGCCAGCAGGGCGCCGCCGGCGCCCGTGCTCGAGCCGGCGTCCACGGCGCCCGCGGCCGAGCCGGCCGAGCCGGGGCCCGCGGCGGGGTCGGCGCCCGCGGCCACCGCGCCGGCCGCCGCGCCCGCCTGGGCGCCGGCGTCCGTCAGCGGGTGGGGCGTCGTGACGGGCGCCGGGTGCCGCAGCCCGTCGACGTGCAGCGCGAGCCGGACCGTCAGCGCCTGGCAGCCGTCGGGCGCGTCCGCGGCCAGCGCGACCGGCACCATCAGCTGCGCCTCGGCCCGCGCCGCGACCGTGGGCGTCTGGCCGGGGGGCGAGACCTGCCAGGCGGACGCGGGGCAGCGCGCCGGCAGCCCCGCCAGGTCCTGGCGGACGGCCGTCACCTCGAACGACGACTCCTGCGTGTTGCGCACGGTGAACGGGATCCGGTGTGCCGGGCCGCCCGGGTAGAGGCCGTCCACGCCGTCCACCGCAGGGACGGCGGGTGCCCGGTCGGGGTGGCCGAAGCCGACGCCGTCCGGGGACACTGCGACCAGTCCCAGGGCCATCGCGCTGCCCAGCACGAGCGCCGGCGCCGCGACCAGCACGACGACGACGCGTCGCCCGAGCCAGGTGAGCCGGCGCCCGCGGTGGACGGCGGTCGACGTCGGGAGCCCGGCCGGGCCACGCGCCGGCCGCGCCGGCCGCACCGGCCACGCCGTCCGGGCCACCCGCGCCGGCCGGGCCGCGCGGCCCCGCTCCAGGGCGGACGGCAGCCGCCCCGGGCCGCCCGTGGTGCGCGGACGGGGCAGCGCCGGGCGCAACGGCCCCCGGCCCGCGGCCCCGACCGGGCGCGGCGGGACCAGGCCGGTCACGATCGGCGGCAGCTCGTCGGCGGAGGCCGGACGGGCGCCCGTCTCGCTGTGGGTGAGGGGCACGGCTCACTCGCTCACTGGGTCGGGAAAGCACGGCGGCCCTGCCCACGACTCGGCCGAATCCCACAATGCCCGCCCGGATCGTCGGACGCACCGAGCCGGGCATCGGACGAACATCCGATCCTGGTGCGGGGTGAAATCCGACGGGCGACTCGTGCGGACGCCCCGGGGGGTGGCAAGGTAACGGCACGGAGAGGCTCTCGGGACGCGTGCGAAGGGGAACCGGTGTCGACCAAGCGGGGAATGCACAGGGCTGTCGGCATCGTCGGTGCACTCGCGGCCGTCGTCCTGAGCACGCTGCTGGCCGGCTGCTCGGGCTCCGACGACGGCACCGCGTCGGGCCCGGTGTCCGGCCCGACGGACCAGGCGAAGTCCAAGGCCGTGCTCGCCCAGTCCCGCACCGAGCTCCACACCTTGATCGACTCCCTCGCCCCGTCCGCGAACGCCTCCGCCAAGGGGCCGTTCGCCCTGTGCGCCGGCGGCCGCAGCGGCATCCCGCCCGTCGCCTGCACCGGCTTCGACGGCCAGGCCCCCTGCGCGGAGGCGAGCGAGATCGGGTCGCAGCGCTGGGGCTACAACGTGAACCTGCACGTGGCGACGCCGACCAACCCCGACGCGACCAACGCCGGCAACGCCGTCCTGGCCGTGCTGCAGTCCTCGCAGTGGAAGGCCACCAGGCTGCCGAACAGCGCGAACGTCCTCGACGTCCAGGCCGTGAAGAACGGGATGACCCTGCGGGTGCTCGCGGAGGACCTGCCCGGCGTGCTCAACATCGAGGGCTACGGCCCCTGCGTGTCACCGGCGGGCGTCGCCCTCAAGGGCTGACGTCGTCCCCCTGCGGGTGTCCGGAAGCGGGGGGTTCGCCCCGATGCCCGGCCCCACCGGCCCGGCGCACGCTCGAGGGCAGCACCGCTCGAGCGGGCGGCCAGGGCACCCGGGAGGGGTCATGAACACCACCACCAGCCTCAGCCTCAGCCTCAGCGGCGTCGGGATCCCGGCGCAGGGCTCCCGGTACGCCCGGCCCGGCCTGGCCCGCGGCGGCCGGCCGCGCCAGGCCGTCGGGCACGAGACCGACCGCGGCCTGTGCTCGGTCTGCGGCGCGGCGTGGCCGTGCGCCCGGACCCGCCGCGAGCAGGGCACCGACCGCGCCGTGACCTCCTGACCTGCCCGTTCGCCGGTCAGGGCCGAGCCGGACCGGCAATCGTCGCGGCCAGGAACGGCCGTCAGCGCCCGTCCAGAGCCGCCTCGACGATCCGGTCGAGGCGGCTCATCGCGTGCCGGCGGTCGAGCCGGTCCCGGGCGTGGCGCAGCGCGGCGGCCCCCATCGCCTCGCGCAGGTCGTCGTCCAGCTGCAGCGCCCGGACGGCGGCCGCCAGCACGACGGGGTCGCCCGCCCGCACGACCAGCCCGGCGCCGCCCGTGCGGTCCAGCTCGGCCGCGATCGCGGAGTCGGGCGGTGCGGCCGCCAGCAGCGGGCGCCCGGCGCCGAGGCTGTCGACGAGGGTCTGGGGGACGCACGGACGGCCGGGGTCCGAGCGCTGCGCCAGCAGGACGAGGTCCGCCGCGGCCAGCATCGACCGGAACCGGACGTCGTCCGCGGGGACCGCCGCCCGCGCCGCGCTGGCCACGCCGGCCGGTGCCTGCGCCAGCGCTCGCCGGGCACCGTCGCCCACCAGCACCACGTCCACCTCGCCGCCGAGCAGCGCGGCGGCCGCCAGCACGGTGGCCGGGTCGGACCGCCCGTCGGCCAGCACCGGTACCGCCACGGTGAAGCGCCCCTCGGGCCAGCGCAGCCCGCGCCGGGCGGTGCGGCGGTCCGGACCGGTGGCGGGCAGCGCCGTCCACTGCGGCAGCAGGTGGACGTGGGCCGCCGGGACGCCGAGCGCCCGCACGACCGCGCCGAGGTCCGGGTTGACGACGGCCACCTCGGCGGCCCGGGGGAGCAGGCGCCGCTCGGTCGCCTCGGCCACCCGCAGGCCCCGCACGCCGTACCGCCCGGCCGGTCGGGCGCTCACCAGGTCGTGGACGACGAGCAGCAGCGGCGCCTCGTAGCGCTGCGCGGTCCGCGCGGCCGCCACCGCCCCGCCGAGCCCCGGCGTCACCGCGACGACGAGGTCGGGCACGTGCGGCAGGCGCAGGGTGAGCGCCGTGGTGACCAGGGCGACGTCGGCCCCCGCCCCGCGCCGGCGCACGGTGACCGTCGCCCCCTGCGCGCCCAGGTGATCCACCAGGCCGGACGTGTGCCGGGCCACCGCGGTGCGCTCGTCGCCGCGGTCGAGGCCGACGACGAGTACGTGCCGGCCGGCCAGGCGGGACGCCCCCGCCGGAGCGGCTCGACGGCGGGCGCCGTCGGTGCGGGCGGCCGGGACGGGAGACCGGTGCAGGTGCCCGGGAAGGGGTGAGGACGTCGAGGGCACGCGCGATCTCCCTACGGAGGTGACGGCCAGAGCGCGGCCGGTCGGCCACGACGACGTCGGTGCCCGGCGCCCCAGCCCGGTCACCCCCGGACCCGGGCATTACGCAGAGATACCGACGATGGCCTCAAAGTGAGGCTAGGCGTGGTGGATCACGCGTCGCAACCGCTTCGGTCGAACCTCCACCGCATGAAAGCGCGGCTCCTCCACCCGGGGGAGGGATAACATCCGCCTGCTGATGTCCCCCGGCGATCGGCGGGCCGGTACGAGAGGACGACGCCATGAGTGAGCAGCCCCAGGGCCCCGGGTGGTGGCTGGCGTCGGACGGCCGCTACTACCCGCCCCAGCCCTCGGCGCCGTCGCCCGCCCAGCCGCCCGCCGGGCAGCCGCCGCAGGGCCAACCGCAACAGCCGTACGGCCAGCAACCGCAGCAGCCGCCCTACGGGCAGCAGTCGCCGCAGCCGCCGTACGGGCAGCAGCCGCAGCAGCAGCCGTACGGGCAGCAGCAGCCGTACGGGCAGCAGCCCTACGGCCAGGGCGCCCCGCCGTACGGCACCCCCCAGCAGCCCTACGGCCAGCAGCCGCCGCAGTACGGTCAGCCCGCCCAGCCGTACGCCGGTGGCGGCTACGCGCCGCGGCCGCTGGCCCCGCCCCCGTCCGGGGGTGGCGGCGCCAAGGTGCTGGTGATCGTGTTGCTGGTCGTCGTCCTCGTGGTGGCCGTGCCGGCGGTGGGCCTGTGGTGGTTCTTCCATCGCGTCGGCGACAAGGTCACCGAGCTGGCCGGCGCGGGCAACTGCACGCTGATCGACAACCGCGTCGCCGGTGACGCCCTCGGCGAGCCGATCGAGCTGCTCAAGGGCAGCGGTCTCGGCGGCCTGGTCTCCGGGATCATCGACTCCCGCGTGCTGCCCAAGGCGCCGGACTGCTGGGGTACCACGACGGCGACCGGCAAGACCTCCGGCGGGGTGCTGGTCCGGATCGCGGTGCAGGAGGGCAACGCCGCGGCGACGTTCACCGAGGAGGTGCGCAAGGCCAAGGGCGTGGTGGTCTCCCAGCAGACCAGCGACGGCACCAGCACCACGGTGGAGTCGAACGCCTACTACGGCAAGGCGATCAGCGGCTTCGGCGACGAGGCCTTCTGCACCGAACTGGGGCTGACCGGCACGACCGGCGTCCTGGTGCGCAGCGGGGACAAGCTCGTCTACGCCTCCGTCGGCATCGACACCTCGAAGTTCGAGTCCCCGAGCCCCACCGCCGATCCGGGCAGCCTGCTCAACGACGGCGGCGCCGGCTGCGAGCGGGCCCAGAAACTGGCCCGGGCCGCCCTCGGCTGACCCGTTGCCGCCCGCTCCACTCCGCGGTGATCATGCACGGTTGAGCTGATCATGAGAGGTTGAGCCGGCCTCGGTCGTTATGGGCGACGTTGAACGTGTGGTTGAACAGTTCCGGTGGCGGGAACAGCCGTTCCGGTTCACCGCCGGGTTCATCGACCGGCGTGGAACCGCCCGCGCCGGTCGCAGGGCGAGCCCTCGCGATGATCATGCACGGTTGAGTTGATCATGCACGGTCGCGCGGGCGACGGGGCGAGGGGCGAGCGCCGGGCCGGTGCGGACGCGCCGGCCCCTGTGTCGGGCGCGGCCGTGCGGCCCGACGCTCGCCGCCCTTGTGACGCTAGTCGATCAGATGCCCGATTGCGCCCGGTCGCCTGACCCCTCATCGGGGGCACCTCGTGGAGGCTTTAGGAGCGATTTAGCGTAACCGCAGGAAAGGTCACCGTTCGGTCTCGGCATACTCCAATGAGTTCGATCATCGATCCTCCAGGGAGCTGAGTCGCGCCGTGTTCACGCCCTCCTCGTCGGATGCCGTTCCGGGTGCGGGAGCGCGTCGTTCCCGGCGTAGCGCCCCCGGTCCGGACGACGCCTGGACGGCGGCCCTGCGCGAGGCCGGGGCCGTGCCGGTGCCCGGCGCCGACGGGGAGACGGGCACCGACAAGCAGGTCAGCCCCTACGCGTCCGACCCCGCCTACCTGGCCGGTTCGCCGTTCGCGGCCGAGAGCTGGTACGCCCCGCCGGAACTGTCCACCGCGGCACCCGCCGACACCAGGGCACCCGCCGACCCGTGGGACCTCGCGCCCGGGCCGGCGGCGCCCCCCACGGTCGCGGTGTCGCCGGCGACGGTCGCGGTGTCCCTGGGCGGCAGCCAGCCCGGACCGCCCCGCCTCTCGCGGGAACCGCAGGTCCCGCTCGCGTTCGGCGGCGAGCCGGCCACGACCGCCACGCCCCGCATCTCCGAGCGTCTGCTGCAGCGCTCGGCGCCCCCGACCCTGCTGCGGCCGATCGGCGTCCGGCCCGGCGGACCGCTCACGCCGTCCATCGGCGTCGGCGTGCGCCGCTCGGTCCGCGAGGAGCAGCGCCGTCGCCAGGCCGTGCGCGGGCGGCTCATCCTCGTCGCCGCGCTCGCCGTCCCGGTGCTGGCCGGCGGGGTGTGGTGGACGGTCCGGCCGGACGGGCAGCGAGACCCGCTCGCGGCGGTCGCCGTCGACGGTCCGGGGACGATCCAGCTCAACTCCGCGCCCAGCGGCGACGCGTCCCTCCCGCCGGCGGCGGGAGCGCCGTCCGCGCCGGACACGTCACCCGGCTCGGCCGCCGCCCGGGGCAAGGGCCCGCTGGTGCACCAGGCCGCCGGCGGCCGCGCCGGCCAGGGCGCGGGCGGCACGGGCTCCGGTGGCACGGGTGGCAGCGGCACGGGTGGCGGCGGTGTCACGGGCGGTGCCGGCGCAGGTGCCGGTTCGGCGCCCGCCGCGACGACCGAGTCGGTCACGCGCGGTGAGCAGTCCGGCGGCTACGGCTCGTCGACGGCCGACCCGGTCCCCACGTCGGCGCAGGGGACGTCGAGCAGCTCCAGCTCCTCGAGCTCCAGCTCGAGCAGCTCCTCCTCGTCGACCTCCCACCACCACGACCACCCGCCGACGTCGACCAGCACGACCGGCACGACGACGGGCAGCACGGGCACCGGCGCCGGTCCCAGCACGTCGACCAGCACCACCAGCGGGACGACGACCAGCACGACCACCGGGACGACGACCGGGACGACGACCGGGACGACGTCGTCGAGCGACCCCGCGGTCACCGACACCGGCACCGCGAACTCGGGCACCGCGAACTCGGGCACCGCGAACTCGGGCACCGCGAACTCGGGCACCACGACGACCCCCTGAACGCGCCGGACCGACCGCACCGCAGCCAGAGGTTAACGCCCGGTAGTGGCGGGGGCGCGAGCGGTCGAGCTGTGCCGCACCCTCGGTTACCGTGAGGTGATCAGGGCCGAGGAGCCGGCGGCAGTTCCGCCCGGCCGGGGGAGGGGATCGCGGTGACGTCCGTGCGCCGGCTGCTCGCCGCCGTCCTGCTCCTGCTGGTCCCGCTGCTGGCGGGCTGCTCGGTGCTGGGGGCCTCGGACGGCCCGCCGCCCGAGCCCACCCCGACGCCGCGCACCGGCCCCGCCGAGACCCGCACCGCCGTCCCGTACGCGACGAGCGCGCCGCAGCAGACGCTGGACCTCTACCTGCCCGCCGGCGACGGCCGCACGGTCTTCCCGATGGTCCTGCTGATCCACGGCGGCGGGTTCGTGGAGGGTTCGTCGGCGGAGTTCTCCGAGGTGGCGGCCCGCCTGGTCGGGCAGGGCTTCGCCGTCGCCAGCCTGAACTATCGGCTCTCCGGGGACGCGCCCTTCCCGGCCGGGGTCCAGGACGTCAAGGCGGCCGTGCGGTACCTGCGGGCCAACGCCCGGTCGTGGGGGGTCGACCCGCACCGGTTCGCCGCGTGGGGCGAGTCGGCGGGCGGGTACCTGGCCTCGATGATCGGCGCCACCGGCACGGAGCGCACGTTCGACGACCCCGCGCTCGGCAATGCCGGGGTGTCCAGCGGCGTCCAGGCCGTGGTCAGCTGGTTCGGCCCCGCCGACTTCGGCACGATGGACGCACAGGCCAAGGAGAGCGGCTGCGACGACGCGGCCCAGCAGCACGGGACGCCCGACTCGCCGGAGTCGAAGTGGCTCGGCGGCGCGCTCGAGGCGGTGCCGGACCGGGTGCAGGCCGCCGACGTCGTGCGGCACGTCGGTGCGGCGTCGTCGCTCCCGCCGTACTTCCTCGTCCACGGCACCCAGGACTGCACCGTGGCGCCCGGCCAGTCGCAGCAGCTGCACGACGCGCTGCGGGCACGCGGGGCGCAGGCCACGTTGGTCCTGGTCGACGGTGCCGGGCACAGTGACCCGCGCCTGACCGCCGAGCAGACCGCGCCCAGCATCGAGTTCCTCCGGACGGCGTTCGCCCGCTGAGGCGCGCGCGACCGAGGCGTGCGCCGACGCCGGGGCGTGCGCCGACCCCGGGGCGTGCGCCGACCCGGCGTCAGCGCCGCCGGCGTCCCGCCGACCGGGTGCGCTGCTGCAGGTCGATGACGTCGTCCAGGGTGGGCCCGGGCCTCGGACCCGCCGTCCCCGGCCCGGTGGTGCCCCACTCGGTGGCACCCGACCCCGCCGGGTCCGGCCCAGGGGTACCGCGCCGGCCGTCGGGCCAGGGGTCGCGGTGCCGCAGGTCCAGGTCGATGCGGGCGGCGGGCCGGGTCGCGTCGATGCCAGCCGCCACCAGTGCCGCTCGCGCGGCCGCCCCGGGCCCGTCACCCGCCACGGCCACCACGACCGGCACGCCCGTGCGCCGGGCCCGCCGGGTGAGCACGGCCAGGGTGCGCGGGTCGACCCCGTCGACGACGACGGCGTCCGGCCGCTCCTCGACGAGCGCGCGCACGACGCCCCGCCCCTGCCGCCCTCGCGCCAGCGCCCGCACCGGGTACCCGCGTCCACTGAGGGCCGCGGTCCGCAGCACCTGGTCGCTCGGGCCGTCGCCCGCAGCCCCGGTGGGCACCGCGCCGGCGTCCCGGGCCCCGTCGGTGAGCACCACGGTGAGGTGTGCCCCGGCCCGCAGGGCGTCCCAGACCTCGACGTGCGCGGACGTCGGCGCCGACAGGACCCACAGCAGATGGCGACGCCGCCCTCCGCCCGGCACGCCCGGCACGCCGGCCCGTGCCACGGCGTGCGCCCCGGCCCGCGCCACGGCGCCCAGATACTCCTCCTCGAGCACCTCCGCGACCGGGGCCATCGAGAACTCGGACGCCGCCGTCGTCACGGCCGCCGCGGCCAGCCGGGCGCGGGCCCCCCGGTCGGTGAGGATGCGGCGCATCGCCCCGTAGAGGGCGTCGTCGGTCGGGTTCGCGACGATCGCGGCGTGCTCGCGCGCCAGGACGCCGGCCAGGCTGCACTCCGTGGTGCAGATCGACGGGACGCCCGCGGCCATGGCCTCGAGCAGGCTCACCGGGTAGGCCTGCCCGTCCACCGACGGCAGGACGTACAGGTCCGCGCGCCGCAGCCGGGCCACCGCCAGATGGTGGGGCAGGGCGCCGTCGTACCGCAGCCGGTCGGCCAGGTGCGGGTGCGCGGCGAGGAAGCGGCGCAGCTCGCGCAGGTCCCCGCCGTCCGGGCCGATGACGGTGAAGGTGGCGTCCAGGCCGTCGCGGACCAGCCGCTCCGCCGCCGCGGCGAACGCCATCACCCGGCGGTTGGGCTGCAGCCGCCCGAGGAACAGCACGTCCGACGGCCCGTCGTGGTCGGTCACCGGCACCCGGTCGGGCAGCACCACCCCGCCGGGCAGCAGCGAGATGTTGCCGGGGCTGCCGGAGACCCGGGCGATCCCGTCCCGCTCCTCCAGCGAGGCGGCGAAGACGTGCCGGGCCGACAGCAGCGCCCGCCGCGTCATCCACCGGTCGACCAACCGGTCGGGCGCACCGCCCGCGCCGCCCGGTCGCGGATTGAGCGCGCCGTGGGTCTGCACCACGTACGGCACGGCGAGCCGCTGCAGCCGTCCGGCGACCGCGAGCAGGATCAGGTCGCGGGCCAGGTGCAGGTGGACGACGTCGAAACCGGCGGCACGCGAGCGCACCCAGCGCAGGAGCGCGGGGGAGAACAGGCCCGACCCGCCGAGCCCGGGAACCATCCGCCGGGCCCGGAACAGGTGCACCGGCACGCCCTCCAGCTGCGTCGGCGCCGGCCCCGAGCCACCCCACCCGCCCGCGATCCGCGCGTCCTGCCCCCGACGACGCAGCTCGATGCACTGGTTGACGGCGACCGCGAGCGCGCCCCCCGCCGAGCCGTCGTCGTCCACGACGGTCACCACATGCAGGACGCGCATCAGCAGCCCTCCGACCACGGGTGTGCCAGGGCGGCCTCGACGATCGCGTCCAGGCGCCGCAGCGACGCCTCGCGACCCAGGTGGGCGCGGGCGTAGCGACCGCCGGCCCGGCCCATCGCGGCGCGCCGGGGGCCCGCCGACCGCAGGTCGAGCAGCACCCGGCACAGGGCGTCGGGGTCGCCCGGATCGATGCGGACGCCGGCCCCGCCGGCGCGCAGCAGCTCCGCCGCGGTCGAGCCCCCCGGCCGGACCGCCGCCACCACCGCGCGCGCCGCGCCGAGGTACCCGGCCAGCTGCCCGGAGGCGGTCGCCGTCCCCGTGGCGGACGTCTCGCCGAGCAGCAGGACGTCGGCCGCCGCGAGCACGAGCGGCAGGGTGTCGTCGTCCACCGGGTCCAGCACGCGCAGGCCGGCCACCCCGAAGGCCTGCTGCTGGAGCGCGGCCCGCTGCGGCCCGTCGCCGACGAGGAGGATCTCGACCCGCCCGTCGCCGTCGCGGCGGTCGCGTCGGGCCGGCGGGTCGTCGTACGGGTCGTCGTACGGGTCGTCGTAAAGGTCGGCGAGCCGGTGGTCCAGCAGCCGGGCCGCCTCCACCGCCGTGGCGCCGTCCTGGTGGTGGTCGAGCGGCCCGGCCGCCACGACGACGAACCGGTCCTGGTCCCAGCCCAGCGCGTCCCGCGCCGCCGCCCGGGACAGCGCGGTCGGGCGCACCCGCGACCACGTCGGCAGCAGGTGCAACCGGGCCGGGTCCACGCCCGCGGCCAGGAGCGAGTCCCGGTAGCACTCCGCGGCCACGGCGACCTGCGCGCTGTGGCACAGCGCGTACCGCTCCAGCGCGAGGGCCGGCCGGGAGGCGTGCGCGCCGACCGGCGACTGGACGACGGTCACGAGCGGCGCGCCGTAGTGCCGGGCCAGCCGCGCGGCGGCGGCCACCCCCGCCGGGCCCGGGGTGATCCCCAGGACCAGGTCCGCGGGCTGCCCGCGCCCGGCGGACACCGCGTTGGCGAGGAACGTCAGCTCGCGCAGCGCCCGCCGTCCGGTGCCGGGCAGCGGCGTGCCACCGCCGAGCCGGCGTAGCCGGATCACCCGGGGCCGCTCAGGGGCGTACCAGCCCGGTTCGGCGGTCCGCAGCACCCGCCGGTACGGGGCGGGCAGGCGCCCGTCCGGGTGCCGCGGCATGCCGGTCAGCACGGTGACCCCGGCCGCCGACGTCGCCAGGTGCTCGGCGATCGCCGTCGTGTAGGGCGCCGCGCCGCCGTCCGGCAGCGCGCCGGGCAGCGCGTCGTGGGAGGCGTACTCGGGGCCGACCACCAGGACCTGGCGGCCGGCGAGCGCGGCCGTCGCCGGACGCGGGCGCCGGCGCGTGATCGTCGGTGCCGGGGAACGGTCCACGGTGGGTCCCGGGGCCGGGCGGACCGGCCGGTCAGGAGCCTGCGGCACAGACATCGAGCTCACGGGGGTCGTCTCCACGTCCGTCATCTGGTCAACGCGAGAAGCGTCAGACTCGGCGGTGTCCGACATGTCTCGGCGCCGGCTCCGCAACCCTACTGATCCGATACGCAGAGATGCAACTCAATCACTAACGGTGATTATCACCGGTGGGCGGGCGGGTGTGAGGCAGCATGGGCGCCGTGTCCAGCACCCCGGGCGCCGGCCTGATCCTCGTCGTCGAGGACGAGCCCGCCATCGCCGAGCTCATCCGCGGCTCCCTCGCGCGGGAGGGCTTCACCGCGCACGTCGTCCCCGACGGCGTGGCCGCGCTCGCCGCCGTCGCCCGTGACCGGCCGGCCGTCGTCGTCCTGGATGTCGGCCTGCCCGGCATCGACGGCACCGAGGTCTGCCGCCGGATGCGGGCCGCCGGCGACTGGACGCCGGTCATCTTCGTCACCGCCCGCGACGACGAGCTGGACCGGGTCGTCGGGCTCGAGCTCGGCGCCGACGACTACGTGACCAAGCCGTTCAGCCCGCGCGAGCTCGTCGCCCGGGTCCGCGCGGTGCTGCGCCGCGGGTCGCCCGTCGCCGCCGGGGGCCGGCTCGCCGTCGGCGGCGTCGTGCTGGACCTGGAGACCCGCCGGGCGGCCGCCGCCGGTGTCCCCGTCGACCTCACCACGACCGAGTTCGACCTGCTGGCCCACCTGATGCGTCGGCCCGGGCGGGTGTTCGCCCGGGAGGAGCTGCTCACCGACGTCTGGGGCTACCCCGCCGGGACGCCGACCCGCACCGTCGACGTCCACGTCGCCCAGGTGCGGGCCAAGATCGGCGCGGCTGCGCGGGTGCGCACCGTGCGCGGCGTCGGCTACGCCGTCGAGCCATGAGGACGCCGAGCCCGGCGGTGGCGGTGGCCGTGGCGGTGGCGCAGGCCGTGGCGGTGGTGTGATGCGCTCGCTGACCGCCCGCATGCTGCTGCTGGTCGCGGCGGTGGCGGTCGCCAGCTCGGCGCTGACCACGTTCGCACTGGCCAGGGTGCTCGGTGGCACCAACGCCGATCAGGCCTCCCGGCTCGTCGCCCAGGCCGCCGACCAGGTCGCGCTGCGGGCCGCCGGTCGCCCCCGCGCCGCGGCCGAGGCCCTCAGGGTGGTGCAGCTGTGGCGCGGGCGCGGCTACACCGTCGACCTGGCCCGGCCCGGCGCGGCGGTGGTGCCGCCGTTCACCGCCGCCGACGTCACCGGCGCCGGCGACGACACCCCGGCGCAGACCCGCACCGTCGACGGCTTCGACTGGCTCGTCGCGGCCCGGCCCACCGGCGACGGCCGGGCCGTGCTCGTCGCCCGGCAGGAGGCGGCCGCCAGCCGGCTCACCGCGCCGCAGCGGCGCCGGGCCCTGCTGGGCGGCGCGCTCGGGCTCGGCGGCGGCGTCCTCGCCGGCCTGGCCTTCGCGCTGTCGGTGACCCGGCCGCTGCGACGGGTCGCCGCCGCCGCCCGCCGGCTCACCGCCGGGGACCGCGACGTGCAGCTCGACCCCGCCGGCCCGGCCGAGGTCGTCGCCGTCGCCGACGCGCTCGGCGCGCTCTCGACGGCGCTGGCCGCCAGCGAGGAGCGGCAACGCCGGTTCCTGCTGGCCGTGTCGCACGAGCTGCGCACCCCGCTGACCGCCGTGGCCGGGTACGCCGAGGCCCTGCAGGACGGGCTCCCGCCGGCGGAGGTGCCGCACGCGGCGTCCGTCATCGCCGCCGAGTCCGGCCGCCTGCAGCGCCGCGTCGAGGACCTGATGGCGCTCGCCCGGCTCGAGGCCGACGACTTCCGGCTGGTCGCCGCGCCCACGGACGTCGGCGCGCTCGTGCGCGCGGCGCACGCCGCGTTCGTGCCTCGGGCCGCCGCGGCCGGCGTCGTCCTCTCGGCCGCGGTGCCGCCCTCCGGACCGGTGGTCGTCACGGACGGCGAGCGGCTGCGCCAGATCGTGGACGCGCTCGCCGACAACGCCCTCAAGGTGCTGCCCGCCGGCGCCCCCCTGGTGCTGGCCTGCGGCCCGACGCCGGGCGGCGGAGTGCGCGTCGAGGTGCGCGACGGCGGGCCGGGCCTCACCCCCGACGACCTCGCGGTCGCCTTCGAGCGCGGTCGCCTCACCGAGCGCTACCGCGGCCGGCGCGCCGTCGGGTCGGGCGTGGGTCTCGCCCTCGTCGGCGAACTGGCGCGCCGGATGGGCGGCCACGCCGAGGCCGTCCCCGCCCCCGAGGGCGGCGTCTGCTTCGCCGTCACCCTCCCCCCCACCCCGTCGTGATCATGCACGGTTGAACGTGCGACGTCGTGCTGACCGCGACGGTGAACGCGTCGCGGAACAGTTCCGGTGGTCGGGACCACCGTTGCGGTTCAGCGTCGAGTTCACCGATCCCTCGGTCGCGGTATCGGCGCAGTTCACGACGGCAGGACGGGCGCAAACCGCGCCGATCCGCCCTTCAGCGGTGCGCCGACCTCCCAGCCAGCCAGCCAGCCAGCCAGCCAGCCAGCCAGCCAGTCAGTCAGTCAGTCAGTCAGTCAGTCAGCCAGGCGGCCAGGAGCCAGCTCCGCGCCGGTCGTGCCCACAGCATGATCACGGCCGCGTGCTCGTACACCACGCTTACGTTCGTCGATCGATCGCGTCACTCCGGGGCGGCACCGTTCTGCTCGGGCACCACCGCGGTGCCCAGCAGCGGTGACGAGACCGAGTCACCAGAGCGACCCAGTAGATCGACCCACCGGACCCACCGGAGAGGACCACCTCCCATGCGCGTATCGACCCTCGTGTGGCGGACCGCCGCCGTCGCGACCGCCGTCACCGTCCCCCTGCTCGGCGTGACCGTGGCGCAGGCGGACACCGCCCCGGCGACCACCAGCAGCACGACCGGCGCCACGACGGGTGGCACGACCGACCCCGAGCACCGCCTGGACCGGGCCTGCGACCGGATTCCGCACCGGCTGGCGCGACTGCAGCGGGTCCAGACCCGGTTCCACGCCGGTGTGGACACCCGCGGTTCCATCGCCTTCCTCGAGGCCCGCATCGCCAGGGCGAAGGCGGACGGCCACGCCGACCTGGAGCGCCTGCTCAGCGACCGGCTCGCGGTCCGCAAGGACATCGACTCCCAGCTGCCCGACATCCTGGCCAAGCTGGGCGACGCCCAGCAGGTCTGCGCCGACCACGGTGCGGCGGCGCCCGCCCCGAAGGCGTCGTCGTGATCCACGTCGCTCCGGCCAGGGGCCGCCCGGGCGTCCGGACGACGACGGCGCTCCTCGCCGGGACGCTCCTCGTCGTCGCGCTGGCCGGGTGCGGGGGCCGGGGGCTGCGGTCCGCCGGCAGCTCCACATCGCCGGCCGCCGCCCCCGCCCCGACCTCGACCGTCATGGCCGCGGACCCCGCCCGACCTGCGACGACGGGTGTCGCCGCACTGGGCAAGGGCTCGGCCGGGACCCGCGCCGCGGAGGGGGTCGATCCGGCCGCGGTGGCCGCGATCGAGTCCGCCGCGACGGCCGCCGACCGGCTGGCCGCCGCCGGTGAGTCCGCCATCGCCCAGGACGGCTAGTCCGGCCTGAGGTCCACCGAGTGGGCTGTTCACCCGGGCTTTTCCCGACGGACGTCGATCGTTAGTAGTAGTTTGTGGGTCTCTTATCACGCCATCGGAGGGCCCACTCGGGATGGTCATTGCGCAGCCACGGCATCGTGCGCCCCTCGGGGGAGGGCGGGTCACCCTCGGCTGGCGCGGCACGTTCAGCTTCGTCGACCAGGACGCCGCCATCGACGGGATGCGTCGGTGGTGGGGGCGTGCCCTGTTCTGGACGCCCACGACGGGGTTCCCGCTCCTGGCGGTGATCTACGTCGTCGCCAAGTGGGACTTCTACTGGTTGCTCCGCGAGGACCACGTGGTCGAGTGGTGCCAGTTCGGGTTCCTGGCGCTCGCCTGCCTGGCCGGTTTCGCCGCCGCACTGCGCTTCGCGCGCCAGGGCCGGTGGTTCCTCGCCATCCTCCTGGTGCTGGTCGGCGTGGTCGCGCTCGGGATGGCGGGCGAGGAGATCTCCTGGGGTCAGCGCGTGGTCGGCTGGAGCACCCCCGCCGAGCTGGCCCAGGGGAACCGGCAGGGCGAGACCAACCTCCACAACATCGACATCGGTGTCCCGGTCCAGGCCGACGACATCGCCGACGCCGTGGAGCTGCTCATGGGCGTCGGCGGCGTCGTCCTGAGCAGTCTCGCCCGGCCCGCCGGTTCCGTGTTCCACCGGTCCGTCCTGTGGGACCTCGCGCCCCCGCTGGCCACCCTCCCCGGGTTCGCCTGGATGATCGTCTACCAGGTGGCGATGAGGGCCACCGGGACGTCGGCGTCGCCGGCCATCCTGGTGCAGGAATGGGTGGAGTTCGGCTTCTACGGCAGCATCGCCGTGACGGTGATCTGCGTCTACGCCCGCGCCGCGCGCGGTCGGGTGCTCCTGGTGCCGGCGTCCCGGCGACGGCTGCGACGTGTCGCGCCCCGCGCTCCTGCCGGTCTGGCCCCGATCCGGGTGATGGCGCTCCTGGTGCTGGTCCTCGTGATCGTCTGCGCCGTGCTCACCACCTGGGTCGGCATGGTGCCCGGCAACGTCCCGCCGTCCTTCGCCGGCTGAGGCCACCCGGCCACCGTGGCGCCGGCTGTGGCCACCCGGTCACCGTGCGCCGGCTGACGTCAGCCGGCCGCGGTGAGCCGGTCCAGCGCCGCCATCGGGATCGGCACCCACGCCGGCCGGTTCAACGTCTCGTAGACGACCTCGTACAGCGCCTTGTCGATCTCCAGTGCGCGCAGCAGCGCGGCCTCCGGGCCGTGACCCGCCCGGCCGCCGGCCCCGGTGTACCCGGCCAGGAAGGCCCGGCGGGCACCGGCCGCCCAGGTGTCCGCCGCCCGGGCGGCCGGGTCTGCGGCGTCCAGGCCGACCGTGGCGTGCTGCGCCGCGTAGTCGAACGACCGCAGCATCCCGGCGACGTCGCGCAGGGCCAGGTCGGGTTCGAGCCGCTCGGCGAGCGGGCGCAGCGGCTCGCCCTCGAAGTCCAGCAGGACCCAGCCCCGCGTCGGCGAGTGCAGCACCTGCCCGAGGTGGTAGTCGCCGTGGACCTGCTGCAGGTCCGGCAGGCCGGTCAGGTCGGCCAGCGCCGCGACGGCCGCCCGCGCGGCCGGGGCGAACGCCGCCAGCGCGGGGGCGTGCCCCACGGCCCACTCGATCCGGCGTCGCAGCCCGGCCGCGATCCCGGCCAGCTCGGCCGCGTCGACGGCTCGCGTCGGCAGGGCCGCCGCCAGCGCCCGGTGAACCTGGGCGGTGGCGACGCCGAGGCCGCGCGCCGGGACGTCGAAGGGCTCGCCGCGCTCGACGGCGGCGCACGCCTCCCGCCAGGCGTCCTCGCCGTCCGGGACGAACTCGCACGCGTACGCCAGGTGCCCCTGGACCGTGCCGCCGTCGGGCCCCGGCGACGGCCAGGTGCCCTCGACCCACCCGACCGGGTGCGGCACCCGGTCGCAGCCGGCCGCGGCGAGCCGGGTCTGGACGACGACGTCCGGGTTCGTGCCCGCGTGCAGCACCCGGAAGAGCTTGACGATCACCGGGTCCGGGCCGCCCCGGCCGATGATGATCGAGGTGTTCGACTGCTCCCCGCGCAGCACCTGGGCGGGCCCGGCGGGAGGCGGTCCGACGCGCTGCCGGACGCCGACCGCGCTGCCGTCGCCGGCCGCCCGGCCGCCGTCCAGCAGCTCCAGCCACGCCTGCACGAACACCGGGTCGTGCGGCCCGTCGTAGATCCACCGGGTGCCGAGCTCGGGGTGCTCGAACCTCCCGACCAGGGCGTGCGCCAGCTGCGGCTGCTCGGCGGCGTGGTAGGTCAGCGGCACCTGGTACGTCGTGCGGGTGCCGTCGGCCCCCGGGACGACGACCAGGTGCACCTCCACCCCGACCGCGCCGTCGTCGTCCCGCAGCCGCAACCCGCCCAGGCGCTGCGGCGCGGTCGTGACCGTCCCCTTGGCGGCGTACCAGCGCTGCCCGGCCAGCCACGGCCCGAGCAGGTGGGACATCGACGTCGCCAGGGGAGTGCCGGTCACGGGAGCGGGGCCCCCCCGTCCGCCGGAGCCGTCGCCGTCCCCAGCCGGAGCCAGAAGAAGTCCCGCGAGCCCAGCGTCATGGGCAGCACGCCGTCGGCGCCGACCGCCTGGAAGCCGCTCCCGCCGAACAGGTCGACCAGCGACGACCCGGCGTGGTCGGGCAGCTCGATCCGGGTGGCCTGCGGGGAGCTCGACAGGTTGTTGACGCACAGCACGGTCTCGGCGGGCTCGTCGGGCGCCGCGCCCGGTTCGAGCACCCGCAGGAACGCCAGCACGTGCGGGTTGTCGACCTCGAGCGCCAGGAACGTGCCCAGCCCGAAGACCGGGTGCTGGCGCCGCTTGGCGAGCATCGCCCGGGTCCAGTGCAGCAACGACGCCTTGGTGGCCAGCTGCGCCTCGACGTTCACCGAGTTGTAGTGGTGCACCAGTGACTGCACGGTCGGCAGGTAGAGCTTGCCCGGGTCCGCGGTGGAGAAGCCGGCGTTGCGGTCCGGCGTCCACTGCATCGGGGTGCGGACGGCGTCCCGGTCGGGCAGCCAGATGTTGTCGCCCATCCCGATCTCGTCGCCGTAGTACAGGTACGGCGAGCCCGGCAGCGACAGCAGCAGCGCGTTGATCAGCTCCAGCTCGGCGCGCGAGCCGTCGAGCAGCGTCGCGAGCCGGCGCCGGATGCCGACGTTCGCCCGCATCCGGGCGTCGGGCGCGTACCAGCCGTACATCGCGGCGCGTTCCTCGGTCGTCACCATCTCGAGCGTGAGCTCGTCGTGGTTGCGCAGGAACGTGCCCCACTGGGCCCCCGCCGGGATGTCGGGGGTGTCGCGCATGATGTCGACGATCGGCGCGGCCTTCTCCTCCCGCAGCGCGTAGTAGATGCGCGGCATCACCGGGAAGTGGAAGGCCATGTGGCACTCGGGCTCGGTCTCCGTACCGAAGTACGCGACGACGTCCTTGGGCCACTGATTGGCCTCGGCCAGCAGGATGCGCCCCGGGTAGTCCTTGTCGACGGCGCGGCGCACCCGGCGGATGAAGTCGTGCGTCGCCGGCAGGTTCTCGCAGTTGGTGCCCTCGGCCTCGAACAGGTAGGGGATCGCGTCGAGCCGGATCCCGTCGATGCCCAGGTCCAGCCAGAACCGGACGACGTCGATGATCGCTTCCTGGACGGCGGGGTTCTCGAAGTTCAGGTCCGGCTGGTGGCTGAAGAACCGGTGCCAGAAGAACTGCCGCCGCACCGGGTCGAACGTCCAGTTGGACGTCTCGGTGTCGACGAAGATGATCCGCGCGTCGGGGTAGCGGGTGTCGGTGTCGCTCCAGACGTAGAAGTCGCCGTAGGGCCCCTCGGGGTCGGCCCGGCTCGCCTGGAACCACGGGTGCGCGTCCGAGGTGTGGTTGACGGCGAGGTCGGTGATGACCCGCAGCCCCCGGGCGTGCGCGGCCGACACCAGCTCGGAGAACTCCGGCAGCGTCCCGAACTCGGGCAGGACGGCGCAGTAGTCGCTGATGTCGTACCCGCCGTCCCGCAGCGGCGACGCGTAGAACGGTGGCAGCCAGAGGCAGTCGACCCCCAGCCACTGCAGGTAGTCCAGCTTGGAGATCAGGCCGTTGAAGTCCCCCGAGCCCGACCCGGTGGAGTCGGCGAAGGCGCGCACGAGCACCTCGTAGAAGACGGCCTTGCGGTACCAGTTCGGGTCGTTCTTCAGTCCCGGACCGGACAGATCGAGCCCCTGCACTCTCACAGCCTCCTGACGTGGAGCACATGAGCGGGCGCGCTGTGGGGGTCGAGCCGGACGTAGTTGTGCTCGCCCCACGCGAAGGTGTCACCGCTCAGCAGATCGTGGACCGTGAAAGTGTCCTGCCAGTCCAGGCCCAGTGCGGGCATGTTCAGGTGAACGGTCGACTCCCGTGTGGCGTGCGGGTCGAGGTTGATCACCACGATGATCGTGTCATCGTGACCGTCGGCGGCGAACTCGGCGGGCAACCGGCGGGAGTACACGATGATGTTCTCGTCGTCGGCGCTGTGGAAGGCGATGTTGCGCAGCGTGTGCAGTGCCGGGTGCTCGCGCCGGATCCGGTTCAGCGCCGTGATCTCGCCGGCGATCGACCGGCCCGCCTCGGGCGCGCCCGGCTCGAAGGCGGCCCAGTTGCGCGGCCGGTACTGGTACTTCTCGCTGTCGAGGTACTCCTCGCTGCCCGCCCGGACCGCGGCGTGCTCGCACAGCTCGTAGCCCGAGTACATCCCCCACGACGGCGACGCCGTCGCCGCCAGCACGGCCCGCAGCCGGAACGCGGCCGGCCCGCCGTACTGCAGGAACTCGTGCAGGATGTCCGGGGTGTTCGGCCAGAAGCTCGGCGTCATGTAGTTCGCCGCCTCGCCCGACAGTTCGGTGAGGTACTCGACGAGCTCCCACCGCGCCGTCCGCCAGGTGAAGTACGTGTACGACTGGTGGAAGCCCACCTTGCCCAGGGTGTGCATCATCGCCGGGCGGGTGAACGCCTCCGCGAGGAAGAGCACCTCGGGGTGGCTGCCATTGACGGTCCCGATGAGCCATTCCCAGAACCAGACCGGCTTGGTGTGCGGGTTGTCCACCCGGAAGATCGTGACGCCGTGCGAGATCCAGTGCTCGACGACGCGCAGCACCTCCGCCGCCAGACCCCCTGGGTCGTTGTCGAAGTTGATGGGGTAGATGTCCTGGTACTTCTTCGGCGGGTTCTCGGCGTACGCGATCGTCCCGTCGAGGCGGGTGGTGAACCACTCCGGGTGCTCGCGGGCCCACGGGTGGTCCGGCGCGCACTGCAGCGCCAGGTCGAGCGCCACCTCGAGGGAGTTGCTGCGGGCGGCGGCGACGAAGGCGTCGAAGTCCTCGATGGTGCCCAGGTCGGGGTGGACGGCGTCGTGCCCGCCCTCGTCCGAGCCGATCGCCCACGGCGAGCCCGGGTCGTCCGGGGCCGGGGTGAGGGTGTTGTTGCGGCCCTTGCGGTTGATCCGCCCCACCGGGTGGATCGGGGGCAGGTAGACGATGTCGAAGCCCATCCCGGCGACGGCGGGCAGCCGCTCGGCCGCCTGCGCGAACGTGCCGGACACCCAGCGCCCGGTCTCGGGGTCGACATGCGCGCCCTCGGACCGGGGGAACAGCTCGTACCAGGAGCTGAACAGCGCGCGCTGCCGCCGCACCGTGAGCCGGTGGTCGGCCGACGGCGTCACCAGGTCGCGCAACGGCGTCCGGGCCAGGACGGCGACGACCTCGGGGGAGGTGCCGGCCGCCAGTCGCGCGCCGGCCGGGCGGGAGGTGTCGCGCAGGGCGTGGACGGCGTCGCGCAGGACGGCGGCGTGGGTCTCGGCGTGCGCCCCGGTGGCCAGGGACCGCTCCAGGACCCGGGCCCCCTCCTCGAGCATCAGCTCGACGTCGACCCCCGCCGCGACCTTGATCGTCGCGTCGTGCTCCCAGGTGCCGTAGACGTCGCTCCAGCCCTCCACCCGGAAGGTCCAGTGGCCCTCGGCGGTGGGGACGACGGTCGCGGCGTACCGGTCGGTGCCGGGCTGCGTGAGGACCATCCGGACGCGCGCGCTCTCGGTGCCGTCGGGGGCGACGAGCACCGCCTCCGCCGCGACGGCGTCGTGACCCTCGCGGAACACCGTCGCCGTGATCGGGACCGGCTCCCCGACGACCGCCTTGGCCGGCCAGCGGCCGCCGTCCACGACCGGGCCCACCGCCAGAACCGGGATCCGCCCGACGGACGGCACGAACGACCCCGTCACGGGAACCGCCGGCTCCGCGGTGTCGCCGACATCGTCGGTGTCCTCGGGCACGCTCTGGGCCACCGCTCCAGCATCCTCGGTGACGGTCGCCGCGTCGACGGGTGCGGAGCCCTCGGCCGGAGCGGGATCGACGTCGGTGGGCCGGTCGTCGGGGGCGTGGTCGTCGGTGGAGTGGTCCGTGGAGTGGTCCGTGGAGTAGGAGGCAGGAGCGCTGATCATGGCGGTCACGGGGGTCTGGTCCGTCCTTGCGTTCGCGGCGGTCTCGGCGAGGTCGTCGGTGCGAGTGGCCGGCGAGGACGCCGTGCCAGTGGTGTCGGTCGTCTCGACGGCGCCCGGGGGCCCCTTGAGATCGGTGCCGATCACCTGTTCAGCGGATGTGCGCTGCGTGTTCGGACTGCCACTCTGTGTATAGCTGGAGGGAAGCGTGCCGGCCGTGCCGGAGACCTGTGCCGGGGCGTGCTCGGCGCGGCTCGTCGCGTCGTCCGGGATGTCGTGGAACGAGTGCGGCAACTCGGCCATGTGCCCACCTCACCATCCGTGGTGCCCCGATGCAGCTTCATCCGCGCGTGTCCGTGACGGCTCGCCGGTGGCGGCTTCCCGCCTGTCGGCGACCTCGCCGGCGGGCGCGTGTGCAGAAGTCAAAACTATCGGGACGGTCGCGTTTTCCTGTACCCCGGAACGTCACTGAAAACACTTGCGGTCACTGCAAGCGTCCGACACGGAACGGCGTGTCGCCACCAGGAGTGCCGTAATCTCGCGCTGTGAGAGCAATCCGCCGATTCACCGTTCGCACGGTCCTGCCCGCGCCGATCGCGGCCCTGGGTGACCTCGCCAGCAATCTGCGGTGGTCCTGGCACCCGGCCACGCGTGATCTGTTCGCCTCGCTCGACGCCAAGCGGTGGGCGGCCGTCCGTCACGACCCCGTCGCGATGCTCGCGGCGCTCACGCCGGACGAGCTCGACGCCCTCGCGACGGACGCGGTGTTCGTCGCCCGGGTGGCGGCCGCCGCCGCCGACCTCGACGACTACGTGACGCAGCCGCGCTGGTTCCAGAAGCTCGAGGGGCCCAAGCCGGCGGCCATCGGGTACTTCTCGCCGGAGTTCGGCATCACCGCGGTGCTGCCGCAGTACTCCGGCGGGCTGGGGATCCTCGCGGGCGACCACCTCAAGTCCGCGAGCGACCTCGGCGTCCCGATCATCGGGGTCGGCCTGCTCTACCAGTACGGGTACTTCAAGCAGTCGCTGTCGCGCGACGGGTGGCAGCAGGAGACCTACCCGGTGCTCGACCCCAACGAGCTGCCGATCGCCCTGCTCCACGAGCCCGACGGGACGCCGGCCACGGTGACCATCGGCCTGCCGGGCGGCCGCACCCTGTCCGCGCACATCTGGAAGGCGCAGGTCGGGCGCGTCCCGCTGCTGCTGCTCGACTCGCAGATCGAGAGCAACGACGAGGCCGCGCGCACGATCACCGACCGGCTGTACGGCGGCGGCGGGGAGCACCGGCTCCAGCAGGAGATGCTGCTGGGGATCGGCGGCGTCCGGGCGATCCGCGTGTGGTGCCGCCTCTCCGGCGACCCGGCCCCGGACGTCTACCACACCAACGAGGGCCACGCCGGGTTCCTCGGCCTGGAGCGCATCCGCGAGCTCGTCACCGACTCCGGGATGTCGTTCGAGGCGGCGTTGGAGGCCGTCCGGGCGGGCACCGTCTTCACCACGCACACCCCCGTCCCGGCGGGCATCGACCGGTTCGGCCGGGACCAGATCGAGACGTTCTTCGACGGCGTCCCCGGCCTGCCGGTCGACAAGATCCTCTCGTTGGGTGCCGAGGACTACCCGGGCGGCGATCCCGCGATCTTCAACATGGCCGTGATGGGCCTGCGCCTGGCGCAGCGCGCGAACGGCGTCTCGCAGCTGCACGGCATCGTCAGCCGGGAGATGTTCGACGGGCTGTGGCCGGGCTTCGACCCGCCCGAGGTCCCGATCGGGTCGATCACCAACGGCGTCCACGCCCCGACCTGGGTGGACCGGCGCCTGCTCGATCTGGCCGACAAGCACGTCGGGGCGTCGCTGGTCGCCGACCCGTCGGGCTGGGAGCAGCTCGACAGCATCCCGGACGACGAGATCTGGGCCGCCCGCCGGGCGATGCGCCTGTCCCTCGTGCAGGACGCCCGGGCGCGCGTCCGCTCGTCCTGGATCAAGCGCGGGGCCAGCCCGGCCGAGCTGGGCTGGATCGACGGCGTCCTCGATCCCGATGTCCTGACGATCGGCTTCGCCCGCCGGGTGCCGACGTACAAGCGGCTCACCCTGATGCTGCGCGACCCGGAGCGGCTGCGCCGCCTCTTGCTGCACCCGTCCCGGCCGGTGCAGCTCGTGATCGCGGGCAAGTCGCACCCCGCCGACGACAACGGCAAGCGACTGATCCAGCAGGTGATCAAGTTCGCGGACGACCAGGCCGTGCGGCACCGGATCGCCTTCCTGCCGAACTACGACATCGCGATGGCGCTGACGCTCTACCCCGGCTGCGACGTCTGGCTCAACAACCCGCTGCGGCCCTTCGAGGCCTGCGGGACGTCGGGCATGAAGGCCGCGCTCAACGGCGGGCTCAACCTGTCGATCCTCGACGGGTGGTGGGACGAGTGGTTCGACGGCGAGAACGGCTGGGCCATCCCCACCGCGGACGGCGTCGACGAGCCGGACCACCGCGACGACCTGGAGGCCTCGGCGCTCTACGACCTCGTCGAGGGGTCGGTCGCGCCGCGGTTCTACGACCGGGACGAGCGCGGCCTGCCCACCCGCTGGCTGGAGATGGTGCGGCACACCTTCTCCTCGCTCGGCCCGAAGGTGCTGGCCAGCCGCATGGTCCAGGACTACGTGACTCAGCTCTACGTGCCGGCCGCGGCCTCGGGCCGGTCCGTCACGCCCGGGGCGGCGCGCGAGATGGCGGGCTTCCGGGCCCGGCTGCGCGCGGGCTGGCCGGGCGTGCGGGTGGACCATGTCGACTCCGCCGGCGCCAGCGACTCCCCGCAGGTGGGTGACCTCGTCGAGGTCCGGGCGTTCGTCTCCCTCGGGATGCTCACGCCGGACGACGTCGAGGTGCAGGTCGTGTACGGGCGGGTCACGCCGTCCGACACCCTGGTCGACTCCCACGCCGCGCCGCTGGTGCACGCCGAGGAGTACGAGAGCGGGCGGCACCGCTACGAGGGGTCCCTGCGCCTGCGGCGCACCGGCCCGTTCGGGTACACGGTCCGCGTCCTGCCCCGGGCCGCGCACCTGGCGAACCCGGCCGAGCTCGGCCTGGTCGCCAACGCCTGACGACGGGGCCGTGCGGACGTCCTGGTGCGTGGGAGTGCGCGGCGCGCGAGTGGTCACGGACGGCGGCGGCCGAGCAGCACGGTCGCCGTCGCGAACGTGACCACCGCGACGCCCGCCAGGACGGCGACCGCCGTCCCGGCCGGCGCCGGCCCGCCCAGGTACCCCGCCACCGCCCAGTAGGCGGGGGAGAACCGGCCCGCGGGCGCCAGCCACGACGGCAGCGCGGCCAGCGGGACCACGGCGCCGCCGGTCGTCGACAGGGCCAGCGCGGTGAGGTCCTTCACCGTCGACAGCTGCGCCGACGTCGTCGTGACCGCTGCGAGCAGCAGGCCGATCCCCAGCACGCAGGCCGCCCAGGCGGTGCCCACGCCCAGCAGCCGGGGCCAGTGCGGGCCCAGCCCGGTCGGGTACAGCGTCGACGCCACCACCAGGACGACGACCTGCTGGACGAGGAGCAGGCCCAGCAGCGGCAGTGCGGTGCCGGCCAACAGTTCCGCGGGCCGGGCCGGGGTGGAGCGCAGCCGTTCCGCCGTCCGCCAGACCCGCTCGTCGACGACGGCGGCCCCGGCGACGCCCGCCATGAAGAGCGAGCAGAAGACCAGCATCCCGGCCGCCGCCCGCGCGCCCGGCGGCGCGGCGACGCCGGCCGTGGGCAGCAGTTCGGCCATCGGCTCGACCACCAGGGTGAGCAGGCACGCCATCACCGTGTAGACGACGACCTGGCCGGGGGAGCGCCGCAGCAGCACGACCCGGTGCCGGGCCAGCGCGCCGATCCGGTGTGCGGACGCCCCCATGTCACGCCTCCCGGGTGCCGGCGAGCGCCGCGCCGGGTCCGGGCGAGGCCGCGGTCCAGGCGCGGTAGACGCTGTCCAGGTCGTCGGTGCCCGCCTCCGCCAGGAGCCGTTCCCGGGTGCCGCGGGCCACCACCCGGCCCGCCACGGCGATCGCGAGCGTGGCTCCGAGCACGTCGAGCTCGGGCAGGTAGTGCGTGGTGTAGCAGACCGCGGCGCCCTCCTGCGCGTGGGTGCGGACGGCTCCGAGGAGCGCGAGCCGGCTGGTGGGGTCCGCCCCGACGGTGGGCTCGTCCAGCAGCAGGACGGCGGGCCGCGGCAGCATCGCCGCGGCGGCGTGGACGCGGCGTTGCTGGCCGCCCGAGAGCGTGGCCACCCGGCGTCCGAGCAGGTCGAGCAGGTCGAGCTCGGTGCAGGTGCGCTCCAGGGCCTGCGCCCCGGCCCGGCGGCCGAGGCCGGCGAGCCCGGCGAACAGGCGCAGGTTCTCGCGCACGGTGGCGGTGGGGTAGAGGGCCAGGTCCTGCCCGGCCAGGCCCAACCGGGCCCGCGCCCGGTAGGGCTCGCGCGCCGAATCCACCCCCGCGACCCGCACCGACCCGCCGTCCGGGCGCACGATCCCCGCGACCACCCGGTCGAACGTGGACTTGCCCGCGCCGTTCGGCCCGATCAGCCCGACCACCTCGCCCGCCCCGACGGCCAGCGTGAACCCGTCGAGGGCGCGCACCCGCCCGAAGCTCGCCCGTAGATCCTCGGCGTCCAGCACGGCTGTCCCTCCCCGATTGGTATACAGCGTATATATACACCATATACTAGGCTCGGGCCATGCCTTCCCGCCGTGGTCTCACCCGGGCCGAGATCCTCGACACCGCGCTCGCGCTCGCGGACGACGACGGGCTCGCGGCGGTGGGCATGCGGGCCGTCGCACAGCGGCTCGGCGTCACGCCGATGGCGCTGTACCGGCACGTCGGTGACAAGGAGGCCCTCCTCGACGGCCTGGTCGAGCGGCTTCTGACCGAGGTGGACGTGCCCGGGCCGGAGCAGGCGCCCGTCGACCGCCTGCTGGCGTCCGCCGCGTCGTTGCGGGCCGTGGCCCGCCGTCATCCCGAGGCGTTCGGGCTCCTGCTGGCGCGGCGCGCGGCGACGCCCGGCGCGCTCGATGCCCGCGACGCGGTGCTGGCCGCGCTCGTCGAGGCGGGCGTGGCGCGCGACGACGTCGGTCGGCTGGAGCGGATCCTGTCGACCTTCGTCATCGGCTTCGCCGCCTCCGAGGCGAGCGGCCGGTTCGCGGACGTCGAGCGCGCGGACGCCGACTTCGCCTACGCCGTGCGCCTGCTGACCACGGCCCTCGCCGCGACGACCACCCCGCCGCCGGCCGGCTCCTGACCGGCCACGCCGCCGGTCAGCGCCGGCGGCTCGGCGGGGGAGCGCCGTAGACCCGGACGACGCCGGCCGGCACCTGGACGACGGCTCCCGCCGTCACCGCCACCCCGCTCGGCCCGCGCGGGCCGCCGGGCGGCTGCTCGTACCCGCTGTCCCACAGCAGCGAGTACCGCGAGGCCCACGGCCGGCCGGGCAGCCGCACCGAGGCCTCGACGGCCTGCCCCTGGACCACCACCAGCAGCGAGCCGTCCACGTGGTGGCCCGAGCTGTCGGCCCGGACGGCGTGCAGGTACATCTGCAGGGTGCGCAGGGCGGGGTCGTGCCAGCGCCCGTGGTCCATCTCCTGGCCTTCGGGACCGAACCAGGCGATGTCCTTCGTGCCGTCCGGGTGGACCGGCCGGCCGGCGAAGAAGCGGTCCTGCCGCAGCACCGGGTACCGCCGGCGCAGCGCGAGCAGGTACGCCGTGGTGGTGCGCAGGTCCTCCTGCCAGGGCTCCAGTTCCCAGTCGATCCAGGACGTCTCGTCGTCCAGGCAGTAGGCGTTGTTGTTGCCGCCCTGGCTGCGCCCGAACTCGTCCCCGGCGACGAGCATCGGGACGCCGGTGGCCAGCAGGAGGGTGGCCGTCAGGTTGCGCAGGGTGCGTCGGCGGGCCGCCTGGATCGCCGGGTCGTCCGTCGGGCCCTCGACGCCGTGGTTCCAGGAACGGTTGTTGTCCGACCCGTCCCGGTTGCCCTCGCCGTTGGCCTCGTTGTGCTTGGTGTTGTACGCGGTGAGGTCGGCGAGGGTGAACCCGTCGTGGGCGGAGATGAAATTGATCGAGGCCAGCGGCCCGCGGTGGGTCGCGAAGACGTCGGCCGACCCGGCGAACCGGGTGGCCAGGTCGCGGACGCCGCCCGCGGGCTCGCCGGCGGCGGCCCGCGCCGAGCCGATCAGCCAGAAGTCGCGCACGGTGTCCCGGAAGCGGTCGTTCCATTCCGAGAACGGCACCGGGAACTGGCCCGTCCGCCAGCCGTGCGCGCCGACGTCCCACGGCTCGGCGATCAGCTTGACGTCGGCCAGGACCGGGTCGATCCCGGCGGCCACCAGGAAGGGGTGGCCCGGGTCGTACCCGTCGCGCCCGCGCGCCAGGGTGGTCGCCAGGTCGAACCGGAACCCGTCGACGTGCATCTCGGTCACCCAGTACCGCAGCGAGTCCAGCACCTGCTGGATCACCCGGGGCTCCCGCGCGTCCAGGCTGTTGCCGCACCCGGTGTAGTCGACGTCGTCCCCGTGGCCGTCGAGCCGGTAGTACGTCGCGGCGTCCAGCCCGCGCCAGGACAGCGTCGGCCCGTCGACCCCGCTCTCGCAGGTGTGGTTGTAGACGACGTCCAGCACGACCTCGAGGCCGGCCGCGTGCAGCGCCCTGACCATGGCTTTGAACTCGGCCACCACCCCCAGTGGGTCGGTCGCGGCGGCGTAGCCGGGGTGCGGGGCGAAGAAGCCGAGCGTGCTGTAGCCCCAGTAGTTGGGCCGGCCCCGGGCCGCCAGCGACCCTTCGGCATTGATCGCGTGGACCGGCAGCAGCTCGACGGTCGTGACGCCCAGCGACCTCAGGTGCTCGATCGCGGCGGGGTGCCCCAGCCCGGCGTAGGTGCCGCGCAGGGGCTCGGGGACCCCCGGCAACCGGCGCGTCAACCCCTTGACGTGCGCCTCGTAGAGCACCGTGTCGGACAGCGGCACGTACGGGCGGCGGTCGTCGCCCCAGTCGAAGGCCCGGTCGTCGACGACGACCCCGCGGGCCGCCCACGGGGCCGAGTCGCGCAGGTCGCGCACGGACGTCTCCCCGCGCCAGCGGTCGTCGACGGCGTGCCCGAACAGCTCGGGGCGCAGCGCCGCCGGCGGGACGACCGCCCGCGCGTAGGGGTCGAGCAGGAGCTTCGCCGGGTTGTGCCGGTGCCCGCGCACCGGGTCCCACGGGCCGTGCACCCGCAGCCCGTACTCCTGCCCGGCGCCGACCCCCGGCAGGTGGCCGTGCCACACGCCGTGGGTGTGCCGGGTCAGCGCGACACGCTCCTCCGGGGGGTGCCCGCCGGGGCCGCCGCCACCGGCCGGGGCGAGCAGGGCGACCTCGACCGCGTCCGCGTGGGCGGCCAGGACGGCGACGTCGACGCCGCCGGATCGCAGGTGGACGCCGAGGGGATGCGGACGGGCCGGACGATCTGACATGGGGGAGAGTCTGCCCGACGGGTCCGACAGATGGTCGAGCGGCCGACGAGGCGCGTCGACAGGCTACGTTTGCGCGGTGACCGACCCCACCTCCCTGCCCCCGATGCCCGACTTCGCGCCGGAGGCGGGCGCCGCCGGGCTCGGGCCGGGCGCCGTCTCCGGGCTGCTGCGCGGCCGGGTCCTGGACGCGCTGCTCGACGAG
>Ga0302322_100000510_pt1 | contig 29878 bp, 16 predicted proteins | sample Fen_T0_2_FD_203757 | JGI IMG/M metagenome (GOLD analysis project Ga0302322, IMG submission 203757) | Peat permafrost microbial communities from Stordalen Mire near Abisko, Sweden - Fen_T0_2 | ecosystem: Environmental > Terrestrial > Soil > Wetlands > Permafrost | place: Sweden: Abisko...
GCTGCCTCGCCAGCGCGTCCTCGAGCTCGGTGGGCTGCGGCCGGCAGCGCTGACGGAGGCGCGGGCCGCCCCCAAGGATGCATGCGGCGGCGGCTTGACAGATCTCCCGTCCGGCGCTAACTAGGGGCTCCGTTTGACAACGTACGCGCGGATGGCGGAATTGGTAGACGCGCTAGCTTGAGGTGCTAGTGGGTAACACCGTGGGGGTTCGAGTCCCCCTTCGCGCACTCTTTAACCAGCTGTAATCGTAGCCACTTCTTCCCTCAGGCTCGGTTCAGCTGCCACGTGGCTGCCGCGCGCTCCAAGCATCCGGAGAACGCGGCGATCGGGGTCGGTTTCGGTCTGCGCCGCGGCGAGGATCGACGCCGGGATCTCGCGGCGATGGTTCTCCGCGATGTGGACGTAGAGCATCGTCTCGTCGATCCGCTTGTGGCCCATCCACGACTGCAGCCGCCAGGGGTTCACGCCGAACAGCGCGGCGTGGCTCCCGAACGAATGCCGCAGCGCGTGGAAGTAGCGAACGGGCAGCCCTGCCTTGCGGCAGATCCGCTCGATCGCCCAGCTCGCCTCGCTGTCCGTCTTCTGTGACCCATCGAGGTTCCGCACCACGAAGCCTTCGCGGATCGTCGCCATGTGCCGGAGCGCGTCGTACAGCCGGCTCGTCATCGGCACCGTCCGTCGCGTTCGACCCTTGGGGGTCGTCGTCGCGCCGTTGCAGGTCTGCTGGTTCACCGTGATCGTCCGCGCGATGAGGTCGACGTCTTCGCGCCAGCGCAGCGCCTTGACCTCACCGACACGTAGCCCGGCCTCGCCCGCGAGGCACACCCCGGCGTACCAATCCTCGCCGTACGCCTTCGCCGCGGTGAGGAGACGCGCGTACTGCGCGAAGTCCCACGCGACGATCTCGGGCCGCTCCACCTTGAACAGGCCCACCTTGGGCGCCCTGGCGATCACTCCGCAGTCCGCGGCGTACTTGAGCGGTTTGGACAGCACCGCCAGGATGTTGTTGATGCGCTTCTCGCTCAGATCACCGCGCTGGACCAGCTCCGCGCGGAACCGCGCCACCTCGCCCACGTCGATCTCGTCGAGCCGCTTGTCACCCAGGCGATCCTTGAGATGGATCCGGTAGATGATCTGCTTCGAGCGCACCTCGGTCGGCTTGTTCTTGCGGCCCACGACCCACTCGAGCCAGAACCGCCCGTTGAACCATTCATCGAACGTCCGCACCTCCTTCTGCGGCGGCGCGGCCGCCACGGTTGCGCCGGCGAACGCGCTCCTGATCGCGCGTTGCTCGGCCTCTTGCGCCCCGATCTTGGTCGCCGCGAGATCGTGGTACGGACCGGGAACACCCGGCGTACCGTAGAGTCGCGGCCTCCGTCCATCGGGGGTCTTGACGGTGGTCCGGAAGAACCAGCCGCCCGTTCTGGGATCGCGTCGTACAGGCATTGTCACTGCCGTTCCTTCGCGCCCTGCGGTGACCACGAGTCCAACCATCGCATGACCGCGGCGTGATGGAAACGGATCTGCCTGCCCAGCCGGCGGTGTGGGATCTGGTTGCGCGCGACGAGCGCGTAGACCGTGTTGCGGCCGACGCAGAGCAGGCGCGCGACGGCCTGCACGTCGATGACGTCGCTGGTCGGGGGCTCGTTGGTGGCGGTTGCCCGTCCGTGGCCGGTTGCCGGCGTGCCTGGATCGTACGGTCCAGGCACGCCAGCCGCGCGAGCGCGCGCCGGCTCCGTCATGCGCGCCGCCACGCGGTCGCCGGAGGCCGTGTCGTTCTTTGTCTCGGCGCTCATCACAGCATCCCCCGGCTGCGCGGCGCAGGGCGGCTCGCGGTGGAGGGCAGGCAAACCCAGGCAAGGTGGCCAGGGTACGCAAGGGGACTCACGGCGGAAACGTCGAGGGAGGTCATGGCTTTCCTGGCAGCTACGCGAGGTCGAGCGGTCGAGCGGACCCCGAGCGCCGCGCGCTCCGACGCCGGCGTTGAAGACGCTCGCACCACGACTCTCCGTTGGTAGATGTCGTTCTAGCGCTGGACGTCAGTCGATGTCTCGTATTATTCGCGTAGGCTCGTGATCTCATTGTTTGTATCAACGCTTGTGGATGAACTGCAATGAGAGTTTGTGTAGCTATTCCGGATGTTTGCGTCGTGTTCGCGAGCCACCTTTGCAATGGGACGCGACCCCCGTTGTGGTTTGTCCCGTTTGTCTTGCCTTCGCTCACTGCCTCACTACACGGCTCTAAGCTCGTGAGCGCCTGACCTGGCCGTGGTCGAGCTCCGACGAGGATGGCGCGAAATGAGAGAGTTCCCACTCTTGCGGCCGAGGTTGAGCGGCCCGTGGCCGCGGATGCGCTCGTTGCCGAGCCGCGCGCGCCAGTGATATAGGCGGGCACATCGCCTGCCAGCTCCCCTGCCACGTACCTGCCGTCACGCGCGGATTCGGCAGGGCATGTGTGCTGATCACGAGGAACTTGGCGGAGTTAGCGCGCTCGGCGAGGTTGTCAGCGTGACACGCGGCAGGGCACGCGGCTTTTGAGGTACTACTGTGCTCATTGGCTTCTCACAGCTAGTGAGTCGTCGCCGCTGTCGCTCCGACACAACCGTATACTTGCCCATGGGCTGACCGCGACCTCCTGCATCGTCCGACCTGCGCGCTCTGCGACGAGGGCCAGGCTGCGTGTTTTGGTTGTTACGAGAACGAAGAAGCCGGCTCGGTGGCGGCATGCGATGAATGCTGCAGACACGGCCGTCAGCCTGGGCGATCCGGACCAGGCCACCGATGCCTTCGGCGGTGGATCCACCTCGACAGCGAGACCAGCGTCATGCCCAACCGTGCCGCCGCAGCGCTGCTGCTGGGCGACGTCCGCATCGCCGTGAGGCGCAGCGTCGCCCGCTCGATCTCGTCCAGCGACGTCGCCGCGTGCTCGAGGATCCATTCCCGCTCGCGGCTGGAGAGCGCCTCGCTGGCGCCGAGCGTGGCGATGGCGTCCTGGGCGTACTCATCGATGATCCTCGCGATGTCGCCAACCCGATCCCGCAGCGGCGGTACGTCCAGCGGAGCAGGTACCGCGAGCAGGGGATCGGCGTCATCGCCGGGCGGACAGCACACCGCGAGCTGAACGCGCGAGTTCGAATCCCGCACCGCCGAGACGACCGCCGCGAAATCCGCAGGCAGCCGGCGAGTGCGCACGCACAGGGTTCCCCCCCGGGCGGCCTCGAACGCCGCCAGGCCGCAGTCGAAGTTGGCCGGGGAGCGCACCGACGCAGGCGTGTTCCCCCGCCGCGGGTCCGCGACAACGAACGGTGCCCCTCCCCCGATCGCGCGCCTGTGCAGCGCGAGGGCGATCGGCACGAGGTCGCCCTCGGCCCGGAGCACAAGCGCGGCCTGGTGCGTGGTCGCGAGGTAGATCGAGCGGAGAGCTCGGTCAATCGCGCCCGCGTTTCGCCATCCGAGGATGCGAGCGACGAAGCCCCGCAAGGTCTCGTCATCCGCGGGCCACACGCAGGGTCTCCGTGGCGAGTTGCTCACATGCTTCGACGGTGGCCGCCGCGGCGTCCGCCGCTGCGCCGACCAGATGCGCGAGCCGCTCGAGGCTGCGGCGGTCGTCGACGACGTCGATGCGAACTACATCGTCGAAGAGCTCGGCCGTGGCGTGGGTGAGCGCGTCGGTCTTGGCGATCAGCGCTCGCAAATCTTCGAATGTGACTGGGCCTGGTTCCATTCCCAGAGCCTACGAGTCGACATGGGCTGCCCACAAGCACCAATGTTCTCTCATGGCTGCCTTCGAACAACCAGAGCGACCAATGGCAGCTAACAGGCCGATATCTTGATCGATCCGGCATCGGGACCCATGATCCGCCGCGTGGTAAAGGAGTCCGAACGTCCAGGCAAGCGGATCACGATCCGGGTCAACCTCGAGCTGTACGAGGCGATCGAAAAGCTCGCCAAGCGCGATCGCAGGACCATCGCCGGGTGGCTGAAGATCGTCGCTGAGGACGCCGTGGCTGCCGCAGGCGCACCTACCAAGAAGCGGTAGCAGGCGGGCTCATTCCTGTGCGCACCTGCCGGGAGTGAACGCGAGTTCACGGAGGCCAGCGCGGCGCAGAGATCCCCGCCAAGGCGCTGCGAGGTTGCTATGGGCGCCCGCTGCCGCTCGGTCCGTCGAGCGCTTCCCTGAGGCGGCGGTCGCTGCGGACACCACCGTGCTGCTACCCCTTACCGGCGTCGCGCGATGTAGGATGTAGCCCCGATGGAGATGGCTGCACGTCCCGGATTCGCCGCAGCGCGCGTTCTTCGCAAGCTTTCGAAGGAGCGCCTGAGTGCGATCGCGTGGACGCTCGGCGCCCCGGTGCCATTGAGCACGCAGAAGGCGCTCCTGGTCTCGAGCGTTCTCGCGGCCGGATCGGCCCTTCGCGCACTGCCTTCGCGGTGGACGCGTGACGAAGTTCGAGCCATGAACCGCACGCCTGTGCTCGATCACAACGCCGGACGGGAGCGGGGAACGTAGATGGAACAGGCCGATCACGCAGGGTATGTTGCGGCGAACAGCGCCGACATGAGAGCGCAGAGCCCGACCGCACCGTTTCGCCAGCCAGGCGAGCTCATCGAGGCCGAGCTCGAGCTGACGCGCGCGCGGATCCGGTTCGCGCTGGCCGAGCGGGACCGGCGTACGAGCAGCGAAGGCGGCCGCCCCGCGTGGCCCGACGAGTTTGCCCGGACCGAGCGGGTCATCTCCGAGCGCGTCGCGATCACGCTCGCCGAGGGGACCGATCTGCCGATCGTCTGGCTCGAGGATCGCCTGGGCCTGGGACCGAACGAGCGGCGCATCCTCTGGGTGCTCCTCGCGCACGAGCTCGACGCGATCTCGCGCGCGATGCTGCGCGAGATCAACACCGAGAGCTGCGCAGACCCGACGACGGACACCGTGCGCGTCGTGGCCTTCGGTCAGGCGCACCACGCCGAGGCGTCGCGGCTCCTGGCGGCCAGTAGCCCGCTCGTCCTGGGCGGGCTGATCGAGCGCACCGACACCGAGGCGACCGCATCGGACCACCGCAAGACGTGGAAGGTGGCCCGGCGGATCGTGGCGCTCGCCCACGGTGATCTGAGCATGGACCCCGAGCTGTTCCGGATCGCGACCGTGGTGCCTCCGGACGCGTCGGCGCTCGGGATCGGCGGCCGGGGAATCGAGGCGGATCCGGACTGCCTCCCGGTGCTCGTCGCGGCGCTGCGCAACGGTCTGCACGACGACCGCACGGTGGTCGTCCAGGCCCAGCGTGGCACGGGACGTCGCACGCTGCTCCGGGCTGCCGCCGCGGCGCGCGGCCTGGAGCTCCTCGAGATCGATGTGGAGCGGCTCAGCGCAACGCCCGTCCAGCTACATGCCCAGCTGGTCGCGCTCGCGCGCGATTGCCGCCTGTTCCAGCGCGTCCCCCTCCTCCGCAACCTGGATGCGCTCGCGGTGCCGCCGGTGACGGGCGACCAGCCTGCACCGTCGCTGCAGACGGATCGCCTCGACCAGGTCATCGCAGCCTTCGAGGGCCTGTTCCTGCTGGCCACCACGTCGAGCGTGATCCCGGGCAACCGGCTGCGCAAGCCGCAGATCGTCGAGCCTCGGCCACTGACGGGGGTGCAGCTCGCACGGCTGTGGCTCCGCGCGTTGCCGCTCTCGGAGCACGAGGCAGACCTGATCGCGACGATGTACCCGGTGGCGCCGTCGCTGATCGACGCGGCTGCATCCGTCGCACTTGCGCAGACCGACGACGCCGCGCGGGCCATCGATCCGAACCACATCCGCATCGGCCTGCGCGCCGTCCTCGACGGCCAGCTCGCCGGGCTCGCGACGCGGATCGAGACCGCGCAGACATGGGACTCGCTCGTGCTGCCGGAGGACCAGCGAGAGGCGGTCGGCGAGCTGCTCGCCCGCGTGGCGCAGCGCCGGACCGTCTACGAGACCTGGGGCCTCGGATCGCACGTCGGTCGCGGGCTGGGTGTGTCCGCGCTGTTCTCCGGCCCGCCCGGCACCGGCAAGACGATGGCCGCGGGTCTCATCGCCAAGCAGCTGGCCACCGACCTCTACCAGGTCGACATGAGCAAGATCGTGTCGAAGTGGATCGGCGAGACCGAGAAGAACCTCGCGCGTCTGTTCGACGCCGCGGAGGCAGGCCACGCGATCCTGCTGTTCGACGAGGCCGACGCGCTGTTCGGCAAGCGCACCGAGGTCAAGACCAGCAACGATCGCCACGCCAACCAGGAGACCAACTACCTGCTCCAGCGGCTCGAGGCGTTTCGCGGCGTTTGCATTCTCACGACCAACCACGACAGCGCGATCGACGAAGCGTTCCGCCGCCGCATCGCGCTCCACGTCCACTTCCCGCTGCCCGACGTCAACGAGCGCATCCACCTGTGGCGCGCGATGTTGCGCAACACCGTTCCGGTCGCCGGCACGCTCGACTTCGCCGGCCTCGCCAGGAAGTACGAGATGAGCGGCGGCCACATCCGCAACGCGGTCCTGCGGGCGGCGTTCTTCGCCGCCGATGCCCGGACGTCCGTCACCAACCAGCATCTGTTTCGCGCCGCGCAGATCGAGTACCAGGCGATGGGGCGGATCGCGCCATCGTCACTATAGGGGAACGGAGGAGCAGCATGCCTGACACCGAGCAAGACGCCAGAAAGTCCACCGCGAGCACGGAGCCGCAGAGCGACATCGGTACCTCGAACGCGTATGTCCCCAAGCGCGCCGACGCGAGCAAGCCGACCAACGCATCGGGAGCGACCGTGCCCAAGGGCGCCGATCCGCGTAAGCCGGCCAGCGGGACCGCTGGCGACGTGGCGTCCCCGAAGGTTCGCACCAGCACCGCCGACATCGCGCAGCCCGCGGCGCAGCGGGCGCCCGATCCAGCCGATCCGCCGGCGCGTCATGCAACGTGGGGACAGGTCTCCGACGCCGCGGAACATCTCGAGACGCAGCAGGACCTCGACATCGCGTGGATCGAATCGCTGCCGGTTCACATCCGTGAGAGCATCGATGTGGCGTTCGCGGACAAGCCCGCCGAGGTGCAGGCCGCCAGGACGGCCGCACCGGGCGTGGTCAAGATCGACGCCGAGATCAACTTGGACGAGAAGCAGCTGGCCAGCGAGACGAAACAGCACCTCCTGGAGGAGCACAAGCGCGCGACCGATCGCGACGTGGTGCACGATCCGGCCTACCTCCAGGAACACGACCGGCTCGAACAGGAGCGTGTGCTCAGAAAGCAACAGCTTCTGCAGCAGGCCCAGAGGGAGCACGACGCTTCGGTCAAGATGGTCCAGCCCCAGCAATCGGTCGCACGCCCCGAAACGCCCACGGTCAAGCGACTCGAGGGCAAGTCGCTCGCGCGAACCAATTTCATGTCCTGGGCGGTCGATATCTTCGGTAGCGCCGAGGCCGCCAAGGCTCACTTCCAGAGCATCCAGCCGGTGAAAGGCCACCCCAATATGTGGCTGGCGGCCACAGCGCGCGCCCGGTTCGAGGCCGCCGAAGCTGACTTCGAGACGCGTCATCCTGGCTACACCCTCGTGGACACCTCGGTTGCAAACGATCTGCGAGGGATGCATCAGCAGCGCTGGGGAATCGGAATGCTCGGGCACGCGATCGGCGAGTCGTTCGATCTCAAGGCCATCGACAATCCCAACATCAAGATGGACAGTGCCGGGCATAGCTACGCCTACGTGATCTCCAAGTTCGGGGGCGAGCAAGACAAGCGCGGCACGGGCCGGGCGAAGACGTCGATCCCGGAGCCCGCCGTCGAGAAGCTCGGCCAAGAGACGGCGGCCGGCAAGAACACGCCCGAGGGAGCTGCCCTCATCGAGCGCGTGCGACAGCAATTCGCAGAGCTGAGCACGACGTCCGATCGCGTGAAGCGGTCGATGGCTGCCGCGATGCCACAGCTGCAGGAAGCGCGCGACGTGTACTTCGATCAAGCCGGCCTGCGCGTCGAGCTCGCGAAGGCGAATTCAGACCTCGCGCACGGCGATGCGGTGGCGAACAAGCAGCTTGCCGGCCAGAAGTTCGACGATCCCGGCCTCAAGAAGGCCGCGATCGAGCAGATCAAGCAAGAGCTCGCCCGAGCCCTTCAGGAGAAGGAGCTGGCGCTCAAGCGCTCGGACGCCGATATCAAGCGGTTACTGACTACCGCATTTGCAGCGTGGACTGCGAGCATCCAGGCCGACATCGACGCTGATCAGGGATTGCTTGATCAGAACCAGACCTCGCGAAACGTCATGACCGGCGACGAACAGACGCTTTCTGGATTCGATATCGGTGACGAGGAGTCGCAGACACGCTTGAACCAGTTCGCGACCGAGCACAATCTGACGACGCTCGACAGGATGAAGCCCGCGCCGAAGGACGCGAGAGCATACAAGCAGGCGCTCGTCCGCGAGCTCAAGGCGCGCGACGCGAAGGCAACCAGGGGGCTTGCCTCGCGCGATGCCGACGCGCACGCGGACATCAAGGAGCTCCAAGTCTATCAGGCGAAGCTGATGAACCCAGACTTCGTGTTTGGCCGGGGCGAGAAACACCCTGACGGCCACTGGGGCTCGAAGTATGACGTCTCGGAGGTCCCGCTCATGCAGCTCCTCGAGCACGGTACTGTGCGCGACGATCCGATGCCGGCGCGAGAGACCGAGGGCGCACGGCAGGGTGTGTTCAATCCAGAGGTCGCCGCCACCCTCGCGAAGTATGGCTGGGCGCCCGGCGCCAACTACGGCGACACGATGCACTTCGACTTCATTGAAGGCTTCAACAAGTCGGTGCCTGGCGGTCGCGGGCCGGAGAACATGAAGCGAACGCGCTACAGCCCCGAGGGCGATCCGGCCGCTGCCTCTGCGGGGCCGGGCCACAAGGACGAAGTCAAGAAATGATCATGCGCACACTATCTATCGTGCTTGCGCTTGTCACGAGCTGCAAGAACTCGTCTACCACCTCGGCCGCACTCGCGACCGCATCGGCCGCCCCGGCGACTGCGTCAGGGCCCACATCCGGCAGCGGTAGTTCCAGTCCAGTGAAGTCGAACGTGGTCTCGCATGCAGACGTTGCCGTCCTGCCGGTGAAGACGGATGCCGGCGGCGACGTGATCGGCGTGGGCCAGCCGCGCATGCAGCTCGCGGACGATGGGCCAGCCGGGGGACTCGTATTGCGAGCCCGCGGTGGCATCGTCGCGGCTGAGGACGCTGGAGCGGTCAGCCTCTGGAACCTCGCCACCGGCGAGGTGGTCCGCAGAGTCGAACCGCTCCCGGCGCCCAACCCGACGGTCGTGACATTTGCGCTTTCGCCGGACGCGGCGTGGCTGGCGGTCGGCTCCGACAGCAAGATGCGCGTCCTCTCGCAGCCGTTCGACCAGGTCGTGTTCACACCGAAGTGCTCCGAGGTGCGCGCGTTCTCGCACGACTCGAAGCTATTTGCCTGCCACGACATCCTGCCGGAAGTCTGGAGCGTCGCGGAACGAAAGCTCGTCGTGAAGCTGCCCGGTGCTGGGCAGGCTCAGCGGATGCCCCTGGCGGTCCAGTTCTCGGCCGATGATCGCAGCCTGTACTGGGCCACCGACCGGGAGATCATGCGCTGGGATTTTGCGAGCTCGGGCGCTGTCACATCCGTCTACGCGAGCCAGGAACGCATCGTGAACGTGGCGTTCTCCGAGGGCAGCAATACCGCCTTTGTGAGCACGCACCCACCGGGGTCCTACAAACACGCAAGCGTGCTCGTCGACCTGACAAATGGCCAGACGGCAGCGCCAGGGGGCGAGTTCATCGCCGCGGTCTCTGCCTCCGGCAAGCGTCTCGCGTACGCTGCCGGCACTTCCGTGCGCGTTGTCGACGCGACCACCGGCAAGGTCGTGTGGTCCGCCAACCAGTCCGCGATCGTCCAGCGCGTCGCCTTCGCGATCGATGCGGACATCCTTGGATTCGTCGAGGGGAAGCGGCTGCACGTCGTCGATCTCGCATCAGGCCCGCGCAGCTACGACGCACCCTCTCGTTTCGCCGGCTGGCTCGAAGAAGGCGTCGCCGCGATCGAGCGTGACGGAAAGCTCGAACAGCTTACCCTCGCCGATCGCACATGGAAGCCCGCGGACCGCGCTGCGCTTGCCGTCAAAGCCGGCGCGCCGGCCTGGGCGACCTGGATCGCCCCTGGCGGCACCATGGCGGCGGAGCCGAGTCCGCGTCACGAAGCATCGCCGGACGCCCGCAGCTCGACCCCATGTGCGCCCAGGCTCCGGGTATGGACACCGAAGGGTGGCGCGAAGGCGGTAGCGACGACCTGCGTGGGTCCCGAGTCCGAGGATCCGGGTTGGGACATTGGCGGTGGGTGGGTCGCGGCCGTCGGCACCAGGTCCGCGATCGTGTACGACGCGAGCTCGGGCAAGCGCGTCGGTTCCATCAACGTTGAGCGACCCCGGATCGACAAGCCCAAGTTTGCGCGCGCGTTCTGGGACATGGCGCTGTCGCCCGCGGGCAACTTCCTCGCGCTCGTCTGGCGCGGACCCGAGCTACCACCGGAAGGCAACCCCGATCCGCGGGAGGACGCGCTACACATCGCGGAGTCCCAGGAGAAGATCGATTGTGTTCTCGCTCTTTCTGGAGAGTGCCGGACGGAGTACTTCCTCGCGGTCTACAAGTTGGGCGGCGCACCGAAACAAGTATGGCGCGCCCGCCTTGATGCGCTGCAGGCGCCCGACATGCGCGCCGCCCAGCCAGCCGCGCTCGCGTTCGACCACGCCGGCAAGCATCTGCTGGTCGGCATGCACGATGGCGAGATCCAGGTGATGTCGACCTCGTCGTCCGAGACGCCGCACGTCGAGCGCTTCCACCATGGCCCTATCACAAAGCTCGTCGTGTCGCCCGGCGACGGCTGGGTCTTCTCCGAAGACGCGGCGGGCCAGCAGCGCATGTGGCGTCTTCCACGATGACGGTGTGCTTCCGGCGAAGGAGCCCCCGCGTAGCTATAGTTTCAGCCTGCGCGAGGCTTCGGGCGCCTCAGATTTTCGCAGCGGTGAGCCAGGCGCTTGGCTTGCCATGGCTGGTGATCAACACCTCGCGACGGGCGCGGGTGAGCGCGACATAGAACAGCGCCCGCTCTTGGTGCTCGATGTCTTCGCGAGCTGCGTCGTCGGAAGCGCGGGCGAGCGCTGAGCCGAGCGGCAGGAGCTCGGCGGTGGCGCCCGCGACAATGACCCGATCGAACTCGAGGCCCTTCACGCGGTGCATGGTCGCGACGCGGAGACCGGGCTTGGACGAGTCGTCGCGGGTCTGGCGCGTGATGGCGTGGATCGTGAGGCCGAGCGCGTCGAGCTCGTCGTGGTACTTGGTGACCCAGCTCTTGGTGCGCGCGACGAGGCACGTGCGCTCGGCCGCGCCCGCGCGGACAAACTGCGCGATTGCCTCGACTTCAGCGGCGAAGGTCGCGTGGCTCAAGACGGTCGGCGCCGGGCCCTTCATCAGTGACAGGTAGCCCTTCACGCTGTCGCGGCCGTCATCGAGATCATCGACATGGACACCCTCTAGCTGGGCCACGGCGAACCGGCGGATCTGCTCGGTGGTGCGATAGTTCACGCGTAGCCGGCGCGAGCGGCCGACGATACGGATGCCGGCCTTGCCGAGGCTGACCTGGCGCCCGTAGATGCGCTGGTGACCGTCGCCGACGATGAACAGGTCGTTCGGGCCTTCGGGCAGCATCGCGCGAATCAGCTCGAAGCCGATCGTCGGGATGTCCTGCGCCTCATCGACGATCACGGCCTTGTAGGGCACTGACGCCTTGCGGCTGCGTAGTAGAGAAGCGGCGTCGCGCATCGCGTCCGGGCCCTCCTTGAGCCGCCTCGTCTCGAGGGCATTGCGGTACGCCTCGAACACCGGCCAGATGTCCTTGCGCTGGCCGCGGCTGAGCCGCTCGCCCCGCCCCGCACGGGGCGCCTTGATGTAGTCTTCCTCGGACACGCAGCCCCGCGGCTGAACGACCCGCTCCCACTCCTCACGGAAGAACGCCTCCGAGAACGCCGCCGGACCCGACGCGATCGCGTTCTCCCAGTCGGTCTTGGTCGTCGCAGGCAGATCCGGCCAGTAGGCGATCGAGTAGTCGTACCCGCTGGTCTTCAGAAACCGCGCAACCCACGCGTCAATGTGAATGACCTCCACTCGCTTGCGCGGGGCGCCTTCGAGCAGCTTGTCGAGGTTCTGTGAGATGTCCTCGGCGAGGTTAGCGGTGAACGTCGTGAACAAGATGCGATCGCGATCGACGGTGTAGACCTCGCGCGCGAGGTAGGCGGCACGGTGCATGGCCACCACGGTCTTGCCGGTGCCGGCGCCGCCCAGCACGCGCGCAGGGCCGCTCCACTTGCGCTCGACGAGCTGACGCTGGGACGGGTGCAGGAACACGCGCCACTTCTCGAGCGGCGCGTCGAGCATCGCCTGGAGCGCCTCGTCATCCTCGATGATCACAAAGTGCTGTTTGGAGGTGTCACGGTGCAGCGCGGCCTCGAAGTCACCTGGCACGACGTCTGGCGTGGGCCCCGAGAGTCCGAGCGCGTCGCGCACGTCAGGGAGCGGTTCGCCGTCGGCGAGGAACTTGAGGCCCTCGTACGCCATCGCTGGCAGCTGCCTCACCGCGCCTTCGAGTTGCTCGATCGTCGTGAACGAGCGGACGAGCGGAAGCAGTTCCCAGGGAACGCCGATCCCTACCAGGTCTGCGTCGGCGAGCCGGCTGAACATCGCCGGCACCTGGTATGCTGGCGCCGTGGGCTGGGCAGCGGCGGTTTCGTCGGCCTCGACCAGATCGTAGATCTGGATCGCGCCGATCTCCGGGTTGATCGTACAACGCTTGCGTGCGGCCCACTGCATCGCCTCGTCGTGGTGGTCGACCCACAAGAGGCCGTACACGTTGCCGGCCTCGGGCCGCAGCACGATCGCCCGATAGTCGTCGCCGATGCGAACGGTCCGCAGGTTCGGATCGATGAATGTGCTGATCTTCTCGTAGTTGATCGAGCGGTCCGTTGGGTTTGCGCGGAACTTGCGCAGGAACTCGCGCACCTTCTTCTGTTGCGGCTTCGGCAGGCTGCCGAACGCCTCGAAGAAGTCATCGAAGATCGCGACGCGGAACTTGTTGGCAAGTGCGGTGGTCATCGGAGAGTGCCTCCACGCTCACGGAGCGCTTCGAGCAAGGGAGTCAGCGACGTGGTCAGTTCAGCGAGTGAGAACAACCTCCACCCGGGCGCCACGCGAGATTCTGCGCCATCGCGACTGGCATCGTCGAGCACGGCGACCTGGCGATCGTCCCACGCCAGCTCGGCCTGGAGATCTCCTGCGCGCCCGCGCTCGTCGGGGAGATCGATGCCGACCTCGGGCAGCTCGACCACGGCCGCGGCGAGTTGGTCGATGAGCGCGCGGAAGCCGCCGCCGACCTCGGCGCGCACGCGGTCCCAGGGGGACGATGTCGGGCGCTGCGGCCCGGCCAGCTCGGCGAGCGGCTGGTAGTCAAGCGCGTCGGACTCGGGGCGAGCGACGAACCACAACATGCCGGCTAGCTCGGAGAGGAGGTTCGACGTGCGGAGCAACGCTGCCCAGGCGCGCCGCCGCCCGGCCTCATCTCTCGAGGCGCCGAGCGTGAACACGGCGCGCAGCGCGGAGAGGCGCTTGCCCTCGCCGAGCGCGGCGAACTCGGTCGAGACCGCGGCCTGGGGGATGACGACCACGCGCCCAGCCGGAAAGGTCTCGCCGCCGGCGTCGATGTGCCCCAGCGCCTCGGCGGTGCCGAGCGCCAGCTGTGCGCGCAGCGCCTCGGGCGCCGCCGCCTCAAGCCCGTCGTTCAGGATCGAGTCCAACAATGGCTGCACTGGCGCGAGGAGGAGCGCGCCCGCGAGCACGCGCAACTTGCGCGCGTCGACATCGCCCGCGAGCCGCGCCGCGAACAGCGACAGCGAGGTGCGCTCGAGGATCTCGGAGGGTGGTACGCCGAGCTTCAGTTGGGCAGCGAGCGGCGCGACCTTGGCGTGGGACACGGGTAGCAACAGCGCCACGTCCTCGGCTTCGCCCTCGTTCAACACACGCGCGACGTCGTCCCACGTGAAGCTCCACACGACATAGCGTCCGCTTGCCTTCGCGGACATGCGCTGGAGCATGTCGAAGCCGACACGATCGCCGTGGTATTGCCACCCATCGAGGAACACCGCGAACGTCGGCTCCCCAGCGGGGACGCCCTCGCTCGGGTGGAACACGAAGTCGATGCTGATCCCGACGCCGAAGCCGTCGTTGGCCGCATGGTTCCGCTGAGGCTCGATCATCCAGCTACGATCGCCGATCTGCCAGCGCCAGCCCGGCTTCCCCTTCACGAACGCGTACGTCAGCGTCGATGGTCGCGCGTCGGTGCCGGCGCGGCGCAGGACTTCGATGAACTTGCGTTCGAGCGCGCTGTCGATGAGCCCCTTCACGCTCACGTCGGACAGGCTCGTCACCTCCTCGAGCGTGTCGCGGCGTCCGATGATTGACGACAGGAGCGAGATCGCCGTGTTACGCGAGATGTCGTCCATCTCGTAGCTGGATCGATACGCGAACACGCAGCGATAGCAGCCATCGCGGCCGGCCTCGCTGGCACAGCCGCACTCGATGAGGTGCTGCCGCGCGCGTTCGAGGAGCGTGAACAGGTGCGCCGGGTCGCGCACGAACTGGGCGAGGTACCCGGTGCCGCCTGGGATCGAGTCGTAGAGCACGAGGTACTGCCGGCGGAGCGTCGAGTCCTTGACCGGTTCGCTCTCCAGCGTCATCCGCAAGTGATCGACGCGCCCGCCGAAGTAGAGCCGAAGGCCGGTGCGGATCCCCGCGACCAGGGACTGGACCTCGCGGCTCGACGCGAAGTCGACGACGGGCAACAGGATCCGGACGGCCTCCGAGTCGAACGCGCGATACAGGTACACGCACTCGACGAAGTTGCCGGCCGCCGTCGGGTTGCGCGCTTTGCATGAGGGCGCGTGCTTGGCCGTGGCGGAATTACCGCGGGACTGGAGCTGACCGCACTCCTTGCAGATGACGAAGCCAGCACGGATCGCGGCCTTGCCGCCGATGGTGAGCCGGTTACCCTGCGGCACCTGCGCGCCGTAGTTGATCTCGCGGAACGACGCGCGGGAGATGTACTCCCAACCGAACGGCTCGCTGCCCTGGCCGAGCACCCACGCGCTTGCACGCGCGTCTGCTTTGAACGTGACCTGGGTTTCGCGCAGGTAGCCCATGGGCACCCGATCGTCGCGGTCGTCGCCGGTCCGGCTCTCGCGATCGCTCGCGCCCGCGAACACCTGGCGAAGCTGCACGAGCGGCAACACGCGGCCGGTATCGGGCCACACCGAACTGCCGCACATCGGGCACGCGTTGCCCATCTCGCCCTTGACCTCGGGTGCCGCGTGGTCGCATTGATCGCAGAATCGCCATGGCTCGACACCCGAGGCCTGGAGGTCGACGCGATCGATCTTCACGTGGCGGCCGCCCGCGTAGAACACCGCGTCCGGCGCGAGCTCCGAGAGCGCGGCTTCGCCAGGCCGATCGTACTTGTAGGTGAACGTCTCGTAGCCGTCGGCGTCCTTGTCCTTCTTGCGCCAGATGACGCTGCGCAGCCGCACCGCGGCTTCGGGGAATGCGTAGTTGGGCAACAGGCCCTCGTCGGTGAAGAACTCGAGCGTCTCGCGCTCGTCGAACTGGCGGCGCAGGCTCGCCAGCGCAGCGTGCTCGCGCGTCAACTCGTCGATCAGGTCCTTGCGCGCGTCGTCGATTGGCTGCGATCTCTCGTGCTCGATCCGGTCATGTAGCCGGCGGATCTGTCGTCGGTAATCCTCGCTCTGTTCGCGCTGCTCGTAGAGCTTTTCGTAGATCCGCCGCGCCAGGCCGGCCTTCGTCTGGTCATCGCCTTCGAGGAACACTCGGAGCTGAGCGAGCGACTCGGGCAGGAGCGCCGCGCCGAACTGTGCCTTGAACCCCTCGAACAGCGCGGTCCGGTGCGCGTTGATGAAGTCGCGCAGGTCGTGCGGGAACCGCTGGCTCGTGTCGTCGTCCTCGAGCCGCGGATAGATCTCGCGAAGCGTGCGCGGCAGCGCATGGTCGTTGTCGTTCATTTCTGCCCAGCGATCGAAGCACCACGCGGTGAGCTGGCGTTCGAGCACGGCCGACGCGTCGAGGTAGAGCCCGGGGGGCCGGATCTCGCCGGCCATCATCTCGGCCGGATCCTCGAAGAAATACAGGTCATGGTTGCGCGCGTTGGCCAGCGTGACCACCAGCGAGTTCCCGTCGCGACGGCCGGCGCGGCCGATGCGCTGGAGGTAGTTCGCTTGCGCCGGCGGCACCGAGCACAGCATCACGGACGATAAATCGCCAATGTCGATGCCCATCTCGAGCGTCGGTGTGCAGGACAGAAGGTTCGGGTCCCACGGCTGACGGCCCGTGCTGCGCTTGAACCGGGCCTCGACGTCCTCGCGCTCGCTGCGCTGCAATAGCCCGGTGTGCTCAGTGGCCACGATCCTCGCGACCTCGCCGTGCGCATACAGGTCGGCGAAGTAGTCGGTGGTGTGCGGCGCCGGATGCATCGCGCCCGCGCAGCGCGCCGACAGGCACGGCATGCCGTCCCATTCGTGGCCGTCGTCCGCGGTGATCGTCGCGGAGTGGCCGCAGCGGTCGCAAACCACGCGCGCGGCGCGCGTTGTGACCTGGAGTGCGTGCGGATCGAGTCCCCAGCAGTGGCCGGCCGGCTGCTTGGTGTCTGCGGTCGCCAGGATACCGAGCCGGGTCAGCGTCGCGAGCACGAAGCTGAACACCACCTGCGCCTCGAACAGCGGTCGGCTCTTACCGAGCGTGCGCTCGCACCATCGCGCATACCAACTGTAGCTCTGCCCGGGGTGATCGAAGTGGCCCTCCTCGCGATCCGCGAGCAGCACGGGCAGGCGGCTGAGTACGCTCATGTCCGGCAGGTAGGGCGTCTTCATGAACATGAAGGCGTTCTTGCCGGCGGTGTCGATGAACGTCTGCGGGAACAGGCTATGCAAGATGCCGCCGCGCTCGCGCAGGTGATGAAGGAACCCGACGAGGAAACTACGCACCTCGTGGTATTGCAGCCCGCGGAGCCAGCCGACCTGCTGGCTGAGCGTGTCGAGCAGCTCGTTGACCGCGGTATCGAGCAGTCCGTGCGAAACCGCAGCCGACGCGAACGCGCTGCGCACAAACGAGCGACCGAGCCGCGAGCGGAGGCCGAACTCGTCGAACACCTCCCACTCGAGCCGGCGCTCGACGTGGCCCGGCAGGTTGCTGCCGGCCGGGACGGTCCCGAGGTCGCGAAGCGCGTCGTAATCGCGCATCCACTCGAGGTTTGGTGGGATGAACGTTCCGACAAACGCGGCGATCGACGCGGGCGTTTCGTCGTGGAGCGAGCGCGGAAACTCGGTGGCCAGCTCGGCGAGCGAGCAGGGCCCGCATGCGAGCAGGTAGCGCGCGAGCGCCACGCGGATGTTGAACCGCCAGGTCCGCGCGCCGAAGAAGCCTGCGCGGTGCGAGGCGTCCTGCACCGAGTCCGAGAATGCGAGCAGCTTCTTGTCGGCATTCCACGGCGACGAGAACAGCTGGTCGATGAACGCGCTTGTGAGCGTCGCGGCCTGGAATCCGATCAGGGCGAGCGTCGACCGCGCGCCGCAGAACGGGCAGTCGCGGTGCGTCTCGCCGTTGCGAACCTGCGCGATCTCCCAGACCGAGCAGACGTCCTCCGTCTCCGGCCCACCTCCGTCGATGGCTTGCAAGGAGCGGACATGGACGCGGCGCTGGTTCCACAGCTGCTTGCGTTCGCCGCCATGCTCGACAGGGAACAGGAACCGCACGTGGGGGTGACCGGCGAAGAACGCCGAGTAGAACGTCCGCAGCTCCACGCGAAGGTTGCCCGGATCCTCCGCGCGCCGGAGCGTCGCCCACCCCATCGCGCCGCAATCGCGGCAGTGGATCACCGGCAGGTGCGAGCGCTGGTCGTTGCTGTTCAGATCGTCGAAGAACCGCAGGCTGGGCGCCTCGCCGACGCTGGCGACCATGCGGCGCAGCTCACGTTGCCACAGCTGCACGCGGACATGGAGGAACGCGTCGGTAGGACGCGGAGCACCGCGGGCCTCGCGTACCTCCGTGGCGGATGGAAGCTCTTCCCGCCACGTGCGCGCGACCGAGACCAGCGACAGAAATGACGTGAGCGCGCGGCGCCCGAGCTCCGCATCCTCGCGGTATGCGGGCACCGCACGGGCGAGGTCACCGACCAGCTCGGCGAGATCGCGCGGCGCGCCTGACACGCGAGCCAGCACGTTGCGCAGCATCGCATGCTCGCGCAAGCGTGCGCCGAGCCCGACCTTCCAGACATCGCTGGCGTAGTCCCCATCGAGCGCCGCGTCTCCGAACCACAGCCTGACCTGCGCGGCGAGGTACGCCTCGGGCCTCTCGTAGCTCGCGAGCGTGAGCGCGTCCTTGTGCTCGGGCCCGGGCGAGCGGAACTCGGTGATCAGCGCATCGCGGAAGTAGTCGATCTGATTCTGGCGAACCTCGCCGACAACCGCGCCGGCATCGAACGGCTCGCCGAACACCTGCGCCGCGTACGCGCGCAGCTCGTCACCAGCGTCGGGTCCCCCGAGCGTCGCGGAAGTGCCGATGCAGCACAACTGGCCGGGCTCGACGTGGAGCCGCGCCTTGAGCCGGCGGATCAGGCACGCCAGGTCCGTGCCCTGCGCGCCGTCGAACGTGTGCAGCTCGTCGACCACGAGGAACCGCACCGAGCCCGTCGTGCTGCCCTTCCACAGGTGGCGGTCGCGCGGCCGCACCATGAGGTAGTCGAGCATCTTGTAGTTGGTCAGCAGGATGTCCGGGGGCTGCTGCTTGAGCACGCTGCGATCGGTGATCACATGATCGGAGCCCATCACGCCGTGCGCTTGGCCTTCACCATCGTCGCCGATGTACAGGCCCGCGCGGACCTTGCCGCGCAGGTTCGGGTTGCCTTCGATCGCGCGGGCGATGCGCAGCGCCTGATCGGAGGCGAGCGCGTTCATCGGGTAGATGAGGATCGCCTTGATGCCGGGCTCGGCTGCATGCGCCTCACAGTGGGCGAGGATCGGCCACAGAAAGCTCTCGCTCTTACCCGAGCCGGTGCCGGTCGCGATCAGCGTGCTCTGCTTGAGAGTGCCGCCGAGTCGCGCAAACGCGAGTTCTTGGTGACGATGCGGCGTGAACGGCAACGGGACCCTGGGGAACCAGTCGGGCCGCGAGCCGCGCACGAACGGCAGCGCAACCTGGATGTACGGGCCTTTGACCAGACGCCCTGGCTCGGCGAGCAAGCGCGCGATCGCGTCGTCGAAGCCCGGCGTGGTCGAGCTGAAGCTCGATAGCAGGAAGTCGCGAAGTCCCTGCTCGAGTTGCGCGACCAGCGTCGACGGGATCACAGCCCTCTCCGCTTGAACTCGGCCCACGCCAGCGCGTAGTCCGCCTCGCGGTCGCAGCGGTCGAATGGCGCCTCATAGGTGATGGTCCGCTGGATCGGACCGCCCGGCATGGTGTCATCCTCGATGACTACGTCGAAGGTGCCGGTCTTCATGTCCTTCACGTCCTCCCAGCCCGGCGTGTTTGAGCCCTTCTCGCGCTTGCGCGAGAGGCCGACGCCGGTCAACCCGCGGCTGTTCGTGAACACAATGCGCCCGCGTCGATCGTACCAGGTGTCACGCTCGTACTCGCGCATGATGGGGAACTGCGCTCGGTAGATGTCGCGCAATTCATCGAGAGATATTCCGAGTCCGATCGCGATCAGGACATCTAGTTCGACCAGTGCTTGGCGTCTTGCATAACCCGTCCGGAGTGCAGACTCACGTCTCCAATCAGGCGAGAGACCGGCAAACCAGCCATTGTCGAGCCGCTGATCGTTTCGAGTCCAGCCGTCACCAGAACCAATTCCTGGGACGGCCACGTCGCTCCACAGCGCCACATAGTAGCGAGTCAGACAGTTAAGTCCCAGAGCTCGCGAAAGAACCGGCTCTGCGGCGCCGAGTGAAGCCGGCAGCCGACTTCCGAGGCTGGGTCGGAAGTCGGCTGCACCGGTGGTCTTCACGAAGAAGTCGACAAGAATCGTTGCCCACGTTGCCGCAGTCATAACGACTTGCCGGTTCGTTGGGAAGGCATAGCTGTAGACTCCATCGATGTGGCCAGGCCCTGGTGGAATGATGGCAGGTTGAAGCGTTCGCTCACCGCGGGGATCGATCCCGCGATTCGTTGCGACACGAAACAACTCCGTGAGTCGAGGTTGCCGGCCATCGACTGCCCACGTTACGCGTGGCGTACGGTGTGCGTGCTCGACCTTGGAGGCAATCGCGAAGTTTGTTCGAGGGATGTAGTCGTCTGGGACTATCGTAAGATCGACTGCGTCGTAGTGACTATTCTTCGTGCAAATGCGCCGGGGAGTCTTATAAAGAGGGGTCGCGACAAACAGATGGGGACCACTTAGAACGACTTCGTCGAGCGAGGCCGGAAACGCGGTCTCTTCGCGCAGCGTACCCGCGCGAACGGCTCTGGCTTCATTAAACCCATCGTGGGCGTAGTAGTCGACGCCCTTTTCTCCAAGGGATCGCGACTCTGCGAATCGCCGAAGAGTCGGCACCATCCGTTGGGAATGCAGAGCTGGAAGTCTTGCTTCTACTGGCGAAACGCCCTCTCCATCATAGAGCTGAGCAAAGAGTGCGAGCTCTTCGATGCCGATCTGAATGATGCGATCTTTGTGCCCTGAGACCGCCCATCGGTTCTCTTCATCCTTGATTCCGGGAGGAATCCCTTGACCCGCATGTTCATGACAGGCGTGAATCGTATCCGGCCGGAACAAATTGGCAATATTAAAGAACCTTGGCTCGATTCTCGGTGCACTATAGACGTTGATACTAAATTCAGTATGATGATCTGGTTCTGCGAAAAGTTTCAGCTCATTGATGAAGTGATAGTGACGTCGTAAGCGTGAGAACACGGCCCGTCGGAAAACACGTGCTCGCGGGTCGTCGTACCCGCCGTCAGGGTGCAGGAATCCGGCTGCTCCACCTGAGCGCTCGTTACGCCATGCTTGTGGCAAGAAACACTTGTACAGGTTAGGCGCTTGCCCCCGCAGCTCGGGGTAATTCTGAGTCGCTGCCAGAAAGGACTGGGCGCCCGACGCGAACTCGTGCTCCTTCGTCCACATCTCGCGCAGACCTGGCGTCTCGAAGACCACGTCTCGGCGTTTGGAGATTGCATCCGCATTTAGGTCACGTAGTGCAAACGTCGGATCGATGTCTGACAGTACGTTGCCCTCGGACCACTCTAGCTTGACCCACGGTGGGTTTCCGAGGATCACATCGAAGCCCCCGCGATCCGCGAATGTGTCTCCGAACTCCAGCTCCTGGTGCAAGAACCCGTAGCGCTCGGCCAGCTCGTCTGCAAGCCGGAGCCGCGGACGCTTCTCGAGCAGCCTTGGCACGTCCACAAAGCCCAGCTCCTGCACAAGCTTCTGGGCCTCGGCCTGCGGGCGCGTCGTTGCGAATAGATCGCGGGTCTCGCCAGGCTTGGTCGTGTCCTCTTGCACGAGCGAGCTGTCGAGCAGCAGCATGAGGTCGGCGATCATCTCGCCGCGCGAGGGCAGCAGATGCGCCTGCTCGATCGGCCAGAACCACAGCGCGCACCAGTAGTCCATCGCCAGCTTGAGTCGCCGGTACGGGCTCGATGCCTTGACGCCGGTGGAGGCCAGCTCCTGGTCGAAGATCGCGTCTTTCTCCGCGGTGGTCGTGGGCTTGCCGTTCAGCGCGGGCCTGCCGTAGATCGCCATCGGATCGGTCGTGCGCGTGCGCATCGCGCGCAGCTCATCGACGTGTGCGTCCCACAGCTGGTCGATCGCCGCGGATAGATCGACGAACGCCTGGTGATCGTCATCGTCGAGCGGCGCGGTCACTGCTGAACGCCACGCGTCGATCTTCTCAAGTTCGGCCTTGTACCGCTCCCGGATCGGCTTGCCCTCGGTGCCCTCGCCGTAGACGGCCATGCCCTGATCCGGCAGCAGGAAGTGCCAGATCGCACCCTCGGGTCGCGGCTCGCCAACCCGGACGCGCGTCGGGACATCGGACAGCCACGCTCGATGCTCGCCGATGACCTGATCGCGTAGCCACACGTCGCGACGGCCGCCGATCAGCGAGTTGCCGCGAACCAGCTGCGTGCCGAACCATGGCACGTACGCCCCTGTGTGGATCGTATTCAGCCACAGCGAGACCTCGGCCAGCTCGATCGCGATCGGGTTCAGGTCAATCCCGAACACGTTGCGATCGGCGATGTACATCTTCACGCGCTGCTTCTCGAACACGTACTTGTCGTGGGGGATGCGCTGGCCCAGCTCGCGCTGCTTACGATGGAGATAGGCCTCGGCGAGCTGATCGATCGCCTCGTTCAAGAACGCCGCGCTGCCGGCCGCGGGCTCGAGTACAGTGAGGTCGAGGATCTCGTCGGCGGACAGCTTCTCCTTGCCGTCCTCGTCGAACAGGATCTCCTGCAGCGTGTACTCGACCGTCGCCTTGGTCAGCGACTGCGGCGTGTAATACGAGGCCGACTTCTGGCGGTCGCGACCGGACATCCGGTAGATGAACGTGCCAGGGGCGTACTTCTTGAGCCCAGGGCGCGAGCCACCCTTTGGCGCCTTCCCGAGCCGCTCCTCCTCGGAGTACTCGGACAGCTGCGCCTCGGTCACAAACCACGCGGGCTCGAGTGGGCCGGGCGCCTCCCCCTTGGGATATAGCTCGTAGAGCGGCTCCTTGGCGAAGAACCCGCGAAACGACAGGAGCGCCTCGTACACGGCGCCGAGCTGGCTGATGCCAAGCGTTGCGTACGAGATCCGGCCGCGATGCCTGGAGCTGCGCTCGCGCGACAGCGACATCTTCTCGATGACCTGCTGGAGCACGTGGTTGGGGAACTGGACGGTTTCGAGCAGCGGCGTGCGTGCTGGATCGAACAGGTGCGACTTGAGCGGCGCCAGCTGGAACACGCCATGGAGCGAGGCGGCCTCCTCGCTGAGCCGAAGCTCGTGCTGTGCGGCGGGCTTGGCACCGTCGAATACCATGCGGAACAGCAGCGACAGCGAGTCGTGCAGGTACGTGCCGCTCTTGTCCTCCTCGGTCAGCAGCTCGGTCTGCTCGAACGAACGCAGCCGTTCGAGGCCGTAGCCCTTGGTCCATGCTGGGACGCCGAGGGGAGCCCAGCCCAGCTCGGGCCGCGCCTCGACGTAGAACAGGAACAAGAGGCGGTACATGTAGCGCATGCACTCGCGGGCGAGCTGTGCGGCGCGATCCTCGGTGAACAGCTTGGCGTGGCGCTCGCGGAGCTGGCGGACCGCCTCGTTGCCGAGCAGCTCGATGCACTCGCGCAGCGCGTACTTGAGATCCTCGGACACCGCGAACGCGTGCTTGTGCGAGTTGTCGTCGAAGTCGTCGAGGACGACCGGGCCCTCATCGGGTGCGAGCGATGTCTTGTGGAGCAGCGCGGCGGTCAGCTGAAGCGTGGACTCGTCGCGCCGGCCGAGGATCTCGCCAAGGTCGAAGCGCAGCAGGCGCTGCTCCGCCCACTTGCTGCGCTCGCACAGGTAGAGGTCGCTCTCCGACAGGACGAGCACGAAGCGCGGCGGCTCCTCGAGATCGAACGCGGCGGTGACATTATCCTCGATCGTGCCGGATGGGACGTCGGCCTCCGCGCGCTCGGAGAGCGAGGCGAGGCGCTGCGCTTGTTCCTGCGGGATCGACCGCGCCAGCGGCGGGGCCTCGTCGCCCCACGCGCCCGTCGCGGCGATCGCCCACACGAGTGGTACGCCGTCGGCCCGGTGGACCATGGCAAGGAGTGGCAGTTGCTTGCCGGCGAGCGGCTGGAGCTGCGGTGCAACCGTGTAGCCGAGCGCGTCGAGAACGTGCGCGGCGTGCGTCTGCAGCGCCTCGATCCGTCGCGCCAGGTCGTGCTCGGCGGTGAGCTCGTCGCGGCGTGCAAAGAACTCGCGGTGGAGGTTGGCAAGGCGTTTGGTCGGCGAGCCGCCGTTCAGATCCTTCCAGCGCTCGGCGACCTTGGCGACGTCGGACTCCGCGATCGCAGCGAGGTAGTGGTCCCCGTAGAACTCGTTGATGTTCTCCACGCCGAGGAACTGGCTCATGCGGCACCTCGCAGCGCGGCGATCACTTGGAGGAAGGGATGCGGCTCGGTGGTGAGCGTGTCCTGTACCCAGATCTCGAAGTCGTCGAAGGTGCGCTGGACGTTGCGGCGCTCCTGGTCGCGGCCCTGCGCGCCTCGTCCGGTGAGGTCGAGTTCGAGCTGCTGCTCCTTCCGACCGCGCAGCTTTTTCAGCTCGGCGCGCACCTGGTCGAGCCGCTCTGCACGCGTTGTCTCCTCGGCGACGCGGACCTCGAGCACGCGCTCGCGGACGCGCTTGACGGCCTCGGCGACGAGCGCCTGCATCTCGCCGGGAGGGCGCGTGCTATTGGCGAGCGCCTCCGTGCCGAGCTTGGTGCGGGCGAGTAGCACCTCGAGATCTTCGAGGCGCTCGAACCTCTTGCCGCGGAACACCGCGCTGTACCAGCGGTGGACAACCGGCTGACCGCGCCGGTTCGGGATGAGCCCCGAGACGATGAGCACACGCTCGTCCTTGGCAAGTCGGTTGACGTCGAGGATCGGCGCCTCGTGGCGACCGAACAGCACGCGCATGCGATCGCGTGCCCACGTGACTACGGGGTGCAGCTCCCACAGGTACTGAAGCTCGGGCCAAGCGGACTCGTTGCTTCGAGCGGCGCGGATCGCCTGCTGCATCAGCGCGCGGTCGGCCGTCAGCTTCACGCGCCCGTCGGCGACAGGCACCTCGCTCGGGATCCGCAGATACCGGCGTGCGAGGTCATCCGGCATGGCGAACTCGACGAAGCGCTTGGCCTCGGTACGCCGGACATCGAGCTTGCTGCGGCTTCGCTTGGACGCGACCAGCTCGTCGAGCGCGGCGACCAGGAACGCCTCGGTGTCGCGAAACACCGATGGCATGACGTGCGGTTCGGCGCGTAGCGCTGGCGCGGCGGGCTTGGCTCCCTGGAGCAAGAACTCCAGCGGATCGAACGCGGCGTCTGGCGTCCAGCTCGCGGCGAACGCCTCCGGCGTGGCGCCGTCCTCGATCGCCCTCGCGGTCGCGGCCTCCTCGGCGTCCTGGTCGTACTTGCCCATCAGCGCAGAGGGGTCGCCGATGTTTTTCGTCGCTTCCTCTTCCTTCTCGATGAGTAGCTCGAGGATACGCGCGTCGCCGCGGATCTTCCGGTGCGTCGACTCGGCCAGGAGGTAATAGATCTCGGGCCGCTGCTCCTGACCGTAGCGATCGATGCGGCCGTTGCGCTGCTGGAACACCATCAGCGACCACGGCACGTCGAAGTGGATAAGTCGGTGCGACTGGAAGTGCAGGTTGATGCCCTCCGACGCCACGTCCGACGCGATGAGCATCCGGACCTTCGCGCGCTCCTGGCCAAACGCCTCGACCACGCGCTGCTGCTCGAGGTCGGGCATCGTGCCGTGTAGGACCTCGATCTCGCCGGGCTTGAGCCCGAGCGCGTCGGGCAGGCCCGCTTCGAGGAAGCGCAGGGTCTCGACCCGCTCGGTGAAGATCACGATCCGGTCGTTGGGCTTGCGCGACCACTTGAGGCCCTGCTTCTTGTCGGCGAGTTGGTCGACCAGGTAGCGGTAGCGGGCGATCTCGTCGGTGCGGATCGCTTTCACCACGGCCTCCAAGCCGCGGAGCGCGGCGAGGTCGTGGCTCGCGTCGGCGTCGCCCTGGACGGCATCGGGCTCGAGCTTCTTGATCCGCGCGGCGACGGTTTGCAGACATGCGGCCGGGCTCGAGAACAGCGATTTTTCGAGCAGGGTCTTGAACAGCATCCCGGTTCCACCCGCGCCGTGACGAGCTTGCTTCCTGAGGTTCAGCGCGGCGAGCGCCTCGTACGCGGCTTCCTCGGCGGCGCTCGCTCGCACCGGGAGCTTCTTGATCACGCGCTCGGGGAACGCCGATGCGACCTGATCCCGGATGTCCTTCTTGAACCGCCTGATGAACAGGCCGCGGATCTCGTCTGGCGTGTAGTGCTCGGGGTTCGCGATCGCCGTCGGATCGAGCATGTTCATCAGGCTGGCGAACGACCGTGCCCGGCCATCGTGCGGCGTGGCGGACAGCATGACCAGCGCGTCCGAGCGGGATGCGAGCGTGCGGGCCAGCTTCGACCGCTGCGAGTTGGTGCCGCGCTCGGCGACGTTGTGCGCCTCGTCGATGACGATCACGTCCCAGCGCGACGCTTCGAGGTGCGTGCGAAACCAGTTGCTCTGCTTGAGCGTGTCGACCGAGATGATGACCTGGTCGTAGTAGTGGAACGGGTTGTGGTTCGCGGGCACGCGCTCGCGGATCCGCTTGAGCCCCTCGGAATCGAGCCGCACGAGCGGGATCGCGAACCGCGACCACAGCTCCTTCTGGAACTGCACCAGCATGCTCTTCACAGCGACGACCAGGATCCGCTTGGCCTTGCCACGCCGGATCAGCTCGGACAGAAGGACGCCCGCCTCGAGCGTCTTGCCGAGGCCGACCGCGTCGGCGATCAGGATTCGCGCGCGCAATGCCGACAGCGCCTGGCGCGCGGGATCGAGCTGGTAGGGCAGCGGGTCGAACGCGCCCTTGTGGCCGATCACGAGCGCATCGTCGGGCGGAGGCAAGTCCTGCAGCAAGCTCTCGAGGTAGAGCAGGCCGGCGCGGTGCTGGGCGGACGTGTCGGTGACGAGCTTGGTCTCCTCCGGCGCGAGTACGCGGACCACCGGCTCGTAGTCCTCGAGGAACACAGCCTCCTCGTCCTGCACGTAGGAAGAGACGCCGGTGACCGTCCACACCGCGCGGCCCGTGGAGGCGCGGTCGACCTTGAGCACGCGCCACAGCGCATCCCGCACCTCGATCAACGCCCCGGGCGCGATTACGTCAGGCATGCCCTCCCCAGAGCGACGTGGTGGTAGACACGAAGGTGGACGTCATGAACGCGGCTAGCTCGCTCCCGGCCGGCTATTAGAAACCTAGCGGTCAGGTGTGACAAGTCCGCGCGCCCTCAAGCGTATTCGGAGCATTCGGCGGTCGCCGGCGCCTTGACACAACCCGGGGTGCGGCTCATGTGATGAACGTTGCTCTCATGTCGTCGTCCCTCCCAGGCCGGCCCGATCGAGTGCCCGTGCCGGCAACTTGCGGCGCACGCCCAGCTGGCGCGGACGTCCGATCATGGGCCAGCATGCGGGTCCCGCTCGTCGCGATCATGTCTGTTAGCGCACCTGCAAGCTTCGATGTCAGCTCGGCCTCGGCAAGAGCCTACTGGAGGTCCGCTCTCCAGTCTGCCCACCACGTCGGTCGACGCCCTCGCCAGCGCCGCATGACCTCGTCGATGCAGGCAGGCGACAGGGCGCCAACTTCGTGGAGACGACGAAGGAATACAGGTACGCCGATGAGCCGCTCGCCAGGAGCATGGAGCTCATGAAGAGCGATCCACAGCGCGTTCCTATCGTTGGCCACGAACACCAGGGAAGGGTTGTGAAGTGCGAGCGCGATGCTCTCGCGCTCGCCCTGTCCGCGGGCCGCCCCCAGCGGCGCCAAGGCGTTCAGCGTCGTGTCCTCGGGGGAATCGACGACGATGTCGAGGATCTTGACGGAGTCAACGGGGAGGGCCGCTCGGCCCGCCGCCCCATGACTACCGGCACACGCCTCCCTGTACACCTCACGGGCGACCGCGAGGCATACTTTGCCCGCTGCGACGCCGAGCTCGTGTCCGCGACCGCCATGGACGAAGTACTGCACGATGTTGTTGTCGAGCAGATACGTCACCATTCCCGTTCCCAGGGTAGCGGCGAAAGGACGCTCAGGCCCAGGATCGAGCGAGCCTCTCCGTCAGTGATGAGGCTGGCCTCGTGAGCGCGCTCCGCACGCGCAGCGACGAGTACACTCGGTCTGCCGCGGCCCGGCAACCGGAGCGGCCAGGTCGATGGCGTAGGCTGCGCGTGTCTGGCCTCGAGCCACACGCGTAGCTCGCGCGCGACGAAGCCACGGTTGCACAGATGGTTTGCGGTCATCTCCCAGGAGGTGCCGAAGTGCACCATCGCGCGCTGCACGAGGTCGATGGCGGCGTGGGTCTCGCCAATACTGGCGGGCAAGCCGAGTAGGCCCTGCAATCCCGGCTTGGGCAGCAGCAGCTCAGCCGCGTAGGCACGTGCGCGTTGCTCGTTGGCGTGTGCACTTCTATCTTCCTCTGGATCGAGGACGATGTTGACACCCTGTTCGGCAGGGTCGTTGAGCACGTGGCACAGCTCGTGGGCAATCGTCGACTGCGCCCACACCGGCGTGTCGGCATACGTCGCCGCGTCGAGCACGATCGCACCAGCGTCGCCGGCGATCACGGCGCATGCGCCACGGACCGACAGTCGGCGCACCAGCACCGCCACGCCGAGTGTGCCCTCGACCGTCGCGCGCAAGTCCTCGAACGGCTGCGTGGGCTTGCCGAGGTGGCGGCGCAGATCGGTTGCCAGCCGGTAGCCATCGTGCGCGGCCGTTTCCGATTTGTCGTGCGGCGCGTTACTCCGTTGTTCGCTCCACGGCGCGTACGGCTCACCGAGTAGCTGGCCGAGCTCGTGAAGGATTCGACCCTGTTCGAGTGCCTCGTCGAGGACCGGCAGATCGTCGTCGCGAAAATCCTGCATACCTCGATGGCGCAGAAAGACGCTCGGCTGCTGCCGGAGGACCTCTCGCCCTTGTGCGAGAGCGCGCGACTCCAGGGTCAGAGCATGTGCGACGGCTTCGAGCTGCGTACGCGTGATCCCTGTCCGACCGGCCTCGAGCGCATCGACGATCTCAGGTGGCACGCTAGCCTCTTGGGCGAGCCGCGCCTCGCTCCATCCCTGACGGAGGCGGCTCCGCCGCACGACGTCGCCGATTGACGCGATGCTCACGCACACAGCGTACCACTGCGGCGCCGATGATGCGCACACCACGATGCGCTAGGACGAGCCAAAGAGCGCAATTCTCGACGGATAGCGCTCACGTTGACGGGCTTCCCTCCCGCACTCAGTGACCCGGGCCTCGTCGGTGGCGGTGAACTTTGTCAGCAGAAGCCCAGCCTGGCCTGCGCGGACCAACGCCGCCATCGCAGGTGCGTCCCGACCTGTCGCGGCTTCGCGAACCGGGTCGATCGGTGGCTCTGCGTGCCGTGACGCGTCAGCGCGCGGGCTCGGCACTGCTGCAGGTAGCCGACGATGGCGCCGACGGTCGCGAGGGCCGGCTGGTCCTCGTCGGGGATCGTGATCGCAAACTCTTGCTCCAGACAAAGCTCGGTGCTCGCGAACGAGTCAGCGCCGAGCTCGTAGGTCAGCCGCACATCGAACTGGACCTGGTCCAGCGGCACGCCGAGCCGCCGCACGATGGTCTCGCGCACCTGCTGCTTGCGTGGGTCGATCGCGACGTGCACAGCCGGGGCGCCGTGGGCAGCGGCGCAGAGGTGTTCTGCACCGGCGGGCGTCGGTGCGGCGGAGCACACGACGGTTGCGGACCCTGCTGCCGCGTGGCTGCCACGCGAAGCGAGACGAAGCAGGACGAGGAGGGACTCACCGGAACGTCGGCGGTGCGCAAGCCTGCGTGGTCACTGCAGGATCGCGAGATGGTTGATGATCTCGGCTTGCGTCGGTAGGGTTCGAGTCCCCCTTCGCGCACGAACTAAGCAGCTGTCATGGCTGCTTTTTTTGTTTTCGGGTGGCGGGCATGCTCGTCCTCGAAGCAGCCTGCGGCAACCCCGCGG
>Ga0302322_100000511_pt1 | contig 29871 bp, 20 predicted proteins | sample Fen_T0_2_FD_203757 | JGI IMG/M metagenome (GOLD analysis project Ga0302322, IMG submission 203757) | Peat permafrost microbial communities from Stordalen Mire near Abisko, Sweden - Fen_T0_2 | ecosystem: Environmental > Terrestrial > Soil > Wetlands > Permafrost | place: Sweden: Abisko...
TGAGACGATCGACGATCGACGCGACGACCGAGCCCGTCGGCGGCAACAGGCCGCTCGGCGCACATGTGGCCGGCCGCGCCCGCGGTTGCATCCCACGATCGATGACCGGACGTGGTCGCGGCGGCGGCCTGCGGCTGCGGGCCATGCGGCGGAGCGCCCCGGGCGCCCAGGCCGGCCGGCCGCGACCGCTCGGCCCTCGTTGCCCGGTGGGCCCTCTACGAGGGTGGCGGCGGTGAGGGTCGCGACCCGGATCACGGTGGCAACGGCGCTGGTCGTGGTGATCGCGTCGGTCTCGTACGCGTATTTCGACCTGCGGTCGCGCCGCGACGAGCGGAGGGCGTCGCTCGAGCGTGAAGCGCGCGCGGTGGCGACGACCCTGCGCTTCGAGGTCGAGGCACAGCCGCCGGTGTTTCGCGTGCCCAGCGAGGCGACGCTGCGCGATCTGTCGCGCGCCGCGCCTGGCTGGAGGGTGATGGTGATCCCGAGCGCGCGGGGTGTGGCGCCGGTGGCCGCCGACGTGACCGAACCGCAGCGGCGGCGGCTCAACGCGATGGTCCAGGTCCCCCGGTCCGCGGCCGACATCGAGGCCGGTCAGTTCTTCTATGACCTGCCGATCCGCGGCGCCCTGGATCGTCGCGGCGAGCCCGAGATCGTCGGCATGCTGGAGATCGCACGGCCGTCCGAGATCCTCGACGCGACCGCCGACGACCTGCAGCGGGTGGTGACCCTGGTGCTGCTGATCGTGGGGATCACGACGATCATGGTCGGGGTGTTCGCGATGCGGCTGGTCAGCCGGCCGATCACCAAGCTCTTGCGCGGCATCGACGACGTGGCCAAGGGCGACCTGTCGCACGTGATCCTGTCGGAGCGCGACGACGAGATCGGCGCGATCGCGACGCGGTTCAACGAGATGACGTTCTCGCTGCGCGAGTCGCGTGGCGAGACCCAGCGCCAGAACGAGGCCAAGCTGGCGCTCGAGCAGCGGCTCGGGCAGACCGAGAAGCTCGCGACGCTGGGCCAGCTCGCCGCCGAGATCGCGCACGAGGTCGGCACCCCGCTCAACGTGATCGCCGGGCGCGCGCGGTCGATCCAGCGCAAGTCGCGCGATCCCGAGACGGTCGAGAAGAACGCCGGGATCATCGCCGAGCAGACCGCGCGCATCACGCGGATCATCCAGCGCCTGCTCGACTTCACGCGCAGGAAGGTCGGTGCAACCGCGCCGGCCGAGGTCAACGTGAACGACATCGCGCAGTCGACGATCGAGCTGCTCGCCGGTCAGTTCGCCAGCGCGCGGGTCAAGGTCCGGTTCGATCGCACGGGTGCGCCAGCCCGGGTCGCCGGCGATTCCGACCGGCTGCAGCAGGTGCTGATCAACCTGCTGCTGAACGCCGTGCAGGCGATGCCGGAGGGCGGCGCGCTCGTCGTCGAGACCGGGGCGGTGCGGCGCGCGCGGCCGGGGCTCGCGGGCAGCGCCGAGCAGGACTTCGTCTCGATCGCGGTGACCGATACCGGGATCGGCATCGCCGCCGACATCAAGGACAAGATCTTCGATCCGTTCTACACGACGCGGGAGGGCCGCGGCGGCACGGGCCTGGGGCTCGCGGTCGTGTCCGGCATCGTGAAGGAACACGACGGCTGGATCGACGTCGAGGATGCCAAGCCGGGCGGGACGGTGTTCCGGGTGTTTCTGCCGGCGTGACCGAGCGCCCGGAGCGATGACACCCGGCGAGGTGTCGACCTGCGGCAAGCTCTCGCGCCGCGACCGCGCGCTGGGCACGATCTCGACGAGATCGACCCGGGACCGCTCGGCGGTGACGCGCAGCGAGCGGCGCAGCTCGCGCGGGGCCCACGACCGCGCGGCCGCGCCGCAGCCGGCCATCCGAGGCGCCCGGGTGGGACAAGAGGCCATGGCCCGCGAGACCGGCGACCACCGCGCACGCCAGCTGCCACCGCCACACGCCGCGGGCAGGCACCGGGGTACCGCGCGCCGGGGTGGAAGCTGCCGCGACGAGCAGGTTGGCGGTCGTGAACGTCGCGCGGCTATCACGGGCGTGATCCAGCGAACACGGTCCGTGTGCGAGCATATTCACCCTCGGCACCCTCGGCACCCTCGGCACCCTCGGCACCCTCGGCACCCTCGGCACCCTCGGCACCCTCGGCACCCTCGGCACCCCCGAGGCCTCACGCAGCTGCCGGCGCGAACATGCTCGCCGCGCGGGGCAGCGTTACACAAGCGCTCGCCGGGCTGTGTCGCACGCACAGCAAAATTGATCGCCGCGTCGATGGCGTGGCGGATTGACGGCACCGAGGACGTTCGTAGACTCAAGCCATGTTGACGCCGGCGCAGACCGTAGAGCTCAAAGCACGCCTGCAGGCGGACCTGACCCGTCTGGCTGACCACGCGCACACGACCATCGAGTTCACGATGGATCGCGATCGCGATCGCATCGGCCGAGATTCCATGGACGAAGCGACCGAGGAGGAGACCTACTCGACCCAGCTCCGGCTGGCCGACCGGGAGACCTTCCTCTTGAACAAGATCCGGGAGGCGATGACCCGGCTCGAGGCCGGCGAGATCGACGAATGCGAGGAATGCAGCGAACCGATCGGGTTCAAGCGCCTGCTGGCGCGCCCCGTCACGACGCTGTGCTTCGAGTGCAAGACGGCGCGCGAGCAGGTCGAATCGGACGAGCGAGCGGTCTGATCTTGGTCCCCCCAGCCCCCGGCGGCAGCCTGGGGGGGCGGCCCGGGCCCAATGTCCCCGGCTGAGGGCAGCGCGATTCTCGCAGCTGACCCGATCCGGGGACGCACGCGGCGCGCAAAAACCACCCGAATACAAGCGCGGAATTGGTCAGCTAATTTCCCGCCGTCGACAACTCTGGTAGTATGCGATGCGTCGGGGATGCGCGACCGCTACACGATCACCGAGCGACTTGACCATGGCGGCATGGCGGAGGTGTTTCGCGGCGTGGCCGAGTCGATGGAGGGGTTCAAGAAGTCGGTTGCGATCAAGCGCATCCTGCCGAACCTCACCAAGAACCAGAAGTTCGTCTCGATGTTTCTCGACGAGGCGCGGCTCTCGCTGTTCCTCCAACACGCGAACATCGTACAGGTCTTCGACATCTCGAAGACCCCGGACAACGCCTACTTCCTGGTGATGGAGTTCGTCGATGGGTGCAACCTCAAGGGCCTCATCGAGCGACAGAAGCAGAAGGGCAAGCGGATCGAGATCGGCCACGCGGTCTACCTGATGATCGAGTGCTGCAAGGCGCTGCAGTACGCCCACAGCCTCGAGCACCCCGAAACCAACGAGCCGCTGCGCATCGTCCACCGCGACATCTCGCCCCCGAACATCCTGCTGTCGAAGAACGGCGAGGTGAAGCTGGTCGATTTCGGGCTCGCCAAGGCGACCAGCCAGATCGAGGCGACCGATCCCGGCGTGGTCAAGGGCAAGTTCAGCTACCTTTCGCCCGAGGCGGCGAGCGGGCAGAACGTAGACCACCGCGCCGACGTGTTCGCCGTCGGCATCATCCTGTGGGAGCTGTTCACCGGGCGGCGGCTGTTCTACGGCGACACCGACTACCAGACCGTCGAGCTGGTTCGCCAGGCTCGCGTCCCGTCGCTGGCAGCGCTGAACCCCGAGATCGACAGCGAGATCGAACAGGTCGTCCGCAAGGCGCTCGCCCGCGAGCCCAACGACCGCTATCAGAACGCCGCGGATCTCGGCGACGCGCTCGCGCAGTTCCTGTTCTCGCGGCGCATGAAGGTCACCGCGCGCGACATCGCCGCGCTGGTGCGCGACACGCAGGTCGAGATGATGCGCAAGCGCTCGGCCGAGCCCAAGGACTCGCTGATCGACGCGCTGATCCTCGACGAGATGCAGAAGATGACCTCGCTGGTCGACGGCAACGGCGCGCCGCAGGCGGGCACCAACGAGGGCTCGCTCAGCCTCGATCCGAGCGCGTTCGTCGATACCTCGAGCTGGGTCAACGAGCTCGAGCTGGGCTCGGCGCAGACGGTGAACGCCCGGCGGCCCCAGCGGCCGCAGCTCCCCCACGCGCAGACCCAGCGCACCAAGCCCGGGATGGTGTCCGGAGGCACCGAGATCGAGTCGCTCGAGCAGATGCTCGAGCCCGACCGCACCGGGCTGCAGAAGAAGGCCGGGCAGCGCACGCCGCCGTGGATCCTGCTCGCGTTGATCGTGGTCGTGCTCGCCGCGACGGCCGCGCTCGTCGTCGTCTTCTTGATGAGGTAGCGTCAGCGCGGCGGCGTCGCCTGGATCTCCCGCAGCGTGTCGCTGCCGGGCGCCAGGTCGCTGATGTGCGCGATCGCGTCGAGCCGCTGCTTGCGGTCGCCCAGCGTGGCGACCAGCTTCCAGGCGTCCAGCGACTCGGGGTTGTAGGCCGCGGCCTGGAGCGCCAGATCGACCGCCCGCTTGGCGCTGCTCGGTCGCAAGAGCTCGGCCGCGAACAGGTACGCCGCGTAGATCGACGGATCGTCCTTGGTCACCTGTTCGAGCGCCGCGCGCGCCGCGGGATCGTCGCCCTTGGCGTAGGCGACCGCGGCGAGCCCGAACTCGGCCTGAGCGCGGCGGCGCGGCGTGGCCTTCTCCAGCGCGAGGCTGGCGCTCGCCGCGGCGTAATGGCGCTCCGCCTCGTCGAGCCGCGGCCGCGGGGTGGCGGCGAGTTCAGCCTTGCCGGCGAGGATCTCGACCTCGGGTCGGCCGCGGAGCCGGCCCGGGACCAGCGCCTTGAGCTTGGCCGCGAGCTGGGTCTGCCTGGGATCGGCCGCGACCGTATCGGCGGCGAGGACGAACGTATCGACGTCGGCACCGCAGGTCTCGAGCGCGCGCACCAGGTCCTGCGCCGCCCCCGCGGTATCGTCGCGCCGCAGCGCGATCCGAGCGCGCTCGCGCTCGATCTGCCAGCGCACGACGTGGGTCGTCTGGTCGGCGACGGCGAGCAGCGCGGCGGCCTCGGCGTGCGCGCCGGTCAGCGTGCGGGCCCGCGCGGTCTCGAGCAACAGGCTCTGGGTCGGGTGGTCGCCGGCCTGGACCAGCAGCTGCTCGAGCGCGGCGTGCGCGTCGCGCGGTGACCCGGTCTCGATCAGGTACAGCGCGCCCTCGAACCGGGCTTCGAAGTTGCCGCCCTGCGCGGCCTGGGCGTAGGCCGCCCGCGCCTCCTCGACGTTGCCGAGCTCGCGATCGACCCGCGCCAGCTCGAGCTGGACCCGCACCGAATCGAGCGTGGGGCCACGGGCCGCGGCGCGCTCGAGCAGCCCCTTGGCCTTGAGCTGCGCCGTGGCGTCGTTGCTCATCCGCAGGATCGCCGCGTAGACCGCGACCATCGCCGGGGTGGCGGCCTTGGCGTTGAACTTGGGCTCGATGCGCTGGCGGGCCTCGGCGACCGCGCCGGTCGAGAGATCGAGCCACGCGGCGCCCACCAGCGCGGGCTCGTAGCCGGGCAGCTTCTTGAGCGCGGCCTCGAAGTCGGCGCGCGCGCCTTCGAGGTCACCGGCCGCGAGCCGCGCCTGGCCGCGCACGGTCTGGCCCTTGGACCAGCTCGCCGCGTCGGGATCCTTGGTGAACGCGTCGACCGCCTGCACCGGATCGCCAAGCGCGAGCCAGACCTGGGCGAGCGTGGTGCGCGCCCGCCGGCTCGCCGGCCAGGTCTCGAGCGCGCGCAGCGCCGACTTCTGCGCGACGTCGAGCTCGCCGATCGCGTACAGCGTCTCGCTGAGCTGCTCGGCGAACCGCTGATCATTGAGGCCGATCCCGAGCGACGCGACGTAATCGGCGCGCGCCTCGGTGGGCTCGCCGCGCGTGAAGTCGACCTGGGCGAGCGCGAGGTGCGCGAACGCGACCTGGCTGGGGGACACACCGCGCGCCTGCTCGGCGGCGGGCTTGTGGCCCTCGGCGATCAGCTTGACGAGCTGGGCGCGCAGCTCGTTGCCCGGCACCGCGGCGGCGCGGCCGGTGACCAGCAGCGCCTTCTCGATCACAGCGGCGGGGTTGTCGGTGCCGCGATCGATCGTGGCCAGCGCGTCGTCCCACGCCGTGCTGGCGGCGAGCGCACGGGCGAGCGCCACCGCGTACAGCGGGCGCGACTCGCGATCGAGCGCGCGGCGCAGGTCGGCGGCCGCCGCCTTGACGTCGCCGGCGAGCATGGCCGCCTGACCGGAGACATAGAGCGCGGCGGGGTCCTCGGGCGCGGCGCGCAGCACGCGATCGGCGACCTCGCGCGCGGTCCTGGCGTCGCTCCGTGCCAGCGCGAGGTACGCCGCGGCGAGATCGAGGTCGATGCCAGGCGGGCCGGCGACCGCCTCGACCGCGGCCTTGGCGTCGGGCAGGCCATCGCCGAACTCGTAGGCGAGCACGGCGCGCGCGCGCGCGAGCGCGGCCTTGTTGTCCGGGGTCGGCGACGCCTGCGCGATGCTCGACAGCGCGTCGCGTGCGCCGAGCCAGCCCTGCCAGGTGTCCGCCCTCGCGAGATCGACCGCGCGCTCGCGCGCCGCGGAGATCTGCCGGTCGAGCCGCACCGACCGGATCTGGAAGCCGGCGTACACGCCGCCGCCGATGACCGCGGCGCCGATCACCACCCAGACCGCGAGCGAGAGCCGCGACCGCGTGCGCCGCCCGCCGGTGCGCGCCGCCCGCTGGTTCGAGCCCTCATTCGACGGCCCCGCGCCTGCGCTCGCCCCACCCTGCCTCGCCGCGATCTGCGGCTCGACGGCGGCACGGCGCGGCGGATCGATCGGGCGCGGCGGCGCGGTGCCGGGCGGCGGCCGGCCCCACGGCGAGGCCGGCGGAGCGCCTCCGGCCTGGAGCGGCTCCCCCGCTGGGCTCATCGCGACGGTGGGGCGCGCCGCGGCGAAGTTCGACTGCAGGTGGAACGGCAGCTCGTGCGTCTGGTTCAGGTGCGGCGGCGCTGGGTGTGCCCCCACCGCGGCGTGCGGCGCCGCCGGCGGACCGATCAGCGTCGCCGCCGGCCCGGGCGGGCTCGCGGGCTCCGGCATCACCTGGACCTGCACGTGGGGCGGCGGCAGCTGCGGTGCCGGCTGGAGGCCGGGCAGCGGCAGCCGCGCGGCCTGGGGCATGAGCAGCGGCGCCGGTGGCGCGGGCTGCTCGGGCGCCTGCGTCGGAATCCCCGGGCCCGGCGGCGTCGCCGTGGCGAGCGTGGCACGGCCGGTGCCCTGGGCGGCCAGCAAGACCGCTGGCGAGAGGTGCATCAGGTGTGGTTGGTTGGCGATCAGCTGCGCGAGGTGCGCGGGCGGCCCCGGCACCGGGATCCGCGGCGCGGGCGAGCCGCCTGGTTCGCCCGGCGCCGGCAGCGCGGCCGCCGGGTCCCCGAGCGGCGGCCGGCCCGGCTCGTCGACCTCGAGCATCTCCTCGTCGCCGAGCTCGACGGTGGAGATCTCCTTGAACCCGCCGGTGCGCTGAGGCCTACGCGATCGGGCCGCGCCCGGCGCCGCGAGCTCGCCCGGCGGACCGTCGCGGTCCACCGGCGGCTCGACGAGGTCGCCCAGGTCGTCGTCGCCGCTCGACGTCTGGACGACATCGACATCCGGATCGACCTCGACGGTGCCGGTGCGCTCGCTGGTCGCGCCGAGGTCGTCGGACGGGACGAGCGGCTGGTGGCTCGAGCGCCGCCGCGGCGGCGCCGCGATGCTGGTGGGTTGCGTGTACTCGCCGTCGCCGCTCGCCGCCGGATCGAGGGCCGGATCGAGGGCCGGATCGAGGGCCGGATCGAGCGCCGGATCGAGGGCCGGATCGAGCGCCGGATCGACGCGCGTCGCGACCTCGCTCGTGGGATAGTTCTTGGTGCCCTGATCGGCCGAGAACGCCGAGTCGTCGGCGCCGAGCAGCCCCAGGCTCGAGGCCGCGGACCGGCCACTCGACCGCTCGGCCTCGCCGAGCAGCGCGGCGAGCTGCGCGTTGCCGGCCGCGTGCTCGCGGACCTTGCGAAGCGCGTCGAGCGCGGCGCGCGCATCGCCTTTGCGGAGCAGGGCCTCGCCCTTGAGCAGGTGCGCCGGCAGCGACGCGCGATCGAGCTCGAGCGCGACCCGCATCTCGGCGAGCACCTCGTCGTAGCGCTTGAGCGCCAGCAGCGCCTGACCGAGCACGACGCGGCCCTCGACCGTGGTCGGCCGACCGAGCAGGCCGAGGCGACAGACCTTGACGGCTTCCTGGAACTGCCCCGAGCTGACCAGCGCCTGGCCTCGATGAACGAAGTCGCTCTGCGACACCGACTGGAGTTTACCTCGACCGGCCACGCGCCGGTGAGCCTCGCGGGATGTGTGTGCTAATCCTTCATCACCGATTCCGTGAGGCCTGGCATCTCGTCTCCGCGCAGCCGGCTCTCGTCGACCATGAGCCAGCTGTTGCCGTGGCGCTCCCAGGTCTGGATCGCGTGGGTCTCGTGGACCGTCCCCTCGGACGCCTTGTACCAGGTCATCTTGATCTGGACGCGGGCCTCGCGCTCGCCGTGGGGATCGACCTTGACGACGTCGTAGTCCGTGATCTTCAGATCGGCCGCGCGCTCGTCCATCTCGTCGACGAACTGGGCTCGCTCCCGCGGCGGGAGCGAGCTCGCCGCGACCGCGAAGCGCTCCCAGCGCACGCCGTCGTTGAACGAGCGGATCGACTCCGATAGATCGGGCTCGCTGCGGACCTGGGGACCGCCGCAACCGAGCATCAGGACCGTGATCAACACCGCGCGCATGGGGGTCTCCTGTTCCACGTGACCTAGGTCTCGGCGGGACCGCCCTTGCGGGGCACCGCCCGGATCGCTCGGATCGCGTCGAGATCGCGCCGCCCGAGCTCGCGCGTGACGACGAGCACGGCCAGGAACACCGCGCCGACGCAGACCGCCTCGACCAGCGTCATCAGCTTGCCGTGCAGCGGCAACACGCGGCCGACCGCGAGCGCCAGCACGGTCGCGAGCGCGATCCGCGCGCCGCTGGCGATCGGCAGGAACGCGCCGAACCGGCGGCGCAGCACGACGCCCGAGAGGATCGCGCCGGCCAGCATCGCGGCGCTGGTCACCACGGCGGCGACGTAGAGCACGTCGCCGCGCGCGGCGGCGATCGGGATCGCGATCGCGTTGCCGATCGCGGCGAGCGCGAGCGTGATCGCCGCGGTGGTGATCGCCGGCAGGGTCTGGCCGGCGCCGTTCAAGATCGTACCGGCGATCGCGAACACCGAGAACGCGACGTTGCCGAGCGCCAGCGCGCCGAGCGCCGGCCCGCCCAGCTGGGCGTAGTCCGGCGCGTAGACCAGGCCGAGCACGTCGGTCGGGTTGGCCGCCATCACCACGGCGATCGCCATCGCGAAGATCAGCGAGTAGCGCACGGTGACCTCGACGTAGCGCCGCGTGGTGTCGCGGTCTTCGGTGAAGGTCGAGCGCGACACCAGCGGAAACACGACGAAGGTCGCCGCGATGATCGCCTGGTAGGGCAGCCGCGCGAGGTTCTGGACCGCGGCGTAGTAGCCGTTCTGGACGTCGGCCAGGACGCTCGGATCGATGTGGTAGCCGGCGGCGCGCGCGGCCCACGGCAGCGCCTGGCCGAGCGCGCCGGTCAGCGCGTCGAGCTCGGCGGCGTAGTGCTCGGTGGTCAGCCGCTTGATCAGGATGCTGTCGACGAACATCAGCGCGTTGAACAGCACGAGGTAGACCGCGACCCCGGTGAAGAACTGGATCATCGGGCGCACCGGCAGCCGCTCGTCCGGCGCGAGCGCCTTGCCCTGCGCCGGCAGGCCGACCCACACGATCGCCGCGCACAGGATCACGCCGACCGCGGCGACCCAGCCGCCGATCACGCCGACCACGCCGAACCCGGCCGCCGCCATGCCGAGCAGGCCGGCGACCCGCAGCGTGGCGAACGTCATGTCGAGCCCGGCCTGCTTGTGGAACTGATGGAGGCCGTTCGCGGTGCCGACGAACACCGCGTAGAACGAGTAGCCGGCGACGATCAGCCCCGCGAGCATGAGCGGCGCGGTCTTGGTCATGTCGTGGAGCCCCCAGGCGACCAGCGGCGCGACCGCAATGAACCCGACCGCGATCACCAGCCCGAGCCGCACGTGCATCCGCAGCCCGGCCTCCTGGACCCGGCGCGCCTTGCCCGGCTCCTGCGCCGCGAACCGCGACACCGCCTGGATCGTGCCGGTGACCAGCACGTTGTTGACCAGCGACGCGATGTTGGCGACCAGGCTGTAGCTGCCGAACGCGGCACGCGACAGGAGCGCCGGCAGCCGGACCTGGATGAGCAAGCCAGCGAACATGAAGTAGAACTTGGCGAACGCGATGTAGAGGACGCCCCGGCCGGCGCCGGTGCGGCCTGCCGCGGGGCGCGTCGCCCCGGATTCGTGCTCATCATCGTGGTCGGTCACGCCGGTGCTTCCCGCGTAGCACGGGGCTCGCCACCGCAGCAACTTGCTGGCGACTTAGCGAAGTGTTTGCCGAAGGCCATCCGCCCGGCCGGACGCCGCGCGCGACAATCCTCGGATCCTGGCCGCGCGCTCCTGCGGCTCCCGATCGGCGTGGGCCCCGCCCACCTGCGAGGTCCTTGACCTCGACCTGAGGCCCCGCTTCCGGTGAACTCTCGACGAGGATTCTGTGCGCAACACGAGGGTCGACATGCAAGGTCTACGTTGAAGTCGACGTCTACGTCGCCGTCATCGTCATCGTCGAAGCCTTCCGTCGAGGTCGACGCCAACGTCGTCGTCTTCGGAGGCCCTCGGTCTTTGTTTCACACGTCGTCATTCAGCTACGCTTGGGGCGCGTCACGACCAGGTGAGCCTGCTTGTCCTTGTCGACGTAGCCGAACCGAAACGGCAGCGCGCGGACCTTCTGGCCCTGCCAGAGATCAATGAACGCCTCGTCGTGCTTGGGGTCGGTGCCCTCGAGGAACGCGCCGGTGTAGTGGCCGTAGGTCTCCTGCACCATGCCGGCTTTGCGGGCGTAGGCCGGGGGGATCCCGGTCGAGTCCGACAGCATCCACGCCAGGTGGCCGAGCATGTAGCGGCGGATCACCGAGAAGTCGCCGCGCCACAGCAGGTAGCTCGCGCCCTTGGTCAGCATCGTGACCTTGCCCTTGGCCTCGAGGTGACGGATCACCTCTGGGTGCTTGGCGAGGTAGGGGTCGCCGAGGTTCCAGCCGATGTGGCGGTGAACGCGAACGGTGGCCTCGCCCGGCCGGCGGTACTGGATCTCGACGTTGGCGAACGCGTGCGAGAAGCTCGGCGGCTCCCAGTCGTGCTTGAGGCTCCTGGGCCGGGTCTTCTGGGCGGCCTTGTCGAGCTCGCCGATCTCGGCCTGGGTCAGGTAGTGGACCGCGCCGGCCTCGTCGAGCGTGAAGTAGCGCATCGCCACCGGCTCGTAGCCGCCGGCGACCAGGCCGAGCAGGAACGAGCTGACCTGGCCCGGCAGATCGTTGCGCTGCTGCTTCGAGAGGTTCTCGCTGGTGTTCGAGCCCACCGAGATGAGGCCGCCGATCTCGGTGCGCAGCGCGCCCAGGCTGGTCTCGAGCGCCGCCGGTGACAGCGTGCGCAGCCGCCGCGGATCGCCGGCGAGCTCGAGCGAGATCGTCGTGACCTCGGTGGCCTCGGGAAACGCCACCAGCGCCGAGAGCAGGTCGCCGCCGCCGAATGGATAGACCACGGTCTGCGGCACGTCCTTGGGGACGACCCGATCGAACCACGCGCGGCCCTTGTCGAAGTACGTCGTGCGGAACTCGGCGATGTGGGCGAGGATCTGCTTGCAGTGGTGCGCGACGATCTTGTCGAGCTTCGCGGCGGCCTTGGGGTCGCCGCCGCCCAGCGATGCGGGCAGCGCCGCGCCGGCATCGCCGCACGCCGCGACCCGGTAGAGCAGCTTGGCGTCGTCGATGAAGTCGGTGCCTTCGGCGACGGCCGGCGCAGGCCGGGGAGGCGCGGCAGGCGCGGCAGGCGCGGCAGGCGCGGGCTCCACCGGGACAGGCGGCGCCGGCGCGGGCGCCACCGGAACCGGCGGCGCCGGCGGCACGTTCGGGGGCGCCGCGGCGTGGGTCGGCTCGGGCGCCGGGCTCGGCGTCGCGCCGCCATGACACGCGGCGGCTGCCAGCGCGGCGAGCGCGGCGAGCGCTGGGCCCCGCGCGCCAGCGGTGCGGCCGCGGCGGCTGCGTGCCCGGCCCATCGCGTTGCACGGGCGCTCTTGGAGATCTGCCATGGGCTCCATCATCGGCTCAACGCCGAGCCGGCGGTGCGCATTGCAGGGAAATTCATCACCCGAGATCGGCCATGCTGCCTTCGTACATCTTGTCGAGCAGCGCGGCGTACTTCTTCTCGACCACCTTGCGCTTCACCTTGAGGCTCGGCGTCAGCTCGCCCTCGTCGACCGAGAGGTCCTTGGGCAGGATCACGAAGTGCTTGATGGTCTCGTACTTGGCGAGCACCTTGTTGAGCTCGTCGAAGTAGGGGGCGATCAGCTGCTTGGCCCGGTCGGACTTCACGACGTCGATGTAGCTGCCGGTCACGGCGTTGTCCTTGGCCCACTTCATCGTGGATTCCTCGTCGAGGGTGACCAGCGCGGTGACGAAGTTGCGGCGGTCGCCGTGGACGATCACCTGGCTGATGTACGGGCAGCTCGCCTTGAGCCTGCCCTCGATCGCCTGGGGCGCGATGTACTTGCCGCCCGACGTCTTGATGAGGTCCTTCTTGCGATCGGTGATCCGCAAGAACCCGTTGCGATCGATCTCGCCGATGTCGCCGGTGTGCAGCCAGCCGTCGGTCAAGACCTCGGCGGTCTGCTCGGGCAGGTGGTGGTAGCCGTGCATGATCCCCGGCGACTTGATCAGGATCTCGCCGTCCTCGGGAGCGATCTTGACCTCGGTGCCCGGCAGCGGCAGCCCGACGGTGCCGAACGCGTACGCGGTGGGCCGGTTCACGAAGCTCGCGGCCGACGACTCGGTGAGCCCGTAGCCCTCGACGATCAGGATGCCGCACGCGTGGAAGAACTCCGCGATCTCGCGTGCGAGCGGCGCCGATCCGGAGACCATGTAGCGGATCCGGCCGCCAAACGTCGCCCGGACCTTCGAGAACACCATGCGATCGGCGAGCCTCAGCTTCCAGGCGAGCAGCCCGGAGGGCTCCTTGCCCTGCTGGCGCACCGCCGACGCGGCCTTGCCGATCGCCAGCGCGCGCTGGAACACCCAGTACTTTGCCGCCCCACCCGCCTTCGCGCCCTCGATGATCTTGTTGTACACCTTCTCGAAGATCCGCGGCACCGCCGACATCAGGGTGGGCCTGACCACGGCGAGGTTGCTGACGAGCTTGGGGATCCGGCCATCGACCGCGGTGACCGAGCCCGAGCCGATGTGGCCCGCGATCAGGACCTTGCCGAACACGTGCGACATCGGCAGCCACAGATACTGGACGTCGTCGGGGCCCCACAGCCGGACCGCGTCGATCGAGTCCGCGCAGTACGCCCAGTTCTCGTGGACCAGCCGCACGCCCTTGGGCCGGCCGGTGGTGCCCGAGGTGTAGATCAGCGTCGCGAGGTGGTCGCCCTGGACCCCGGCGATCGCGTCCTCGACCACGCGCGGATCGCGGGCGAGCTGCGCGGCGCCTTCGGCCTCGAGATCGGCGAGCGTCATGACCCAGTCCTTGAGCGGCTCGGCGGGCGCGCCGTCGAGCAAGATCACCCTGGCGAGCTTGGGCAGCTCGGGGCGGTGCGCGGCGAGCTTGGCGAGCTGGGCCTCGTCCTCGACGAACACGTAGCGGGCCTCGGAGTCGGCCAGGATGTACGTACACTCGTCGGGCGTGCTCGATGGATACACCGTCGTGGTCGCGCCGCCGGCCGACATCACGCCGAGATCGCAGAGCAGCCACTCGACGCGGGTATTGCACAGGATGCCGACCCGCTGCTCGCGCTCGAGGCCGAGCGAGAGCAGGCCCGCGGCGATCGCCTTCACGCGTTCGTAGGACTGCCGCCACGTCATCGATCGCCATTGATCGCCGACCGGGTAGCGGTACGCCTCGCGATCGGGCGAGTCGTGCACGCGGGTTGCCAGGAGCTGCGGAATCGAGGTTGTCTTCCGGACGAGGCGCTCGGTTGGAGACGTCTGCATGCCGCGCCATCATGCCGCGTTGGTTCTCGAGTTGCACTTGTGCTCCGCGTTTTCCCGCGAGCCTGCACGTGGGCCTTCGCCGTGCTCGGCGGCACGAAGTGACGTACGATCGTCGTGTGGCGGACGCTCGGGACTGGCTGGATGCGCTGGCCGTGGCATGGCGCGACGAGCGCATGGCCACGCGTGCCCGGGTCGCGCTCGAGCGCTCGGGCCGGACCCTCAGCGAGCGCGTCGCGCTGGGCATCGCGCTCGATCGGCTGCGCATCGTCGACGAGCAGGCGGGTCCGGGCGAGCGAGTACGGGTCCGTGTGGCGGTGTCCGCGTCGGTCGATCTCGACAACCTGCGGCTCGCGCCGGGCGATCCGATCCGGCTCTGGGCCGAACATCCGGATGAACCGCGCGCGGTGCGCGGCATCTACGAGCGGCGCGATGACCAGGCGCTGTGGCTCATGCTCGATCGGTCGGTGGACGAGATCGATCGCGAGTACGCGCTCGATCCAGAGTCTCCCGAGGTCTCGTTCGATCGCGGCGATCAGGCGATCGCGCGCGCCCGCGGCGCGCTGGCGACCTCCGACCTGGCGCGGATCCGCGACGTCGCGGCGCTGATCAAGCCGCCGCGGCCGGTCGCCCCGGTGAGCTGGACGCCGCTCGACGCTGCGCTCGATGATCGCCAGCGCGCCGCGGTCGACGCCGCGCTGCGGGCCGGCGACATCGCCGTGATCCACGGCCCGCCCGGCACCGGCAAGACCCGCACGCTGGTCGAGGTGGTGCGCCAGCGGGTCCGGCGCGGCGAGCGCGTGCTGTGCGCGGCGCCTTCGAACACCGCGGTCGATAACCTGGCGCTGGGACTCATGATCGCCGATCCGCGGCTGCGCGCCGTGCGGCTCGGCCATCCCGCGCGCGTCCACCCTGCGGTCGCGACGCTGGCGCTCGACGCCCAGGTCGATGACGACGGCGCGACCCGGCTCGCCCGCGACTGGCGCGACCGCGCGCGGGCGCTGCGCAAGACCGCGTCCGGCAAGCGCGGCGCCGAGGCCAAGGCGCTGTGGCACGAGGCCCGCGCGCTCGACCGCGACGCCGCGCGCGAGATCGCCAACGCCGAGCGCGCGATCGCCGGGCGCGCCGACGTCGTGCTCGCGACCTGCGCCGGCTGCGACCATCCGCTGCTCGGGCCGCGCGACGACGCGGCGTTCGCCTGCGTGATCGTCGACGAGGCGACCCAGGCGCCCGATCCGCTGCTGCTGATCGCGCTTGGCCGCGCCAAGGTGGCCGTGCTGGCCGGAGATCCCCAGCAGCTCGGCCCCGTGGTCACCGGCGGCCCCGGCGTCGAGGCCGTGCTCGGGTCCACCGTGTTCGAGCGCCTGGCCCACGCGGCGCGGCGGGCAGACGCGCAGGCCGGCGACGCGCCCGCCGCCGAGTCCTCCGCGGTCATGCTCGAGCAACAGCACCGCATGCACGCGCAGATCATGGCGTTTCCCTCGCGCGCCTCGTACGACGGCCGGCTGCGCGCCGCCCCCGGGGTCGCGCAGCACACGCTCGGCGATCTGGCGGTGGCGCCCGATCCGCTGCGGACCCGGCCGCTGTGGCTGATCGACACCGCGGGCAAGGCGTGGAACGAGCAGCGCACCGACCTCGCGCCGAGCGGTTCGCTCGACCGTGCGCCGGCGTTCCAGATCGATCCGAGCACCTTCAACCCGGGCAACGCCGACCGGGTCGCCGCCGAGGCCCGGCGGTTGCTATCGCGCGGGCTGCCGCCGACCGAGATCGCGATCATCGCCGCCTATTCGGCCCAGGCGCGCCGGCTGCGCGAGCTGCTCCGCACCGAGCGCGCCGCGGGCCTCGAGATCGGCACGGTCGACGGCTTCCAGGGCCGGGAGAAGGAGGCCGTCATCGTCGATCTCGTGCGCTCCAACGAGCACGGCGAGATCGGCTTTCTCGCCAACACGCGGCGGATGAACGTGGCGCTCACGCGCGCGCGCCGGTTCCTCCTGGTCGTCGCCGACTCGGCGACGCTGGGCGACCATCCGTACTACGCGGGGTTCTTAGCCTATGTCGGTGAGATCGATGCTCACGGCAGCGCCTGGAGCGACGACGCCGAGCCCCTTTGACGAACGCGCCGTACTTTGCGACAACCGTCGCGCTGTGATCCACCTTCGCTCGCTTGTTGCCCTCCCCCTGCTCGCTGTCCTGGCCGCGGCCGGCTGCGAGAAAACCAATGACGTCCCTCGCATGCAGGACGATGCCCAGGCCATCGCGAAGACCTACCAGGAAGCGGTCGACGATCTCGCCCGCCGGGCGCAGGCAACCGGCCGCCGGATCGGCGCGCTGCCGCCCGAGGCGCTGAGCAACTCCGGCGTCCAGCGCACGTTCCAGGAGACCGCCAGCATCCTGACGAGAACTCGCAACGATCTGCGCCAGATCCCGGTCCGGGTCCGCGCCGGCACCACCCCCGACGAGATCCAGAAGCTCGTCGCCGACCTCCACGAAAAGGTCGGGGACTCGGTGCGCGAGGCCACCAGCGGGGTCTCGGCGATCGAGAGCTGGGTCGCCATCGCCGAACGGCAACGCACGTCGGGGACCGTCCCCGCCCCGGCTCCGGCCCCGGCTCCGGCCGCCCCGGAAGATTCCGCAGGTTCGACCGCGCCGGCTCGCTGATCCCCGCTCAAGAGGCGTCGAACAAAGGGGTCGGGGCCTTGGCTCAGGCGAACCGCCCGGTTGACGTCGACCTGGGCCTTGACCTTGACGGAAGTCGTTGAAGTTGACGTGGCCGTACGTGGCCGTGGACGTAGCGCCCATCGTCGACCTGGGCCTTGCCCCCGACCGCGATCCTCGACGAGGATGCGACGATTGCAATGATGTCAAGGTGCAAAGTCGACGGTGGAGTCGACGTCTACGTCGCCGTCAAACTCAACGCCTTGGGACAACGTCGAGGTACGTCGAGGTCAACCTCAACGTCTCCAGGAGACGTTTCCAGGCTTTGTTCTACACATCTTCAGCGAGCGAGCACCCGACCGCACACCGGTGCGAGCGCATGTTCGTGGGACTGGCGTCCGGAGATTCGTATTATCATCGGGCACCATGTTGACGTTCGGCCGCGTCTTTCACGGCTCGAACCCCGCCACCATTGACGAGCGCGGGGTCTCCGCGCGGGAGATCGTATGATCGGTCCAGGCTGGATGCCCTCGCGCCCACGTCCGCTCGCGCGCGTGCGACGCGTGTTCACGTACTACCCGCCCTACTATGCGCGGCGCCGGCGCCGCCGGGCCCGCCCAGAGCCGTGGCCGAGCGCGCCGGCCGCGTTCGACTGCGGTGGCGACGGTAGCCCCGCCGGGCTGCCGACCGCCACGCTGCGCGCGACCGCGCACCAGTCGCGCCATCGCCTGCTGCTCGGCGACTTCCAGCGCTGGCTGGTCGGTCGCTGGGCCTGGCTACGGCCCCGCAGCATTCCGTTGCTCGTCGCCTGCGCCGCGCTGCCAGGCATGATCGCCCTGGCCGACGCGATCAAGCATCCCTCCCGCCAGGGCCCCGACGACCTCCGGCTGCACGTCCGCATCGACGTCAGCGGCACGCCCGGCCACGTCGCAGTCAGCGATGGCCCTGCTGCGCTTCAGAACCCGGCGGCCTCGTCCTACGCCACCGAGACCGTCCTCGTCGGACCGCCGACGCGCACCCTGTGCATCGCGTCGATCCGGCCCCCCGCGCCGGCCTCGCAAGCCGGCTTCGCGCGCTCGCTGGAGACCTGCGTACCGCTGCTCGGTCGATAGCACCCGGGTCACGCCGCTGGGCCTGGTTCCGCCGTTCGAGCGGCATATCCCGCCCTGGTTCTACACGTCGTCAGTGCCCGATCAGATCGACGTAGGTTACGCGGTCGGCTTCGAGCGTGACCGTGGCCTGGCCCGTGGCGTCACTCTGCATCGTGATCGCGACGCTGCCCGGCGCGACGTTGGGGAAAAATACGTCGCTACCGACCGGCGCATTCGCGTCGCTCGCCGCTTGCCAGGTCGAGCCGGTGAACTGCTGCGCCGCGGCATGGGCAGCCGAGATCGAGACCGCGTGGACGGTGCCTTCGACGTGGATGACGAGCTGCGCCTGGCCCGCTGCGTAGGGCTGCCCGACCTGGGCAAACATCGCGTCCTCTTGCTGCTGCGTCATGGCGCGGGCGGTGAGCTCGCCGCCCGCCGCGAGGACCGCGTCGCTGGCGATCGCGACCGCGGCGTGCGGATAGCGCGTGGTGTCGCCGGAGAGGCAGCCGCTGGCCGAAGCCGGCGGCGTGATATCGACGATGGACTGCGCCTGGTGCGGCACGCACAGCGTGAACCGGCCGTTGGGCGGCGTGGTGGAGGTGCGCGTGGCATCGCCGCGCACGGTCCACGTGGCGCCCTGGACGCCACAGAACGCGGTGTCGGTCGCCAGCCAGTTGATCTCGGCGCCGGTGAACAGCGCCTCGGCGCCGCAGACGCCGGGGGGCGCGTCGATGCTCGCGTCGGCGGCCGTGCCGCCCGCATTGCCGCCGCAGGCACCGGCGAGCAGCGCCGTCGGCAGCGCCGGAATCACCCGCATCAGGACACAGTTCGACCGCATGGCCAGACGCTAGCAGCCGGCCCGTGCCCCGGCACGTGCCACTCGGGCGCGGATCGCGCCTAGCGCGCGCGTGGCTTCTTGCTCGGCTTGTGCGCAGCGGCCGGCGCGACCGCGGGCTCCGCCTCGTGCGCGACCGCAGGCGCAGCAGCCGGCGGTGCGACGCGCTGCGCCTTGCGCTCGTCGAGCTCGTCGAGGCTGCGCGGCCAGTCGTCCTTGAGCAGCCGCGACAGGCTGCGATCGGCGAGCAGCCGGCCTTCGGTCTGGCAGGTCGGGCAGTAGTTGGCCTCGTTGTCGGCGTAGACGATGCGCTGCACGCGCGTGCCGCACACCGGGCACGGCTGGCCGTACTTGCCGTGGACGGCCATCTCGGGGCGAAACGCGGTGACCTTGTCGGGGAATCCGTCGCCGACCTCGTCGCGCAGCCGCTGCGTCCACCGCTTCAGCGTCGTCGCGCATGCCGCGTGCAGCGCCGCGATCTCGGCGTCGCCGATCGACGGGGTCATGCGGAACGGCGACAGCTTCGCCGCGTGGAGGATCTCGTCGGAGTACGCGTTGCCGATGCCGTCGAACAGCGTCGGATCGGTGAGCGCGCGCTTGATGGTGTGGCGCTCGGAGCGCAGCCGCTCGGCGAACTGCGCGGCGGTCGCGGCGAGCACGTCGAGGCCGCCGCGATCGAACGCGGCGAGCCCAGCGCGGCCGGCGACCACGTGCAGCGAGGCGCGCTTCTTCGGCGACGCCTCGGTGAACACCAGCGTGCCGGTCGGGAAGTCGAACGCCGCGAGGCCGACCTTGGCCGGCAGCTTGTCGCCGCGTTTTTTCCAGCGCAGCCGCCCGGCGATCATCAGGTGGATGACGAGGTAGCGGTCGGCGGTGACGCCGATGATGATCCGCTTGCCGAGCCGGTCGACCGATTCGACCGCCGCGCCGCGCAGCTCGCCCGGCGCCGGCGAGACCGTGCGCAGCACGAACGGGCTGGCGATCCGGATCGCCTCGAGCGGCTGGCCGATCGCGAGCGCGCGCAGGCGCTCGACGTAGATCGTGACGTCCGGGAGCTCGGGCATGCCGGGACCCGCGCGCTACTTCTTCTTCGCGGCCTTGGGTTTCGGGGCGCGGTCGGAGGCGATCGCTTCGGGCTCGATCGCCGCGGCGATCGCCGGCTTGCGCTCAGCGTCCCTGGACATCCCGAGGCTGGCCTTGAGCGCCTCCATCAGATCGATGACCTTGCCGGCCGGCGCCTCCGGGGTCACCATGATCTCCTGGCCCTCGACCTTCTTGGCGATGAGCTCCCGCATCCGGGCCTGGACGTCGTCGTGATACTTCTCCGGCGCGAACGTGTCGTGGGCGATCTGCTGGATGATCTGCTTGGCGAGCCCGAGCTCGGCGGGCCGGAGCTCGGGCAGCTCGGGCAGCGGCACCTCGGCCCACGGCTTGACCTCGTCGGCGTAGCGCAGCTGGTGCATGATGAGGCCATTGTTGAACGGTCGCAGCGACACGATGTACTGCTTGCCGCGCGCCGCGTAGGACGCGACGCCGACCAGGCCGGTCTCGAGCATCGCGTCGTGGATCAGCTTGTAGGCGCGCTCGCCGCCCTTGTCGGGCCCGAGGTAGTAGCTCTTCTCGACCCACAGCGGATCGACCGCGGTCGCCGGGACGAACTCCTCGATCGCGATCGCCTGGGTCGCCACCGCGTCGAGCGCCTTGACCTCGTCGGCCGTGAACACGACGTACTGGCCCTTGGCGTGCTCGTAGCCCTTGACGGTGTGCTCGCGGTCGACGATCTCGTTGCACTGCGTACAGATGTACTGTTGCTTGAGGCGCGCGCCGTCGGCGTCGTGCAGCATGTTGAAATGGATGTCGCTGCCGGTCTCGTTCGTCGTGTAGAGCTTGGTCGGGATCGAGACGAGGCCGAACGAGATGGTCGCGGTGCCGATCGAACGTGCGGGCATATCGATAATTGTACCGTTCTACCGGGCGATACCCACTTATGACGAACGACGAGGACGGACTCGACGCCTACCGGGCCAAGCGTACGGGCAGCGCGACACCTGAACCCATGGCCAGCACGCCCGGGGTCGGGCGGGGGCCGCGGATGTTCGTCGTCCACCAGCATGACGCGACGCGGATGCACTGGGATCTCCGGCTCGAGATCGACGGCGTCTTGTGCTCGTGGGCGGTGCCCAAGGAGCCGTCGATGGATCCCGACGACAAGCGGCTCGCGGTCAAGGTCGAGAACCACCCGCTCGAGTACGTCCACTTCGAGGCCGTGATCCCGGAAGGCAACTACGGCGCCGGGCCGATGATCGCGTGGGATCGCGGGGTGTTCCGGCCGCTGGTCGACCCGGCGCAGGGCATGCTCGATGGCGAGATCAAGTTCGAGCTGTACGGCTACAAGCTGCGCGGCGGCTTCACGCTGGTACACACCGGCAAAGGTCGGCGAGGCCAGCGCTCCGGGCGGGGCTCGAACGACTGGCTGCTCATCAAAAAGCGCGACGATGCGGCGGTCGGGTTTCTCGCCGCCGGCGCGCCGCTCTCGGGAACGAGCGTGCTGTCGGGGCTGACGATCGACGAGCTCGCGGCCGGCGCACCGCGCCATCGCGACGTGATCGCACAGCTGGCGGCGCTCGGCGCGCCCCGGCGCCCGATCGCGCTGGGGCAGCTCCAGCTCATGCTGTGCCACACCGCCCCTGCGCCGTTCTCGTCGGACGACTGGGTGTTCGAGCTCAAGTACGACGGGTTTCGCCTGGCGAGCGCGGGCGGCGCCGGGCGCGCCGAGCTGCGCTATCGCTCGGGGCGCGATCCGACCGACCGCTACCCCGAGCTGACCTCGGCGCTGCGCGCGCTGCCGGTGCCCGGCCTCGTGCTCGACGGCGAGATCGTCATGCTCGACGGCGACGGCAAGCCCGACTTTCACCGGATCGCCGCCCGCGCGCAGATCCACCGGACGTCGGAGCTCGCGCGCGCCGCGCTGGCCACGCCGGTCACCTACATGGTGTTCGACCTGCTCGGCGCCGCCGGGTTCGACCTGCGCGGCCTGCCGCTCCTGGTCCGCAAGCGCCTGCTCGCGCAGATCTTGCCCGCGGTGGGACCGCTCAAGCTCGCCGAGCACATCCCGGCGCAGGGCGAGGCGCTGCTCGCGCAGGTCGTCGCCCGCGGCCTCGAGGGCGTGGTCGCCAAGCGCGCCGCGGCGCCCTACCGCCCGACCCGATCGCGCGACTGGCTCAAGATCAAGCGCGACCCCGAGGCGGACTTCGCGGTGTGCGGGTACACCGCGCCGAAGCGGTCGCGGGTCGGGTTCGGCGCGCTGCACCTATGCGTCCGCAGCGACGACCGCTGGTGCTGGGCCGGCAAGGTCGGGACCGGGTTCGACGACGCGCTCTTGACCTCGCTCAAGGCCGAGCTCGACGCCGCCCCCGCCTGGCAGCCGAGCTTCCCCCGGCCCGAGGGCGCGAGCGACGTCCGCTGGATCGAGCCCAGGCTGGTGGTCCAGGTCCGCTACCGCGAGTGGCCGGCCGATTCGGCGCTGCGGTTCCCGGTGTTCGTGCGGCTGCGCCGCGACAAGCGCGCCGCCGAGTGCGCCATGGCGCTGCGCACGACCGGCGAGACGGCTGCCGAGGAGCCGCCGGCCGCGCCGCCGCTCGAGATCGATCAGCCGATCCGCGAGCTGCGGCTGTCCAATCCCGGCAAGCTGTTCTGGAAGGCCGAGGCGATCACCAAGGGCGACCTGATCGACTACTACCGCTCGATGGCGCCGTACATCCTGCCGTATCTGGCGGACCGCCCGACGGTGCTGACCCGCTACCCCGACGGCATCGACGGCGAGATGTTCTACCAGAAGGACATGCCGGACTGGGTGCCGCCGTGGCTGCGCACCACGACCTTGTGGAGCGAGCACAGCCAGCGCGAGATCCACTACGTGCTGATCGACGACGCCGACGGGCTGGCGTTCGTCGCCAACCTCGGCTCGATCCCGATCCACGCGTGGGCCAGCCGGATCGCCGACCTCGCGAAGCCGGACTGGGCGATCGTGGATCTCGATCCCAAGAACGCGCCGCGCGAGCACGTCGTCCCGCTGGCGCTCGCGATCCACGAGCTGTGCGAGGCCGCGGGGCTCCCGAACTACGTCAAGACGTCGGGCCAGACCGGCCTGCACGTGCTGATTCCGCTCGGCGGCCAGTGCACGTTCGAGCAGGCGCGCATGCTCGCGTACCTGATCGGGCAGCTCGTCGAGCGCCGCCATCCCGACATGGCGACCACGGCGCGCAACCCCGCGGCGCGCGGCGGCCGGGTCTATCTCGACTGGGGCCAGAACGCGCATGGCCAGCTGCTGGTCGCGCCGTTCAGCGTGCGGCCGGTCGGCGGCGCGCCGGTCTCCATGCCGCTGACCTGGGACGAGGTCGTGCCCGGCCTCGATCCGAAGCAGTTCCATCTGCGCAACGCGCTCGATCGCGTCCAGCGCTGGACGGCCGATCCGTGCCAGGCGGTGCTGACCGAGCGGCCCGATCTGCGCGCGGCGCTCGAGCGGCTCGAGCAGCTGGCGACGCAGGGATAGCGAAGCTCCCCCAACCCCATATCCGCCGCCGACGCTTGGCCCGAGCCTCCCAGCCCCTTCCCGCGCGTCCTGCTCTCGCAGGTGCGCCGCAAGCGTCGGCGACGGACTCCCCTTCCATGCAATCAGTCGGACGACCAGAACAGGATGACACTACCGATCAAAACAGCGCAGTACGTCACGCTGTCAGCCACGCCCTCGAGCCCCACCGCGCTGGTTGTCGTCATGTAGATGACGGTTCGCGCGCGCCGTATTCCCGGTAGTTTTTCTCCGGCGCAGGTATTTCACTCCGGTGGCAATTTCCCAGGCGATCTGCAATCGGTGACCGGCAATGCATCACTGGCACACTCCGGCATATGCAGGGTGTCCGTGGGATCGCGGCCTGGAATGTTCGAGACTCCGCACGTCTCCCAGACAACGTGGGCTTGACCGATCGTTTCTCGACGTGCGAACGTGAGCGTGGGATGGCGGATTCGGTGGAGCGTGTTCCGGAACGGGCGATCCTGCGGGCCGTGATCACGGAGGCAACGCCAGGGTTGGCCAGGCTCGCCGAGCGGCTGTGCGCGACGCCCGGGGATGCCAGTGATCTCGTGCAGGATACCGTCGAGCGCGCGATGCGCGTCGGGATTCCCGCCGAGGTCCGCAATCCCGGCGGCTGGCTCGCGACGATGATGCACAACCTGTTCATCGATCGCTGCCGCGCCGAGGCGCGCCGGCCACCGCACGAGCCGATCGATCGACATCACGACAACATCACGCCGATCCACGTCAGCGGGGTCGAGCCGGCGTGGAGCCGCGCGACGATGGCCGATCTGTACGCCGCGCTCGACGCGATCAGCCCGACCTACCGCGAGGTCTACGCGCTGCATACGTTCGAGCGGCTCACCTACCAGGCGATCGCCGAGCGGCTGCAGATCAACCGCATCACGGTCGGAACGCGGTTGACCCGGGCGCGCCTGGAGCTGCGCAAGGTGCTGATCGCGCGGCTCGGGGTGGAGAGGAACTCGTGACGGCACGCTGCTCCGATCTCGATCCGTTCTTCGACCAGGAGCTCCCGCGCGACGCCGCGCGGGAGTTTCGCGAGCACCTGGGGTGCTGCGATCGCTGCCAGCGACTGCTGCGCGGCCGGATGATCGAAGCCGCGATGGTCTCGGACGCGCAGCTCGAGCGCCGGCCACGCACCGCGGGCGACGCCGTGGGCGCGGTCTCGGTCCCGTCGCTGTCACCGCCGCCGCCGAGCGAGCCCGCGGTCGTCCCGCGCGCCCACGCCATCGTGCGCGAGGTCCGCGCCCGCCGGCGCCTGCTCGCCGGAGGCGCGGCCGTCGCCGTGGCGGGGTCGCTCGCGCTCGCGCTCGCGCCGATGCGCGCGGGGCCACCGGCCACCCCGGTCGCGCTCGCGCTCGCCGAGCGGCGCAGCGTCGAGGTCCGGTTCTCCGCGCCGGCGCTCGATCACCACCGGCCGTTCGGTGTGATGCGCGCCGCGGGACCGGCGAGCCACGAGCGGATCACGCTGACCGAGCTGGCCGAGCTCGAACGCCGCGGCGATCGCCATACCCTGATCGGCGCGTTCGCGCTCAACGGCGATCTGGTCTCGGCGGAGCGCTCGGTCACCGCGCTCGCCCAGGCCGAGCGGCACCCGAGCGCGCGGACGCTCACCGACCGCGCAGCCATCGAGCTGTTGCGCGGCCCCGGCGCAGGCGACGACGCCGCCGCGAGCGCCGAGCGCGCGCTGTCGCTCGCCAGCCAGGCGTTGCGCACCGACCCGCGGTCGGCGCAGGCGCAGTGGAACCGCGCGCTCGCGCTGCGCCGGCTCGGGTTGTCGCTGCTGGCCGCGCGCGCGTTCGACGAGATCGCCGGGCTGCGCGAGCCGGGGTGGCTCGTCGAGGCCACCGCGAACGCCGACCAGCTGCGCCGGAGCTACCAGCGCCGGGCCGACGACTGGCGCCACACCAAGGCCGAGGCCGACCGCATGGTGCTCGGCGGGCCGGTGCTGGCGGACACCACGGTCGCCATGGCGCCGAGCCTGGCGCGCGACGCGTTCTATCTGGCGCTGGCCACCGCGTCGACGCCCGCGCGGATCGACCAGCTCGCCGGGCTCGCCCGCGCGCTCGACGCGCGGTTCGCGACCACCGCGCTCGGCGACCTGGTGGCGAGGGTCCGCGCCTCCGATCTCCGGCGGCGCGCGCCGCTCGCGGCCGAGCTCGAGGCGATCATCTTGCAACGCAAGCCGAGCGAAGCTGTCGACGGGCTGCGCGCCCAGGCGCTCGACCACGACGCCCGCGACATCGTGCTCGCGTCGGTCCTCGTGATCGACGCGACCGAGACCACCGACGCCGATCTCGTGGTGCTCGACCAGGTGCTGGCGGGCAACCGCGACCCGTGGTGGGACCTGATCCGGCTGGCGCGCCGGCTCTACGTGCTCGAGTTCCAGCACCGCGACCACGCGGCTGTCGACGCCGCGGCGCGCCTCGCCGCGCCGATCTGCCAGACGATCCACAGCACGTGGTGCGGCCGGATCGCACGGCTCGCGGCCAGCGCGAACAGCGAGATGGGCCGCGCCGATCTCGCGATCGAGCAGCTCGCGTCGGCCCGGCGCCAGGCCCAGCAAGCCGCGGTGCCCCAGGACGAGATCGCCGCGCTCGAGGCGCTCGGCCGGGCGACCGCGATCCGCGTCACCGACGATCTCGATTCCCAGACCGTGGCCGACGCCTACCTCGAGGAGGCCGCGCTGCGCGACGGATCGTGCGAGGCCCGGCTTTCGCGGCTCGACTTCGCCGCCGGGGCCGCGCTGCGCCACCACCGATTCGCCGCGGCCGCCAAGGCTCGCCACGACGCCGATGTCCTGGAGCAGGAGCGCTGCCAGGACTCCGCGTTGCGGCTGGGCGGCGAGACCGCGCGGGTCCGGCTGATGCTCCACGGCGAGGGCAGCGCCGAGACGCTGCGCGACCACCTGGCACGGCTCCAGCGTCACGGCGCGTCGAACCAGGGTGTGTACCTCGAAGTTCTGCGCGCGGCCGCCACGCTCGCCGAGGACCGCCCGGCCGGCGAAGCGGGGTTGCGCCACGTGATCGCCACGACCACCGCCGATCCGTCGCTGCCGTACGCCGCGGACAGCCGGGCGATCGCGTTCGACGCGCTGATCGAGTCGGTCGCCGTCGCGCGCGATGCCAGCGCGGTGCTGGAGCTGCTCGCCGAGCGCGTGGGCGCGCCGCGGTTCACGCGCTGCGTGGTCGGCGCGGCGTCGTGGAACCGGCTCGTCGTCGCGGCGCTCGACGCCGGAGGGCTGCCCTCGATCGAGATCCGCGAGATCGGCGAGGGCGAGCTCGCGATCCCACCGCCCGAGGTCGTCTCGCCCGCGCTGCGCGCGCGCCTGGCCGGCTGCGCGCGCGTCGAGGTCATCGCGCCGGGCAGCTACTTCGGCAGCGCCCGGCTGCTCGGTGACGACGTCGCCTGGGTGTACCGCAGCGGCGCCGGCCACGCCGCGCCGCCGGTCGGCACGCCGCGCGAGCTCGTGGTCTCGGGCGCGACGCCGCCCGAGGATCTCCACCTCCCCGCGCTGCAAGCGTTCGACGGCGGCAGCGACGCCGAGGTCCTGTCCGGGGCGGCCGCGACCCCGGAGAACGTGCTGCGGGCGATGACGACCGCGACGCTGGCGGTCATCTTCGCGCACGCACTGACCGACGCGAGCGAGCCCAGCGCGGCGAGCCTCCTCCTGTCGCCCGATGCCCAGGCCGACTACCTGCTGACCGCTTCCAGGGTCCGCTCCGCCCGGCTGACCCAGTCGCCGGCCGTGATCATCGCCGGCTGCGACGCCGGCCGGGTCCAGATCAGCCCCGAACCATGGAGCCTCGCCACGTCGTTCCTGGCCGCCGGCGCGCGCGTCGTGGTCGCGCCGATCGCGCCGATTCCAGACACCAGCGCCAGCGCCGTGTTTCGCTCGCTGGTCGAGCGGATTCGCCGCGGCGCCGACCCCGCCGACGCGCTCGTCACCGAGCGCCGGCTCCGGCCGGGCCTGGCCTGGCTCTCCAGCATCGTCGTGTTCGAATAACCACCAAGGAGAACGCCATGGACGGCAGCTGCGGAGTCGAGCGGGGATGGACGGGGCGTGGTCAAGGCGGAGCGGGAGGCTTCACGTCGGGACCCGCGCCCGCGCCGGAGGGGATGATTCCAACGCTGGTGATCGCGCTCGGCAGCGCGACCAGCCACGACGCTTACCGGCCGCACCGCGGCATCGTGTTCTTCGACGCCGAGCCGGTGTCGTGGTGCTGGCTGTCGGACGCCGAGATCGTCGACTTCAAGGCCTGGGGTGCGCGGACGTTCCCCTCGGTGCAGATCGTCACGGTGTCGTCGCCGGTGCCGCAGGTCCACTCCCCACCCACGGTGCCGACGTTCCTCGAGGACGCCCAGCTTGGCGAGGCCATGGTGGCCGAGCTCCGCCAGCTCGCCGCGCAGTGGTTCGCGCCGCCGAACCGGATCTCGCCCGAGATGCGCGTCGCGTAGCCCGGCCGCCGGCGAGCGCTGCGGGCGCGATCTGCTAGGGTGGCGCCGTGAAGATCGCCTGCATCGGCGGCGGCCCTGCGGGGCTGTACCTCGGCATCGTCGTCAAGCGGCGAGCGCCGGCGCACGAGGTCGTGATCTTCGAGCGCAACCGGCCGGATGATACGTTCGGGTTCGGCGTCGTGTTCTCCGATGCGACGCTGGGCCACCTCGCCGACGCCGATCCCGAGAGCCACGCGGCGATCACCAGCCAGTTCGCGCGGTGGGATGATATCGAGGTCCAGGTCGGCGGCGAGGTCCTGCGGTCGACCGGGCACGGGTTCTGCGGCCTCGAGCGCAAGGCGCTGTTGCAGATCCTGCAAGCCCGGGCACAGGCGCTGGGCGTCCACATCGTCTACGAGCACGACGTCGGGTCGCTCGAGGCGCTGCGCGCCGAGCACGCGCCCGATGTCATCGTCGGATGCGATGGCGTCGCGAGCGGCGTGCGCGAGGCGCTGGCCGCCGTGCTCGAGCCCTTTGTCGACGTGCGGCCGAACAAGTTCGTGTGGCTCGGCTGCACCGTGCCGTACCAGGCGTTCACCTTCGTGTTCAAGCCGACGCCGTACGGGCTGTTCCGCGTCCACGCGTACCGCTATCACGCGCGCGGCTCGACGTTCATCGTCGAGTGCCGCGACGAGACGTGGCGGCGCGCCGGGCTGGCCACCGCCGACGAGGACGCCACGGTCGCCTTGCTCGAGGCGATCTTCGCCGACGAGCTCGCGGGCCACAAGTTGATCAAGAACCGCTCGATCTGGCGCAACTTCCCGACCGTGCGGTGCGCCCGCTGGCACGCGGGCGACGTCGTGCTGCTCGGCGACGCGGCGCACACCGCGCACTTCTCGATCGGCTCGGGCACCAAGCTCGCGATGGAGGACGCGATCGCGCTCGGGGACGAGTTGCTCGGCGCTCGCGACGTCCGCACGGCGCTCGCGGCGTACGAGGCGCGCCGGCGCCCCGAGGTGCTCGCGCTGCAGGCGGCGGCGCAGGCCAGCCTCGAGTGGTTCGAGGGCACCGAGCGCTACGCGCGGATGGCGCCGGTCCAGTTCACCTATAGCCTCATGACGCGCAGCCTGCGGGTCTCGCACGCCTCGGTCGGCAAGCGCGATCCGCACCTCGCGCGCGGGGTCGAGCGCTTGCTCGCCGAGGCCGCCGGCGTGCCCGGCGAGCCGCCGCCGGCCCCGACCGCGCTGCCGTTCGCGCTCGGCGATCGCCGCGCGCGGAGCCGCATCGCCGTGACGGCAGCGGAGCCATCCCCCGGTGGCGCGGGCCCCGCCGCCGGGCTGGTCGTGGTCGATGCGCTGGCGCTCGGCGTCGACGCCGCCGGCGATCCCGCGACCACCTGGCGCCGCGCCGTCGATCAGGTGCGCCGGACCGGCGCGCGGGTCGTGGCGCGGCTCGCGCTGCCGCTCGCGCCGCCCGGTGGCCTGGCGGCGGCGGTCGCGCGCGCCGCGGACGCGGATGTCGACCTGATCCTGCTCGATCCGTGCGGCGACGCCAAGGCGATCGAGGCGCTGCCGGCGCTGGTCGCCGCCGCGCGCGCGGGGTGGCGACCCACCGGATGGATCGCCGCCGCGATCGCCGACCGCCCCGCGACGCGCGCCGCCGTGATCGGCCACGCGGCCCAGGTCGTGCGGTCCGGCGCCCAGCTGCTGTGGGTCTCGGCCGACCACGAGGCGCCGGGCGCGCTCGGCGCCCGGTTGCCCGCGGCGACGCTCGCCGATCGGCTGCGCAACGAGCTCGGCGTCGCGACCGCGATCGAGTGCGGCGCGGCCCGGCTGTCCGATCTCGACGCCGCGATCGCGGCGGGCCGCGCCGACCTCGTCGTCACCCGTGACTACCCCGGCAGCGGACAAAGGGAACCCAGCGCTCCATGAAAGCCAGACGTTATCAACTACGCAAAGAAGCCGTCGGGGTGGCCCTGCACCACCCGTGGATCTTTCGCGATCACATGAGCTCGGCGACCGAGGCGCTGCGCGATGGCGAGTGGCTGCGGCTGGTCGACGGCCAGAACCGCGTCGTCGGCTACGGCCTCTACGAAGCCGCCGGCGCGATCGCGATCCGCGTGCTCCGGCGCGGCGCGCATCCACCCGACGCCGCGTGGCTGC
>Ga0302322_100000513_pt1 | contig 29852 bp, 27 predicted proteins | sample Fen_T0_2_FD_203757 | JGI IMG/M metagenome (GOLD analysis project Ga0302322, IMG submission 203757) | Peat permafrost microbial communities from Stordalen Mire near Abisko, Sweden - Fen_T0_2 | ecosystem: Environmental > Terrestrial > Soil > Wetlands > Permafrost | place: Sweden: Abisko...
ACCGTCTCCGCGAAGGGGTCGCCCGTGGTGCCGACGAAGAAGGTGTCGGTCCGGGCGTTCAGCACGAAGGTGCCGCCGGGTGCCGCGGCCCGGGCGGCCGCCACGCGGTCCACGGCCTCGTCGACGTCGAACAGCCGCCCTCCGTCGGCGTCCTCCAGGTTGCCGCCCACCGCCCCGAGCTCCACGGCCCGGGCCACGGTGCGGGCGACGTCGTCGGGGGAGTGGCCGTAGCCGGCTTCGAGATCCGCGGTGACGGGCACGCCCACCGCGGCCACGATCCGACCGACGTGGTCGAGCATGGTGTCGCGGTCGAGCGTCCCTCCGTCCGGCACGCCGCAGGACCACGCGATGCCCGCGCTGGTGGTGGCGATCGCCGGGAAGCCGACCTGTTCGAGGATCCGGGCGGACCCGGCGTCCCAGGCGTTGGGGAGCACGAACCCGGCACCGGCGTGCAGTGCCAGCAGGGCCGTGGCCTTGTCCTGTCGCGTGAGCATCCCCTCATGCTGGTCCATCACGGCCGGCGGTGCGCCCGGCACGGCAGGGTGGAGCATCGCAACGGTCACGACGGGGGTCACGCTGCGTGAGTAGCGGAGTGTGTCGCGTGGGCGGTCGCTTTCGGCGATGTCCAGGTGGGTGTCATTCGTTGACAGTTCCGATGTCTGTGCTGGTCGGGCCCAGGCTGGAGGGCGGCTCAGGGAGCACGGCCCAGGCGTTGTGCCGCCGATGATCGTGACGCGGGGCCGGGGGCGGTCTGAATATCCTGCAGCGTCGTCGGGCTCGCGCCGCGGATGATGTGGAGGGGAGTCGGGTGCGCCGTCGCATGGATGGAGGGTGAACGTGCTGGCTGGTGGGGCGGTGAGTGGTGGGCGAGACGTTCGAGGTGTGGGCCGCTGAGATCGCTGCGTCGGCGGTGACTCATCCGGATGCCGCTGCCGTTGCGATCAGCCTCGCTCCTCGTGGCTGGCTGGTGGACGTCTTCGGGCGGTGGGGGCCGTTGTCGAGAGACGACGTGGCGGAGGTTGCCCAGTTGGAGCGGGAGCAGTTGGCGCCGCTGGTCGTGGGGCGGTTGACGGAACTCCTTCCCCCGGTGCTCGCCGATGCTCACGCGTGGGGCAACGATCCCGTCGTGCAGGTGCGTGTCGATGAGGACCTGAATGTCCGGCTGAGCGTGTCCTGGGCTGCCGGGTGCAGCGGCGGGCCGACAGGGGGACCGCCGCCGCTGGACGGTGCGGCCGCGGTCATCGCCTGGCTGGCCGATGCCGTGCAGGAAGTCACGATGGAACGCGACCAGGTGGACTGCCGGGTCTGGCCGGTGTGTGCCAGCCATCGCCTCGGCGGCCACGCCCTGTTGCGCGATGGAGTGGCGGTCTGGTGGTGCAATGGCGCCGGGGGGCACGTCCTTGCCGCCATCGGGGAACTGAGCGCTGGCCCGACCGCCGTCTCGTCTCGGGCACAGGAGGCGCGGACGCGACGGTCACGACGGCGGTAGTCGCGCCGCTGCGGTCGGACGCCTTCCAGAGTGGGATCCCGGACCGGTCGAGGTCTCTCTCGAACGCACTCACCTGCTGTTGCGGAGCTTGCGGGTTGTTGGTGGGCAATGACGCTCGGCGGCCGGGAGGAGATCGGCGGCCCAGCCTCGGACGTGCCGAGCCGATCGAAGGCCGCCAGCGTCGTCGTGCAGCCGATACGGGACACCCGGTGCGGGGCGATGGGCGGCCGGTTCCACAGCAGGCAGTCCAGGTCGGCCGCGGTGGCTGTAACGGTCGCGGACGCGGCGCGCGTGCCGTCGTCGGTTGGCAGGGCCCGCATCGCGGGCGCTTCCACCCTGGCCCCGGACACCGGGTCCACCCCGGCAATCCGGCCGCCGGTCAGATGCCAGGAGTGAGCGGTATCGGACGTGCGGACGCGCAGGGTCCGGTCCGCCGTGGTCCAGCGCGCCCACGGGGGCACCCCGAACATGATGCGCACCATCTCGTCCACACCGTCGGCCGCCAGTTCCGGGTCCAGGTCCGTCCGCCCGCCGGCGGCCAGTTCGGCATCGACGCGGTGGATCAGCACCCAGCCGGGCGGAGACCTCGCCGAACATGGTGCGCAGCGCGTCGATGCCGGCCGGGCGCGGCAGATCCAGAGCTGCCGCCCGCGCTGCATCGCTGATCCGTTCCTGCACCAGCGTGCCCCAGAACCACTGCACCCGGGTCAGATGCCACAGCAGATCCTCACGCGTCCACTCCGGGCACGACACGACGATCTTCGCCGGCTCCGCGCGATCGATCGCCGCGACGAACCGTGCCGACTCGGCACGCAACAGCTCGAGATACCGTCCACGGTCCAGACGGGTCGAGACGATCTCTGCACCCACCTCGGGCACGCTACCGTCGCGACCCAGGCGGTGATACGCCTCTACGTCGACCAGCCCACGGTGAGCGCCGAGGGCAGACGCTTGTCTCGGTGAGGGTGTATACCTTGATCGCTTCTCGGGGACGGTGGCGGCGGAAGGCGGGCGATGGAGCAACGCTTGTCCAGCAGGTCCATGGCCCGATGGTCTGCGTGGGCCGTTCCGGTCGCCGTGGCCTGGATCGTGCTCCCGGCCGCCTCACCGGCCCTGGCCGATCAGGCGGCGACCCCGAACGGGCGCGTGAGCTCGGCTGCGACCCCCGTGCCGACCGTGACCCGGGTGCCGGCACCCGTGCCGACCGTGACCCCGGTCCCGACCGGGATCCCCGCCGTGGGGCCCGTGTTCCCGGCGGGGATCGGGTCCCCTCACGAGTGCACCGGTGCCGTGGCGCGCAGTGATCAAGCGAACCTGGTGCTGACCGCGGCGCATTGCCTGACCGGCACCGGTGCGGGAGTGGCGTTCGTGCCCGGGTATCACGACGGGCTCGCGCCGTTCGGGGTGTGGACCGTGGACGGCGTGTACGTCGACCCCCGGTGGGTCGCCGGCCAGGACCCGCGCTTCGACTACGCGGTCGTGACCGTGGTCCCGGCCCGGGACGGACGGCGGCGTCCCGGCCGGTTGAGCGACCTGGTGGGCGGCTACGCCGTCGGGGTGGCGCCGGTGCCCGGCCGACGCGTGGAGGTTCCCGCCTACGCCGCCGGCAGCAACGACGTCCCGTTCACCTGTACCGCCCCGACTTACTCCCTCAACGGGTACCCCGCGTTCGACTGCCACGGCTACGTGTCGGGAACCAGTGGTTCCCCCTGGTTGACCCGCGACCGGGACGGCGTCCCCGTCATCCGCGGCGTGATCGGTGGATTGCACCAGGGCGGGTGCGTGGAATACACCTCCTACAGTTCCCGGTTCACCCCCGCCGTCCAGGCTCTGCTGGTCCGGGCCACCCGCGGCGGCCCAGCCGATGAGCTGCCTCTGCCGGGCGGGGACGGATGCGACACCCTCACCCCCGCCGCCGACACCGCCGCACCCGCTCTCGCACCCTAGATGGGCTCGAGGTTGGGGAACCGGAGCAGGCCCGTCGTCGGGGGGCGGCATCTTCACGGGGAGCATCAGCGCGTACAAGCAGGCGATGGCCAGCACAACGACCTGTGACATCAGCCAGCTCACCCGCTTCGATGTCGAGAGACGCTGGAGAAGCTCTTCCCTCCAGAAGTCATCTTCAGTGGCGTCGGCCCGCGCGTCGCCCGAGGGATGTAGGCGCCGGTACATCCCCGGGGCGACGGCCTGGGGATCGATACATCGGCCGGCCGACGCGGCGGATCATGGTCCGTTCCTAGATTCATGGTCATGACGGATGCGCCGATGATCGCCCTCCAAGATGCGACAAAGAAGTACGACGACGGGCCGCCCGCACTGGCGGGTGTGACCTTGTCCGTGGCGGCTGGTGAGTGCGTGGCGATCATCGGCCATTCCGGCAGTGGCAAGTCCACGCTGCTGAACCTGATCGCGGGTCTGGACGCGCCGTCCAGCGGCGCCGTGACCGTCGCCGGCGTCCGCGTCGACCAGCTCAGCGAGGCCGGTTCGGCGAAGTACCGCCGGGCCTCCATCGGCATGATCTTCCAGTTCTTCAACCTGCTGGACGACCTGACCGTGTTGGACAACGTCATGGTTCCGGCGCAGCTGGCCGGGATGGGCAACGGCGAAGCGAAGCGGCGGGCCGTCGAGCTGCTCGGCTCGCTGGGCATCGACCGGCACACCAAGGCCTATCCGCAGCGGCTGTCCGGCGGGCAACGGCAGCGGGTGGCGGTGGCCAGGGCCCTGATGAACAAGCCGGCGCTGCTGCTGGCCGACGAGCCGACCGGTGCTCTGGACTCGAGCTCGGCCGAGGACGTGCGCGAGCTGCTGCTGGACCTGAACAGCGAGGGCCAGACCATCCTGCTGGTCACCCATGACGCGCAGCTGGCCGCGAGCACGGCGCGCCGCGCGATCGAGTTGGTGGACGGCGCGGTCGAGCGGGACGTCATCAACGACGGCATCGGTGACGCCCTGGCCGCCCGCACGCCGCTGATCCGTCCGGCGGGAGAGGTCCGATGACCCCGCGCAAGCCGCCGATGCCCTGGCGCGTCTTCGAGATCGGTTTCCGGACCATGGCCCGCCTGCTGCCGGCGGTGAGCCGGTGAGTGCCCTGGGCAAGGTCGTACGTTCCGGCGTGGGCCGCCGTCGGGTCCAGTCCCTCGTCATGGCCCTGACGACGTTCGCCGCGGTGACGTCCTCAGTGCTCTCCCTCGGTCTGCTGGCTGTCGTGCAGGCCCCGTTCGAGCATGCCTTCAGTGCTCGGAACGGGGCGCACCTGGCGGTCCAGTTCGATGGTTCGAAGGTCACGGCCCCGCAGCAGGTCGCCGCCACCGCTCACGCCGCCGGTGTCACCGAGGCGGCCGGGCCCTACCCGGTCGCCTCCACCCTGGACACGACGATCGGCACGGACTGCCCCAAGAACGATGGGGCCGGTCACGACAACGGTCCGATCACCGTCACCACCCGACCCGACCTGGGCAGCACCTCCGGGATGGACCAGCTGGCGCTGACCCGGGGGCGCTGGCCGACGAGCCCGGGCGAGATCGCCCTGCCGGGGCAGCTCTATGCCGCCGACTGCTTCGGCGCTTCGGTGGTGTTCTCCTCCCTGCCGGGCAGGCCATCGTTCACGGTCGTCGGTTTCGCCGACTCGGTGACCAACAGTGCGACCGGCTTCGCCACCGCCGACGGTTTCGCGCGGCTCACCGCTGCCGGTGCCAAGTCCGACGAGCAGATGCTCTACCGGTTCGCCAAGGCCGGGACCGCTGCCGACATCGCCGCGGGCAAGCAGGCGGTGGCCGCCGCCGCACCGCCCGGCGCGGTCGAGGGCGGACAGTCCTACCTGACCGCGCAGCAGCAGGCGACCAACAACGCCAAGGCCTACGTGCCGTTCCTGATCGGCTTCGGGATCCTCGGGCTGCTCATGTCGGTGCTGATCATCTCGATCGTGGTCAGCGGGGCTGTGACCTCGGGAATCCGGCGCATCGGGATTCTGAAATCGTTGGGCTTCACCCCATCGCAGGTGGCCCGCGCCTACACCGCGCAGGCCATGATCCCGGCGACCCTCGGCCTGGTGCTCGGCACGGGTTTCGCCAACCTCCTGGCCGTGCCGATCCTGGACGGGGCCACCAAGCAACTCGGCGCGGCTCGTGCCACGATTCCGTGGTGGGTCAGCGCCGTGGTGCCGTTGAGCACCCTGCTGATCGTCGGCATCACGGCTTTCCTCCCGGCACTACGGGCTGGCCGGACGCCGACGGTGCGGGCTCTGGCGGTCGGCCGCGCCCCGCGATCCGGGGGCGGTCAGGCGGCGCAGCGTCTGGTCTCACGGCTGCCGCTGCCCCGCGCCATGTCGCTGGGGCTGGCCCAGCCGTTCGCCCGCCCGGCCCGGGCCGTACTGGTCGGTGCGGCGGTGCTGTTCGGCGTGGTGAGCGCCACGTTCGCGGTGGGGCTGGAAACCGGGTTCAACAAGTACCTGGACGCCACCACCTCAGGCTTCAACGTCGCGTCGGAATTCGTGGAACCCACGGCCGACGTGGGCGTGCCCTGGAATCGCTACGGCCCCAACGACCCGCGCAACCCGCACCTGGATGCCGCCAAGGTGGCTGCCGTGCTCGCCGCGATCCCGGGCACCAAGACCGCGTTCGGCTGGGGCGACAGCGGCGCGACCATGGTCGGCGCCCCGTCCGGCGGCGAACCGGCGAAGGTGTTCACCGTCACCGGTGACTTCTCCTGGACGCACCTGGAGCTGCTGTCCGGCCGCTGGTACTCGGCGCCGGGCGAGGGCGTCGTCGGCGACAGGCTGGCCACGGCGGTGGGGATTCAGGTCGGTGACGACGTCACCGTGGTGCAGCAGAACAAGCAACTGTCGCTGAAGGTCGTCGGCGTCAATTTCGACACCAACGTGGGCGACTACACGGTCATGACGGATGCGGCCACCTTCACCGCCGCCGGACTGACCCCGCACATCGACCAGTTCAACGTCGAGCTGGCCTCGAACGTCAGCAGACCGGACTGGTCCACCTCGGCCGCCGCTGCGCTGACCCCGCTGAACGCCTCGGTCGATCCGAGCACCGGCGGGGGCAAGAACATCGTGGTGATCACCATGGGCGCCCTGGTGGCCACGCTCACGCTGATGATGATCGCGGTCGCGGCGCTCGGGGTGCTGAGCATGGTGGTGCAGGACACCCGGGAGCGGGTCCATGATCTGGGGATCCTCAAGGCCCTCGGAATGACACCCCAACAGACCATCGCGATGGTCCTGACCTCGGTGACACTCACCGGCCTGATCGCCGGGCTGATCGGGGTCCCGCTCGGGGTCGCGGTGGAGAATGCGACGTTGACCCCGACAGGGAACGCGATCGGCCGGCACCTACCGTTGAGCGTGACCCACACCTACACCGCCGGGCTGCTCATCCCCCTGCTGGCCGGCGGAATCGTGATCGTCCTGCTCGGGGCACTGCCGCCGGCCAGCTGGGCCGCCCGGTCGCGAACCGCCACCGCGCTGCGGACCGAGTAGGACCGAGCAGAGTCGCGGGTCGCCGCAGGCAAGAGCGGTGCACGGCACGGCGCGACAAGACCGATCATGATCAATGAGGCTCGAGGACCGGGGGCCGAGTGGGTGCGCTGTCCGGGCTCAGTGGTTAGCTTTCTGACCAGGTGCGTAGAGTCTCGCTTAAATGCGCTGGGACTGCCGGGGTGGTGGCCGGGGTGAAGGGGGCGGGTGGTGAGGCGGCGCGGTGACCGGGGCGGGCGCGCTGCCATGTAGCGGGTGCCGAAACGAGGGGGCGGGTGTCAGCTGAGCTCGGTGAGGCTGCCGGCGCCGGCGAGCACCGTGCCGATGTACGTGCTGGTGTGGCTGGCGGCGTCTTGGCGGAGCACGGCGATGCCCGGCCAGGTGGACGTGAGTTGGCGGGTGGTGTCCGGCGGCGTCACCGAGATGCGGGCCGGGATCCAGCGGGTGCCTTCGGTTGGGGTGAGGAAGTGCAGGACGGCGTGGGCGGTGGAACTCGGGGGGATGGTCACCGTCGTGATCGTGGTCGAGGCTCGGGGTATCTGGTAGGTGGGGCCGAAGGTGGGGTCGTTGGGCCCTTGCAGGTCAACGCCCGGGAAGCCCGTCATCCGGCAGGCGGTCGTCCCGGTGTTGAGGAACCGCAGCAGCGCGCCGCGCGGATGCGGACCGCTGGTCAACGCGACCGTCAGGGACAGCTGTGCCGTCTCGCACCGGTGCGCTGCCCCCGCCACGCCGCCGGTTGAGGCGCCCGGGGCCGGCGGTGTGGCGGGGGTGGTGCTGCCCGGCGCGGAGGATGCCGAAGACTGCGCGGCCGCCGGCGTCGCGGGCGAGGAGGCAGCGGGCGGGATGCTCACGGGGGCGGGGGTTTGGGAGCAGCCGGCCAGGGCGCAGGCGGCGACGGCGGCGAGGATGGGCAGCCGGTGGTGGCGGGGCATCGGAACTCCATGGGGTAGTCGCCGTGCGGCGGTGAGAGATGCTGCGGTTGGCTCCGCGTCGTCGTGAGACACGGGGCAACTATCAATGCAGTGCACTGCCCCGGACATCGGGGACATCCCCCTGCGGCACGGTCACCAACGGACCGCCGGCCCGGCGGGCCACGACCGGTACCGGGTCGTCGGTGTCCACGAGGCGGCGGGCTGCAAGGTCCCTCCGCCGGCGGGTCAGGTACGCGCCCGGGGAGGGTTTGACCGTTTCGTGCCGTCCTCGCCGTCCGGACTGCTGCGGCCCTGCGTGGCTTCCCTGAACGAGGCACTGGCGAGACCCCAGGTCAGGATCGGCGGGTGCTGCGTGTGATCCTGTGGCTGTCGGGTGCACGTCATCTCGAGTCCCGCCGTCGGGGCGGAGGATCGGCCCTCCAGCAAGATCGTCGTGAATCGTCAGGGCCGGCTCGGGGTGTCAGTCGGTGGCGTGGGATGAGTGGTCAGCATGGTGTCGAGCAGCCGGGCGAGGAGGGATCGCTGCGTTGGGTCGAGGCGGTTCGTGACCCCGGCGAGGGCCTGGTGAACTTCCCCTTCCACCTGTTGTGCCAGCTCGAAGCCCGCTGGAGCCATGAAGACGGTGACGGCGCGACCGTCCTCGGCATCCTTGCCGCGCTCGAGCAGGCCACGTTTCTGAGCGCGGTCGACGAGCCCGGACAGGGTTGATTTCTCCAGCCCGAGAAAGGCGGCCAGTTCGGCCATGCGCAACCGCCGATCGCGCAAGATTCCCAGGACCCGTACCTGGGTGAGGGACAGGTCGTGCTCGGCGGCGACGCGGGTCAGGACTGCGATCACGACGAACGCGGTCTGCGCCAGCGTGTCGATGAGTTGGGTCTGCTCCGAGGCGGCCCGTCCGCCGGGCGGGTGGGGCAGCCGGCCGAGCACTGGTTCCGGTGTCACGGCGCCAGCCTACTTGACATGGTTCGCACTACCAACCACCATGGGCATGGTTCGTACTACCAACTGTTCCTGGAGGTCGCCATGCACGCCGCCGTCGTCACCACGTTCGACTCCCCGCCGCGCTACCTCGACCACCCGGATCCGGTCGCCCGGGAGAAGGACGAGGCCGTCGTCGAGGTCCTCGCCGCCGCACTGCACCCCCGGGTCCGCTCCCAGGCGGACGGTTCGCACTACACCAGCACCGACGAGCTCCCCCTGGTCCCGGGGGTGGACGGGGTCGTCCGTGACCCGCAGGGCCGTCTGCGGTACGTCGTCATGGACGACACCACCTTGGGCACCATGGCCGAGCGCACAGTGATCGACCTCAACCGCAGCGTCCTGCTCCCCAAAGGCATCGATCCGGTCCAGATCGCCGCGGCGATGAACCCGGCGATGGCCTCCTGGGTCGCCCTGCGCAGGCGCATCGACTTCGGCCGGAAGCAACGCGTGCTCGTCCTGGGAGCGACCGGGAACGCCGGGCAGATGGCGATCCAGGTGGCCAAGCGGTTCGGTGCCGCCCAGGTGATAGCCGCAGGGCGCGACAGCGCCCGCCTGGCCGACCTGCGCGCTCTCGGCGCTGACGAGACGTGCACCTTCGAGGAACTGGCCAAGGCCGCCGACGTCGACGTCGTCATCGATTTCGTCTGGGGCGAGCCCACGGCCCGGGCCATGGCCGACATGCTCCCCGCCCGCTCCGACCGCAGCGCACCCCTCACCTGGATCGAGATCGGCTCGGTCGCCGGCGCGAATGCCCCCATTCCCTCCGCCGCACTGCGCTCGACCCGACTGCAGATCGTCGGCAGCGGAATCGGCTCGGTCCCCGGTCGCGACTTCGTCAAGGAACTGCCCAAACTCGCGGCCGCCGTCACGGAGGGAGCGTTCGACATCACCGCCCGCGCCGTGCCTCTGTCCGACGTGGAACGGGCCTGGACCTCGAGCCTGCAGTCGCGCGACCGGATCGTCTTCGTTCCCTGACTTTCATCCCGAACGGGTGATGGCGCAGAGGACGACGGCAGCGACGTTCGACGTCTTCGGCCATCCGCGCAGCGAGAAAGATGCGGTACCGCAGGGGCCGGGGGTCCACGATCGCGGCAGACCCGGGCTGCTCCAGTCAGCGCTCTTGGCCGAAGGGCTCGACGATTCCACCGACAGCCCCGGCCCGGACCTTGAGCCGGACGTCCGCTTCTGCAGCCGAGCGAGTGTCTCGCATGTGTTTCCGTTCGTCACGGGGAGCTACCGCGCGGTGGCGTGGCACTCACTGCCAACCACGTGGCCGCTGACCTCCCCGGGCGCCTCCTCCGTCGCATACCAGTCGCCCACCCCACCGCCGCCCGTGCCGGGCATGCGCCCGTGCCGGTCGGCGACACCCTGGACGGCACCCGCACGGCCCGGTGTCGGCGATGCCGGAGCAGGGCTCTTCACCCGCTTCGTCCTGCGGGCTCGACGGTCACAGGGACGTGGTGGGAGAAAGCTTTTTTCACGCCCCCTGCCGATTCCATGCAGGTGAGCGGCCTCGCGATCGGGATCCGTCTTGCCCCTGTCGGAGTCCGTGGGGAAAGCTTCCCCCACTCAAGCTCCGGAGGGTACCGGCAGCGATCGAGCTCCACTCGCACCCGGCGTCGGCCCGGCCCCTCGAAGCGTTCGACGACGGATGGAAGGCTCCATGACCAGCATGTTCCGCCCCGCGCCGGCCAGACGCTTGGTGCTGGGCTCCCTCACCGCGACCGCCCTCGTGGCGGGCGCCGCGCTGATCGCCTCGCAGAACGCCGACGCGGCGAGTTCCTCGATGACCCTCGTGGTGAACGCCGGCCAGACGCTCCGACCGGTCACGCACGTCGCGACCGGCAGCCTCTACGGGCTGGCGGACGCGAACAACCCCTCCGACAGCCTGGCCTCGGCGATCAAGCCGAACACCTTCGTCCAGATGCCCTCCGGCGGCAAGCAGCAGCCCACCGGCGACATCCTCGTGGTCGCGGGCAAGTCCCAGCGGGTCGGCGCCAAGCTCGTGGACCGCCTCTCGGACTACTACGCCGGCTGGCCCTATCAGTTCAGCTGGAGCACCTGGACCCCCTTCGTCGCGGCGCAGCTGAAGAAGGTCAACCGCTCCACCGTCCCGAACCTGGCCGCCTACGCCCCCTGGAACGAGTCGGACAACACCTGGAAGAGCGCCAACGGCACCTTCGAGGACTTCTGGACCAAGACCTACCGCCAGATCCGCTCCATCGACGCGACCACGCCGATCCAGGGCCCGAGCCTGTCCAACAACATCAGCGACATGGAGAACTTCCTCAAGAACGCGGTGGCCACCAAGACCGTGCCGGACATCATCGCCTGGCACGAGCTGGCCGGTGCCAAGCTGATCGAGAACGACGTGAACAAGGTCGTCGCGCTGGAGAAGAAGTACGGCATCAGCCCGCGCCCGATCGACATCGAGGAGTACGCCGCCCCCGCCGAGGTCGGCATCCCCGGCCCGCTGGTCGGCTACATCGCCAAGTTCGAGCGCCTCGGCATCACCCGGGCCGAGCTGGCCTTCTGGAACCAGTCCGGCGCCCTGGGCGACCTGCTCACCGGCCGCGGCGGCTCCCCGAACGCCGCCTACTGGCTCTACCGCTGGTACGCCGACATGTCCGGGAACATGCTGTCCACCACCCCGGCCTCCCAGACCAGCATCGACGGCGCAGCCTCCCTCACGAATGACGGCAAGCAGCTGTCCGTGATCGTCGGCGGCGGCACCAGCGGCGCCAGCGCCGTCCAGCTGAACGGCCTGCCGAGCAGCCTCACCAGCAGCGGCAAGGTCCACGTCACGATCGAGCAGACCGTCAGCCGCGGCCGCACCACCGCCGTCTCCGGACCCAGCACCCTCTCGCAGAGCACCTTCACCGTCTCCAACAAGAGCGTCACCATCCCCATCAACACCACCAGCACCACCGCGTACCACCTCGTCGTCACCAAGGCCTGACGCCGAGCACTACGAGACCGCGGCCGGCGGCGGGCGTGGGGCCGCCGCCGGCCCGGAATCGCCGGTGGCGGCGGACTGGAATCGTCCTTTGCAGGTGCAACGCGGCGATCGAGGCCCTCGAGGGCGACGCGGACGCGCTCTCATGCCGGGGCGGCCGTGCGGATCTGCCGCGATGACTTGCTCAGGACGCTGGGCGGACCTGTCGTTGGAGCGCGAGGCCGGCCCGGACGGCACCGTCACGATGGTTGCTCACGGTCCACGGACGGGCAGGGGCCTCGGAACGGGCGGTGACCGGTGACCGTTCGTCGGCGTGAAACTAGCCCTTCGGGAACTCGGGGCCGCTCGAGTCCGCGCACAGTCGCCGGTCATGGCGCCGTGCGCCCTGTCCACACTCGACCGTCCCACCAGCGCCAGGCGGCCTGTCGCCACGGATCGGCATACCAGCCCGGGGCCTCGACGGGCGGCGGTGGCGGAGCCTGCGGTCGCGGAGCCAGTGGTGGAATCGGTGTGGTCGGCATCGGCGGCATCGGCACGGGCGGCGGGGCCGGTTTTGGAGACGTCGCAGCTGTGGGGGCGGCCGGCACGGGCGTGGCCGGCGGTGTCTGTCGCAGCCGGGCCCCAGGCATCGGTGGGCGAGGAGGCAGCGACGCGTCGTCGGCCGGAGCCGGGGCAGCGGGCGGGGCCGGAGCCGGGGGCAGCGCCGCGGGGGGAGTGATCGCCGGGGGGCGCGCGGGCGGGTCGATCTCGGCGACCGGCGGTCGGGCGGCCACGCGCTTGACCCCCTCGGCCCGGAAGTCGAACCCGCAGGAACACGTGCGCAGCGCCGCTTCGGTATGTCGGGCGCCGCACGACGGACAGAACGTGATGGCGTACGGGTCGGCGTCCAGGCCCTGGCAGCGGGGGCAGACGAACTCCGGGTCCAGGTTCTTCGCCCGCATGAGCTGACCGATCATGACGAACGGGCTGATGGAGCCCGGCCGGATCGTGGCGCCGAGGCCACCGACGATCGCCGACAGCTTGCGGTTGCGATCGGTGATCCGCTTGTAGTCCTCGTTGATGACCTTCTCGAAGCGGCAGTCCCGGCAGACGAGCATGCGCCGTGCCGGGAGCGCCTCGCGGACGGCCGCCTGCTGCCTCAGGAACTCCACGCCCGGTCCGTCGGCGGCGGTCAACTCCACGAGCGGAACCGCCACCCCCGAGGACATCAGCGGCTCGATGGCCGCCGCCAACCGCTCGACGTGCTCCACCAGCTTGGGTGGCAGCTTTCCCGGGCGCCGCGAGATCAGGGCCGCGACCCCGAGCATCGCCTCGACCTCCCCGCGAGCGAGCAGCAGCGGGGATCCCGGGAGGTCGACCCGGACGGCGTGGACCTGCTCCCACGCCGTCGGCGTGGACTCGCGCTTGCCCTGCAGACCCCGGTCGGCAGCAGCGACCAGGTTCGACGTGGCCCGGCTCAGCGACGCGTTGGCCCGGTCCAGGACGGACTGCGCCCCCTCGCCCTGACCCGACCATCCCGTGCCGAGCCCGGCGGTGTCCGGGGCGAGTTCGGCCAGCACCGCGTCCAGGCCGGTCAGGACCGCGGCGAACACGTGCTCGTACTGGGACTGCAGGCCGTACACGCGCCCGGCCGGGGTCCGCCATCGGTCCCTGAGGTCGACGTCGAGACGGCAGCCGTCGCCCTCCCCGCCGAACCGCAGTTCCACCTGGACGGGCAGTTTGTCCTTGACGACCGCCCCGGCGAGCTGGCTGCCGCGACGGCCCTGGACGAGCGTGACGTGCTCGGACACGATGTCGAACCCGGCGTCGCGCAGGGCCCGCGTCAGCGCCGCCCTCACCACAGCGGCCGGGACACGGACCGACCGCGACACCTGGACGCTCAGACCGGCCTCCCGCATCGGTTCACTCCTCCGAGGACGAGTACCCGAGGTCGGCGCTGGCGTCGTAGCTGGTGGTGTCGTAGTCCGGGGACGCCGCAGCCGACTCCGTGGCGAGGTCGCCAAGACCGTCCTGGGCCTGGTCGACGGCCGGCTGTGCCGCATCGACGTCCGCGGCGGCCTCCGCCGAGTACCCCTGCGCCTCCTGAACATAGCCGTCCGCGGTCTCGTATTGACCCTCCGCAGTGTCCGCATACTGCTCCGCCTTGTCGAGCAGGTACTCGGAGTACTCGCTCGGGCCGTTCTGGGTGATCTCGGTGAGGGCGGCATCGGCGTAGTCGGCGGCTGCGTCCGCGTTCTCGTCAGCCGTGGCTGCGGTCCAGTCACTCCAGTCGTCCGCGATCCCGGCGTGGTCCTCCGCGGTCGCTGCCTGCGCCACCAGGGAGGTGGCATCCCCCACGGCGTCCTCGACGCCGGCGTCTGCGACGGGCTCGGTGACCGGCTCGGTGACCGGCTCGGCGACGGTGACGTCGGTCGCTGCGGTGAGGTCGGGCTCGGACATGGGCTGCTCCCTGTCGGCGGGGACGCTGGATCACGCGGTGGAGGCGAAAGGATGCCAGGGCACCATCCCGGGCGGGGCGGGAATGACTGCACGCCCCGCTACCGGACAAGCACGCAACGGGACGGATCCGGACGACGCGGGCGGTCCCTCGACCCGCTCCCGGGTACAAGGCGCAGGACGTCGTCCGACTCCTCCGCCGGCCGCCGTCCTCGCCGACGCACCACCCCGCACCACCGCCTGGCGGCGGTGAGGGCCACGCGCATCTGCCACGCCCAACGCGCGTGTGCAGGGGCGGGAGGCCACTGCGGATGGTCACCAGAACCGGGCTCATCCCCGTCCGGCGGGATCAGGGGCGTCGTACGAAGGGCGTGGTGGACGACGACCTCGTCCCGTCTGAGCAGGGCTCTGCGCGCGTCCTCCTCGGCGAGCGTCAGGGCGGGGCGGTCGCCGGCGAAGTCGCCCACGGCGGCCATGTCGCGGAAGGTCACGATGGCGCGTGCGCCTGCGGCGGGCTGCGGCCACGGGTACCGTCCCCCGAAGGGAGGGATGATGATCCAGCATGACGACGGCCGCCCGACGGTCGAGGTCACCTTCGAGTTGCCCGCGACGGGCGCCCGGACGGCCCACCTCTGCGGCGAGTTCAACGACTGGTCCACCGAGGCGACGCCCATGACGCGCCTCGACGACGGCCGCTTCCGGGTGACCCTCGCGCTGCCCACGGGGCGGCGCTGGCGGTTCCGTTACCTGCTCGACGGGCACCGCTGGGAGAACGACTGGGCCGCCGACGACTACGTGCCCAACGACTACGGCGGCCAGGACTCCGTCCTCGATCTGGGCTCCCCCGACCGGCACCTGCCCTGACCGACCGGCACCGGTGCCCTGCCCCGGACGCGCCCGGTCCCTCCGACCGGAGCGGCCGGGGGACCGGGAACGGGCCTGACGGCGGGCGTCACGACGAGGAGCGGGCCTCCTCGCGGACCGCGCCCGCGGCCTCCTGCGCCCGGTCCTTGACCTGCTGCGCCGCCTCCTGGGCGTGGTCCTTGAGCTCGGTGCCCACCTGCTGGGCCGCGTCCCGGGCCTGGTCGAGGAGGGGGCCGCCGTGCTCGCGGGCCACCTCGCCCGCCCGCTGGGCGGCCTGGGTCTCGGCGTCGCTCGCCGGGAGCAGCGACGACACCAGCCACCCGATCCCGAAGGCCACCAGGCCCGCGGCGAACGGGCTGCCCTCGGCGCGCTCGCGCACGCCCGAGACGGCGTCCTGGGCCGCGTCGCGCGCGGATCCGAGCGTCGAGCCGCCCGCGCCGTACTCCGTCGCGCCGGACCCGGTCGCGTAGACGTCGTCGGTGTAGGTCGGGCCGTAGGTGTGCCGAGGCTCCGACGAACCCATGATCTTCTCCTTCAGACCGACGAGCCGGCCCCGGGTGCGCTCCACCCGCCGCTCGACGATGCGGGAGGGACTGGTCTTGTCCGCGAGCCGGTCGACGTCGCGGGTGAGGTCCTGGCGCGTCTGCTCGATCTCCTGCCTCAGCCGCGCGGTTTCTTCGCCCATCGGGCGTCCTCCTTCAGGGTCTCGGTGGTCCGGTGTAGGCTGGGGTCGACGGTCGACAGGGCGCCGCGGCCCGACGACGCGAGCACGGCCGCCACGACGGCCCACAGCACGGCGACGATGAGGGCGGCCCAGCCGAGAGGCATCCAGGCGCCCAGGCCGAACACGAGGGCCAGCGAGGCGAACGTCAGCACCAGGTTCCCGCTGACGCCCGCGCCCGCCAGCAGCCCGGCTCCCCGGCCCGCGCGGGTCGCCTCCTCCTTGGCCTCGGCCTTGGCGAGGGCGAGCTCGGCGCGCAGGAGCCGGGAGAGGTCCCCGGTCAGGTTGCCGACGAGGTCGCCGACCGACGCGTCGCCGAATCCCTCGTGCGTGGCGAGACCCGCTTGCGGGTCGACCCGTCGGCCGGTGGGGTCGGTGCCGTACCCGGCGGTCATCGGTACTCCTCGCCGTCCCGGGCCTGCTCGTACCGCCGCCGGGTCGCCGGGTCGAGCGCCGAGTCGTCGGAGAAGCGCTCGGCACCGGCGCGCGGTGCGTCCGGAGAGGCGGCCGTGGGGTAGGACTGTTCGGCCGCGTAGGCGCCCTCCCCGCTCGCCGGGTAATCCGTGGTGGGGGCGGCGTAGCCGGTGGTGGGGGCCTGGTGGCCGCTCGCCGGGGGCGTCGAGTACCGGCCCGCCGCGGGGTACTGCTCGGTGCTCCCGTACTGCTGCCCGTACTGCTGACCGGTGGTCGCCGCGCCGGCGTACTCCGCGGACCCGTAGCCGGGCCCGTAGCCGCCGGGCCCGTAGCCGCCCGACCCGTAGCCGCCCGACCCGTAGCCGCCGGACGCGGAGGCGCCCGACGTCGTCGACGGGGACGTGCCCGCGTCCGGCGACGTCCAGGAGCCGCCCTCCTGCCGCCGTCCCCGCGCCGCGGTGGCGGCCCGGGTGGCGCGGCCGGCGAACACCCCGGCGGCCAGGGTCCCCACGAGGAACGTGCCGGGACGGCGCCGGGCGAACCGGCGGACGTCGCCGAGCGGGTCGCCGCCGCCGTCGAGGTAGCCGCGCACGTCCCTGGCCCGCGACGAGGCCTGGCGGGCCAGCTCGCTGGCGAGCCCCTTCCGCTCGCTCGCTCCGGCCATCTGCTCGAGCTCCTCGCTGAGCTCGCTCAACAGGTCGCTCAACCGGCCCCGCTGGGAATCGAGCTGCTGGCGGACCTGGCCACGCGCCTCGCCGACGAGGTCGCGCGCCTGGTGCCCGGCCTCCTGGGCGACACCCGCCGCCTCCTCCCTGGCGGTGCCGCCGACCTGCACGGCACGTTCCCGCGCCGCGCCGACGGCCTCGCCCGCGGTGGGGGTCTGCTCGCCGTCCACCGCCGAGGCGCCGTACGACTGCGGTGTCTGCGTCGTCATGTGTCCTCCTTGTCCAACGGGCACGCGCCCCGATGCGTGCGGGACGGCGTGGTCACCCGGCCGTACCCGTCGAGGGCGGATCCATTCGCCGGGTCACGCAGCGGTGACACGCAGCGGTGACCCGGCGTCCGCGCTCGCCGGCCGTGCCGGGGGGATCACCGGCCGTACCGGTGGGGAGGGGGAGGGGGTGCTCAGTCGCCCGTGACGCCGTCGATCGCCTGGCGCAGCAGGTCGGCGTGCCCGTTGTGGCGCGCGTACTCCTCGATCAGGTGCAGGTAGATCCAGCGGACGTCGATGCCGCCCAGCGCGGGATCCTCCGGGCTGCGGGGGACGACCTCGTCCAGCGCGTGCCGGGCGACCTCGTCGCGGCAGGTCTGCACGCTCGACCGATAGGCGGCCACCGCCTCGGCGGCGGTCGCGGGGTCGAGATCGTCGAAGTCGCCGTCGAGGTTGTCGGGCCCCCAGTAGAGCGGGGTGATCCCGGGGACCCATCGGCGGAGGAACCAGCCCCGCTCGACGTCGGTCAGGTGCCGGACCAGTCCCAGCAGGCTGAGGGTGGAGGGCGGGCACGCCCGCAGCGCCAGCTGGTCGGCGGTGAGCCCCGCGCACTTGACCAGCAGCGTCGCGCGATGGAAGTCCAGCCAGCCCTCCAGCGCCTCCCGCTCGGGCGACACCTGCGGGGGCGCCGCTCGGACCGGTGCCTCGGGAACGGGGAAGGCCGGCTCGCTCACGGGCCCACGCTACCGGTCGACCCGGCCGTTCCCGGATTGCATGATCGTCCCGGATTGCATGATCACCGGGGAGTGGGGTGCCGGTGGTGGAGGGTCGTGCTGGGGAGGGAGTGGGCGGGCGGGGCGGGGTGGCAGCGGGTGATGATGGGATCTCGAGTTCGGCTTCACCGGAGGGATGCGTGATGACGGCAGAGAACGTGACCGACAGCGGGCGGCAGCGCACGCTGGCCGACGGCAACCAGATCCCGCTGCTCGGGCTCGGGGTGTGGCAGGTGTCCGACGGGCGTGCCTGCGAGGACGCGGTGCGCTGGGCGCTGGAGAGTGGCTACCGCCATATCGACACCGCCCAGGCGTACGGCAACGAGGCCAGCGTCGGGCGGGCCCTGCGCGACAGCGGCCTGCCGCGGGAGGACGTGTTCGTGACGACGAAGTTCTATCCGGGTCACCGCGACCCGGTCGCGGAGGTGCAGCGCAGCCTGGAGCGCCTCGGCCTGGACTTCGTCGACCTGTACATCATCCACTGGCCGCAGGGCGGCCCGACCTGGGCCTGGGAGGGGATGCAGCGCGCGCGGCAGCTCGGCCACGCCCGCTCGATCGGCGTCTCGAACTTCGGTGCGGCCGAGATCGAGGCCGTGTTCGAGGTGGCCGACGTGCCGCCGGTCGTCGACCAGGTGCAGTTCAGCCCGTTCGAGCACCGCCGGGGCGTGCAGGAGGCGTGCGAGCGCCGTGGCGTGGCCCTGGAGGCGTACAGCCCGCTGGGGACCGGCCGCCACCTCGGCGACCGCGAGGTGGGCCGCATCGCCGAGCGCCTCGGGCGCACGCCCGCCCAGGTGCTGATCCGCTGGTCGATCCAGCACGGCCTGGTCGTGCTGCCGAAGTCCACGCACCGCGAGCGCATCGCGCAGAACGCGCAGGTCTTCGACTTCGAGCTGTCCGACGACGAGATGACGGCCCTCGACGCGCTCGACCGCACCGGGGGCACCGCCCGGGCGCTCGAGCGGCCCTGGTGGTGAGCAGATGGTGCTGGTCGGAGTCGGCGACGTCGACCTGTGCGTCGACGCCGTCGGCGACCCCGGGGATCCCCTCGTCGTCCTGATCGCCGGGGCCGCGGCCTCGATGGACTGGTGGCCGGCGCCGCTGTGCCGGCTGCTGGCGGACGGCGGCCGGTACGTGGTGCGCTACGACCACCGCGACACCGGCCGCTCGACCACCGGGCCGCCCGGCGCGCCGGGCTACGACGGCGGCGCGCTGTCGCGCGACGCGGAGGGGCTGGTCCGCGCGCTCGACCGCGGCCCGGCCCACCTCGTCGGGGTGTCGATGGGCGGCGGGATCGCGCAGGACGTCGCGCTGCGGCACCCCGACCTGGTCGCGGGCCTCACGCTCGTCGCCACCCGGGCCGTCGGCGGCGTCACGGAGGAGGCACCGCCCGAGCCACGGGTGCGGGAACGGTTCGCGGCGCCTCCCGCCGACCCGGACTGGACCGACCGGGACCAGGTCGTGGAGTGGTTCCTCGACGGTGAGCGCGCGTTCGCGGGACCGCTCGGCGTCGACGAGGCCGCCGGGCGGTCCGCGGCCGGTGCCGCCTTCGACCGCAGCCTCGACGTCGCCGCGGCGGGCAACCACTGGCTCGTCGTGGGGGAGGGCGACGGTCCCGCGCTCGACGTCCACCGCATCGATGCGCCGACCCTCGTCGTCCACGGGAGCCACGACCCGCTGTTCCCGCTGCCGCACGGCCGGGCGCTGGCCGCCGCGATCCCCGGTGCGCGGCTGCTCGTGGTCGAGGGGATGGGACACCAGGTCCCGCCGCGCGATACCTGGCCGACGGTCGTCCCGGAGGTGCTCAGGGTCGGCTCATGACGGCACCTCCATGATCACCCCGGTGGGCGGGAGGGGGTCGCCAGGGACCTCAGCGCCGTGTCGAGCGTCGCGAAGACCGTCGTCGGGCCGCCCTTCCAGCTCGGCAGCGGGTCGGGGCGGCCCGGGGCGGGTTCGTACAGCCACCACAGGTTCTGCCAGGGGTCCAGCATCCGGGCCAGCGTGGTCGCGCCGTAGAAGGGTGTCGGGGCGGTGACCGCCGTCGCGCCGTGCCCGGCCGCGCGCTCCAGGACGGCGGCGACGTCCCGGACCCACACCTGGAACAGGCCCGGACGGGCGGGCCAGCCGTCGAGCCGGTCGGCGAGCATCAGGGTGACCGAGCCCAGCCGCAGCTGGGCGTGGATCAACCGACCGTCCGGCATCGGGGTGCGGGCCGCGGTGTCCTCGGCGACGCCGAAGACGTCGGACACGAAGCGGACGAGCCCGCCCGCGTCGTCGACGATCACGAACGGGTTGAGCGCGGCGCCGCCGGCGGGGATCGACGCCTCGGGGAGCAGTCTGGTGGGGTCCACGCCCGGCAGCCTCGCAGGGTCAGCGGTCAGCTTCCGGCCGCAGAGGCCGGCGGCTGGACCCTGCGGCTACACCGGTGGCAACCGCTTGCGGAGCAGGCAGAACTCGTTGCCCTCGGGATCGGCGAGCACGTGCCAGGTCTCGTCGCCGGTCTGCCCGACGTCCGCGAGGCGGGCGCCGGCCGCGAGCAGCCGCTCCAGCTCGCCGTCCTGGTCGCGGTCGGTGGGGTTCATGTCGAGGTGCAGGCGCAGCTTGCCGGCCCTGGGCCCGTCGGCGCGGTCGATGACGATCGTGGGCTGGGGTCCGCCGAACCCGACGCCGGGCGGCCCGATCTCGATCGCGGCGCCTTCCCGGCCCAGCTCGACGTAGCCGAGGACCTCGCACCAGAACCGGGCCAGCCGCTCCGGGTCGTGCGCGTCCAGGACCAGCTCGGAGATGCGGCACGCCATCGGACCAGGGTAGCCGCGGTGTTCAGCGCGCGTAGCGGTCGGCGGCCCGGGCCCGCGCCTTCGCCGCCTCGACCTCGCGGTCCTTGGGGGCGCCGTGGGGGACGAGCGCCGCCAGCAGCCGGGCCGTCGCCGCGGCGACCTCCTGGACGGCGAGGTCGAACGCCGCGGTGTTGTCCTGCGCGGGGCGCGTCGTCCCGGCGATCTTGCGGACGTACTGGACGGCGGCGGCCTCCACCTCGTCGGAGGTGGCGGGCGGGTCGAAGTTGTGGAGGGTCCGGATGTTGCGGCACATGCCGACGACGCTAGCGGCCCCGCGCCGTCTCGTCGTCGGGTGCGGGCCGCTGCTGGGGCGGGGCGGTCGGCGGGGCGGTCGGGGCACCGGGCGCTGCGGACGGCGGCGGGACCGTGGAGCCGCGCGACGACAGCTTCGCCCGGTACATGGCGGCGTCGGCCCGGCGGAGCAGCTCGTCGGGGTCGGCGGCCTCCAGGCCCGCCCCCGAGATGCCGATGCTGACGCCCACGGTCACCGCGCGCCCCTCGATCTCGAACGGGTCGGTCACGGCGGAGCGGATCCGGTCGGCCGCCTGGGCGGCGTCGTCCGGGCCCTGCAGGCCGTCGAGCAGGACGACGAACTCGTCGCCGCCCAGCCGGGCCGCGGTGTCGCTGCGCCGCAGGATGGTCGTGAGCCGCTGGGCGACGCCGACGAGCAGCTCGTCGCCCGCGGCGTGCCCGAGGGAGTCGTTGACGGCCTTGAACCCGTCCAGGTCGAGGAAGAGCAGCGCCAGGTGCCGGCCGCGCCCGCGCCCGGTCCGGTGGCGGGACCGGCGTAGCCGGTCGAGCAGCAGCGACCGGTTCGGCAGGCCGGTGAGCTGGTCGAACAGGGCCGCCCGCCGCAGCTGCTCCTGCTGGCGGGTCAGCGAGCTGAGGACGGCCTCGTGCTCGAGCGCCACCGCGAGCAGCGACCCGGAGTAGTTGATCAGTTCCCGGCCCGAGGGGGTGGCCCACTGCACCTGGGTGACGGCGGCGAGCACGCCCCAGTCGTGCGCCGGGGTCCGCACCCGGACCAGGCAGAGGATGCCGTCCGTGGCGTCGGCGGCGTCGAGCAGCTCCTGCGGGGGGAACGCGCTCACGGGCACGAGCTGCCCGCCGGCGGGCACGGGACCGCCGTCGGCCCGGTAGGTGCCCGCGATCTCGACCATCGGGTCGCCGGGATCCGCCGGGTCGCCGGGATCCGCGGGGTCCGTGGAGCCGCCCGGCGCCGGGTCGGGGGCCCGGTCCTCGGGCGCCGGGTCCTCGCCGAACAGGCCCTCGAAGGGCTCCTCCTCGTCGGGCCCGGTCCCGCGCGGTGGTGGGTGGGGGGCCTCGACGACGGCGTCGACGTCCTCCTGCACCTCCGGCCACAGCGCCAGGCAGCCCGCCGCGGCCGGCGTCACCCCGAGCCAGGTGAGGTCGCGCGGGTCGCGCTCGTGGCTGCGCAGCAGCTCGATCCCCAGGTCGTACTGGGTGTTGAGGGCGCGCTGCAGGAAGGCGTTCTCCGCGAAGCGGGCCATCACGTCCTCCGCGGTCGCCGAGGCGCCGTCGGGCGCGCACCCGCACGAGCCCCGGGGCACGAACCGGGTCGGCACCAGCGCGTCGGGCGGCTGCGGGCGCCCGGCGACGGCGTCGCGCAGCATCCCGTAGGCGAGCTCGCCCAGCCGGTCGAGGGGCTGCGCCACGGTCGAGAGGCTCGGGCGCAGGTAGGCGGCCTGCGGGATGTCGTCGAAGCCGATGACGGCGAGATCCTGCGGCACCTGCCAGCCCGTGGTGGCGAGGGCGTCCAACAGGCCGACGGCGTTGCGGTCGGTCCCCATGACGACGGCGGTCACGGGCGGCCTCCCGTCGCGGGCGGCGTCCCGCAGGGCGGCGGCCGCGGCGGCGCCCCCGGACTCGGAGTTGTCCACCACCTCGAACAGCAGGTCCGGCGTGCAGGGCAGGCCGTGCGCCGTCAGGGCCTCGCGGTAGCCCGCGTACCGCTCGACGACGTCGTCGACGCCGAGGAACCCCGCGAACCCGATCCGTCGGTGGCCGTGCCCGACGAGGTGCGCGATCGCGTCGCGGACCCCCGCCCGGTTGTCCGGCGCGACCGACGGGCAGGGCACGCCCGCGAACCGGTGGCTGACCAGCACGACCGGCCTTCCCGCGGCGAGCATCCGGCGCACCGAGCCCTCCCCGGCGGCCCGGGCGACGATCACCATGCCGTCCAGGTGCTGCCAGGCCAGCGGCAGGGCGGCGGCCGGGGCCCGGTGGTGGTCGGCGCTCTTGGACCCGGGGTCGAGCGTCTGGACGGCGAGGAGCCGGCCGCCGTCGCCCGTCACCGCCGCGTGCAGGCCCGCGATCACGGCGCCGAAGTAGTCGCCCCCGACGAACGGCGACAGCACCCCCACGCGCAGGCCGTGCGGCACGGGCGGTCACCCCTCTCGTCGCGTCCCGGCCGGACGCGTGGCGCGGGGCGGCGGGCGGCCCACCGCCCGTCCACCGAATGTCGGCCGCCCGGTCCCTGGACCTGAGCGGCGCGGGGTGGTGGGCCTGGGACCACCGGGCAATGGTGCTGCCCGGGGGGTGGACCTGCAGCTGTCCGGCCGGGGAACCTGGGATCCAACCGGATGGCCGCTGCACCTGGCCTTCGGGTGGACTGTGACGTGACGGGGATAGGCCGTTGGTCGTAGCCGTGCGGCGCAGAGGTAGGTACCTCGGCGGATGTCCGCCGCGGACCGGCCGCCTAGCGTGGCAGACGCGTCGACCGGAGGGTCGACCGCGACAAGGGGGATGCAGCACATGGTGATCTCGACAGTGGCGGCCCTGGGGTCCGCCTTCCTCTTCGCGATCACCACGAACCTCCAGCGAGCGGCGGCTTCGTCGGTCCCGTCGGCGGGGAGCGGACCGGTGCACCTGGTCCGCCGGCTCCTGGCGGACCGCCGCTGGCTGGCGGGGGGCCTGATCGGCGGGGCGGCGCTGGGCCTGCACGCCGTGGCCCTGGTCCACGGCAGCGTGGTCGTCGTCCAGGCGGTGATGGCGCTCGGGCTGGTGATCGCCCTGGCCATGGAGGCCGTGCGGGCCCGGCGGCGGCTGCGGCCCCACGAGCTGGCGGGGGCGGCCCTGGTGGTGGTGGGCGTGGCCCTGATCGTGCTGGTCAGCCACGGGGCCGACCGGGCGGCCCAGTCCAGCGCCTGGGCCGTGGTGCTCTGCGCCGTGGTGGTCGCGGGCGCGCTCGCCGCCGTCCTGGCGTCGCGGCACCGGGTCGACCCGCGGTACGGGGCCCGGCTGCTCGCGGCGGCCGGCGGCGCGTGCTTCGCCGTCGACGCCGTCTTCCTGCAGCGGGTGGCGGCCCTGCTCGACGGCGGCCTCGCCGACCTGAGCTCGGGGGTGCAGGCGCTGGGGGCCGCCGGTGACCTCGCCGGGTTCTTCGGCGCGTCCATGGTCGGCACGGTCGCCATCCACCGGGCCTACCAGGTGGCCGAGCTACGGGTCGTCCAGCCGGCGCTCGCCGCCGCGGAGCCGGTGACCGCCTTCGTCGTCGGGATGGCCGTGCTGCACCAGGGCGTGCGGGACGGCGCGTTCGGGTACGTCGTCCTGGTCGGCGGCCTGCTCACCCTGATCTGCGGCATCTTCGTCGGCCTGCTCCCGGAGCCGGCCGCCCCCCTCGGCGCGTTCGCGGCCGAGCCGGTGGCGGCCGAGCCCGTGGCGGCGGCCGTCCGCCGCGGGGCCGGGTCGGCGGCGGACGACGAGGACGGCGACGGCGGGTCGCCGGCCGGCGGTCGGCGGACCCCGGCGCGGGGCGGCCTGCCCCGGACGGCGCGGGCAGGGCGGGCGGGGCGGGGCACCGGGGCCCGCCCCGGGTCGCTGCGGCGGACCTGGCTGCCCCGACGTCGTCGCGCGCTGGTCGTGGGGCGCTGACCGCCGCCCGTCAGGGCCGGCCCGCCGACGGGTCGCGCCGGGTGCGGGCGGCCTCGCGGGCGTGCTGGTCGAGCAGCGGGAGCAGCTCGGCGGTCACGAGTCGGGCCGCCGCCGCGTACTCCACGAGGCGGGCGCGGCGGTTGACGGCGAGCTTGTCCGGGCCGCCGTGCAGCCCCCGGACCCCGGCCTGGGCGAGCTTGGCGCAGACCGTGTCGAGCTTGCGGTTGAACGTGGTCAGCGGCCAGGAGAGGCGCTCGGCCGCCTGCGCCGACGTCGGGATCGCGCTCGTTCCGCGGCCCCCGCGCAGCAGGGGCTCGGCGAGGGCGAGGATGAGCAGGCGCTGCGACGGCGTCAGGGAGACCTGGCCGATCGTCGTCGAGCCGCTGCCCGAGGGTTCGCCCAGGGCGACCGGGGTGAACTGGGCGTCGGCGACGATCACCTCGAACTCGTAGGTCGTCGGGCCGGCGGTGAACCAGATCAGCGTCCGCGGGAAGACCAGCGGCAGCCGCCCGCCGGGCGCCAGGTAGGCCTGCAGGTGCCCGGTCTCGTCGGCGACCGTCGCCGACAGCAGGGAGCCGAGGTTGTACAGCCACCACAGGCCGTCCAGGTGGCTGATCATGAGGAAGCGGCGGTGCAGGTAGGGGTTCTCGTCGAGGACGACGTCGCCCTCGCGGCCCAGGAAGAAGGGGCGCCCGGGTTCGGGGGTGTAGCGCAGGCCGCAGAAGTCCACGACGAGCTGGGCCGTGGCACCGGTGGCGCCCTCGGGCACCGACCGGTCCTGGTCCTGGTCCTGGTCCGCCGCCGGCTCCAGCTCGACCGGCTCCACCTGCTCGACCGCCTCGAGCGGGGGAGAGACGCGGGTGGGCGGGCCGTCCACGTCCCCGGTCATGTGCACCCTCCGACGACCGGCCCCGCGCCGGCGGCTTCGCCCAGGGTACCGGCCGGGTCGCGGGGGGACGGTGTCAGGCGGGGGCGGGCATGACGTCGAGGCCGGGGCGGGGCGGGGATGCGTGTCAGTGGGTCGGCGTCATGTGCAGGCGGTGGACGACCGTCCCGTCGCCCACGGCACGCTCGCCCGGCGCGCTCGCCTCCGGCGGGACGTCGGGCCGCCGCCGCGGCGCCGTCCGCCGGGGTCGGGACGCGATGATCCGGTTGCGGCCGCGCAGCTTGGCCTTGTACAGCGCCTCGTCGGCGCGGGCGATCAGGTCGGTGACGCTGAACCCGGGCCGTACCGTGTCGGCGGCGACGCCGATGCTCACCGTCACCCGGCGCGCGACGGGCGACGCGGCGTGCGGGATCTCCTGGCAGTTGAGCAGCTGCCGGATCCGGCGGGCCACCCCCATCGCCGCCTGCAGGTCGCCGTCCTGCAGCACGACGGCGAACTCCTCGCCCCCGTACCGGCAGGCGAGGTCGGCCGGTTCGCGCACCGAGCGGATCAGGCAGCCCGCCACCACCTTGAGCGCCTCGTCGCCGGCGAGGTGCCCGTAGTGGTCGTTGTAGGGCTTGAACATGTCGACGTCGATCATGAGCATGGCCAGGCCCTGCCCGACCGTCGCGTCGGGGCCGCTGAAGCGTTCCAGGTACTGCTGGAACGCGATCCGGTTCGCGATGCCCGTCAGCCCGTCGCGCATCACCGAGCGCTGCAGCTCGACGTTCGCCTGCTCCAGCTGCTGGGTCCGCCGGGCGACGAGGCGTTCCAGCGTGGCCGCGTGGTCCTGCAGCTCCTGGGAGCTGAGGACGGTGTCGACGGTGCGGGGGAGGTCGATCCGCAGCGCCTCGGTGAGCAGCGACGACGCGTCGGCCATCGGCTCGTAGAGCAGGTAGCCGCGCTCGCGCCCGGCGATCGAGAGGGGTTGCAGCAGCAGCACGCCGGACGAGAGCTCGTCCGCCAGGTCCGGCGGGAGCAGCTCGTGCCGGGGGAAGACCTCGGTGGCGGCGGGATCGGTGACGCCGTCGCGGTAGCTCAGCACCAGGCGCGTGGGGTTGTCCGCCGCCGTCGGGTGCGTGGCGGGGGCCAGCCGGACGGCGCGCCCGGACAGCGGCGTCTGGTCGATCGCCAGGAAGAAGCGGTCGACGCCGAGGCGGCCCAGGCACGGCCCGAGCGCGGTGATGACGTCGTTCATGGTCCGGCAGTTGGCCATCGTCCAGTTCAGCGACAGCGCCGCCGACTGCTGTGCGACCCGGCTCTGCAGCGCCCGCGCCGACGACACGATCTCGTGCACCTGGCCGGACAGGTGCGAGATCGGCATGAACGCCCTGCCGTCGGTCCAGCGGACGCCCGGCATGGTCGCCAGGTGCTCGGGCGTCGCCGAGTTCAGGACCCCGACGCCGTCCGTGGCGGTGGACGCGCGGATCACGAGCCGGGCCGGCACCTGGAGGTCGTCGCGCACCCGGCGCCCGTCCGTCAGGCCGAGCAGCAGCTCGACGGCGGCCTGCCCCTGCTCGTAGAGGCCCTGGTCGACCGTGGTCAGCGCGGGCCAGCTCAGTACCGAGCCCTCGGTGTTGTCGAAGCCGGTGACGATGACGTCCTGCGGCACGCGCAGCCCGTGGTCGACCGCCGCGGACAGGGCGCCCAGGGCCGAGGGGTCGTTGAGCGCCACGACGGCGTCGAAGTCGTGACGCCGGGCGAGCAGGCGGCGCATCCGGTCGTAGGCGTCCTGCTGGCGGAACTCCCCGTCGAGGACGAGGTCCTCGTCGAGGTCGAGGCCGCGGGCGGCGAGCTCCTCGCGGAAGACGCGCTCGCGGACCATGGAGTCGGTCTGGTGCCGGACGCCGCGCACGAGCACCACCCGCCGGGCGCCGCGCTCGTCGAGCACGTGCGTCATCAGCCGCCGCATGCCGCCGACGTTGTCGCCCTGCACCCGCGGTGAGCCCTCGAACGTCGTCCCGAGGGTCACCGTCGGCAGGTGCTCGCGGGCCAGCGCCTTCGGCAGCTCCCGGCCGCGCAGCTGGGACTCGTCCGCGAGCGCGATCACCCCGCGCGGGACGCGGCGGCGGATGAGGTCCAGGACCAGGGACGGCGTCCGCTCGGTCCCGAAGGGCTGGTTGGCCACCACGAGCAGCGGGATCCCCCGCGAGGTGAGGGCGTCGGACATCCCGGCGATGAGCCGGAGCTGGTACTCGGCGATCTGGGTCAGCAGCGCGACGACGGGCCGCACCGTGGGTCGTGCCATCACCCCGCCCCCTGTCCGTTCCGGTCGGAGTCTAGCGCGGTGACCTTCGTCACCGAAGGGAACGGCGGGTGCAATGTCTCCTTCACCCCGAGATGGCCGGACGGCGTCCAGCGCCGGTCGGAGGGGGTCCCGGGCCGGTCGCACCGGGTCGCCGCGCGGGCGGGCCGGTACGCTCCGACCGTGGACGCAACCGTGGACGCGAGGCTTTCCGAACCCGGTGACGTGGCCGGCCGGCCGGCCGGTGACGCGGACGACGCGCATGCCGTGCTGGACGCCCTGCGGGCCAGCATCGACAACCTGGACGCCGCGATCGTGCACCTGCTGGCGGAGCGCTTCAAGTGCACCCAGAAGGTCGGCGCGCTCAAGGCGGCCCACGGCATGCCGGCGTCCGACCCCGGGCGGGAGGCCCGGCAGATCGAGCGGCTGCGCCGCCTGGCCCGCGAGGCCGACCTCGATCCGGTGTTCGCCGAGCGGTTCCTCACCTTCGTGATCGAGGAGGTCATCCGCCACCACCGCGCGCTCGCGGGCGAGGCGGCGCAGGAGCGGCGGCCGTCGGGGGACTGAGCGGCGCGCGTCAGAGGACCGCTCCGAGCACGCGCAGCGCGTTCCCGCCCATGATCGCGGCGATCTCGGCGTCGGTGAACCCGTGGCGCCGCAGCGCCCCCGTGAGCTGCGGCAGGCCCGTGACGTCGACGGGCGTCGTCACGGCGCCGTCGAAGTCGCTGCCCAGCGCGAGGTGCTCCACGCCCACCAGGTCGGCGCCGTAGCGCATGGCCTGCGCGGTCCGCTCGACGTCCGCCGCGCCCACGGCCTCGGGGAACAGCGCGATGCCGAGCAGGCCGCCGGTCGCCGCGATGCCGCGGGCCTGGTCGTCCGACAGGTTGCGGGGGCTGTCGTGCGTGCCGCGCAGCCCGGTGTGCGAGGCGATCACCGGAGCGGTGGTGACCCGCAGGACGTCGGCGACCGTCGCGGGGGAGGAGTGCGCGACGTCGACGACCATGCGGCGGGCCTGCAGCGCGCCGACGAGCGCGTGCCCGAACGGGGTCAGGCCGCCGCCCGAGCGGCCGTGGGCCGACCCGCCCGCGTGGTTGTCGAGGAAGTGATGCAGCCCCACCATCCGGTACCCGGCGTCGTGCAGGACGTCGACGGCGTCGAGGTCGCCCTCCAGTGCCTGCGCACCCTCCAGTGCGAGCAGGCCCGCCACCAGTCCGGGGTTCACCCGGCGCCGGGTCGGCAGCGCGTGCAGGTCGGCCGCGGTGCGGACGACGACCAGCCGCCCGCGCTCGGCCTCGGCCGCCCGCGCGAGCCGGTCCGCGGCGTCCAGGGCGCGCTGCAGGCGGCTGCGCCAGGTGCGGTGCGGCCGTCCCTGGGCGACGGCGAGCGCGGTGACGAGGTCGGGCCGGGCCCGGTTGCCGACCGTGCGGGGCCGGACCGGCACCTGGGTGACGACGGCGAACACCTGCAGCCCCACGCCCGCCTCGCGCAGCCGGGGCAGGTCGAGGTGGCCGCGCGTGGACCGCCGGCGCAGGTCGCGGCGCCACAGCAGGGTGTCGGCGTGGAGGTCGGCGACGAGCAAGCGGTCGTGCAGGCGGCGCGTCGCGTCGTCGACGGGGTAGGGGCCGGGTACGGCGACCCGGTTGCGCCGGTCGGCGGCCAGCGCGGCTGCGCGGCCGAGGCCCGCGAGCCCGAGGCCCGCCAGCGCGAGGGCACCGCCGCCCCCGACGGCGAGTGCCGCCGTCCGGGCGTGGTGCGGGGTCGGGCCTCCCCTGATCACCGGACCCACGGTAGCGGCGGATCCGCGGTGCGGCTCCCGGAGTGACGCAGAGGTACCCCGCGTGGGCCGAAGGGGCCGAATGGGGAGAACGCAAACCGGGGGTCAACGCGGTCCGCTAGCGTGACGCGCCGGACAGCTGCTTGATCGCTTCGGATCGGGGACGTCGTGAGATCGAACAGGTGGAGGCCGCGC
>Ga0302322_100000514_pt1 | contig 29789 bp, 21 predicted proteins | sample Fen_T0_2_FD_203757 | JGI IMG/M metagenome (GOLD analysis project Ga0302322, IMG submission 203757) | Peat permafrost microbial communities from Stordalen Mire near Abisko, Sweden - Fen_T0_2 | ecosystem: Environmental > Terrestrial > Soil > Wetlands > Permafrost | place: Sweden: Abisko...
TAGGACAAGCCGGTGCGGAGGACCCGCCCACCTATCCCCCTTCCCCCGCCCACCGTCGCCCCCTCGACCAGGTCGCCATAGCAGCGCACGTCGCCTGCCTGCGTGCCTGCGCAGGTGCCGCGACGCTGGGGGCGGGGGGCGGCGGCAAGGAATCTATTTGCGCGGGAGCCGGGGACCGGGGGCGGCGGCGGGGGCCTTTTCGGGGGGACCGTCGAGCGCATACAGTGTCTCGCAAATTTTTAAAAAACTGGGATTTTTTCCCTTGTACAAGTTTCCCCTTGCCACTACACCCGGGCTTGCGATTATTCGCCCCAAAACAGCCCATGAATCCTGAACCTTTCTGCGGCCCCAACCGGGGCGAAATTCTGGCCCTCATAGAGGAAGCCTCACCCAGCCTTCGCGCCTTGTGTTGCCCCAAGCGTTATTCCATCCCGCCGGGGTTCACTAATCCGGAGCAGATGATGCTATCCGCTTACACAGGCGCAGCCGCAGCTTTGAGGGGCGTCCCGGCAGAGCAGGACATCACAACCGCAAGCGTGCGGCTGACGGCCAGCATGTTGATTCGGTATCAGATGCCGACTTATTTTGTGGGGGCCGAACTATGCGAAGCACTGCTGGAGACGGAAGCCCCGGATGATCTGCTATTCGACGAGATACAGATGCCGATGCCGGCAATGTTGTTCATGCTGCCGACGGAATTTACGAAGCGATATTTCGGCCACGAGGCGCCCTTCATCACGGCGGCGCGGGTGCCCAAGGGGTATCTGGCCAAGAGCGCGATTCGGGTCCGGGGCGTGCCGGCGCCGGACTTGCGGTTGTGCAACCCGGGGGATTTGTTTGTGTCGACGATGCTGATTTGGGAGAACGGATTGCCGATGCACTACGACAGTCGGGCGCCAGCGGAAAACACCATGGTAAAGGAGTTGATGGCTGAAGAGATTGTGCGGTATGCGAAGGTGGGCGAGTGGGAAACGACCCAGGCGCAGGACTCGCACACGGCGACGAGGCTCTGCAATCTGGCGGTGAACATTCTCCTGGCGATGACGGCTGAGCCAGAGCTAGTGACGAGGGAGCACTTATTGGAACCGGCGAAGAAGAAGGGCGGGAAGATAACCAGACCGGCGAAGTGGAAGCCGAACTTTATTGGGGAGCACTTCAAGATTGTTTACGAGACGGGAGACGCGGCGGGGACGCATCGGTCGCCGCACGCGCACTGGCGCAGTGGGCATCACCGGAAGCAGCACCACGGGCCGGGCAACACGTTGGTGAAGCGAATTTGGATTAAGCCGGTGTATGTGGGGCTAGCCGCAAAGTAAAACCCTCCGGAGAATCTTTCGGGGGGCTTCCTGGGTAAACCTGCAACCTCGGCGTGTTGCCCCTAAGACGGTCCGGAGGGAAAGCGCAACGGGGTCAAGGGGGTTCCAGATGGTCCTCGATATGGGTCACGCAGGCCCACCACAATTTCCAGGCGGCATCAATTGCGCGTTGGATTTCGGTGTCGGAGACTCGGCCGTCGACTTTATTGATGAGGTAAGCGGCCAGGATGGAGAGTTGCGCGGTAGTGGGGCGAAGGGCTTCGTTTCGGGCTTCGGCTGGTAGTTTCATGGGTCCAAGTTTAAAACGGAAACCGCACGTCGGCGCAACAAAACAAAAGCCGACGTGCGGAGAGACGCTAACGAATCAGGGATAAAGCTACGCCTGCCGACCTGGATGAGCAAGGGATAATCTTGTTATGCACGCAGAAAGGGCGTACCATGCGCCATCTATGGCGGCTTCGGCACTCAACATATCAGGCAGAGGTATTTATCCCGGTTGTCCAGTATCAGTTAAGAACGGGGGCGCCATCATGGCGGGGCCTAATGTGTTGGCGACGGCGCTGGCGCGGACGGGCGCCCCGCCCAACGGGGTGATCACGTTAGGGAACACGGGGGAAGAGATTGATTTGGATGATTGGACCTTGGCGACGGGGTTGCGGGCGCTAGTGATGGGGGCGGCGTATTACGTGTCGGACACGGGCAAGTTGTCGAACACGTCGGCCACGGGTCAGGCGGTTGGTATTGCGGTCGGCCCGGGTAAGCTCAGCTTACAGATTTCTTTAGGGCACTCAGGCGCCGGGGGAGGAACTGCGATACCGGGAACGGGGTTCGGGGCGCAGGGACCGCAGGGAAGCCAGGGCAACCAGGGCAGCGCGGGAAATCAGGGCAGCGCGGGAAATCAAGGCAATCAGGGCAACATCGGCAATCAGGGCTTTCAAGGCAGCACGGGCTTGGCGGGCTCTGGGATAAATTGGAAGGGGGCCTGGAGCGGAGCGACGACCTACGTCCAATACGATGGCGTTCAATTCAACGGGTCCTCGTATATCTCCAAAGGGACCAACACCAACTCGCAGCCGCCGAGTGCCAATTGGGATTTGTGGGTCGCGATGGGCGTGCAAGGCAACCAGGGCAATCAAGGGTCGCAAGGATTGACGGGGGCAGGATTTCAGGGCGCCCCTGGTGGGCCGGGGCCGCAAGGCAATCAGGGGGCGCAGGGTTTGACGGGGGCGGGGACGCAGGGGGCGCCGGGCAACCAGGGGGCGCAAGGGTTGCGAGGCTTCCAAGGATTTACGGGGACAGGGACGCAGGGCGTTCAAGGGGGACCGGGTACGCAAGGCCCGCCGGGGACCGTTGGACTCACGGGCGGGGCGGGGCCGCAAGGCAACCAAGGCAATCAAGGCAACGCGGGGACAGGCACGCAAGGCAACCAAGGTCCGCAAGGATTGACGGGGGCGGGCGTGCAGGGTCCGCAAGGCTTTACGGGACCCCAAGGGCTTACGGGGGTTGGGACGCAAGGCAACCAGGGTAACGCGGGGGTTGGGCCGCAGGGGACGCAGGGCAGTCCCGGCCCGCAAGGGTTGACGGGCGCCGGCACACAAGGGGCGCCGGGCGGGGTGGGACCGCAAGGGAGCCAGGGAACCCAAGGGCTCACGGGGGCGGGCACGCAAGGCAACCAGGGATTTCAGGGGGTGACGGGTATTACATGGCGGGGTACGTGGTCCTCGATTGTAATGTATGAGGCCAACGACGCCGTGGAATTCCAAGGGACATCCTACATCGCATTGCGGGAGGCGTTACATTCTCAGCCGCCCAACGCCAACTGGGACATACTTGCGGACAAAGGCGCCCAAGGCAATCAGGGGTCGCAAGGTTTTACGGGACTGGCGGGCGCGGGCATTAACTGGCGCGGAACTTGGAGTAGTGCCGCGACCTACGCGGCTTTGGATGGCGTGCAAAACAACGGGTCATCCTATATCGCCAAGGATACGAGCACGAATTCGGCGCCGCCCTCGGCGCACTGGGACCTATGGGTGGCGAGCGGGGTGCAAGGGGCGCAAGGCAACCAGGGCAACCAAGGCAACGTCGGCGCGGGAACGCAGGGCGTGCCAGGGACGGCGGGGGTGCAAGGTTCTCCTGGCGGTGCGGGGAGTGCGGGAGCGCAAGGCAATCCCGGGTCGCAGGGCAACCAGGGAAACCAAGGCGTGCAAGGCGCGGTCGGGATAAATTGGCTGGGCACTTGGTCTAACTCGATCCTTTATCAGGCCAACGATGCGGTTGATTTCAACGGGGTTGCCTACATCGCTTTGCGGACGGCGATCCATTCGCAGCTGCCCAATGCGAATTGGGACATCCTGGCCGACAAAGGAGCGCAAGGCCCGCAGGGCAACGCCGGGGCGGGCACGCAGGGCAGTCCAGGGAACCCGGGGGCGCAGGGTGCTCCGGGAGCCCAGGGCAACCAAGGAAACGTCGGGGCAGGCACTACGGGAGCGCCGGGGCCGCAAGGGCCGCAGGGAGCGGGCGGCACGGGACCGCAGGGCGCCCCCGGCAACCAGGGCAACCAAGGGAATAGGGGGATTGTCTGGCGCGGGACTTGGTCCTCGGGCACGGTTTACCAGATTAACGACGCCGTCCAATGGGTGGGGGTATCTTACATCGCCGTAAGTCTGAATTTAGGGGCAGTACCGCCCAACGCAAACTGGAGCATTCTAGCCGACAAAGGTGCGGCGGGCGCCCAAGGCGGGCCGGGGCAGCAAGGCAGCGCGGGCAGCGCCGGCACAAACGGAGTGCAAGGCGCCCCGGGCAATCAGGGCGCCCAGGGTGATGTTGGCGTGCAGGGGACACGCGGAGTGCAGGGATTTCAGGGCGTCCCCGGGTCGCAAGGTGTGCAAGGCGGGGCGGGGATGACGTGGCGCGGGGCTTGGAGCGGGGGCGTGGTGTACAACGTAAACGACGTGGTTTCGTATTTCGGGACGACGCACATAGCGATTTCCCTGAATCTGAATTCGGCCCCGCCGGGCGGCAACTGGGCTTTGGTGGCGGATAAAGGGGCGCAGGGGTCGCAAGGCTTTCAGGGAACGACCGGGACGGGCAGTCAAGGGGCGCCGGGGGCGCAAGGCTTCCAAGGCCCCGCCGGCACGGGAACGCAGGGCACTCCGGGCAACCAGGGAAGCCAGGGAGCGGTGGGCATTACGTGGCGCGGGCCTTGGTCGGTATCGACGCTGTACCAAATCAACGATGCCGTTGAGTATCTGGGTGTTTCCTACATCGCGGTCACGGTGGCGATCCACAACCCGCCGCCGACGGCCAGTTGGAATGTGCTGGCCGACCACGGCGCCCAAGGCAGTCAGGGCTTCCAAGGGACGACCGGGTCCGGGAGCCAGGGCGCTCCGGGCGCTCCGGGCGTCCAGGGCGCCGCCGGGGTGCCGGGGTCGCAAGGCGCGGCGGGAACGCCGGGGACAAACGGGAGTGCGGGCAATCAAGGGGCGCAAGGCGGGGCGGGCGCTCAGGGGCTGCGCGGATTTCAGGGCGTGCCGGGGGCGCAAGGTTTTCAGGGCGTTACGGGCTCTGGCAGCCAAGGAGCGCCGGGTGGGCCGGGCAGTCAGGGACCGCAAGGCTTCCAGGGAATTGTGGGAACCCCCGGGCAAGGTTCGGGTCGGTGGATTTCGGAACCAGCCTTGAACCAGACCAGTCTAAGGGATGGGAATAACGCCGGGGTGGCCAACATCTACGCCGCCTACACCGACTCGTCCAACTTCTTAATGGCGTCTCTGTTTTGGAACACCGATGCGTTCGTCATTAATACGCATGCCGCCGGGTCGCACGTCAACGACGTTCGAAAACTGATACTGGCGCCGGAAGGAACCCTGACCCTATCGCCAAGTTCGGGGTTCATCGAGTTGGCGGGCGAAGTAAAGCTCAATACCCCGGCGGCGCCGACGGGCGTCAATGACCCAGGCCAACTGGGCGCGATCCGTTGGGACTCTACTCATCTTTACGTAAGAACCGGCCTGGGCTGGTACAAAGTTCTCCTTACCGCACTACCATGATCTCCGTATTCACACCTTCACATGAAACTTCCTACCTTCCACAAGTCTACAAGTCGTTACAGGCGCAGACCGATCCCGATTGGGAGTGGGTGGTTTTGCTTAATGGCTCTGCGGAATATCAAAATGCCGACCCTCGGGTCCGCGTGTTCCGGGATGCGACGGGCAATACGAAGGTTGGCTACCTGAAACACCGGGCCTGCGAGCTATGCCGGGGCGAGATTCTGTTTGAGTTGGATCATGACGACGAGCTGCTGCCAACCGCACTAGAGGAAACGCAGAAGGCATTCGATGGCGGGTGCGACTTCGCTTACAGCAACACGATCAACCATGACGTGCGGACTAATCAGGCGGTTGTCTGGCCTGAGTTCTACGGCTGGAAATCGCGCCCGGTTACCTTTCGGGGGATGACGTGCCGGGAGTCGGTCTCGGCCCCGCCCGACCCGCAGAGCATCAGCCGGATCCACTTTGCGCCGAACCATCTTCGCGCCTGGGGCCGGGATTTCTACTGGCGCATCGGCGGGCATGACCAGTCGATGAAGATTAGCGACGACCATGATTTGATCTGCCGGACCTACTGCCAGGGGCGCATGGTGCATATCGACAAGCCGCTTTACTTCTACCGGGTGACTGGGGAGAACACATGGCTAAAGAACTGCGACGAGATCCAGACCACCATGTGGAACGTCCACGCCCAGTATATCGAGGCAATGGCGCTCAAATGGGCGCGGGACAAAGGGCTGTGGTGCATCGACCTTTGCGGAGGGATAAACAAGCCGGCGGGCTACGAGTCGATAGACAAGTTTGATGGGGACATCATTTGTGATCTGGACGGCGCATGGTCCCTGCCCGACAACATGGTCGGCGTGCTGCGGGCGCACGATGCCATCGAGCATTTGCGCAGCCCCATTCACACGATGAACGAGGCGCACCGGGTCCTGGCGCATGGCGGGTTCATGCTGGTGCAAGTGCCCGCCTCGCACGGGGTGGGGGCGCACTGCGACCCGACGCACTGTAGCTTTTGGAATCGGCGCAGCTTTCGGTATTACACGGAGCCGGCGGTGCGGCGGTATATCGAGAAATCCGGATGCAGCAGCAAGTTCCAGGCGATCCGGGTGGTGGACACGGTCCGATACGACGATGTCGCCTACGTGGACGCCGAGTTACTGGCCATTAAGCGGGAGACGCCGCGCTTCTACGGGGAATATTTCTGGAGCTAATCGGCAGGTGGACTGATTTTGCGCGGGGACGGGCGAGTCTCAGAGGGTAATTTGGACCGGGAAAACCGCGCAAAGGTCCGACCGGAGCGGTCGCCCGGCTTTTGCGGGAAAGAAAGTCATCCGACCGTCGGGCGAGCAGTGCCAGACTTCCAAAGCCCCGGCATCGAAGTAGAGCGAGGTTTTCTCCTCGATTTCCGCCCGGGAATTCCCGGGGGAAATGATTTCCACGCAAATCTCCGGGGCATGAGGAAAGCAAACCTTTTTGCCCAGCTCCGCGATTCGCATAGGCGAGGCCCAGGCGACATCAGCGGCTTTCACGCCGTCGGCGGTTGAGATGGGGCATTCGGTAATCACTCGGCCCGAAAGCATAAGCTGGCTTAGCAAGGCGCCGATGCGAAACTGCAAACTTCCGTGTTGGGCGGATGGAGGGGGGCTCATAATGATTCGTCCAAATCGGTCCGTCTCGATGCGCTCGGGTATAGCGGCCAGTTTGGGGTCGGCCACAAGTTCCTCCCAGCGGGACATATTATGTTCCGCAATGCTGTCTTGCGAGGGCAGTTCAAGCGTAATCGTCGCCATGGGGAGACGGTAACCCGGGCCAGGGCTTCCCGTCAACCTCGGCCTTACGCAAGGCGTGCCAGATACTACAGTGCGTTCAGCTTCGCCTCATACTCGGCCCAGCTAATACCGAGTGCCGAGGCAAGGATACGTTCGATGCCGGTGGCAAAGCAGTGCTGGTGTTTGTAGGGGGCGTCGGGGCAGTCGCCGGGTTCATCGTCGTTGCCCCGTTTGCGGTCGGCTTCAAACTTAATATCGAATTCATCGACTTCGGCCTGCAAGATCCCGTTGTGCAGGCAGAGGAGTACCTCGACCAGTTCGTGGATGGCGATCAGACCTTCCATGGGTCGGTCGCCTAAAGCCGAGACGCGGATCTCCAGGTTGCCGTCGCGGTCAAAGCGCCAGTCGCCTACGGTCGGGTAGCGTTGCTGTTTGTGCGGAATAGTATCAATCGTGATTCTCATGGTAAAAGGAAAGGGAGGCGGCAGAGCTTTGGTAAGCCCTGCCGCATGATTTTACAAGGGCGACGGACTCGGGGAACACCCGCCGCCTGATTTTGCTCTGCGACTCAACGGAAAGTCGTAGGCGTAGGCGGCACAACTACCGCCGGGGTAGTGGCCACGGTGAGGCGGAGCCCCTGAGCCGTCACGGTATCGGCGGCGGTCTGGATCTGCTCGTCGGTAGGGGTCGGGGCGCCCAGGACGGCGACGGCGACATCTACGGCGGCGGTTAAGCCAACCACGGCGGTATTAAGGTTATCAATTGCGGCCATTAATTTTCTTTCTGCTAACTGACGTTTACTGTGTTTCTTCCATTTGCGCCATTGCGCAGAGGAAATTGTTATGGATATAAGCATAGATGCGGGTAGTTATCGACGGCGGCGGCGTTGTTCAGGGGCTTCATCGACTTTTTGGCGAAGTCCGGGGATACCAGTTTCGACATTTTCCCAGACCGTCTCGGCCTTACGCTTGTTGCCTGGCGTGTCGGAGAAAGGCAAGCGCGGCGGGTCGGTCCATTCGGCGGCTTTCTGGACCACGCTGGGGACCAGGAAGGACTTGACCTGGGCGCCGAGGAAGTCCATGCGGGTATTGGGGGCGCGGAGTTTTTCCAGCTCAGTCATTTCGCGCACGGGAGGAATCATGTCAGCCAGTCCGACGGAGCCGGCGAGGATGCCTTGGGCCAAGCCACGCGGGTCCATGGCGCGTTTGGTGGCGTAACTATCGGACACGCGCCGGATGGTTGCGCCTAGCTGGAGCACTTCCAAGAGCGGATTGTGAAGCAGGATCGAGGGAATAGTAACGCTGCCAAAGCGGGCGCTGCCGTAGGGGACATCGTCCCCTCCCCGGTTGTCCCCCGGCTGATAGTAGCCGCCGAACATTTCCGGCAGAAGATAGCCAGCCGCCAAAGCGGCCATGCCGAGAGAACCTTTTTTCAGCTCACGCATGACGAGGTCGGCTTGCTCGGGGCGCATACTCGCGGTTCCCTTCCAAATGAAGTAGGCAGCGCGGAGCGGACCCGAAAGCAACCCGCCGGTATATTGCATCGTCTCGAAAGCAATGTTGGTGGGAACTTTGATGATGGGCAGGGCGAAGTGCGCGGCGGTCGCGGCAATCTTGCCGCCAATGGGCGGTTTGCCCGTTTCGCGGTCGACTTGTTCCCACCGGGCAATGGCGGCATTGATGCCAGAGGCGAGGCGGTTATCGTCCAGGAAAATGGCGCGGTTAGCGGCTTTGTAAGCCTCGATGGCGATGCGGTCTTGGACGACCTTGCTATCGACGTCCAAACCTTGCTTCTTGTAATACTCGGCCAAGCGTTGGGCACTGCGCTCGAAAGCTACCCGCTTGACGGGGGCTTTGATCATGCCGTGGATCCGTCCGGGGATTTCGAGCCACTGGCTCATCATATTGGACTCGCCCGTGTAACTCTCCTTATGCTTTCCGTGGAGAACATCCAGCTCCGACAAACCGGTCCGGCGAATGTTGTTGGCGTCCTTCATGCCCTGCCACAGCGCCGGGCCGAACCCGCGCATTTCCGCTCGCACATTGAGCCCGGCCCCTTCCAGGGGCGCCTGGGCGGCGATGCCGGCGATTCCGGGGATATGGCGCCAGACCCCGCCGATGGCATCTTCAATTCCCGCCAGGGCTAGCCGCTGAGCGCCCGCCGACATTAGCTTGGGAAGAACCATGGGCGAAGTCAGCACGCCGAACCGGCGGAATCCGCTGACGAAGTCGAGAGTCTTTTCCCACCGGGGCCGGCGCTTGAGTCGCTCCAGGGCCAGCCGATTTTGCCACGATGCGTTGACGCTTTCCAAGGCGGTTTTGGCTTTGAGCGAGGCTTCGTCCATCGTCATCTTGTGGCGGGCGCGAGGTTCGAAGTCTCCCCGGGCCAAACGGTCAGTGAGGTCGGCGATGCGATTGGCGACGCGGGTCCGGTAAGCTTGGTTGGAGATTTCATCCTTGGACTTGCGCGGAGCCTTGCGGCCTTCGGCTATCTGACGGTTTAACTCTTCCAACTCCTGCCGGGCCTTTTCCAGCTCGGGCGTAGGCTCGGGCCGGTTCATGGTGCGCGTCGTATCTGGCGACAGGTCGCCGGAAGCCAGCTTGGCTTTGCGCTCGGCAATGGCTTTGTTCAGCGTCTCCAAACGCTTGGCCAAATTCTCCGCGTATTTTACGCTGGCGGGTTTCTTACGCGCCTCAGTGATCGCTTTGTTGAGTGCATCCCGGCGGCGGGTCAAATCGGTCAGGCGCGGGTCAACTGGCGCGGCGGCGCGAGGCTTGGGCGCGATGTCGCCCGTCGCGAGCTGGGCTTCCTTCTCGGCCACGCTCTTCTCCAGGGCATCTCGTTTGCGGACGAGAGTCTCTTCGGCTTTGCGGGCGGCGTAATCGGCGTCGAGATTGCGGAGGTTTGTGTATTCCTCTTTAAGCGCATCCCGGCGGCTCTGGGCGGCTTTCAATTCAGGAGAGGTCAGCGGAGCGCGGTCCTCGCTCTTGAAATCCCGTTCGTCGATGCGCCGTTGATATTCGAGCAGAGACCGCTCGGTGGATTGGAGGGCGACCTTTATCCGTTGCTCAGTGGTCAATTCGTGCTGGCCGAAAATCTGGCGATACTCTTCGCGCAAGGCATCGCGCTGAGTGCGGAGGGCTTCGGCTTCGGCATCGTAGGTGACCGGCGACTTGTCTTTGACGATTTTCTTGCGGGTGGCAATCTGGTGGGCCAAGTCGGCAATCTGATTGGTGAGGCGGGCCTTCACTTCATCCATTGCCGTGCGCAACTGGGTGGCGGGGTCGGAGACATGGTAGCCGCCCTTTTTCTTGGCTTCGTAAACTTTCTGCTCCAGCCGGCGCTGTTCGTCGCCTTTCTCGGGTTGCTCGGAGCCGGTGCGTTTGGGCGATTCTCCCGCTGCCATGTCCATCAGCTTGGCGACTTGCTGCATTTCGCGTTTGCTTTTGCGCAGCTCGACGTCGACGGCATCCTGGGAGAGGCGCCGGTATTCGCCGTAGCCGCTAATGGCGTCCATGGTCTCGCGCCGGGTCATATCAGGCATGACTTCGCGCAGAGCGTTGTGGACGGCGTCCAAGAGGCTCTCGCGACCGCGCACGCCTTGCTCGACGAAATACCGGGCCAGCTTCTGGACGTCCCCGGTGATTTTGCCTTTTTCTTTGTTTTCGATGCGGTCGGTGATTTCGCCCAGGACATCTTCAATTTGGGTTGCCGTCTCGGTAACCTTTCGGCGCACGATTTCGTGGCCGGGTCCGACGTTCTTGCGCAGCCCTTCGGTTAATTTCTTTTTGCTCTCGTTGTAAATTTCCCGGTGGTAGGGTTCGAAACGCGTACCCAAGTCCTCGCGCATCTTTTTCTCCCACCGGTCAAAGTCCATGAAGCCTCGCGCCAAGTGGGCCGCGCCCACATTGCTCAGCTTGTCCATGGCAATGGGAGGCAAGGTCGACGGCTTGGCGGCGGGCTTTTCGGGCGCGGGTTCGCCCGGCGCGGCGGGTTCGTCGCCTACCGATTGGCGCGGCGGGGCGGTTGTCGGGCCGGGTTGCGCCGGGGGTTCGGAAGTGCCGTCCCAGGCTTTAAGCCAGTCGAGGTCCGTCTCCCGTTTCTTATCGAAAACCTGGGCAATCTTTTCCGCCTCGGCGAGAACCTTGGGATGGTACTTCGGCTGCTTCAACGCCTCATTCTCGATGTTCTTAAGGGTGAGCGCAGCTTGCGTTTCGCTGGCTCGTTGGTCATGGGTCCGGGCGATTTGTTCCCAGGCATCGGCCAAAGCTTTGTGTTTAGCGGCGACGCCCAGCAGCTCGGCGCGTTCGTCGGGAGTGATGGGCGCCCCGCCCCGGGACGCACGAAGATTGGTCTCCAGCCGGGCCAGCGTGAAGTCCTCGCGCATGCGGGCCTTGCGGGCGTTTAGTCCGCGACCAGTCTCGCGGCCAGAAGTTTTGTCGACGTCATAAAGCTCCTGCAAGGAGTCGGCGTATTCGGCGGCAACGGCGTTGTAACGATTTACCGCTTCGTAGTCCTGGTTGTCGTAGGCTTTGACCAAGTCATCGGCGGCTTGGTTGTGCAGGTTCTGCAACTCGACTTGGCGGTGCAGCAGGGTGAAATCTTCTTCGTCGGTTAAGGCCCGGGGGTCAGCCTTTAACTTTTCGACGAGGCGGGGGACCATGCCAGGGTCTTTGGCGATTTGCGCGGCGACCTTGGCGCGGACATCTTCCCACGGACGCACGGGGGACTCGCTAGCTGGCGGGAGGTCACGTTTGGCCCGCTCTTCTTCGACCGTTGCATTCTTGATGCTGGTGGCGTTTTCGTCGGCCTCGAAATCGTATTCCGGTTCCTCGTCGGAAACTGAAAGCCGCGCTTTCTTCCCGCGTCGGGCTGCGGGCGCCGACGTGGCGGTGACTGGGGACGGCTGCCCCCCGCCAAAACCCCACCTTTTCAGGTCGAGCGATCCTCCGTTCCAGGGCATGGGCTTCGCGCCGTTCTTTTCGAGGATCGCGTTGACTTCCTGCTCGCCCAGGACCCGGTTAATTTTCATGGCCCCGGAGATTACCCAATTCCCCGTCATGTTGGAGTTGGTCTTGTAGCGGTAAGAGCCGTTTACCGGTATGTAGTCGAGGTCGGCGTCTCGGGGATTAAAGGACTTGCCTTTGGTGCCGTTTGCGGTGGCTTCCGCTTGATAATCCTTGTCGGCGGCTACCTCCACTTCAGCCCAGACTTCAGTCCATTTCGGCGACCCATCCTCGTTGAATTCCTGCTGCCGGGCATAGACCTTGCCGTCCGGACCTTCTTTTCCGATGTGAGTAGCCAGGGGCAGATCCCCGGCGTGCCAACCGGGCCGGTAGGCCATGGTGTTCGCGGCGGTGCCGTCGGCCAACCGGGTCCATTCCCCCATGCGCCGGGGTCCACTGGTCCTCACGCGGCGACGACCGCGAGCATCCATCACAGAGTGGCTGTCCTCGGCCTGGAGCCACTGGCCAATCGGTACGGGCTTTTCGGCATCGACAAAAAGCGGGAAAAGTTCTCCGGGGTGATCTCCCTGGACCCGGAAGAGCTTATAGGCGGGAGTGGTCTTTTCCGGGGGATCGTCGGAAACCGAATAGCGCAGGTTGCGCTCTTGCGCCTCGGGTGCGTTCGGCGGGGGTTCCTGGTCGGGGGCGGGAGTCGGCTCGACTTTGGGCTCCTGGGTCGGGGCCGGCGCGTCGGCAGATTTGAGGCTGAAATCGGGAGACTCGTTACCGAGTAAGCTCTTTTGCAGCTTTACTAGTCGGGATTGGAGTCTCCCCCAGCGGTAAACCCAGGCGGCAGGAACCGCTTTTTCGGGCGTGTCTAGCGCGTGGGTGTCGAGCAGTTTTGTCAGCTCGAAATCGGAGGCGCCCTCGGGGACTGAAAACTTGCCGGCGAGCTTTCCCCGAAACTCCTCGATTTCTACTTTTAACTCGCTTTGCCGTTTTCGGTATTCGAGGAGGTTGGTGAGTCTTGCAGCCGCTGGCTCAAGATGTCGAGCAAGCGATTCTGTTTTGCTGCTAGCTCGGCGTTTGGACTCAGATGCTGCCTCAATAGATCCAAGATGGCTTTTGAGGTCTGCGATTTGGGCGGCGTAGCCGCCGTCTTGGAGGACTTGTCTGAATTCGTTTGCATCGGTTAACAGATTAGCGAAATCCGGGGTTCCGGCAATCTCTTCTTGTGATAAAGCGGCTTGCCGCACGATTTCCAGAGGCGTGCGCGTTTCTCCTTGTGACTCAGCCTTTTCCACCAGGGCTTTGGCCCAGCTCCAAATGGTTTCTTGGACGTGGGCGCCCAGCCATTCCTCGCCGGTAAGGTCGGTGAGCATTCCCGCAGCCCGCCGCAGGGTGGCATTCATAGCCTTATAGGCGGGACTCTTGCCGGGTTCAGTCCCTTCCGGATTGATGGAACCCCCGAACACAGCTTGCTGGATGAGGGAAAAATTCGCCATCCAAGTGTCGTTGGTTAGTTCGTTCAGGATCCCGCGCAGGTTCTGCGCGAAGCTGTTCACCTTGGGTCCGCTCAGGACTATTTCTTCCGGGTTGGGGTGGGCCAGTGCCCGCAAGGAGTTGCCGACCCATGAATGCAGGACGCTAGTCTCTGACCCCTCGCCCTCGACGTTGGCGGCGAGGATTTTCATGATGGTGGGCTTATCGACCGGACGGCCCGCCTTGGTCCACGCGACCCAGACCTTGAGCGTGTTGCGGAGGTTGCTTTCCACCGAGGTTTGGGGGCTGAGCGCAGCCATCAGGGCGGCGACCCGGGAGGAGTCGACGCCGAATATCCGCGACAGAGCGGCGGCACTGCGGGCATACCAACCGGCTTTGGCTCGGCCCGCGACGGCAGCGGCGGCAAATTCTTCGACGTTGGGCATTCGCCGGACATGCTCCAAGAACGCTTCGATGGACCGGTCTTTAACCGGCATCTCGGAGTCGGTTAGCCACTTTTTCCAATGCTTGTCAAATTCCTTGCGGTCGCCCTTTGAGAGGGAATACCGAGGAACCGATTCTCCAGCCCGTTCCGTGGCCAGATTCTCTCGCGTGTCCCGGCCTTCCTTCAGCGACCGCAAGATGAGCCGGGCGGTTTCGTCGGCGGATAGGTTGGCCCAGCCGCGTTTGGCGAGCCAATCCCTTACGGAGTCGACAAATTCACGCCATGCCGGCGTGTTTTCCCGCGCATGTTTGGCGATCCATTCGTCGGTGATGCGGTCGTTATAATCCGCGAAGGATTCCCGGTCATGATCCATCGGGTAGCTGTTCTCAAGCTTGGCCAGTTCGTCTTGGGGGATGGCGTGCTTTTCGCTGAATTCCTTGATCTTGGCCCGGCCTTCGGTAGTAGCCAAATCCCGGTGAGCCAATTCCTCGCGGACGGCCTTGCGGATTCGTCCCTTATCCAGAGCGCCGGTTTTGTCGAGGACGGCGGCGTTGATGGTTATGGCCCCGGTGTCCGGGTCAGTCGAGCCTTCGATGAGCCGACCGGCGGGGGTTTTCCAATCCGGTTGGTGGACGATTTGGACGTCATTCTCTGCGCCGGCATCCAGGGAGACTAGACGCGTGGTTTCGTCCACTCTTTCCTGTTCGTGCGGTTTTAGCTCGCGAGCGGCGGGCTCAGCGCCCCCCTCGACCGGAGACGGGGCGGCTGGGATCGAGTCAGCCGACCCCGTCTCGGTCGTTACGGCGGGAGAGGACGCCGTTGCTTCCGGTGGGGAAGATGGTTTTTCGCGGGGAGCGATCTCCGCTTTGCCGGCCCCTTCGGGTTTGCCGGCATCGACCCACGCGTCATAAACTTTGCGCTGGTCGGGCGAGAGAAATTTTACGCCCTTTTCGTCGAGAACACCCCAGCCGTCTTTGGCCACTGCTTCGGTGATGCCCCGGTTTAGCTCTTCGAATTTGCCGACCCCGCTTTCGATTTCCTCGGGCGTTAGCGACCGGCCAATGGCTTGCTGGATTTCGTGCAGATGTTCGGCGGCGGGCTGATCCAAAGTTTTAGCCGGGGGCTTGGCGGCGACCGGCGGTTCAATTTTCGGAGTCGGGGTCTCGGCCAGTTGCTGCTTCAGGATGGCGGCGGTCGCCGGGGCGACGGGCGTGGCCTTTTCCATGGCGGCTTCGACTTCGGCCTGGGTGGCTTGGGTGCCGCCCTCGGGACGCTCTGCGGGCTGCGTAGGCGTGTTGCGCGAGACTTCGGTTGGCAATCCCGGCCCATGGGTTGCGATGGCGCCCGCACCGCCTACAGCGGCAAATTTGGGCAACGGGTTGGCATCTGCGCCCCACTCAAAAGGCCCCGCCTTAACAACGTCGGGCGCGAGCGGGTTCTCCCGCAGGGTTAGTTGCGCGGCGGCTTGTTCCGGGGTGAGGTTCTTAACTTTTCCCCGCTCCTCGGGCGTCAACACTCGCTCCTTTGAGGCAAGGTCCTTGCCGAACGGCGATTTAACTCGGGCGCCCAAGTCGGGGTGGGCTAACAGACCCGTGATGACAGTGGTCCCGGCAAAATTAACCACGGACTGCATCTGTTCCGAGGGGGTCATCTTATCCCAGTTCTCGTATATCTCGGGGGCCTGTTCGAACAGGGTCTTGACCGTGTCTAAAAGAAAGAGCCGGCGAGTAGCAGCAGGTAAAATGGAGCCCACACCTAAAGTCGCAATCCCCATACCAGACTCAAGGAATTCGATGTTGCTGATGGCAAAGTTAGCTGCCGATTTCACGGTGGACTCGAAACGCGAGGCATCTTTACTGATCGAGAATTTCGGCAGAGGAACAAACGGCGTAGGGTCCCCGGCTAAGGCGCCAATGCTCCCTTCCCCATGTTCCCCCTTTTTCAAGAGGACCTGGTTCAACGCCGGGAACAAACCTTTAACCGGCGCACCTTCGGGCTGTTCGCCCGGTGGGCCGAATAGGCTTGGAACCGCAGTTTGCAATTTCTGGCCTAGCGTCGGTTTAGCGGGCGAAATGCGCTCCTCCCCCGTCTTGCGGTCCGAGGGTTTCTCCGGGGGATTGACGGCGTCGTAGATAGCTCCGGGGATGGCAAAGGGAGCCCGGAGTATCTGGGGCAGGGCCAGCACTTCTTGCGGGTTGAGCGGACCCATAGTCCCCATGGCGGGTGTCCCGGCCAATTTGGCTTTGTCGTAAGGGGACAGTTCTATGTGCGGTACCGGCTTGTCATCGCTGTTGGCGTAAAGGGTAGCCTGGGATTCGTGCAGGGCTTTGGCCGCATCTTCGGCCTGCTCGCGGGTGCGATAGACGCCCAGGTGTTTTCCCGTTTTTCGGTAAAGCGCGATGGCTTCCTTGGTCGTCAGCATTTTCCCATCATCCGATACGGTGGGGATATTCATTTCCCCTTTATCGGTGCCGACTCCGATAGAGAAAACCGTGCTAATGGTGCCGTCCTTGTTCTTATGCTTCGGTCGCATTGACAAGAAGATGTTGCCGGGTTCGACCAAGCCGCCGTTTTGCTGCTCCGGGTCGCGTTCATCGGGGGCCGGCTCATGGACGGGCTCAGCGAGGGCTGCGGACGTGGCAGGAGCGGCGCTCGCTGCCTCGCCCGGCGTTGCCGCCGGGGTGTGCGTCCCAGCAGGCGTAGGATCCCGCTCATCTGCCGTCGGCTCATAATCGCTCGGCGCGACGGCAGGGTCGGAAGCGGTCGCCGTCTTGGTCTTTTGCTTGGACGCCAGTTCGGTGAATATATCCGTCAACTCGCTTTCGGTGGGAGGCGAAGTGCCGTCCAACGTGGCCGAGAGACCAGTATCGGGATCAGTGACCTTGTAGCGGGGCATGGCGTTATTCGGGGGGAACAGGGGTGATATTGAACCGGCCCCGTTTGAAGGATTGGCCGGTATCAGGAGTGCCGGTCGCAGGGGCTTCGGACGGGGCGTCGGCTTTCTCCATGAATTTTCCTAGCTCTTCTTCGGCGGCTTGCAATTGCTTCGTGCGGGAATCGGGCGCTTTTTCGCTGTCCTTCCTTTCCGGGAAACGAGCCAATTCGCCTTGCAGCGTACTGATTTTTTTATTCAACAAACCAACTCGATTCCGCTCGCTCGGGGCAAGTTTATCAATCTCTTTGAGACTGTTGCCGTGGACGATGTAGTTAGAGTCGCCGATTTTCTCGATGTGCGGCTTAGTGTTGACCTCGGCTGCGGCCTGCGCCTGCTTTATGAGGGTATCGTGAGCCGCAATTACCGCTTCACTGGCACCGCTGCTGACGGCGGTTTCCCGATCCTGAGTGAGGCTGATCAGCTTCTCTTGCTTGCCCGTTTGATGCTGCTTAAGGATAGCGGCGTTCAGTTCGCCGATTTCTTTGGGCGAAGCGTTGCGCTTTTCCGCGTCGCGGCGATCAGCTTGTAACCCGCCGAGGGCAGATTGGCTTTTGCGCTCTCCGAGAGTGACGGTGTTGCCTTTAGGTCCCTCGACGATCTTGGTCGGTTTGAGGCCCGAATCGGCGTCTCGCTTACTGCGGAATTCGGCGAGGTTTTGTTCGGCTTTGGTCAATTGGCCCGCCATTTCGGGGGTTATGGGTTTGCCAAAGTTCTGGGCAAAGAGCCCGGCGTCCAACACGCTGTCGCCGCTCGGATCATTCCGTAGCGCGTTGACCCGGTTGCGGTAATCGGCGTCGGCGGCTTTCATGGCCAAACCCGCCTCGGATTTCGACGCGATTTCATCCGACTGAAGCCAGGACTTCATGGCTTGCCCGAAATACGGTCCTATCTCGGGGTCCATCATCCACTCTGGGTGCGCCTTCGATAGCTTGAGCATGTCCTCGGTGGTCTTAGCCCCCTTCATGGCTTCGACGACCGGCCCCAGCTTGTTCATGGTAGCGGCGTGTTCATCTTCTTTTTGCTTTTTCGCGAAAGCCCGCTCATTGTCGACGGCATCTTGCTTCTGTTTGGCCCCCTGGGCGGATTCAAATGCCTGCCGGAACCCTTGCGTTAACGTGTTCGCTTCGCTCACGGCATAGGCGGTGCGCTCCTCGGGTCCGAGGTATTTAGGTTGAGTGCTGCCGCCAAAGAGGTCTGACATAAATTAATTGGGCTGATCGTTCTCGTCGTGTTGGAGTTGGTAATCTCGCTCGCGGATCCGGGGGCTCACGTTTCGGACATGTGCCCACCCGCCGCAAATCATGGCGACCATCGCAAACATTTCGTCTCCGCAACAACGCAGCACGTCGGCGATGGCCCGGCGCCGGTTAATGGGCGAGCGTTCCCAGGCGACGGAATCGGCATACAGGTTGGTGGTCATTATCACCACGGGGAACAAGTGTTGCCGGTGCGCCACATAAAACGGGCAATTGTAGAGCGAGGCGGCAATGACGAAGATGCGCAGAATCTCCTCGTTGTTCATCGTCGGGCGCCCATCATCTTTACAGTCGATGAGATCGTCTATCTGGTGGCAGTAGTGATACCAAAGGTCGCAGAACGCCAGGGCATCTTTGTTGCCCATACAGACTTCGGCGGCAAAGGCGTGCGTCTCGGGGGCTGGGGCTTCGTGTCCTTTAGGGTCCATAGCCTAATCTTCCCATTGGGGGTCAACCTCCATGATGGTGTATTGGTGCGGCATCAGGACATCGCCGCCGTTCTTAGAACACTTCTGGACCCGCATCCGTTTGGGCACGCCCTCCGGGGTGGCGTCGATACAATTGGCCAGGACTTGCCGGCCAAGTTCTTTGGCGTAGAGGACATAGAAGCGGCCAATGCACGGCTTTACGTCCAGGGTGATAGTTTCAGAGGCTTTCATACTGGGTGGTCGAGGTAGTACTGCTCTTGGTTGCGCCACTGCCCGCGACCGAATTCGGGCGCGGCCAGGATCAGGGCGCGGATCCGGGTCTGCTCCTCGACTTCTGCCGCCGGTAGTCGGGGCAGCACTAAGTCGGGGATGGTCCCGAAATTCATGTGGTGATAGCAGTCTTTCTGTTCATCGGTGAAGGGTTGCCCGCCGATGGCGTGGTAAAGCAAGCTGGCGCAGTCGTAGAAGTAGGGGCGCCCTTTGAGGGGCACCACCGTCGGGTTAATCAGGTTGGGGTCGGTAACAAACTTGGTCCAGGCGATCCCGTCGCGATATTTGCAAAGGGCCGCACGCATCTTGTCCGGGTTGACGTAGAGGAGACTGGTGTGCAATCGAGCCCGGGTAATGCAACCGCTAAAGAAATCAGAGAATTCCGGGATCCGCCAACCGGCCAGGGCATCGGTAAACTGGAATTGTTCGAACGGTTTGTAGAAAATTACATCCGTGTCGAGGATGTAGAACGGGTCCGCTTCGCTATTGAGCAACTCGACGATCCAATCGTGGTGGATCGTGTCCACACTGCTGTAGGAGGCGTCGACGTAGTGGCAACAGGTGTGTAGAGCCCATTCGGACTCGCTATCCATCGGGTTGAGCGAGACGTGAATCTTAGCCGCCGGAAAGCCGATCCGGAGAGTGTTGAACACCAGCGACGTGTAAGGTCGCAACTCCGGTTTTCGGACCGTGGCCAAGATAAAAACTTTCATTACATGCCGCCCCCGCCGCCCCCGGCGGCTTTGCCGGCTACGCTGCCGGCCATGCTGGTGATCATGCTTGAGTCTGATTGGATCTGCTGGTTCATCAGGTAGCCGGGCGAGCTTTGCCAATCGAGCATGTTGGAATTCCAATCGTGTTGGAACTTGGCGTTACGCTCGCTGGTGTCCTGCTGCATAGTCTGCTCAGGGGTCAGGAACATGGAGGACACGTTGAACATGCCCGGCTGTTCGATGCTCGCGACAGTTTTCATCCAGGTTTGGGCCGAGTCGATGCCCTTCTGGGTCAGGTCGAGGCTGGTGAGGCCCAGGTCACGCGCCACAAGGTTGCGGCCCATGCCGGTGCCCGCCCCGCCTACGCCCAAGCCCATACCCTTGGCGGCGGTGCTCCGCATGACGGCGGCGCTCACGTCGGCGGGCAGTTCGCCGTTGACCATCGACTCTATCTTGCCGCTGACATTGGCCTTAAGCCCCTGGAACCCAGGTATAGCCGAGGACAACATCTGATCAATCTGCTGCTGATTGAACGTGTTGACGCCCGCAGCAAGCTTTTCGATGCCCGCCAGAGACGATTGATTGCCAGAGATGGCTTTTGTTTGTTCCTGGGCCGGGTCAATCTGATCGAACGCCGGCATGTCGGGTTTGCCAGCGATGAGGCCCCCGATAAGTTCTGATCCAAATGGCATATTTCCTTTTTAAACGAGGGTTTCTATCGGGGTATCGAACGCTTCGCCTCGAATGCTCATGCTCATTTCCCGGCCACTGCCGAGGTAATGGTCGAGTTCTTCGTTCAAGATGTTGACGGCGCCGATGAGCTTCACGCCGTTTTTGAGCATGCCGCCATACCACAGCAAACTTGCGTCGGAGTAGCGCCCCTCCTCCTCGGCTTTAGCGGCGAGACAACCCAGCTTGAGAGCGCCGAGGTTGCCAATGATCAGATAGTCGGTGTCAACCGCAACCGGGATAAAGGCGAGCTTGGCCATGACTTCGACCGTGACGCCCACGGCATTGTTGCCGATGGATGGGAAGAAATAGCGGGCATAGGCGGGGTTGGTTTCCCAGTATTGGTACTGCCCAATCATTACTTGCGTGGTCGCGTCGGTGTACTCATACATCCAACACTGCCCGATGCGGCCCGGGGGCAGTATCACGTCGGATATGGAGGCAAAACTATAGGCCGAAATGGACCCCGATGAAGGTCCAAAATCTTCCGCCAACGGGACGTATTCCCCATCCTGCCAATCTCCGTTAGTAAGCTGAGTGCGGATCCAGTTGCCCTGATCGTCGCGGCCCAGGACCAGCACAAGTTTGCCAACGTCCTGGGCTCGCTCGCAGACAAACCGCACCTTTTTATTTGGGGGCGAGATTTCGCCAAAGGTAGGGTAATTGCCCCGCGCAATGGCTTGTATGAACCCCGACGAGCTTCCGGGGTTCTGGATGCCCAGGCCGTCCCCGATGAATTCATACCAGTAGTCGCGCACGGAGCCGACTTCTCCGTTAACGGCCATTTTTTCGATGGTCGCGATTTGCGGGGGGAAGGTGAGCACGCCGGCAATCGGCCTCATGGAGAACCGTTGGACCGTCCCATGCCAATGTCCCAGGTAAAGCAACCGCTCCGTCGCCTCGTTGATGTACTGGATAAAGCGTGGGTCGGTCCCGCGCAAGTTAAGGGCTTCGGGTATGCGTGCGGCACGGGCATGGGCAAGGGTTCGTCTCATGGTTAGCCCCGGAGTTTCTTAAGTTCGGCCATTTGCGTGCCCGCCCAGGTCTCCAGGTCGCGCAACAGCTTGTCGGAGGGCAGTTCTAGCGTGCGAGCCAAGCCCAGGAGAGTCAGGGTTAGCCAATTGACTTCGTTGCGAAGCAATTCGATTTCGGCGATCACAGGTTCGGGTGCGGGCGGCGTAAACGGGGCGGGGATCGGGGTTTCCATAATTTGTTTTGAGGGGCTTGGCGTTATAGCGTGGGTCGACCAGTTATAAATAGCTCCGAGAGCAGCGCGGGAGTTGGCAAAAATTCGTCTCATTTGTAGAGCGGAGTTTTCAGGACAGAGCCATCCGGCAACGTGACGTTTGCCCAATATAGGATGTTGCTGGTGTTCACAGGCGGGGTGGCGTTGGTGCCCGAAATAGAGAGGGCGAGGTTAGTCAGGCCGTTGCCGTTGCCGTAAACCCCGTTGGCCACGTACAGGCGCCCGTTGAGGGCCAGCTTGCCCGTGTCGAATTCTCCGTAGAGGAAAGCGTTGGTGGTATTGGCCCGGTTAAGCTGGGAGTCAATAATCAGGGTGTTGGGCCGGTTAACGTCCCGCCCGGCTTGCTCGCCAATATAGATGGAAGCACTCGCGTTGGTGGCATATCGGCCAGCCTGGGTGCCTACGAAAACGCCAAACTCTGCGTCCCTGGCCCATTGTCCCGCGACATTGCCAAGCATGACCGCTTCGTCGGCGTTGGCAGCACGTAACCCGGTTTGATCGCCGATCATTACTGCGTAGCTCGCGTTAGTGGCGAAGTTCCCCGCGTAGGGTCCAATTAAGACGGCGTCATTCGCGGCGATCCCGAACTGGCCGGCGTCCAGACCCACGAACACCGATTCTTTCGCGTTAATGGCTATCTGGCCCGCCGAGTCGCCCAGAAACACGCCGTCGTAGGCATTGGTGGCGAGACTGCCGGAGCTGTAGCCGACGAAGGTAGCCGACGGCGCGTTGCTGGCAAACCTGCCTGACTGATTGCCGACCATTGTGGCCCCGACCGAGTTGTTGGTCGCGAACTGGCCCGCCAAGTGGCCCACGCGCACCTGCTGGTTGTCGAATTCGATAGTGCTCTCGCCCGACGCGGTCCCGAAGCTCACCCATTGACCCGCTGAGTTGGTGGCGGCGACTTGGCCATTCGTGTAAGCCCCCGCCCCAGCGGCAACCAGAGGAACGAATTGGAGAGGGGTTGCCCAATAGTCGGCTCCGTAGGTCGGAGAGGGATCTAGTTTGCGCCCATCGAAAGTCAATGCGTCCAGGTACTGAACCGCGCCGATGTCGGTCACAGATGCTCTCAGGATACCGAAAAAGCTATTGGGGCCGGTGGCACGGGGAAGAGCCGCGCCGCGTGCGGGACTGGCCGAAGCGAGCCAAAACAGACCGTTTGCCCGGCTTACAAATCCAGGATCGGCGGTCAAGATGTTATGCCCGCCATTGGGCACAATTGCGTTGGTCCCCAGGTTGTAGTCGGCGTTGACCACGGGGGCCGAGGCGCCGGTTGCGATGTTGAGCGGGTCGTAAATCGCCCTGGGCGACGGCAGAACGATGTTATTCGAGACGTTCGCCGTTCCGTAGCGCAGTTGGATACCGTCCAGAACCGTATTATTGAGGATGTAGTTGGTGCCCGGATTTTGCCCGCCGTCCACCGCCCCCCAGATGGTCAAACCGTAGGAATTGGTATGGCCATAGATAACATTGTTGTAGACCCAGGTTTTATCCATATAAACCCCGGCGTCCTCGGTGTAAACCTGAATGCCGTAGCCGCTACCGTTGTTCCTTATGACGTTGCCCCGCACGATGTTGTTCGGCCCAACGACATAGGCCCCGTGGTAGTGAGCGTCGGTAGTCCCGAAGCTGATTCGCCCGTTGTTTTCGATGAGGTTGTACTCGATGACGTTGTTAGAGCAGGCGAAATGGCTGGAGTTAACGCCCTGCATCCAATTTTTGACGATCCAACAATTGCGAACCGTCAGATGGTTACCCGCCATTCCGATGCCGTCGGCCCCCAGGTTATTGGAGATACAAAGCCCGTCGATTACGACATAGGAAACGAAGGGGGTAAAGCCAAAGGCAATGCCGTAGTTTGCGGAGTTGGCCACAACCGCGCCCCACTTCACCATTGACTTGATCGTAGCCGGATGCCCAGCAGTGCCGTTGGTGATGTTGTAGATCATGATACCGCCGGCATAAACTCCGGGCAGCATATTCACCGTCACGTCGGGGCCGAGATTGGCCACACCCTTAGCCATCGTCCAAGGCGATTCTACGGTAAGTCCGGTGTTGGTAGTGCTACCACCGGGGGACACATAGAGTTGCGTCCCGCCTGCGACCACAACTTCTACCCCACCGCTGGCGGGGGGCAAGTTGACGGGGTTGATAACGCCGCTGATTGCGGCGGCTTTCAAATTCACCAGAGCACCGCCGTCCCCGCTCAAGACGGGATTGGAATTCGTGGTGTAAGAGTTGCGCACAACCGGTGGCGGTGCGGCGGCATAGGCCGAGACACCTAGCAGGAGCAGGACCGGTAAAAGTTTGTAGGGGGTCATAAAGTGGGGTTAGGCGATCAAAAGAAACCAGTCGATGTTGCTGACGCCTAGCGTCGATTTGGCCCAGAGCTTGCCCAGCATAGCGCCGTAGCCGACAACGAGACCCGGGCCATCGCAAGCGACCACGCCGACCGGGTCTACGTCGCTCCTAAACACTTCGGGTGCGCTGGTTGTCCCCGGATTGCCCGGATCGGTTGGGGGGATGACGCTTACTAGCGGTACTCGCGGCCAGGAAGCCCAGCCCATATTGTCCCGTGGTAAAGTAGATGCCATAAATTAATTTTCCTTTGGTGCAAATGGAAGGGTGCTTAGCCTTGGATAAATTGGCGGCTGGTTCTCTTGGCGAAGATGACGCCGATCACCGGGGGCAGATTTTGCAGGGCCGGGGGATTGGACTGATTTAACTCCGGAGTCGCCGGACCGGTAACAAGGTTACAAGCCGTTTGCTGCCCGGCGTCAGTGGAGTTGTTGTCGTTCCCATCCAACCAATAGCTGGGAGTACTAGGCACGGTTGCATTGCCCAGGAGCAGGAACGCATCGTGACCATTCGGCTCAGTTCTCCCAAACCCATGGTTATGCGCGGGCAAATTGGTGGCATCCCAGATAATCTTTTCGACTCCCCGAGGCTGACCTACGCCAAGGGTGGTTTGGACGCTGTTGTAGGAAATGGGGTTTGTCCCGATGCCCATTGGGATCCGGAAAGACATGGCGGTATCCTCTTGCCAGAAAGAGCCGGTGGTAGGGGTAACCCCGGACGCCGGGTCGGTCCCGTTGCCGCCTTCGTGGAACCAAAGAGCTTGCGCGGACTCGGCCCAGATTATTCTTTCTCCCGTTCCGGGAAGCTTGGGGTGCGGGCGATACCAACCAGTTCCTTGATACAAATAGAGCCCTTCGAAGTAGCCGCCGACGGTTTTAACCCAAAGCGCACTGAGGTCTTGGGGAACGGTGGGCGAGACTACCATGTTGGGCGCGTTACCAGAAACGACGGCGGAGGTTATCTGAATGATCCGGTTGTAATACTCCTGCGCGGTCGTCCAACAATAGTTGGCGGGCAAATTTCCCGGAGTAAGAATGACTTGTTGGCTCATAGATTAATAAACGCCCAGGGCGTCCAGGGATAGGAATTGCCCAAAGTTGGGGGCGTCGTAGGGCTGAGCGACAGCAAGTGGCGGATCGCCAGCAGTCAGCGGTACCACCTTTTGCGCGAAATTCGTGACTTCGCCGCCGTTAACAGCATCGGCACTCAAGGTTACCGTGGCCCCGCCGTAAATTTGCACGTCGAACACATACCGAATGGCGTAGCAGGCGTAGTAACTGGGGAAATCATTCTTGTAAGCCTCATCGGGCTGATCTGGGCTTACGCTTTGCCATCGGTTCAGGTAGTAGACTTGGTGCGGATCGGAGATTTCCAGTTTGTAAATGTTGTGGCCGTCGTTGATGACAGAGGTCGGGTTGAGGACGCACAACTCGCGGTTGCCTGGGATCAAGGTGCCGCCGACGTAGCGGCCTTGCTCGACAACCCCGCGAATCAAAAGAGTCGCCGTATAAAGCTGGCCGGCGAAACCCTTAAGCACGGTCACGTCGTTCGGTGGGTTGACGCAATTGCCGGCAGATTCTCGAATGTTCCAGGGCGGGAGGAAATTGGTGATCGGCATCAGCCACAACAACCCTTTGAGTTGGTCGCTCAATTTGGCAGGCATGACGAAGTCCGGCCAAATTTTATCGGGACAGCATTCGCTGCTATTGGCGCAAACGAGGCTCATGTTACGTCCCTCCGGTCAACGCCTAATTGTTCCGGTTCATCCATGGCGTAGATGCGAAAGGCTTTGATGGCGGCGTAACCCGTCAACTCCAGGCGGGTTTGAAACTCGTAGCCCGTGCGCCATTTGTGGCTGGAAACGGGGTCGAAATCATCCGGAGGCGTGTGCAACCGTATCGGGCTGCGGACTTGGGGGTTGTAGGTGTGTGGGCCAATGCAGTAACCCGGGTTCTCGCCACAATCCTGGTTTTGAGCGCAAACAGAGAAATTATCCCACGCCTGCCAGCAGGGGTTTTGGTCCGACCGATACTTGACGACGCCCGTGAGTTGGCCGCTCAATTCGTTGAGAACGACCCGACCGGTTTCCAGCTTCTTATACTGGTCCGAGTTGCCGCAAGCGTAGGAAGGGGTGTCCAAGCTCCATTGTATGGCCGTGCCGTCGTCGTCCTTGGCGTCGGCGTCCATTTCGTATAGGCAAATGTTGTCCTCTTCATCCAAGGCATAGATGAACAGGCGTTCGTGTTGGTTCACCGTGGCGCTGACCAGCTTCAAAATGCGCGGGCCGGTCCAAACCCCTTCCCAGGTCGGGTTACTCTTCGGCTGGAGAGTTGATACATGGTCAAAGTCGATGACAACTAGGCCCCGATGCCAAACGCCATGTGTCGACGGAACTGGTGAACAGGTGCCCAGCATCCGGTTTTGAAAGAGAGCCGCTGAACAGTATTCCAAAAGCGATTCTGTATCGACGGAGATCACGGGGTCGACTTCGCCGGACATCGGCGTGTTGCCCCAGGACCCGAATTCCCGCCGGGCCATAATGTAGGAGCGCCAGCCGTCCTGGCCTCGATACCAAATATCGGTGTTGATCAGAATGAAAGCGTCCTGGCCCTGCGGCCCAATGATCTCGTTGACGGTCTGCAAGGGGCTGGTCATCGCCTTCCATTGGGCGCGGTCGAAGGGCAGGTTGACCGTGAACACTTGGCGCGGAGTGCCGACTAGCAAAGGTCCCTGGCCCAGTTGGGTATCGCCCATGGCCAATGCCCGCATGGCTTTGATGGGGCCGGAATGGCTGGGTGCTCCGAACACACGCGCACTGAAATCCCCGCCTTCGTTCAAATAGTTGTTCTCCGTGAACTGGAGCATGTCGGACCGTTTGCCCTGGCCGAACACCAAGTCGCCGACCCGGAAGCTTTGCCGGTCCGAGAGCGAGACAATGAGCCGGCCCATGGTGTAAGCCATTACATTGCCGACCGGGACTTCGTTGGCCGACTCCTGAGCCCGGCGCGAACTGCTGCCGTCGAAGATGATGGCGCTAGACTGGTTGTCCTGATAAATCCAAAAGTTTTCCGCTTGGACAGACCAACCTAAAGGATTGTCGGCAGAGTTGTTTATGCCTGGGGGAGAGATTTCCGAAACGGTGAACGTCACTAGGTCTAGCTTGAACTGGCGCCCACCTTGGGAGGACATCAGCAAGGGGAAGCCTTCTCCTTCGTAGAAGGAAGCGTGTTGAAAACGCCCACGTTTAAAGGGGTTTTCGGCAGTGCCGGCGAAGTTCAGGGCGATTTTGCGGAAGCCGAGGCGAGGGCGGGCGAAACCGCCGCGAAAGGTCGTATTTACGGCGTCGGCTGTTTGATTGCGTTGTAGAAAGGAAGGCGACCGGCCCCCGTCGACACCACCGTCAAAAGCCAAGTTACCGTCCTTTAGCCATCCCGAAGCGTCGGATCGCTTGCCCATAAACAACTAGCGGCAATTGATGCGCGGGGTTAGCAGGAACCCACGGACTCGCCCTCTGGCTACAGTGTGGACTTAAGCAGACGTGATAGCAAGGAGCAAAAACATTGACTTTAATGAAGGGGGGTCCAAGATGTAGACTGCTTATGGCCCGTCAAATTGGGGATCTCCCCGCCTCCCAAGTGTGAGCAAGAAAACCGCCCCCAAGTTCGCCCGGCCCGAAATCAAAAAGGGGCCGCGACCAAGGGAATACTACGGTTTAGACAAGAAATTCCCCGCGTGGGCGGCAACGGCGACTCAGCTTGAATGCGACCAATACGCCTTCGCTTGGCGAATCCCGGTCAGTGAAGGGGCGCCTCTGCGACCGGCCTTGTTCCAGCAAATCGCGGAGCAAGCCTCGCCCGGCTACTTCGAATGGCATCCCTGGACGGAGCGCCTGGTTTCGGCCTGCTGCAACAACCGATGGGTGGCGGTAACCGGCTGTAGCTCTAGCTGCAAGACGCACAATATCGCGGGCTTTGCCGCTACGTGGTGGTTAGCGGATCCGGATCATAGCTCCGTCATCTTTTGTTCGACCACCAGCAAAGCACTGCGCAAACGCGGCTGGGCCAAGGTCCAAGCTTTCTACTCCAACATTCCCGGCCCCAGGGTCGGTCACTTTGTCGATTCGCGCATGGTCTGGTCGATGAAGGCGGGGGACGATTTGCATGCTATTACGGGGATTGCGGTCGAAGAGGGGCAAACGACCAAGGTCGCCGACAATATCAAGGGCATGCACACCCGCCGGCAGATGGTGATCATCGACGAAGCGACGGCGGTCCCGGCGGCTATCTTTGACGCTGTAACCAACCTCTACGCCTACCCTATCGACTCTGGCGGCGAGTTTCTAATGGTGATGCTAGCTAACGCTCGATCCCGCATGGATGAGTTTGGCAAGTTCATGGAACCCATGGCCGGTTGGAACTCCGTTAACGTGGATGATGACGAGGAATGGGAGACAAAACACCAATTAGACGGCAGTCCGGGCGTTTGCATCCGATTCGATGTCGAGAAGTCGCCCAACATAGTTTGCCCCTCGCCCGACGGTAAGCTGGTCAGCAAACATTTGCCGACGTTGGCCCGTGTCGAAAACCGGCGCAAACGCCCAGGCTACGAGAACGATCCGGCTTATTGGAGCAATGAGCGCGGCTTTCCCCCGCCCGAGGGTCTGAACAAGAACGTGTTCTCCGAAGTGGCTATTGTGGCCTGCGACGGCTATGGCCGGCATCGGTTCACCGGCACCGACTTCCGGATCGTGGGCGCCCTGGACCCGGCGCGGGTGGGCGGGGACCGGCCCGTGCTGCGCTTTGCCGCCACGGGCATGACCGAGAACGGGTCAGTAGGCATCGAACTAATGCCGCCTATTGAAATTTTGCTGGATGCCACTAGCAAGAACCCGGTCGACTTCCAACTGGCCGAACAGGTCCGGCGGGAGTGTGAGAACGTCCATTACCGTGGGCAGACTGGGCAAACCTACTATTGCGAGCCGCAGAATCTTGGGGTGGACGCATCCGGCGGCGGCGCCGACTTGGTCGACATCCTGCACCGGACCTGGAGCCCGCTAATCTTGCGCATTATCAGCCAGGAGTCGCCCAGCACCGATTGTGTGAGCCATGAGGACGTGCGACCGGCCACGGATGTCTACCGGAACAAGCGGGCCGAAATGTACTTCCGCGCCCGGCATGCTCTGGATAGCCAGCAATTGAAGGGCATAGATATGGAGACGGCCAAAGAGATTTGCACCGTCACTTTCGACGACCGTAAACCGTTAATCGTCCTGACCTCCAAGGAGGATTACCGTAAGAAGTTCAGCAAGTCCCCCGACTTGAGCGATAGTGCTTGCATGTGCGTAGAAGTGGCCCGGAAGAAAGGCTTCCGGTTGGCGGCACTGGGGGAGACAGTTCGACAGGGGGAGAGTTTTGAGAAATTGGTTGCGGCTGCTAACGGGGTATTTGAAAACAGCGATTTCAAGCCCGAAGAACCATGGGAAGAAGAGGATTTCTTCTCGGATGATGCGCTGACAGCCTGACGATGGATGCAATCAATGGTTCTATTCCCGAAAACAACGACGGTTCGGATTACTCCTTAGCGACACTGCATCGCGACGGCAAGCCGCCGCATACGCGGATGGCCAACGCCGATAAGCTAATCGACATGGCCCGGCGCCTGGAACAAAGCGATGCCCGCCGGTCCTGGCTGCGCAGCCGAGTGGCCGGCATAGTCGGGGGCAATCCACCCTACCAGAACAACCGTCTGCGCGAAGCCAACTCAGCCAACCGGGCTAACGTCAACTGGGGCACGGCCCGCGCCTACATGGAATCCGGCGCCGGGGCGTTCTATGACTTGTTCTCC
>Ga0302322_100000515_pt1 | contig 29789 bp, 26 predicted proteins | sample Fen_T0_2_FD_203757 | JGI IMG/M metagenome (GOLD analysis project Ga0302322, IMG submission 203757) | Peat permafrost microbial communities from Stordalen Mire near Abisko, Sweden - Fen_T0_2 | ecosystem: Environmental > Terrestrial > Soil > Wetlands > Permafrost | place: Sweden: Abisko...
TTTCGCTTTGTTCGCGGTTGCGTCTACGTCGTCTACTTGGAAGTATGCGAGCCAATGTGGAGGCACTCCCGGCTGCCGATGCGATGCTGGCGGCACGCCTCCGATGAAGTGTTCACCGTTCTTGATGTGCAGATAACCAGACGTGTCCTTGTCGCCAGCCATGATTTCCCATCCGAGCAGCCCGGAGTAAAACGCTTTCGCCCGATCCGGATCGGGCGTGCTCAGATCAGCCCAGCAGAGCGTTCCGTGGATCTGGCCGATTTGCGTGCCGGTGCTGCGGGTGGCCTGCCACAGGCAGAAATACGCGCCGGTCGGATCTGCCACGACCGCCATGCGCCCTGCATCCATGACATCGAAGGGCGCAACAATCAGCTTGCCACCCAGCGGCTCCACTTTGGCCGCGGAAGCATCCAGGTTCTCGACCATGATGTAGGGCATCCAGTGCGGAGGGACATTCTGCGCCCGCTGATCGGGTCGCAGCGTGTAGCCTGCGGCCGCGTCGCGCCCGTCAATCCTGAAGATCGTGTAGAACTCGCTCGGGCCCATCGGCATGTCGTTGGGAACCCAGCCAAACAATGCACTATAGAAAGTTTTGGCGGCGTTCTGGTCGGTGGTCGCGAGTTCGATCCAACAGAAAGATCCAGCGGGATGGCGGTCGATGTTTGTCATGGCCGAGAGAGTTTACCGCAATTTACGGCAGAAAATGTCAAGATCGTGTGAACGGCGAATGGATGGTGCACCCGTTTGCGGATCCCTTCGAATAGGAATAGGAAACTGCTGATAAAACAGCGAAAACCTTTCTTCCAGGCACTTCCCATGCAACTTTCCGTAGTCCTTAGGGTTTCTTATAGTTAAGGAAGTGAATCCCGGGAGGAAGTCTTGTCCTACAGCCGATCTTCGAACCAGCCACATCGCCGCCGTTTCGTGCTCCAAGCTGTTTTTCTATCCGTGATGGTTACCGTTTTTGCATCGGGGGCGCTTGCCCAGGGCGGTGCGATGTCCCCTTATCAGGATGAATCCGATGGCGTCAACGCGGGTGGAAAATGGTTCGAGTTTCATTCCGATGACAAGATGACAGGCAAGAAGCGAGTCCGGTTCGAACTCCAGTCCGACAACTATTTCCGCGAGGATCCAGAGTACAGACCTCGCGTCGTCCTGTTCTGCACCGGCGGCAAGCTGAAACTGGCTGACTTTAACCCCGGCGTTCGACTGGCTCCGCCCAATCGCCCTGGCTTCTGGGGACAGCCCCAACTCGAAGTGATGATTCGCGTGGACGACGCTCATTACAACAAGGGGTGGAATTGGATGCGCGGACACTTCCTCTCGATGGACAAAGAGACGACCCGCGGCTTGATCGGCGCTCACGTTTTCAAGGTGGAACTGCCCACGCGTAGCGGACGGCAGATCGCGGAGTTTTCTCCCGGCGGCCTGCAATTGGATCGCGTAAAACAGGCTTGCGACCTCACGCCCCACAAACCCGACTGAGCAATAATCCCGGGAGTTGGGCTCGGCCGAGTGCCCGCAGGGGTAACAACGTAGATCCTGCAGGCGGTCTTACTTACTCGTTTCTCGTCTGTTATCTATCGCTTACCGACCGTCCGGTTCGTGCCGTCGCTCACAACTCGCTGTGACACCCGGCACTGCCGCCTCCCATCTCCCCGGCCCAAGATGAGACGTAGTCGGCACTCGGGGGTGCAAGATGAAGAAGGTTCTTATCCTTGGAGCCGCAGGCCGGGACTTCCACAACTTCAACGTAGTTTTCCGTGACAACCTGGACTACCAGGTCGTGGCCTTCACAGCCACCCAAATCCCCGATATTGCGGGCCGCATGTATCCGCGCGAACTTGCCGGACGCCTCTATCCCGAAGGCATCCCCATCGTCGATGAGAAGAACCTCGAGCAGATAATCGAGGAAGAGAACGTGGACACGGTTGTTTTCTCCTATAGCGACGTTTCCTATCCCACGCTGATGCATCTGGCATCGCGCACGGTCGCCGCTGGCGCTGACTTCTGGTTGCTGGGCACCGAGCACACTCAGATCAAGTCCACTGTGCCCGTTGTCTCTGTGTGTGCGACGCGCACTGGCTGCGGCAAGAGTCCTGTCTCGCGCGTGGTTGCTGCCCATCTACGCGCACAAGGTCACAAGCCGGTCGTGATTCGCCACCCTATGCCCTACGGCAATCTGGTGGAGCAGGCGGTTCAGCGTTTCGCCACGCTTGCCGATCTTGACTTCCACAAGTGCACCATCGAAGAGCGCGAAGAATACGAACCGCATATTCAGCTCGGCACCGTGGTCTACGCTGGCGTGGACTACGAGAAGATTCTCCGTCAGGCAGAGAAAGAAGCGGACGTCATTCTCTGGGACGGCGGCAACAATGACACTCCGTTCTATGCCTCTGACTTGGAAATCGTGGTCGTCGATCCGCACCGGCCCGGACACGAACTCGCCTATTTCCCTGGCGAAGTCAATCTGCGGCGCGCCGACATCATCATCATCAACAAAGTAGACACCGCGGCACAGCCTGACATCGAGACCGTTCGCAAAAACATTCAGCTCAGCAATCCGAAGGCGGAAGTTATCGAGGCCGCTTGCCGGGTTACGGTCCCGTCTCCGCAGATGATCAAGGGCAAGCGTGTTCTGGTGGTCGAAGACGGCCCGACTCTCACGCACGGCGAGATGCCTTACGGCGCAGGCGTAGTGGCGGCACGCCAATGTGGAGCGCTGGAACTGGTCGATCCGCGGCCCTTTGCCATGGGCTCGATTCGCAGCACCTATGAGCGCTACACGCACTTGAACAGCTTGTTACCGGCCATGGGATACAGCGCCATGCAGCGCCACGAACTAGAAGAAACGATCCGTTGCACTCCTTGTGACTTGGTCATTGTCGCGACGCCGATCGATCTTGCGCGAGTCATCAAGATCGACAAGCCCGCGCTGCGCGTCACTTACGAAGTGGAAGAACTGACCAAGCCAATCCTGTCCGAAAGGCTGTCAACCCTGGCACATCGCCACGAGCACGTACTGGCATAACTGTGGAGAGACGGGCATCTTGCCCGTCTCAATGTCTTCGGGAAGGGCACGGCTTCAGCCGTGCCGGTCCTGGCTGGAACAAACGGGCTTTAGCCCCTGAGGCTCATCCCGCGAAAGGTAGGCCATGCACGGGAAAGACTTTCTCTCGATCAAAGATTTCTCGCCCGAAGAAATCCAATACCTGCTCACCCTGGCCCGACAAGTAAAAGCTCATCCCGGCACCTACAGCGAGGCCCTCAAGCGCAAGACGCTCGCACTGATCTTTGAAAAGCCGTCGCTACGGACTCGCGTCAGCTTTGACGTCGGCATCCAGCAACTAGGCGGATTCTCTATCTATCTCTCCCCTGCTGAGATCAACCTCGGCAAGCGCGAGTCCGTGCACGATGTCGCCAAGAATCTGGAGCGGATGGTGCAGGGCATCATGATCCGCACATTCGCACACGAGATTGTCGAAGAAATGGCAGCGCACGCCGACATTCCGATCATCAACGGGCTGACAGACTACAGCCATCCCTGTCAGGCCATGGCGGACTACCTCACGATGTGGGAAGCCAAGGGCCATATTGAGGGATTGAAGGTCGCTTACATCGGAGATGGAAACAACGTTGCCCATTCGTTGATGTTCGCCGGATCCCAACTCGGCGCTCACGTCTGGATTGCAACCCCTCCGGGATACGAACCCAAGGCGGACGCTCTTGCCTGGGCGACCAAGAGGTGCCGCGAGACCGGCGCGAGTTGCACAGTTACGAATGATGTCCACGAGGCGGTGTCGAACGCAGACGTCGTCTACACCGATGTCTGGGCGAGCATGGGTCAGGAATCGGAGAAGGATAAACGCGCGAACATATTTGCGCCGTATCAAGTGAATCGGGGTTTATTCCGACTTGCCGATCGGGACGCCATTTTCCTGCATTGCCTGCCCGCGCATCGAGGGGACGAGGTTACGGCCGATGTCATCGACTCGCCGCAGTCTCACGTATTTCAACAGGCCGAGAACCGCCTGCACGCGCAAAAAGCCATCATGCTCGAACTGATGAAAGGCGAGTTCGTAAAACTCCCGGGACTGATGGAATTGCGAGAGATGGCGCATGTATAGAGTTAAGCGATTGCTGATGCTCCGGGGCGACATTTCGCTTTCGACTCAGCGATCAACAAATTTGTCGATCCGGTGGGTACGATGAAGACCATCCTGCTTGCCATTGGTGGGAATTCCCTCATTCGCGCCGGCGAAAAAGGGACGATGGCGGAGCAGTTAGCCAACGCGCGGCGCACCGCGCGCGAAATCGTTGGCCTGATTCACGACGGTTACCGCATCGTTTTGACTCATGGGAATGGGCCGCAAGTAGGCGCGGCACTATTGCGGTCCGAAGCGGGAGCCAGCCAAGTCCCCGGCCTTCCGCTCGATGTCTGCGACGCGTCCACACAGGGGGAGATCGGCTACATCCTCGAGCAGGCTCTGGAAGGCGAACTGAATTCCGCGGGCTTGCACGTTTCCGTAATCAGCGTGCTGACACAGAGCGTGATTTCGCTGAGCGATCCCGCCATGCTTCATCCCACCAAACCCGTTGGCCCGTTCTACTCTCGCGAGGAAGCGCTCGAACGCAAGCGTCAACTCGGGTGGGAGATCATTGAAGACGCAGCTCGCGGCTACCGCCGAGTCGTCCCATCGCCGGAGCCAATCGAGATCGTAGAACTCGAGGTTATTCGTGAACTGGTGGATCATGGAGTGCTGGTGATTGCCTGCGGCGGCGGGGGCATTCCCGTGGCATTCCACAACGGCCAACCAACGGGCGTGGAAGCTGTCATTGATAAAGATCGCGCCTCCGCACTCCTCGCTTCTCGGCTAGGGGTAGAACTCTTTGTAATTTCGACCGACACGGACTACGTTTATCTCGACTACAAGAAGCCAACTCAGCGTCCTTTGCGCGAGGTTACCGCCTGTGATTTGGAGCAGTACTTTGCCGCTGGGCATTTCCCTCCCGGCAGCATGGGTCCGAAGGTTGAGTCGGTATTGCGCTTCCTGCACGCAGGGGGGCAGCAGGCAATCATCGCCTCGGCCGAAAATCTTCGGCGCGCCGTCGCTGGCACTGCAGGCACACATATCTTGCCGGACCATCTGATGTTCGAACTGGAAGCGGGTTCGCACATCGCGTCTCCCGCGGGAGGAAGGTGACCATGACCGACCGGAAACTCCACCTTCTTGACCGCACCGGAGCGCCGGTGGACGCACGTACAGGCGCACCGCTCAAGCACGTTATTGAATCTCAGCAGTTCACCGTCCCGTTGCTCATGGAGTTGTTTGATCGCTCGCGCGGCATGGAGCGCGTGGTCGCGCGGGGCGGAACGCTTGACTATCAGAATCGCATCCTCGCGACGTTGTTCTATGCGCCGTCCATGCGCACCCGCTTCTCCTTTGAGGCTGCCATGCTGCGTCTTGGAGGCCGCGTCCTATCCACGGAGCAGGCCGGGGCATTTTCTTCGGAGATCAAGGCAGAACAAGTAGAAGACACGATCCGAATCATCTCCGGCTACTGCGACGTGATTGTGATCCGCCACGGCGCGCCCGACGGCGCCAGTCGCGCGGCTCAGGTTTCGGCCGTGCCCGTCATCAATGCGGGCGACGGTAACGGCGGACAGCACCCCACGCAGGCTCTCCTCGATCTGTACACGATTTATCGCGAGCGACCGATCAACGGCCTGAGCGTCGCCATCACCGGCGAACTCGACAAAGGGCGTACGGCGCGCTCCCTGGCATATCTGTTGAGCAAATTCGAAAGAGTCAAAATATGGTTCGTCAGCCCTCCCGAACTCCAGATGAAACCCGATATCCTTGACTATCTCGAAGAACACGACGTGAAATACGAACTGGAATCCGATCTGGAGCGCGTGATCGGCGAGGTGGACGTGGTGTATCAGACCCGGATCCATCCCGAGCGGTTGCAGGATGCGGCACACGGCGATCTGCGTCGCTATACTCTCGATTCGGCGCTGGTGCAGCGGATGAAACCCGACGCGCTGATTCTTCACCCGTTGCCGCGTACCGCGGAACTCGACAAGTCTGTAGACGATGACCCCAGGGCGCTCTATTTTCGTCAGGCGAGAAACGGCCTCTTCGTGCGAATGGCGCTGCTGACGATGCTTTTAGAAGGTAGGTAGTAGCGGATCGTAGCGCCGGCAACTTGCCGGCGGTTCCGAGGGCGACTCGCCCTCGGGGCGCGACGATTCGAGCAATTCAGTAGAAGATGTTGTACGAAGGGAATCTTATGACCGTGACCGAACATACGCTTCGCACCACCCGTGATTACGTTGAACTCGAAGAGCACTATGGCGCGCACAATTATCACCCCCTGGATGTGGTGATCGAGCGCGCCGACGGCGTTTGGGTGTTTGACGTCGAAGGCCGCCGCTACCTTGATTGCCTGGCCGCCTATTCTGCCGTGAACCAGGGCCACTGCCACACGAGAATCCTCGACACGATGATGGAGCAAGCGCAGAAGGTGACGCTGACCTCGCGCGCGTTTCGCAACGAGCAACTGCCGCTGCTCTGCAAGGAATTGCACGAACTTACCGGCTTCGACGCTGCACTGCCCATGAATTCCGGAGCGGAAGCAGTCGAAACTGCGCTGAAGATGGCGCGCAAGTGGGGGCACAAGGTTAAAGGCATTCCCGAAGGCAAGGCGGAAATCATCGTCTGCGCCAACAATTTCCACGGCCGTACGATTTCGATTGTCAGCTTCTCAACCGACGAGCAATACCGCGACGGCTTCGGACCCTTCACACCCGGCTTCAAGATCATCCCCTTCGGTGATGCGAATGCGTTGCGAGCAGCGGTCACGCCCAACACCAGTGCTTTCCTGGTCGAACCGATTCAAGGCGAGGCTGGCATCATCATTCCGCCGGCGGGCTTCCTGAAGCAGGCTGCCGAGATCTGCAAGCAGAACAACGTTCTGCTGATGACCGATGAAATTCAGTCCGGCTTAGGGCGCACAGGAAAGCTGTTTGCCTACATGCATGAGGGCATCACCCCAGATGTGCTGATCGTTGGCAAGGCGCTCGCGGGCGGCTACTACCCGGTTTCGGCGGTACTCTCGTCGCACGAGATCCTGGGCGTCTTCAAACCCGGAGACCACGGCAGCACGTTCGGTGGCAATCCTCTTGGCTGCGCCGTTGCCCGCACCGCACTCAAAGTGCTCGTCGAGGAGAAACTGGTAGAGCGCTCGGCGGAACTAGGTGCGTATTTCCTGGGCCTGCTCCGAACCTTGAACTCGCCCAACCTGAAAGAAGTCCGCGGAATTGGCCTCTGGATCGCCATCGAAATGACTGGTCCGGCTCGCCCGTATTGCGAGGCCCTGAAAGAAGCAGGAATTCTCTGCAAGGAAACTCACGAGCGAGTGATTCGAGTCGCACCGCCGCTGGTCATCACCCGCGAAGAAATTGACTGGGCATTCCATCGTATCGAGCAGGTGATTCAAAAGAACTGAACCTGCACGCCAACGCGGACCGACGAGTATGACGAGTATAAGGACGCGGGAATGCACTTTGTAAACTGCTATCAGGATGTTGATCGTGCTCGCGCGTATGCCCGGCTCGAGTTCGCCAATACCTATTACTTGGCATATCGCGACCTCCCCGTGATGGTGGCTGAGCATGTCACAGGAAACCAAGCGTTGGACTTCGGTTGCGGCACGGGTAGGTCGTCCCGATTCTTGCAGAAGCTTGGATTCCGGGTCACAGGTGCTGATATTTCCGAAGACATGCTGCGGATCGCGCGGCTCACCGATCCTTCCGGCGACTATCGCCTCGTGCCGGGCGACGATCTCAGTGAGTTCTCTCCCGGCGCATTCGACCTCGTTCTCTGCGCCTTCACTTTTGACAATATTCCAGAGGTAGCAAAGACTCCGATCATCCGCGACCTCGCCGATCTGCTGTCCCCTGGCGGAACCCTGATCAATTTGGTCTCGTCTCCGGAGATCTACACCCACGAATGGGCTTCTTTCTCCACCAGAGACTTTCCAGAAAACGCCCAGGCTCATAGCGGTGATATCGTACGCATTGTCGTCACCGACAACCCTGATCCCAGGCCCGTCGAGGATGTTGTCTGTCGCGACGAATCGTATCGAGGTTTGTATCGAAGCGTCGGCCTGGAAGTCATTCAGATGCTGGAGCCTATCGCGGCCGGGGACGAACCTTATCCATGGGTAAGCGAGACCCAGATCGCTCCATGGGTCATTTATGTCCTGAAACGGGCGTGAACCAGCGCACCGTCATTTGACTTCCCTACCCTGCATCCCTGACCATTCTCCCGAATCCAATGATCAGTCGCGGGAACGTCCCGGGAGCGTGCATGAAGATCGGAATCACCTGTTATCCCACCTATGGCGGCAGCGGAGTGGTCGCTACTGAACTCGGCCTCGAACTCGCACGCCGTGGCCACGAGATCCATTTCATCTCCTATTCCCAGCCCATTCGCCTCACGGGCCCCGAACCCAACATTCACTATCACGAGGTCGAGGTCACCCGGTATCCGCTATTTGAATACCCGCCCTATGATCTGGCGTTAGCCACGCGCATGGCCGAGGTCTCCCAGCTTTACGAACTGGACCTTCTCCACGTCCACTACGCGATCCCGCACTCAGTGAGCGCGATGCTGGCCAAGCAGATGCTCGCGGCCACTCCGCCCCGCAAGAACTTGCCGTTCGTCACCACGCTCCACGGCACAGACATCACGCTGGTCGGCCTGGATCGCTCCTATTTGCCCATTACGCGCTTCTCCATTGAGCAAAGCGACGGCGTCACCGCGATTTCGCAATACCTGCGCAACCGCACGCTCAAGATCTTCGACATCAAGAACCACATAGAAGTCATTCCCAACTTCGTGAACTGCGATGACTATCTACGCAAGCCGGAATGGGTTGCTGCCCGCGACGAGTATGCTAAGAAAGATGAGCGCATCCTCGTCCATCTTTCCAACTTCCGACCTGTCAAACGCGTTCTGGATGTGGTCGAGATCTTTGATCGGGTGCGCAAGAAGATCCCCTCCAAGCTCATCCTGATCGGCGACGGCCCCGATCGTTCGCAAGCCGAGTGGCTCGCCGTGCAGAAAGGAATTCACGAGCACGTTTTGTTCTTGGGCAAACAGGATCAGATTCGAGAAAAGCTCGCAATCTCCGACGTCATGCTGATGCCGAGCGAACTGGAGACCTTCGGTCTGGCTGCCCTGGAAGCGATGGCCTGCGAGGTTGTTCCGATCGCTACGCGCAACGGCGGCGTCCCGGAACTGGTTGAGCACGGCGTGACCGGATATCTTGCCGACGTAGGCGACGTGGATACGATGGCGCGCTATGCGATCGAATTACTGGGCGACGAAGCGGCACTGCGGGCGATGGGAAAACGGGCACGCGCCGTGGCCGCCGATAAGTTCTGCTCCACGAAAATCATTCCGCTTTACGAAGACTTTTACCGTAAGGTGCTGGAGAAAGCGCAGCAGCCGTAATTAGTTCCTCCGGATGAGGAAGAATCGGCAGACGCAGGCGAATCAACGTGCCGCCATTTTGCCCGGCCTCGATAATCATCTTGGCAGCATCGCCGTAGAGCACTTGCAGACGCTCGGCGATGTTTGCCATCCCGATGCCGCCGCTCCCACCATCGCGCGGCGTTTGTTGGGTTGCGCCAATGCCCACCCCATCATCTTCCACTTCCACAATCAACCGGGTTTTGATCAACCGGCTGCGCAGAGTAATGCTCCCGCCTTCGACCTTCGGGCTCAGCCCATGCTTGATCGAATTTTCCACCAGCGGCTGAAGAATCATGCTGGGAACCATCGCTTCGAGCGAGGCCGAATCAAGATCTTTGACCACTCGCAGCTTGTCGCGGCCGAATCGAACCACTTCGATATCAAGGTAGTTGTCAATAAACTCTACTTCCTCGCGTAACGGGACAAACGAATCGGTACTGTGGAGCAACCGCCTGAGAATTGTTGCCAGCTTCAAAATCATTTCGCGCGCCGTGTCCGGGTCGAAGCGGACCAGAGACGAAATCGAATTCAGCGTATTGAACAGGAAGTGCGGGTTGATCTGATTCTGCAAGGCCGCCATGCGCGCCTGCAACAGCAGTCGTTCCTGCTCTTCCAGCTTGATCTCGATGCGAACGTTGTTGAAGATCTTGAGCTCCGTGCCAACTGCGACGACAGCGGTAAGGTAGATCAGCGCCTCCACCCACAGGCTCGGGCTTTCCAGACTAAAGATGGCGCTCGGAACGAGGCCGTGAATCTCTGTTTGCAAAAAGCGAAGTCCCAGAATCGTGAAGAAGAAAGTAATCTGCCAGTCGAATACGCGTGGCCGTGGCAAGTTGCGACGAATCCACCGATAGATACTGAGATCGATAAACGGCGAGAACGACCAGATGTCATCCTGCTCTGGCGCGAACCGCCGCAACTGCCCAACGACGATTCCAGCGAACACGTTGAACGGAAGTGTAGCCCACTCGCCATGCAAAACTGCAGGCAGGGCCATCAGCGCCCCACCGAGTCCCCCGCACACCCGCCCGCCGATCACACCCAACAACAAAGTGGATTCAAGCGCGAGGTCGCTGGCAAGAAAGCTGTGGACAGTACAGCGAATCAGCACGCCCAGCGCCATTGGGAGGCCCATCCATAGAGCGAAATAGATTTTCTGGCGTGTCGTGCGTTGCTCGTGGAAGAGTAGCTTTCTGAATTCCTTGGACCGCCCCAGCACGGTGGAGACGGTTGCGGCTACGCCCAACTTAATGAGCAGAGTAACGAGGATGAGCCGCTGTTCATACATGCAGAGGGCAGTTAGCGCGAATCACGGCGCGTGACGTCACCGCGCTGGTCGCGTCAGCTTCCGATTGTACCCGCAGCCTGCCGCAAAAGCTGTTCAACGTCGGAACCGGCAGGAACGCCGCCTTGCGCGAAGTCGCGGCTGCCACCGCCCCGTCCGCCAACTGGTGTCAGAACCTGCTTGAGCAACGCGCCCATATCGGCCGAGCCGCCTACGGACTGGGCAAACACCAGGCCCGGCGGAGTCATGGTGCTGGCAGCGAATACAATCGCAGGCTTCCCTGCTCGCGTCGCCTTTTGCGCAAACAGCTTCGCAAAACTAATGTCGCGATCTGCGAACAATTTCGTAACAACGACTCGCCCGTTGACTTCCGGCTGCTCTCGAACCGCAACCGCCGCCATCGCCCCTGCTAATTCTTCCAAAGCCTCATCACGCTGTTTTCGAACGGACCTCACTTCTTCCAGACTCTTGCGGGTCATCTCCGGCACATCGCCGAGTTGCGACGAATAGAGCGCCGCCGCTTCCGTCAGGATCGCGAAGTCCCGACGTGCCGAAGCCACGGCGCGACCACCACACACAAACTCAACGCGAATTCCCTGGCGAGTCTTCTCGGTCTTGCGCAGCAAGATCGACCCGATTTGCCCGGTGGCGCCAACGTGCGTGCCGCCACACGCCGACAAGTCGAAATCGGCAATCTCGATCAATCGCAACTCATCGCGCTCCGCCGGAGGCAGTTTGCGGAGGCCCAGTTTTTCAGCCTCTTCCCGACGCACATAGCGAATCCGCACCGGCCGGTTCTCGAACCCGATCTCATTGGCCCGCTTCTCCGCTCGAGTTGCTTGGGCCGAACTCAGCGAGTCCGTTGCGAGATCAATCGAGCAGTAATCCTCCCCCATATGGAACGAAACCGTCGGGAACTGAAACAGCTCGATGAAAGCCGCCGACAGCACGTGCTGCCCTGTGTGCTGCTGCATATGATCACGCCGTCGTTCGGGGTCGATGCTGCCATGCACCGTTGCGCCGGAAGTGGCGGCTTTCACGGGCGCTTCCAGGTAATGGATGACTCGGCCGTCTTCCGCATCGGCGACTTCGGTAACGCGGATGCGCTCTCCGTCACCCGTAACCAGCCATCCCGTGTCGTGCACCTGCCTGCCACTAGCGGGATAGAACGCCGACTCGCGCAGGAAAATAGCGGGCCGTGGCGACTCGGGCGAAGGCGTGGTCATTTCTTCCACCACTCCATCAAATTCCAGTAATTCGGGCTGGTCGTAATAGAGGCGTTTGGTCATGGCAGAAAATTGAGATGTGCTCGGCAGGCGCTCAAACAAAAAGCCAGGCACCGGCGACCACTGCACACGAAAGAGCCCGTTACCGTTGCTTCCTTCCGGACCTGGCGGGGTTGGCGGGAAAACGTCGCGCGGAGCCGATACCTGACCTTTCATATTACCAAGAAAATTGAATGCCACGGGACAACAGTTGGCATCATTCGAAAATTTCCTTCGAACCGTAGCCGCGCTCCAGCATTTGCCCGCGCCAACTGCGCTCATTTACATTGATCATTCATGCCCACCACCGGTGAACGTTTCGAACGGGCGGTCCAAATCATGGCTCGGTTGCGCGCACCCGATGGCTGCCCATGGGATCGCGAGCAGACCTTCGATACCATCAAGCCCTATACGCTCGAAGAAACGTATGAGGTCCTGGAAGCCATCGACAACCGCGATTGGCCCGAACTCACCGGGGAACTCGGCGACCTCCTGTTGCAAGTGCTCTTCTACTCTGAGATGGCGCGCGAGGCAGGCCATTTCTCAGTGGACGATGTACTCGACCGCTTGTCCAACAAGTTGGTTGGGCGTCATCCCCATGTTTTCGGCGATGTAAAGGCGGATACCCCCGCAGAGGTCCTGCGCAACTGGCAGGCACTCAAAGCCGAAGAGAAAAAAGCAGAGCAAAAGAAGAAGGATCTTGAGGCGAGCAATGGCGGAACGCCCTCCGATCGCTCCCCTTCTGCGCCGTCCTCCGTTCTAGATGGCGTCTCTTCGCGCGTGCCCGCTCTTCTCGAGGCCCACAAACTTAGCTCCCGTGCTGCCCATGTCGGCTTTGATTGGCCGGAAATCGCAGGTCTCTTCGACAAACTGGCCGAAGAGACAGCAGAATTGCGCGCCGAATTGAAAGACGCGCCGATCAGTGGGCCACCGGGCACCGGCGTCGCAGGTTCGGGCAAGCCACAGATTGCTCCGAAACTCCGTGAACGCATCGAAGACGAGGTTGGCGACATGTTCTTCGTCCTTGTCAATATTGCCCGCTACCTCTCGCTCGATCCGGAATCTGCTCTGCGCAAAGCTAACCGCAAGTTCAAGCGCCGCTTTCAATGGGTGGAGGAGCGCTTGCGCGCGAGCAGCCGTACTCCCGATCAGGCATCCATGAACGAACTTGAAGAACTATGGCAACAAGCGAAGCATCAGGAAAGAAAAGCGTGAGCGGCACTTCGTCGCATCCATCCGTACCAAAGGCTGAAAACCCCGGTCGCACCCCTGATGCGCTGATGATCCGAAGATGCACAACTCTCGAAGAAATGCAGGCCGCTTTTGCCCTGCAAAAAGAAGTCTGGAGTTTCTCGGACGCCGAGCTGGTTCCGGTCCGCCTGTTCGTTCTCGCCAACAAGATTGGCGGGCACGTCATAGGAGCATTTGACCACAACGAACTCGTAGCCTTTGCGATTGCATTTCCTGCCAACCGCAACGGTCACTCCTACCTGCATTCGCACATGCTTGGAGTCCGTCAGCAGTATCGCAATGCGGGACTGGGACGGCGCATGAAGCTTTTTCAGCGCGACGAGGCCTTGGCCCACGGCTTTGAGCTGATGGAGTGGACTTTCGATCCACTGGAAATCAAGAACTCTTATCTCAATATTGAAAAGCTGGGAGCCATCGCACGCCGCTACAACGTTAACCAGTACGGCATCACAACGTCCCCGCTCCAGGGCGGCCTGCCTACCGATCGCCTGGTTGCTGAATGGTGGTTGAAGTCGAAACGCGTCGAAAGCATCCTCGCAAGCGGCCGTCGCCCCACTTTCTCGTCATCCGCAACCATTGGAGTTCTCGCGGAAATTTATCAATGGAAAGCTGCTCCTTCGACCCGCGCACAGGCTCTCGGGCTTCAGGAAAAGAATCGCGAGGAGTTCGCCAGTTCGTTCAACGCAGGCCTTGCCGTTCTCGGGTACGAGCGCAACGATCGTGGAGACGGTCGCTTTCTGCTCGGTCGCTGGGAGGAGTCATGGCAATACTAGGATCCACATTTCGATACGCTCCGCGACCCCGCGCTTGCTCACAACCTTTTTAAGCCTCTATACTTTCCGGTTTGGTCCGAGCGCGCCAATTTCAAGGCGCTGGCTCACTCGATCAACATGAAAATAGAAAACGTTACCCTCCGCGAAATTCAAATGCCGCTCGTCAATTTTTTTGAGACGAGCTTTGGGCGTGTCTATAGCCGTCGCATTCTGCTGGTGAGCGTTGACTCTGACGGCGTCCGTGGATGGGGAGAATGTGTTGCCGGGGAAGATCCCTTTTACAGTCCAGAGTGGATCGAGACCGCTTGGGCCACGATGAAGCACTACCTGGTCCCTTCGCTTCTCAAAAGCGAAGTCCCTTCTGGCCGCGATTGCCCTGCCGTGTTCGCGAAGGTGCGCGGTCACCGCATGGCCAAGGCTGGAGTGGAAAATGCCGTCTGGGACGCAGAAGCGCGTCAAAAGCAGCAGCCGCTTTGGAAGTTGCTGGGCGGATCGAAGCGCGAAATCGCTTGCGGCGTCTCCATCGGAATTCAGGACTCCCCCGAGCAACTTCTCGAAAAAGTCGCGGCCGAACTATCCGCCGGTTATCGCCGCATCAAGATCAAGGTAAAACCCGGTTGGGATATCAACGTCCTCGAGAAAATCCGCTCGCGCTGGGCGGACATTCTGCTCAGCGTTGACGCCAACTCCGCATACACTCTCGACGAGACGGAGCACCTCCGAGGCTTTGATGCCTTCAACTTGCTCATGATGGAACAGCCGTTGTGGGACGACGAGATCTTCCTACACGCCCGGTTGCAAAAAGCGATCCGGACTTCGATCTGCCTCGACGAATCGATCCATCACGCGCGCTCTGCCGATTTCGCTCTCGAGATAGGCGCCTGCCGCATCATCAACATCAAGGTGGGACGGGTCGGCGGTTTCACTGAAGCGATTAAAGTTCACAATGTAGCCCAGCGCCACAACGTGCCCGTTTGGTGTGGCGGCATGCTCGAATCGGGCATTGGCCGCGCCCATAACATCGCGCTCTCGACGCTCGAAAACTTCCGTCTCCCCGGCGACGTTTCCGCCTCCAAGCGCTATTGGAAGCAGGACCTGATCGACCCGGAGGTGGAAGTCCGGCCCGACGGCATGATTCCCATCAGCGATGCGCATGGAACCGGCTACACAGTGCTAGAAGATTTGGTAAAGAAGTTCACCGTTCGCGAAGAGACTTTCCAGGCTGGTAAGGGATAACAACGCCCAGGGCTTCAGCAACCTGAGCGCGTCTGATGCCGCGCGCATCACTTCTTGGTGCCACGCTCGGGGGAATGACCATTCGAGCCACCAGTGGTCATTTCTTTCTTCAGCAATTCCAATCCCTGCGCAAAAGACAGATCGGAAGGCACTTTCCGGAACCCGCTGAAAATCTCTGTGGACTCCGACGAAAAGCTCTTGATTAGCAATATCTTCCCGGTGACCCTGAAGCTCACACTTGAAAATATCCAAGTCCCGCTCTCGAGCCTTTGCTGGTGCAACACAACCCGCCCTCCACGATCCAGGTGACCGAGAATCCCCCAACCAAAACCAACGTCCTTGGAGAGCGTTCCGTCAATGCTGGCCAGCCGGCCATGCACCGCGTCCACGAGCACGAAACCCTGCATTCCGCGCAATACCTCCTCCACGCGTGAGGGCGGGTCGTACTTGGGATTAGGCCGAAAACTAAGCTTCACCAGCGGTTCGCCGGCGCGTCCGATTCCCTCCGAGCCCTTTTCCTCACCGGCATATTCATACAGGAACGCGTCTGGAAGCGCCCGCGTGATTCGCAGACTGCGCTCCGCGGTTTCGCGCTCTTGGGCCTGTTTCTTACGAAGTTCGGCGGGGTCTTTCAGAAATCGGTCAATGCGAGCCTGCTCGTCCTGTTGTTGCTCCGGTGTTAGGGGCTTGCCGTCATAGCCAACGACGACGCCCGCAGTGGCATCCTTCGTCTCCACGTAGAGTTTCGTGGTCGAACCCCGTGGATTTGTCTTGACTCCGCGAAACAGAAATCGACTCGAAGGGTCGTTGGAGGCTTTGATTTCGTTCTGTACTGCTGTCCGCACTAGTTCGGCCGGATCGCGATACCGAGAGAGAGAGTCTTGCTGCGCCGCATGAAGTGCGGCCGATAGCAACAGTCCAGCCAGTACACCCTTGGCAACGCTCCCCAGGTAACCCCTCGCCATTTGCGTTGTCATCCTCTATTCCAAGATGGTACCAAAGCACCGCCCTGACCACTTCGGTGTATGGATTGAGATGCACGCCACCGCCAGTTGTACATTCCCTACTTCCCTTAGAACCACAATGATTTACAATCAACCATTCGCGGCTTGGCCCGGCGCGAGGGAAAGAGGTCCACGCATGGATGCTACGCCGACGAAGGAACTTGCCACTCTTGGCAAATCGGTGATGATCAAAGGGGAACTCTCAGGATCCGAGGACCTCTACATCGACGGTCAGGTCGAAGGCACGATTGACCTCAAGAATTTCAGCTTGACCGTAGGGCCCAACGGCAAGGTCAAAGCCAATATCAATGCCAAGGCCATCGTCATTCTGGGCAAGGTTGATGGCAGTCTGACCGCCTCCGACCGTCTCGATTTGCGGAAGTCCGCAATCGTCACCGGCGACGTCACCACGCAGCGCATCGCGATTGAAGAAGGCGCGTTTCTCAAAGGCAAAGTTGATATTCAGAAAGGATCTTCCACTTAGCTGGATTCACGGTCCGCTCCAACCGCCGGATCGGATGATGGAATGGCATCCGTAACCAACAACCTGATGAAATTTTTCCGGAGTTCTTCAAATCAACCTGATCCCGCCGCGCCTCCACAGAAATTGTCGCGTCGCTCCAGCGGCATCGGCGAAATCGCGCGCGTACTGAATTCGCAAGAAGGACTTTGCGTCCTCGATGTCGGCGCCACTTCAGCCACGAATATCCGCTTCTTTACCGGACACGGCCACAAGAACTACAGCGAAGATCTGCTGCGCGCCTCTCTCGACCCCGAGTTGCGCACCCAGGATGCCGCTGGTAACGCCATTTCCGACAGCAAGAAATTTCTCAATGAAAACCTGGTTTACCCTAACGGCCAGTTCGATATCGTGCTTTGCTGGAACCTTCCCGACTACATGGAAGAGAGCCTCGTAAAGCCGACCATTGATCGTCTCTGGTCCGTGATGAAGCCCGGCGGATTACTGCTGGCCTTCTTTCACACCCGCGACGCCGGCCCCGATTCCACCTGCTTTCGCTATCACGTCAATGGCACCGACGTACTCGAAATGCAGGAAGTCAAATTCGCGTTGCCCGGTCGCCCCTCCACTGAAAAACAGTCGCCGCGATTACAGCGCGTATTCAACAACCGACACATCGAAAATCTCTTCCGCGATTTCGCTTCGATTAAATTCTTCCTCGCCCGCGACAACATTCGCGAAGTGCTGGTAGTCCGTTAATCCGCCGGCATCGGGACTAGCGCAGCGTACTTACAAGGGATTGCGTGTCATCCGAGATGATGGCATCCACACCCCACTCGGCAAACTGGCGCATAACGCGCACATCGTTCACCGTCCACGTCATCACTTTCCTTCTGGCAGCATGAGCCTGCTCAATCAGTTCGCGGTTCAGGAATTCGCAGCGCGGCGCGAGCCAGTCCACCGGGAGATCCACAGCTGCTTTGCGCTCTTCCCAGAGAAGGCCAAGCGGAACACCGCGATCCATGTCCTGGAGGGTGCGAAGGACTTCCGGCAAAAAGGACGAGATGACATAGCCCTTGGCGCGCGGATGATCGCGCAGCACCGCAACAACTTGCGCCTCCAGTCCCGCAACTTTCAACTCAATATCGAGAAAAGCGCGGCCTGAAAACTCCGTGAGAACTTCGGCTAGCGTGGGCAAATCCAACTGCGCAGCCGTCGTGGACTCGATTTCCAAAAGGCCGACTACCGGATCATGGCAGATGACGGCGACACCGTCCGCCGAACGCCGAACATCAAACTCAAAACCATCGCAGCCATGCTCCAGGCAAAGCTCGAACGACGCCAAAGTATTTTCCGGAATATGTTGCGAAGAGCGTGCTCCCCGATGTCCAAGCAGAAGAGGTCTCATGAAGCTGTTAGCTTTGAATTCTCCGAGGATCTTGCCCGTTTCACTGAGAACTGAGAACCGGGAACTGAGAACTACGTCAGTCCAGATCAAAATCCCGGATCGGCTTACCTGTATCCGGCGTTTCTTTTGCCTTCTTCACTGCCTCCTGAAACTTCTTGTCCAACAATTCGGAAGCATGCTTCTGCGCTTCAATGGACTGGCGGAAGATCGAGTCGCGGCGCCCATCCTGCTCTTTCATCGCACGGGCGGCTTCCTCCATATCCTGAAACATCTTGGGCTTAACCGGAGCGACGTGCGAAATGACGCCATGGGTGGAGTCGTCGATCTTCAGCACAGCCCCGCAGCAGGGACAGGTCACATCAAAATTGGATTCACGTTTTGTCACAAGCGAATGATAACGCAATCCGCATCAACGCGGGGATAAGCGGATGGGAAGGATGTGAAAGACATAAAGCATTTCCCAACTCAGCAGGACGATCGACACCACTACCACCAGGATTGCCAGCATCTCGCCAAAGTTCAGGCCACGGCGCTGCTGTTCAAAGCGCCGCGCCCCCAGGCTCAGAATGTTGATCGTGGCGAACCCAAATACCAGAGCCCATAGAATGTTGTAAATTTCTTCGCGCGTCGAGAACAACAAGAACAGTGCGGGCAGGAACCCGGCCGCGATTTGGTGAACACCCCTACCCCCGCTGAAAGCCCAATCGTGGACTTGGCCAACCCCAAACAGGAGCGAAGAGCAGGTTCGAGGCACGAATGATAGTCGAGGCATTCTCATGCAACCGATAATCTTACCGTTTCCTGTCCCATGTAGTCAGCGAGGCGTGCCTTTCTGATTATTCCCGCTCGCGACTGATCTTCCGCAAATACAATAGAAACTCCCATGAAATGCGCACTCGGATCGACGCTGTTTCTTGTTCTCGTGACCGTCAGCGTTACCGCCCGGACCAACGACGTGGCGGGCCTGTCCGCGAAGGCGCACAAGGCACTCGCTCAAACGTCTGGTCAGTTGCACTTCAAGGGACTGAAAGCGCCGGTGGATGTGCTGCGGGATCGCTGGGGCGTCGCGCATATTTACGCACAAAACCAGCATGACCTTTTTTTCGCTCAAGGCATTGTCGCGGCGCAAGATCGACTGTTTCAGATGGAGCTTTGGAAACGCGCCGGACAAGGACGTCTAGCGGAGATTCTCGGCCCCTCCTTCCTGCAGCGCGACGTGAACGCTCGTGCTCTGCGCTACCGCGGTGACATGCAAGCGGAATACGCCAGCTACGCCCCCGATACCCGCGAGATCCTGACCGCCTTCACCGACGGCATCAACGCCTACATCGAGAGTCTCGCAGTTCCAGACAGTCCGGGATTGCCGGTCGAATTCCAGCTTGCCGGATTTGCTCCAGATACCTGGCATCCCGAAGATTGCCTCAATCGCATGGCTGCATTTTCCATGACTGGCAACGCTTTTAGCGAACTGGAGCATGCGCAAGCCATTGTCGACTTTGGTATCCAAAAAGCTGCGGAACTATTTGCCTTCGATCCTGCCGTCCCTCTGGATCCCGCACCCGGCGCGGATTTCAGTGGCCTTTCACCCGATTTACTGAAAGATCTGGTGGGCAGCGATCAACGGATCGAATTCCCAACGCACGCGCGCGAAGGAAGCAACAACTGGACCATCTCTGGCGCACTCACGTCGAGCGGCAAGCCTCTACTCGCGAACGACCCGCACCGCGTGATTGCGCTACCCTCCCTCCGCTACATGGTGCATCTGGTGGCGCCGGGATGGAACGTAATCGGCGCGGGCGAACCTGGCCTTCCCGGAGTTGCTCTCGGACACAATGAGCGCATTGCGTGGGGGTTCACCATCTTCGGACTCGACCAGCAGGACCTCTATGTCGAAGAACTGAATCCCGCAAACCCGCTTCAATACAAGACGGAAACCGGCTGGCGCGATATGGAGACACGCCACGAGGTTTTTCTGGTGAAGGGATCCGGCCCAACCGACATCGACCTGAAGTTTACCCGGCACGGCCCCGTGCTCTGGCAAGACGGCAAGCGGGCACTCGCTCTACGCTGGGTTGGAAGCGAACCTGGCACTGCGGGCTACCTTGCGTCGCTCGCGGTGGACCGTGCCGAGAATTGGAATCAGTTCGAAGCCGGGGCCGCTCGCTGGAAAGTACCATCGGAAAATCTTGTGTACGCCGACACTGCGGGCAACATCGGCGAACACTCTGCCGGACTGGCTCCCATTCGAAAGTGGACGGGGCTGCTTCCGGTTCCTGGTACAGGAGGGTTCGAGTGGACTGGCTTCGTCCCCAGTTCCGAGCTTCCGCACGTTTCCAATCCAAAAGAAGGATTTGTGGCAACGGCGAATCACAAGATGGTTCCCGACCACTATCCCTACAACGTCGGTTTCGAATGGGTTCCGTCATATCGAGTGACCCGCATCCGCGCCGTGATAAACGAGGCGAAACGATCAGGGCACAAATTAGACCTCGGGGACCTTAAAGCGCTACAGGGTGACGTGACTTCCCTGCCCGCGCAGGAATTTCAAAAGCTGATTGCATCCACTTCGTTAAAGGAGGATCCCCAACTGAGCAAGTTCTCGCGCTGGGATGGAATACTCACGCGTGAATCCTCCGAAGCCGCACTCTACGAAGTCTGGCTCCAGGCAATCACAAGCACCGTATCCGATCTCTTTTGGAGCAGCCGCGACGGCGGTCTTCCAAATCTCAGCGGGCGTCATCTGGATATGGAGCCCAACACGATTCTCGGTATTCTCACGAATCCTACCCAGGACCTGTTTGGCGACAGCCCCAATGCTCGTCGGGATCAGTTATTGATGAATACTCTGAAATCGGCTCGTACCACGCTTGCGGAAACCTTCGGCAATGATCCAGCCTGGGGAATGCTTCACGGAATACACTTTCAACATTCCCTCGAAAAGCTTCCCGAAGCGAAGGCGCTATTCGACGTCGGTTCCGTTCGCGCCCGTCCCGGCGATGAATACACAGTCAACGCGACTGGAATGAGCGGCGACTCATGGGGTCAGGTATCGGGGGCGAGCTATCGCGAGATTCTGGATGCTGGCGACTGGGATCGTTCGGTCGCCGTGAACACTCCAGGCCAAAGCGGCCAACCTGGCAGTCCTCACTATTCGGACTTGCTGCCGCTATGGGACGGAGGGCAGTACTTTCCGCTGGTCTATTCGCGTAAGGCCGTGGAGAAGGAAGTAACAGACCGGTTGCGGCTGGAACCTTAGACCAGCTCGAACCTTAAAATAGACAAGAGCACATCCAACACATGAAGCCAAAAATCAAAGCCATTTTTTTCGATGTAGGAAACACCCTGCTATTTCCCAATCGTGACAGAATTCACGTGCCCCTCAAAGAAAGGGGCGCCGCACCAAGCCCGGAACAGCTGCGCTCGCTGGAGTGCCGCATCAAGCATGAATTCGACGCGGTGATGGTCAGCGACGGCAGTCACGACCACAGCTTCTGGTTGATGTTTTACACGCAGTTGCTTGCGGACTTGGGCGTGAACGATGACAGTCTTCGCGATCGATTAGTTTCGAGCATCCGCGACTCGGGCAACTGGGATCAGATCCGTCCTGGCACCCGTGAACACTTGCAAGAGATCGCGAAGGAGTTTCAAATCGCGGTCATCTCCAACGCCGATGGCCGGATAGAAGATGTTCTACGCCGCTGCGGCATTGCTGACTGCTTTCTGACCATCACTGACTCGGGACTGGTCGGGCATGAGAAACCGCATCCGGAGATCTTTCGGCAAGCCCTCCAAACCTTGCAGGCGAAACCCGAGGAGAGCGTTTACGTCGGCGACATGTACTCTGTGGATTATCTCGGGGCCACCGGAGCGGGCATGCAGGCGGTGCTGATGGATGTACCCGGCGCATATAAAGAAAGAGGCGTGGCACGTGTCGAGACACTAGACGAGTTGCGGGCAAAGCTTGCCGATGGACTCAACTGAAGACCGATGCACCCATAATTTCTTTTCAAGACATGAGCCGACTATAATCCCCAGACCATGATCGTCTCCACCCACTTCGCTCTCTTCCTCGGTGCCGCCGTTCTGTTGGCCGTCGCTCCCGGCCCCGGCATGATTTACGTCCTGGCACGTTCGCTCGCTGGAGGGCGTCGTGAAGGCTTGCTATCTGCGCTAGGCACCTTCTTCGGCGGCATGGTGCACGTCTTCGCAGCAGCGGCTGGCGTCTCTATTTTTCTCGCGAAGTCAGCATTGGCCTTCGCCACGGTGAAGTACATAGGCGCCGCCTACCTGTGTTTTCTCGGCGTTCGCATGATTCTCGATGCCAAGAAGGACGAGCCGCTCGATCTCTCTGAGGGTCCTAAGGAACGAAACCCGTTCTGGCAAGGGATTACTACTGAAGTCCTGAATCCGAAGACCGCGCTTTTCTTTTTATCGTTCATCCCTCAGTTTGTGAATCGCGCGAACGGACACGTTTTCCTGCAATTCGTCCTGCTCGGAACGCTCTCCGTTACTCTCAACACAACCGCCGATGTAATCGTGACCTTCATCGCGGGTCCACTCGGAGAACGCATCCGCCGTTCCGTAACATTCCGCCGTCGCCAGCGCACCGCCACCGGCGCAATCATGATTGGATTGGGAACCTACCTGGCGTTTGGCGAGTCGAAATAGTTGGGACGCTGTAGATCAGTTCGCGGCCTTAAGATAGGCCGATTCGTTAGAGGGAGATTACCTGGTGGTCGTGGCAGTCGGTATGGATCGCGTCGTACAACTGCGTCAACAACTCCGTTCCGTATCGAGCCAGGAAACTCAACCCGGAGATCTCCCGCTCCTGCAGAACCCTATTCGGGAAGAGTGCATCGCACACGGTCTTCGTGTGGCGTGAAATAACATCGTTTCGCAAGATCTCCGCGCGCGCCGCTTTGCGTTGAAGGCTGCTTACCTGATGCCACATGCCCATGCGCGCGCGATCTGATGTTCGGATCAGGGTCGAGTCAAGCTTTCCAATCGAGTCGCGCAACGCGGTCATAGTCTTGTCAACGTTTGCGTAGGCTTCCGAAAAACGCGCCTGTAGATCTGGGGGCAAAGATTTCGTGGCGATCTTCTCGCCCACACTCTCGCGCCCCTCGAACAAATCCGGCAAGCTGAAACCGTAGCGCGTCAGAACCCGTTCGGCCTTGGGCTCCACCAAGGTAGCGGAGAATCGGGGCAGCACGGGCGTGACGCGGCCCAGCAGCTTTTCATAAACGACCGCCAACTGCGCAAAGTAGGCGACCTCCGCGGGTCCTCCGGTATAGGCAAGCGTGGGCAGCAAATAGTCCTGCACAACTGGTCGCAAGAGTACATTGGGATTGAAGTTCTCTGGCGTGGCGTCGATCCGATCCAGCAGTTGCTGCTTTGAGAACTTTTCGTGCCCAACCTGAAACTCGTCACCGTTCGCACCGTTGGCCTTCCGCTTAACCACGGTCCGGACCCCGTTCCTCACCTCGAACAGCAATGTGGAGGTAGCCGTTACCTTCACTTGCTGGTGATAACCAGCGGCCTCAAGAGCTTTGCCTCGCGCCAAGAGCGCCTCGTCAAGTTCGGGGGCTCTCTCAATCGCAGCCCGCAACAACGGACGCGCCAGTTGATGAAATTCCCGATCCAACGGATCGAGCAAGATCAAGCCCCAATCCGCGAACAGGCGCGTGAACAAACGAGCAAAACTGCTGCCCAGTGTTTCGCCCGGACGATACGACTCCCGCAGCCAGCTGGCGATATCGGAATCCCCGAGCAAAGTTGCCGCACTCTCTACGACGGGCGCGATCTCATCTCCGAAGTGAATCGTCCCTACCGGTGCATCCGTAATACCGTGACTCGGCGTTGTCAGCCGTTCCGGGCTGCCGTCCGCTGCAAACAAAGAAACATGATTGACTTCGGCCAGATCATGATCTTCGGTCGCGAGCCAAAAGACGGGAACGCACTCTACACCAGCAGCGGTCGCCTGGTCTGCGAGTTTCACCGCGTGAAGCGCTTTGAAGATCGAGAACAAAGGCCCGCCGAACAATCCGACCTGCTGCCCGGTAACGGCAGTAAGGGCTCCCTGCTTCAAACGCTCGACATTCGCCAGCGTCTTCGCCGACGCTCCCCATTCCCGGTTCTGCCGCTCCAAAATCGCACTGACTTTTGCCCGGCGACCTGAATCGTACTTCACTAGCGGGGCTTCTTCCTTCAACCACTCCGACACGATGGGAGAACGAGGATAGAATTCCTGAGCTTCAGGGGTGTAGGAAAGGTAGTCGAGGAAAAGACGGGAGGTGTGCGGAATCTGGCGGAAGGGTAAACAGTGAGCGTTCACCGGCAAATCTCCCGACATTGGCATGACACTGAATTCCGCATAGACTCGATTTTTAGACTGAACAGGGTGCCTACACTGAACCAAAGAGACAAACCAACCTATCACTCTAAGGCCGCTTCGCCCACAGCCCCTCCACATCTGATGACGCCAATTTCCTCAGGATGCAAAGACCGCAACTTAATGTTGTGCCTGCGGATCAGCCGCTTCCCTCTTCTCCATGATCACAGCCACTCGATCCTCATAAACAATCCGCCAGTCCTGCGGCAGTTCGCGCAGCAGGTTAGCCAGGGTCGAGCCCGACGGCAACACAACAGTGCGGATGTGCCAATCGTGTAGCACATTCCGCCATCCCGGTTCCGCCTGCATCAAAAATAGAATGTGGCGAACCCGCTCCGATCCGTAGAGATCATGGCGGTCATCCACCACCACTTGACGCTTGGGATAAAGGCGATAGATAAGATATCCGCCCCATGAATCCGGCGAAAATACGGGCTCCGCGCTATTTTCTCTCTCCAGAAAATCCGTAGCCGCCACGGGCACGGCTTTCGGGTCAAAGCCTGCATGGAGCACGTGTCTTGAACCCACCCACCCGCCTTGCAGGCAAATTGCGAGGGCCGCTACGACGCTAACGACTGGCCATAAATGTCCACGGAGTTGCAGTTCCTGGGCGCTCATGCGGTCGGAAAAAGCGACGATCCAACCAACGCCCCGACGAATCCAATTCCAGCCACCCGGGTTCGCGAGAGACCGGAATGCCTCCCACAGTACAGGCCCGATGATCAGCACCAAAAGCATTGACGAAACGGGAAGGTTGCGCGAAGAAAATAGACCGCTATAAACCGCAAGTAGCGCCACTAGAAATCGGCTCAGGGAAATCTTCTCCCGCCGGATCGCCAATGCGAAAACCGTAAGCAGGAAGATTAGAAGAAAACAGCGTTCGGCCCAGCCATGGAAATTCGGAGACCGGAATTCTTCGATCCGGTTCATCAAATAGCGGTCGCCCAGATACGTGTAGATATGTGCGTGCAGTCGCCACCCGTAGGGATTGAACAGCGTCGCAGCCGCCGAACCCAGCCAAGCCCAACTCATTTTTCGAAAGCGCTGTCCGGCCCGGATCGCAAGCAAGGGATCTTTTGCACTGGCCCATTCCACCAATGCAGCCAGCGCATAGAGCCCCAGGATTGCCAGGCCGAAGACCCACTCGCCATGCAGATTCACCCACAGAACCATGGAGGCTGGGAAAAACCATACGATCCATCGTGGAACCTTTGCCGACTGCAACTCCCATCGTTCCAGCGCCAGAAACCATAGCAGCGCCAAAAGCCAGCTCACGATGTGCGGCCGCGCGAACAAGTGAATCATCGCCGCCGCTTCTGACAACAACATCAGGCTGATCGCGAAAAACAGGCCGGTCCCCCGCCTCAGCAATTGCCCAAGCAGCAACAGGAATGTCGAGGCCACCAGAGTCGCGCACAGCCAGACCACTCCGTTCAACCCGGCGGCCCGAAAAAGCACGCCCAAGACCGCGTCGTAAAGCCATTCCCAGGCAAACCACGGCTGGCCCTGCATGGTGGAAGAATAACTATCTTTGTGTGGGAGCGAATGCGTCGCCAGAATCTGCTCACCAGTCCGAATGTGCCATCCAATGTCTGGGTCCGCTAGCGGACGGTTGGAGAGCGTCCCCGCGAGCAGCGACCAAAAAAGAAAAATGAAGATGACATCTCGAACAGATGGCACGATAAAGCGCAACGCAGATCTTTGAGACAGTTCTTGATCGAGGGTCATCAATAATTGAAAGGGCGGCAACAGATCTAAGATCCGCCCGTCCAGCCTAGGCAACATCTGCAGTGGCGTCAACCCGGCCAGGCCAGTGATCGAATATGCAGAGCGACCGGGATCGGCTTTTTCACGACCCGAAACTCGATCCCGGACGCGGAGATAGGAGGATCGGTTTGCCATCAAAAGTTTTGGTGCGGATAGACGTACTGGGAATCTATATAAGTAGATGAATACGGAGCCGAAACCTCGGGTAGTAATCGTGGGAGCTGGCTTTGCCGGACTGACCGCGGCCCGCCGCATCGCCCGACTTCCCGTTCAGGTCACAGTTATCGACCGCAAAAACCATCACACCTTTCAGCCACTTCTCTACCAGGTGGCGACCGCAGGCCTTTCTCCCGGCGAAATTGCCGCCCCCATCCGCTGGATCCTCCGAGCCAATTCCAATGTGGAAGTACTGCTTGAAGAAGTAGTTGATTTCAATCTGGAGCAGAAGAAGGTTATTACCCAGGGGCAGGCTCTCGATTACGACTATCTCATCGTCGCCTCGGGCGCCACCCATGCTTACTTCGGGCACGACGATTGGGAGCCATTCGCGCCCGGCCTCAAGACCATCGAAGATGCGACCGAGATTCGCCGCCGCGTCCTCCTCGCCTTCGAGCTTGCCGAAAGACACGCAGTCGAAGGGACACCCGTTTCCCCCTTGCAATTCGTTGTTGTTGGGGGCGGTCCCACGGGAGTCGAACTCGCCGGCACTCTGGCCGAGATCGCACGCCACGCCATGAGCCACGAATTTCGCAACATCAAGCCACAGCAGGCTCGCATTCTCCTGATCGAAGGCGGGCCCCGCGTGCTCGCCGCCTATTCCGAGAACCTTTCGCAGAAAGCAGCGGATCAACTGCGCGGCCTCGGTGTGGATGTGCGCACCTCCAGCGTCGTGACGAAGATAGAAGCCGGTGCCGTTTTCATCGGCGCAGAACGAATCCCAGCGGCTGTCGTGGTCTGGGCAGCCGGCGTAGCTGCCTCACCTCTTGGCCGCAAGCTCGGCGCGCCTGTGGATCGTGCCGGGCGAGTGCAGGTGCAGCCCGATCTGAGTATTCCGGGCCATCCAGAAGTCCTGGTTCTGGGAGACTTGGCTTCGCTCGCAGACGAAAGCGGCAAAATGCTACCCGGCGTAGCTCCGGTCGCAATCCAACAAGGCGACTGGGCCGCCGAGGTCATCGCTCGCGACCTCGAAAATCAGCCCCGCCGTGCGTTTCACTATCATGACAAAGGCAGTCTCGCGACCATCGGTCGTGCCGCCGCTGTTGCCAAGATCGGCAAGTTCGAACTTTCAGGCTATCTCGCGTGGCTCGCCTGGTTATTCATCCATATCTTCTTCCTGATTGGCTTCCGCAATCGCCTGATCGTTATGATTAACTGGTTTTGGGCCTACTTAACCTACCAGCGCGGCGCTCGACTGATCACGGGCAGCACCGATCTGCCGGGATGGACCGAGACCCAAACCCCAGCCAAAGCGGCTGAGCCCGAAGTTACTCCCATGCAACGCCGGGCATGATCTTTGGCTCCATGCCGATATAATGAAAGCGTCGTGAAACGCGCCGTTTGTCTCTGCCTGTTCTCGCTGTTGTGCCTGGCGCTCCATGCGCAAGAAGCTGCCATCGCCGGACGCACACTTGTCATCGCTCCCTTCGAGAACACATCTCCCACCCCCGGCCTGGAATGGGTGGGCGAAGCGTTCTCCGAGTCGCTCCGTTCGCAACTCGATTCGCCGGTGCTTTACGTCACCAACCGCGAAGAGCGCTTGCGCGCTTACGACCGTCGAGGCATCCCATCCGGCGTACATCCGTCGCGAGCGACGCTGTACCGGCTCGCGGAAGAAATGGATGTTGACTATTTGGTAATTGGCTCCTACAAGTATGACGGCGCCATTCTGACCGCCTCTGCGCAACTGCTGGACATGCGCACGCAAAAGCTTCATCCCGCTGCCACCGAGTCCGTCAAGCTGGCCGAACTTGGGAATCTGAATTCCGCCCTCGCATGGGATCTGCTGCGCCAGATTCGCACCGACTTCTCTACTCCAAAAGATAAGTACGTGGCCAGCATTTCCCCGATGCGCCTGGATGCGCTGGAACACTACATCCGAGGCCTTCTCGCCGCTCCCGCTGAGGACCGCATACAGCAGTTCCGCGAGGCGACTCGTTTCAGTCCGGCCTTTGCTGAAGCTTGGCTCGAACTTGGCAAGACTTACTACAAACAGCGCACTTTCGATTCCGCGATTTCCGCGCTGGAAAAGATTCCACCTTCCTCTAACGTGGCCCGCGAGGCGCACTTTTATCTCGGCCTGAGCGCGTTCTTACACGGTGATTACGAGAAAGCCGAAGCCGCTTTTTCCTTCATCGCTGAGCGCTTACCATTGGCCGAGGTGTACAACAACTTGGGCATCGCCGCGGATCGTCTCGGCCACAGGCGCGCCCTCAGCGATTTCGAGAAAGCGATTGAAAACGATCCCAGCGATCCTGACTACTACTTCAATCTCGGGGTAGCCTTGCAACATAGTGGCGACAAACCCCGCGCCGCTCGTGAGCTTCGCGCCACTCTGGAGCGCCGACCCAACGACCTCGAGGCCCGCGTGATGCTCGACGCGCTTGCGCCTCCCGCCGGCGGCGTTGTGAATACCGCCGCGACCACGAAGATTCCATCCCAGCGACTCAAGCGCAACTACGAAGAGGGCGCGTTCCGTCAGATGACGACGCAGATGCAGGGTTGGGCGGAGCAGCGCTTCTCGCGCTCCGATCCCCGGCCACATGCGCGCTATCACATCGAACTCGGCAAAGAACTGCTGGCGCACGGCTTCACCGCCGAAGCTGAGACTGAGTTTCGCCATGCAGCCACAGTCGATCCTTCCAGCCCAGCACCACTGACCGCGCTGGCCGCCGTCTATGATGCCCGCGGCGACGCGCAGCAGGCACGCACCCAGGCTGAGGCTTCGCTCCGCATGCACGAATCGGTGGAAGCTTATGTTTTCCTTACGCGGCTCGACTTGCGCGAGGATCGCACGGATTCCGCGGCGCACAACATCAACCGTGCTCTCCAGATGGAACCCAGTAACGCCACCGCAAAAGATCTGAAACGCACGCTCGCAGCCAAGCTCGCGGAGAAAGCGCAGCCGCTGCAACAGCCATGAGTCTCATAGAAATGAAACCATCTCAATTTTGCCTCTCGAGAGCTCGTGTAGGGACGGGCGCCCCCGCCCGTCCAAGCCGCGCGAAGCTCGGCAGCAGTCGGTGGCCGCGGCAATTCAGGCTTCGCCAAGCGGCCTGCTCCTTAGCTGTGCTGTTACTTCTAGCCACCGTCTGCTCCGCTGACGTCCTGAAGATCGCAATAAACGACGCCATCCAGCCCGTCACTGCCGAATTTATTGGCCGCGCCCTCGATCTGGCAGCCGCCAA
>Ga0302322_100000516_pt1 | contig 29784 bp, 25 predicted proteins | sample Fen_T0_2_FD_203757 | JGI IMG/M metagenome (GOLD analysis project Ga0302322, IMG submission 203757) | Peat permafrost microbial communities from Stordalen Mire near Abisko, Sweden - Fen_T0_2 | ecosystem: Environmental > Terrestrial > Soil > Wetlands > Permafrost | place: Sweden: Abisko...
CGGTAATTCGCGCGAGCAGACTGGCGCGCAGAATTTTGACATCCTGCTGGCGGCCCAGGCGCTCGAGCGCATCGGCGATCATGCCAAGAATCTGGCGGAAGAGATCTACGGGCTTGCCGAGGGCCGGTCCTTGCGCCATACTGCGAAAAAGATCGCCTATTCGTAGCCATGCAGGCGCCCTGCCAGCATAGTTTTTGACTCACGCCAGTTTGCTATAATCAAAGTCTGCCGCGCGCGTAGAGCACGTCGCCCAGACACGAGTGGCGCTATCGTCTAGGGGTTAGGACGGAAGATTCTCAATCTTCAAACACGGGTTCGATTCCCGTTAGCGCTACCAACTATCATCCGCTAAAGCCCGCTAAATCAGCGGGTTTTGTTTTCGCCGCACAACCTTCTGACCGTTCCTCACGGTGCTTGGCGTCAATCGTGGTACACAAAATGGTACACAGGGAGTGTGCACTGCAAATTTGCAGTTCGCGCCCATCGCGGGAACCCTGTCATGCGAAGACAAGCCCCCGTCGCTCTCTCGGGGAGATGCCCCGTTCGAGTATGGCCACGGCGCCGGATACACGACTCTGGTTGGCTTCCCAAGCGGCTTCCGTTCTATTTGCCGGGAAGAGACAGGTCGCTATAATCCGACCATGCTATGGCCAGTTGAGAAACGCGGGCGACATGGTGCCATCAGGGACCGCATGGCCGATGGATCTGAGGGCAGTCGTATGCGTCGGATCAAGGGTGCACGGCACGCCCATGCTGCGATGCGCTCGCAGGGTCGCATCCCCGGAGATGAGGGTCGTATGCGAATCACGGAAAACCGAACGGCCCTTAAACGCGACGCCGCAGAGGGGAAGGGGTGGCGAGTTGGATACACCAACCTCAGCTGGATTTGAAAGATCAAGGCATTGGACGCGTGAGATGCGCTATCTAGTTCTGGTGGGTATCGCAGTTGTTTTGCCTATGCCGTCACTGGCCCAAACTGCCCCTCCGCCGTGGCCTCAACTAAAACTCGATTCTTGTCCCGTGATATCACAACTGCGTGACGCCAGTAAGCGGGCATGGAAGCATGGCGAGGCTGAGCAGGATGAGTTTTGGACAGGCATCAAGGCCACCGACCCCCAAAAAAATGCTGAGCTCTTGTCGAAGTTCCTGGAAAAGTATCCCGACTCAGATTACCGCGAGCCAGCCCTCTTTGCTGAGTGGGTGTCTTATGTCGAACTTAAAGACGTGACCGGGCAGTTGCAAGTTAGCGAAATGTTGGTGGTATCTCCAGAAGGTGAACCACTCACAAGAACCGCCGGATTCGTAACGCTGGATTCCGTCCTATCAGCCTACGTTGGAACCGATGACCCACAGAAGGACCGCAAACTCGCCGACCTTGCAAGGTGGACCGAATGCGGTTCAGCCGCTGCGGGGATGCAGGAAAGACCGCCGAACGTGACCGAAGATGCGTTTCAGAAGAAGCGCCGATACGAGGACAGCGTCTTTGACAGAACCGCTGGATTTATAGCCTACATGCGCAACGATTATGCGTTGGCGAACGCGAAGCTGGAAACAGCCAGCAAGCTCAACCCTCAAGACTCACTAGCTTATCTCTGGTTGGCAACCACCAAGTTCTTTCTACCGGCGCCTGATTCTAACAGCGGAATCTTCTATTACGCTCGTGCAGCCAGCTTAGCTCCCCCAGCAGCGCGGGAACGGTTCAAAAGCTCGGTGAAGGAGATCTACGTCTTAGTTCATGGATCTGAAAAGGGGCTGCCGGACCTCTTGAGGTTGGCGGAATCCAATCAGGTGCCACCTCCCAACTTCAACGTTCTCACTAAAGCCAAGACGAAGCACCACTACGGCACCGCCATCGCTGCCACAGCCGTGGTCGGGCTTCTCCTCTACGCTGCAGCGACCCATCCCGATTGGTCTGAGGGAATCGCTCAAGGTTTTGGTGGGACTCAAGAACACAAGCTGATGATCTTCGGCGGGCCAGACCATCGCACATATCTGGGATGCCTGAGCTGCGAAGAGACTGCGCCTGACTCGGTCCTCAATGAATTTGGGCAGTACGGGAGCCCCTATCGCCCTGAGAGCATATGGAATCGTTCCACGCAATTCGGGTCAGCCTCTTCGCCTTATAGCGTCTGCAACCAGTTTGCAACCAACCCGCCCGTGATCGTGGACCAACAGGGCACAGCTTACGGCCGGCTGACCTTGAATCAGAGCTCCCAGAAGATCGGAGCAGGGATGCAGTTCTCTGACTGGCTAGTTTCTAGCGTTTGTCAGTAACATGAAATTCGGATAGCCGCTGATTTGGCCATCGGCGTGTGAGAAAGCGGGGCTTCCCGGCTCCGCCTTCCATTCGGATAACCGGGAGATGCCACATCCGGGAGGTGGCTCGTGTGCGCGCCTGAACAGCAGTTGCAAGCCTTTCTGGACAGCCTACCCCAGTGGCGAAGAAAGTGGCTGAAATACGAAGCTCCCTTCGATCCAGATTGGATTAGCAATGCTTCCCCTGAACAGCGAGCGTTGGCGAAAGAACAACTGGCAACTTGGAGTGACAATCTCGACGAGGACATCGCCCTCAGAGAACAATACGAGGCTCTGCTGCGACTGATCCCCTCGCTCTGGCGTGAATACCGCAACAAACGGAAGCAAATGGCTCTCTCTGACTTGCCTGCTAGCAGACCTGGCCGGAAACCGGAAACAGAACTAGCCGAGCGCGTGGGCAAACTCCGTGCTGAGGGCAAAACGAGTCGAGAAATCCAGCAGAAGTTACAATCCGAAGGCAAAAACCACAGCCTAGCAGCGATTGAATCCTACCTTAAGACCCGCCGAAAAAATCCGCGAGGGTGAGCCTCTTAGGACGTGGAAAATTGATGCTTCGATTATCCACGTTGCAGTGAGAGTGAATTGCAGCGATCATGCGCCTCAGGAGGACATAGGGCATGATCGAGCAACAGCACACCTACAGCGAACGCGAGGCTGGAAAGTATCTGGGCGTTAGTGGAGCCGTGTTGCGGCTGTGGCGTTCAGAGGGCAGAGGCCCACGCTTTTTTCGTGCCGGGGAAAAACTGATTCGCTATCGTCGCGCCGATCTGGATTTCTGGATTGAAGCGAGACTCAGCGAACCGACTCCGGCAGAAGTGGCATAGAACAAGACGGGCCGCGCGAGAGTGACGATCTCTCAAGCGGCCCCCTTAACCAGCTCGACGCGGTTAGCGCCAAAGCCTGAATTCCGTGGCTCGATTCTATCCCGCCGAAGCTGTTACTCCACAGACAAATCTTCGTTTGCATAACAGCGCCAAGCGACGCGGGAGCAACAGATGAAAGCAAGTGTAATTCGTAGTTCCACGGACTCAAAACCAGACGGGCGAAAACCCGTAGCGCGAGTGCATCTAGTCACAGCCGGGGGCAATGCGAGCGGTAGCGCCGCGTCGCCACCGATCTGCGCGAGTGACCCGCGTGCGCTGATAGAGCCGGGCAGATACGAAGTCTGTTGCTTCCGGTATGAGCTATGCCACATCCGACGCTGGAAGCGCACATCCCTCCGACTCGACTTCCAATTGACGTGCGAACCAGACCTACGAGTCTCTCGGTTCGTGAACATGGGTCAAGGAAGAGGTGAGAAGCGCTGTCCGTGCACCGACTATTACAGGCTATGGACTCTATTCAATGGCGAAGTTCCGAAGCGCGGACAGGTAATGGCCTTCGATGTGTTTGTCGGCAAATTCTGCTTAGTCGCCGTAGAAACAGTCACCAAAGATGCACGCGAAAAGGATTTGCCGGAACCATTGCGCTACAGCGTAGTGCGAGACGTGCTGAAAGTCTGGGGACCGTGATCGAATTCATGCGGGCCTTTGTACCTTAGAACCTGTGTACCTGTATCTGTGTACCAAGAACCAGCGTACCAACGTACCAAGGTCTGCATAACAAGATTCCGGCGGAGCTTCTCTTCCGGCGGAATGTCAAACAGCAACACAAGGCAGGGCCGCATCGCGGCCCTGTCTGCATATTCGACATCCCGCGACAATTCTTTTTGCATAATCCATCGTGTTAGGTTATTGTGCCTGCATGAAGTGTCCGATTCACAATGTCGAACTAGTGTGCTACTGCCCCGCGTGCCGTGGAAGCGCCATCAGCAAAAGGAAAGCGAGATCATCCCGCGAGAACGGCAAGCTGGGCGGAAGGCCGAAGGGGAGCACGAACAAACCGAAGTCCAAAACCGCAAACAAAAGGGAGGGCTGAGTGATTTACAAACGAGGGAAAGCGTACTGGTACAACTTCCGATGGACGATCAGGAGCGCGGACGGCACGAAAGAGAGCTTCCGCATTGTGAAATCCGCTAGGGCCAAGAACAGGGACGATGCCAAGGATGCTGAGGATGAACATCGTCGCGCATTGCGCCTTGGGCAGATTCATCCACGCGACCCCTGGCCGCAACCGACAACCAGCGCGCCGCCGATCTTCCGGGCGTTCGCAAAGGAATTCCTTCAATATGCGAAAACCCACACGAAGCCCGGAACCGTGACGTTCTACGAAGGCTGCCTTGAGAGGCTTCTCGCATTCGCGGCCATCGCAGATGCCCCGCTGAATGCGATTACAGGCGATCTGGCGGGCCGCTATGCCCGTCACCGACAAGACTTAGCAAAAAACTCCGTGGTGACCGTTAACGGCGATCTCCGCACGTTGCGACGCATTCTGCATCTCGCCGTAGAGTGGGGAAGATTGGAGCACGCGCCGGCAGTTCACGAACTGCCCCAACCGCAAGGACGCACTCGCGTTCTGAGTTTCAGAGAAGAGGCGCTGTACTTAGCGAAAGCTTCCGGCAATCTCCGCGATGCTACGATTCTCGCGGTCGATACCGGGATGCGCCCGAACAGCGAATTGTTTCCTTTGCTGTGGTCCGATGTTGACCTAACGGTGCGCCCCGAGTCTCCGCATGGCGTGATTCACGTTCGACAGGGCAAGACGGTAAGCGCACAGCGTAGCCTTCCACTCACTCCGCGTGCGGCTGACGTTCTACAGCGGCGCAAGAAGGAGGCAGAGACGCTACCGAAGAAATCGGCATTCGTGTTTTCGGGCGCTGGCAATTCGGGCCACATCATTTCGCTTCAGCACCCCCATGAGGATGCAGTCGAGAATGCCAAGCTAGAGTCGTTCGAGTTCTATTGCTGGCGTCACACGTTCGGGACACGGGCCGCACAATCCGGCATGGATCGTTTCTCTCTCGCCCGATTGATGGGGCATAGCTCGCCTGCTGTCGCTGCCCGCTACTACATCCATGTAACTGAGACCCACGTTGCAGCAGGGTTCGGTAAGTTCGTGGAATACCAGATACGCAACGTCGCGGAGGGAATTGCCGCCGCGTTCCCAGATGCGAGCGATGCCGTTCAATAGCTGGTTTTTCGTTTCCGTGGTACACAAGGCGGTACACAGAATGGTGACAACAGGCTCTAACTCATTGACGGCAATAGCTACGTAGCAAGATTCTCAATCTTCAAACACGGGTTCGATTCCCGTTAGCGCTACCAACTCACCAAGCTTTACCTCTCTGCTAGGGTTGCACTTCCCGCGATTGTCTGCTGAAGCAGGGAAAATGACCCTTGCCAGCCCGTAACGGGTGCCTAGCAATCTGGGGCGAAGTGGTCCAATATCACTGCAAAATCGCGGCGAAACGTGCCTAATATCTACACGGGACTGCAGGCTAGGGATTGAAGCTGAGGTCTGCTGCCTGATTGCCGCAGGAGGTTTGATGATGAGGACCGTACTACAGGTCAGAAGGGCCGGCGATTGGCATCTCCACACACACGTATTTTGGGTCGTATGCTTCGTGTTTCCAGTCCTGGCGATTCTCGCGCGAACAGGCGTTGCACAACAGACGGCTGCAGATTCGCTCACCGGCTCGGCCGTGTGCACTTTCGACGATGGTAAGCAAATGAGCACTCGCTATAAACCGGCGGCTGCCGCTCGCAGTGAAGAAGCAGTCCCGGGCAAGGTTTGGGCTCCGGGTGGCTTGGCCATGACATTGTTCGCGGAGACTGATCTCACACTCGGCAATACTCTCGTTCCCGCGGGTGCGTACACCATGTACTTGCTCCCGAGCAAGAAAGATTGGACGTTGATCGTGAGTCGCAACGTGACGATCGACAGCAAGTACGACCAGAACCAGGACCTGGTGCGTGCGACCATGCAGACCGGAGAACTGAGCAAACCCGAAGCGCAACTCAAGGTATTCTTTGGCCACATCGGTCCCAAGCGTTGCGAAATTAACGTTGACTACGGAAAAAGCAGAGCCTGGATTGATTTCCTGCAAAAGTGATCTGTAGGCGTGGCGGTACTCGCGGAGTTATACAGGCGGCACAGAAAAGCGGACAACCAAGACCGACCTCAGCGATATGGCTCTAGCAGATGCCGTTCGAAGTGAGGAATCGGTGAGACAATCGGGTGCGTTTGGGAGGCTACGAAATGACAGTTAAGACGGTGGTCGAGGTTGTAGTAATTATCGTAGTGATCTACCTGGCGGTACGCGTTTTCATGAAAAGAGGATAGGCTCGGACCGAATCGACTCGAGGCGCCCCTGCCCTGTAATCCCACGCTAACTCGACAAGGTTCAGCTCGTTCGCGCACCTGAATGGTCAATCGGTGTACGCGCATCCGATCGCGCTCCCGTTCGGATTGGGGGCCTCGCCTGCGCTTTTGGGTTAGACGATATCGCTCGCGTTCTACCGTCCGTCCAAGTTGTCGCTGGTGAGCAAACTTCAGCGGCGACAGTCGGAACAGTATCCCCCAACCTCGAGCCGCGACACGACAATGTGGAACTGGCAGTCTCCTTCAAGCTGCCGCTTCAGAGTTTCGAAAGTTTCACTGACAAATTCAGAGATTTTCCCGCAGCGCAGGCACGCCATGTGGATGTGGTCGCGCGCCGCTTTGCGCTCATAGTAGTGTCCATCCCCGTTCAAGTGCATCAAGTCGAGTTCATCGATCAATCCATGACGTTTTAGCAGGTCAAGGGTGCGATAGACGGTACTGCGGTCCACTGATTTGTCCAGAATGCGCGCCTTGCGCAATATCTGACTGGCGTCGAGGTGTTTCTTGGCCGTCTCGATGACCCGAAGAATCGCGCGGCGCTGCTCCGTCATACGGATTCCGCGGCCGGCGAGCTGCATCTGGAGTCGGCCAGGAATTTCTGTTTGCGGCAAGGGCATTAAGACACCGAACTCCGGTCGCAAGTAGTCGCAACAAGGGTGCAACGGGAACTTCCTGCTAGTCTTGACAGCGCTGTTCTGGCGACCATACGCTTGATATTGTACTTTCAGTTGCGAATCAGTCGCAACTGGAAATTGCACGAGAACTTTATCATGCCTATATTCCATAATCCTCCGGCGCGGCCCGTGTTCCGATTCTCCCCTGGAGTTCTGCTAGTTCTGTCTCTACTCTTGTGGGGTACAAGGTCCTTTGCGCAAGAAAGTCCTTACATCGTGACCTACGACCACTACCTGGAAGAACCGGGCAACCTTGAGGTCGAATATTTCTCCACGCTAGGCACACAACGAGGCGGCCACAATTTCCACGCCTACTGGGCGGAAATGGAATACGGCACTACGGCGTGGTGGACAACGGGCCTCTATCTCGACGGACAGACCACGTTCGGCGACAGCTCGGTATTCACTGGCTTTCGCGTGGAAAACCGGTTCCGCCTTCTGCAGCGGGAACATCTTGTGAATCCGATCCTCTACGTTGAATACGAACAAATCAGCGGCGCCGACAAAATTCTCAAGGAAGTCGAAGGACATGACACCGAGGCAGATTTTCTGAGTCCAAACTCGGAATCGCGACAGGAGCACAAGCACGAACTTGAACTTAAGCTGCTGCTCTCCAGCACTTTCAAAGGCTGGAATGTTGCGGTCAACCCGATCTTCACCAAGAACCTGTTGCCCAGCGAACCATGGGAGTTCGCGTATGCCGTGGGCGTCAGCCGTCCGCTGGGACTGAAAGCATCCCCGCGTCGCTGCTATTTCTGCGCCGAGAACTTCATTGCCGGAATCGAGATGTACGGAGGTTTAGGCGATGTGGAGAGTCCGGGGCTTCACGATATTTCGCAATACCTGGCCCCTGCGATCGCCTGGAACTTGCCGTCCGATTGGACGTTTCGCCTGTCGAGCGGGTTTGGATTGAACCCCAACAGTCATCGGCTACTGCTGCGCTGGGGAGTTTCACGAGAATTCTCGGGCTTCGGAGAAACAGTGCGGCATCTCCTGGGAGGCCGGCCGTGAAAGCGATAACGACACAACTTCGCTCTATGTACCGGGCCCTGGCCCGTTCCGTCTGGGTGGGCGCGGCGGTGGGCATCTGCGCCGCCACCTTCTTGCCGGCGCAAACGACACGGACTCCGATTCCGGAGCGTGATGACGTTGCGCTCGCGGCGTTCGCGCGCGTTCCAAATTCGGCGCGTTCTCGGATGAATCCATTCGAAGGCAATCTCCAGGAAATAGTCGCCGGTGGAAAACTCTTTGCCAGGCACTGTGCCCAGTGCCACGGGGAGAAAGCTGGCGGGACTAGACGCGGGCCCAGTCTGCTGCAAGGTGAAGTGCAGCAAGCTTCGCCGGGGACGCTCTTCTGGGTTATGACCAACGGTTTTGTGCGACAAGGCATGCCAGTGTGGTCGAAGCTGCCCGAACCCCAGCGCTGGCAGATCGTGACGTTCTTGCACTCCCTGAATTTTTACGGGCAACAGCCAGATCAGAAGTGATCTGCAGCCATCAGTCATGTGTGTGGTGGAGCGCCGCCAGGGCAGCCTGACCCAGGCTGATACCGCCATCGTTGGCCGGGACCGACTGATTCGTCCAGATCTGGAGACTCGTCTCTCTGAACTGTTCTTTGAGGTCTTCGAGCAGCATCTCGTTCTGGAAAACACCGCCCGAGCAGACCACGGTGTCTAGCGCTCGAGTGTGCGCAAGTTCTCGAACCGCAACCGCGAGACCCTGCGCGATGGCTCGCTGAAAGGCACGAGCGATCTCCACCCGCGCGCGCCCTCGCACTCGATCCTCCACCACCGATTGTAGAAGCGGCCGAAAATCCAGCTCGCCATTGGCAATAGGAAACGGGTAGCAATCGGTCGTCTTCGCATCCCGAGCGATGTGCTCCAACCACATCGCGGCCTGGCCTTCGAAAGTAATCTCTTTTGTGAAGCCGAGAAGCGCGGCCGCGGCGTCGAAGAGGCGACCAACTGATGTCGTTGGAAACGCTCTCACGTTCTTGTGAACCAATTGCAGTGCGACCCCATAGCGCTCCGGAAACGAAAATGGGGGTTCGCTCAAACTGGGTAGGCCTTCGATCTGAACTAGAAAACCAGCAGACGCCTGTACTGGATGTTGCGCCGCGGCATCGCCCCCGGGCAAAACGGCGGGGCGGAGGTGCGCAATACGCTCGAACCCGCTCGGCAAACTTCCGATAAGAATTTCCCCGCCCCAAATGCTGCCGTCGTCACCGAACCCAGTACCGTCAAAACTAACTCCGAGCACACGCTTCTTCCACGCTCCCCGTTCCGCCAATACAGATGCGATATGAGCGCGGTGATGCTGCACGGCCTGCCTCTTTCCCGGTTGCAGGCGCAAGGCGTGCCGGCTGGAGCGGTATTCGGGATGAGCGTCGTGCACTAAGAGCACATCTTGCCAGCGCAGTTCGTACATTGTCATCAGGTCCCGGATCGTTTCCTCGAAAGCGCGGAAGGCTTCGTAGTGATCGAGGTCTCCAATGTGCTGACTGACGAAGGCTTGACCTTGGACGACAAGTGTCACGGTGTTCTTGAGGTCTGCCCCCAAAGCAAGAATCGGCCGCGCAGTTTGAGCAGACACCGGAAAGCTCACTACCGCACCCGGCGCGTACCCTCGCGAACGTCGCAGGATCGATGGGCCAAACGCTCCCACGCGCGCCACGGAATCATCTACACGTCGCGCGATCGGACGCTCACCGACTAGGAATGCATCTGCAATACCTGCAAGCCGCTCAAACGCATCGTCGTCCTCATAGGCGATCGGCTCGCTGGAGCGATTGGCACTGGTCATTACTAGAACTCGTGGCGCACCTGCGGCGAACAGCAGATGCTGCAGCGGCGTATAGGGCAGCATGACTCCAAGTTCGCGGTTATCCGGCGCAACCCCGGCGAGTTCGGCTTTGGCGGGAGCGAGAACGATTGGCCTGGCCATCGAAGTGAGTAGATCTTCGGACGCGGCCGATAGCGTCACCAACTCTGTCGCATCCTCGACATGTTCCACCATTACCGCGAACGGCTTTTCCTTGCGGAACTTTCTTACCCGCATCGTGCCCACCGCCTCTGAGTTCCGCGCGTCGCAGGCAAGATGATATCCGCCGAGGCCTTTGACCGCGACGATCTTACCGGAATTGAGTAACTCAACCGCCTGCCGAATGACACCTTCGTCGCCTCGAATTGTTTCCGCTCCGATGCGCAAATAGTAGTGCGGGCCACACACTGGACACGCGACAGGTTGCGCATGAAATCGCCGGTTCGCGGGATCGTGGTATTCCCGATCGCAATATTCGTCAAAGGGCCAAGCCTTCATCGTCGTATTGGGACGGTCATACGGCAGGGCGAGAATTACGGAGTACCGCGGGCCACAGTTGGTGCAGTTGATATAGGGATAGCTGTGACGGCGATCGCCGGCATCGGCGAGCTCGCGCAGGCACTCGTCGCACACAGGAAGATCGGGTGAGATACGCACTGTGGGGCGGTCTTTGCGCTCGCTATCCTTGATGCGAAATTCGCGAATTCCGAGCGAATCTGTGGGGCAAACCTCAATCGATGCAATCCGGGACGCTAGTGGAGCTTCCGCTTTTAGCCGTCGCTCAAATTGGTCAAGTGCACTTGCGGAACCCTCGACGTGAATCTCAACGCCTTCCTCACCATTGAGCACCCATCCACAAAGCTTCAGTTCGCCGGCAAGGCGAAAAACGAATGGACGGAAGCCAACCCCCTGCACCACTCCGCGAACTTTGATGAGAAGTGCCGTACTGTTTGGCATGAAACATCTAGCTTACCGCTCTTTTCACACCGTGAATGACGAGTTTCTGTCGCTAGCACGACGACTAGTATCGACAGCACCCAGCTTTTGAACACTCTCTCTTTCAAGAGTCGTCGGAGAGCGAGAGGCGCTTTCATGCGAGATCCGGGCTCCCCTGCTAAGCTCGATACCGCGTGGATTCGAGTCGAAACAACCATAAGTACGACGCGGTCGTCATTGGTGCCGGCGCAGCCGGCCTGATGTGTGCGATTGAAGCCGGCAAACGCAAACGACGGGTTTTGGTTCTGGAACATGCTGATCGCGTTGGCAAGAAGATCCTGATCTCCGGTGGCGGACGTTGCAATTTCACCAACCTGCGCACCGGGGCAGACAATTTCATTTCCTCCAACCCGCACTTTGCAAAGTCGGCGCTCGCGCGTTACCAACCGGAAGCATTCGTGCGACTGGTTGAGAAGCACGGCATTCCGTACCACGAAAAGAAGCTCGGACAGATGTTTTGTGATCGTTCGGCAAATGACATCGTCACGATGCTCGAGACCGAATGCCGGGACGCGGGCGTTGAGATCCATCTCAATGCGAAGGTCGGCGGCGCCCTGCAAAAGCAGGAGCGATTTGAAGTTGACCTCGGCGAATCAACTGTAACAGCCAAGAATTTGGTCGTGGCTGCCGGTGGATTGTCCATTTCCAAAATCGGCGCGACTTCATTCGGTTACGATCTTGCCCGGCAATTCGGGCTCGCGATTCAGCCAACCCGCCCCGCACTAGTGCCTTTCGTATTTCATGAAAAAGACCGGCGGCGATGGTGCGATTTGGCTGGAGTGTCAGTGGATGTGATCGCTTCAACCCGGAATGCGAAGCACTCATTTCGCGAGAAGATGCTCTTCACGCATCGAGGCCTGAGCGGGCCCGCCATCCTCCAGATCTCGTCCTACTGGCAAAGCGGCGAATGCGTGCGGTTGGACCTCGCGCCTGGCTCTAATTTGGTTGAACAATTGAAGACTCGCGGCCGGCGCGATGAATCGAGTTGGAAGACGACTCTGCGGGAAGTGTTTTCGCGTCGTCTGGCCGACCGATGGATCGAAGTCTATCCGCCAACTGGCGCATCTGACCACGCATTGGCAGAGGCCGAGCGACAACTCCATGCCTGGGAAGTGTATCCGGAAGGGACAGAAGGATACGGAAAAGCAGAAGTCACCGCGGGCGGCGTGGATACCAGCGAACTTTCGGCGCAAACGATGGAGTCGAAAAAGGTGTCTGGCCTATTTTTTGTGGGTGAAGTGGTGGACGTAACAGGACAACTCGGCGGCTTTAACTTTCAGTGGGCTTGGGCATCCGGGTATTGTGCGGGACAGGTGATATGAGCAAGAAGCAGGCCGTGTGCAAGACACGCGACCGCGGGACTACATCTCGGCGCCTTCTGCCATGAAGGGCATGCGGGCAAGGATTGCTGCTGCCTTCTCCAGTTGCTTCAAGTCCTCTCCGGTGAAATCCGAACCCGACAAAGAAGGGTCAGGGCCCTTACGCGAGACCTGCACAACACCCACGACTTTTCCATCGGGATTCACCATGGGCACTGACATGATCTTCTGGATCGGCATCTGCTCCATGCGCTTGTCATCGTCTTCGGCAGCGACTCGAACCGCCTCGAATAGACTCACGTGCTTAACCCGCATAAATGAATTCGATAGAAGCGGCGTCCGTGTGGCTGCAGTCCTCGCCGCAACCGCCGACCCGCTCAGGGGCAACACACCGGCCGAACGCAACTCAACTGGAAACACAAAGCGAAGACTGTTTTTTTCCAGACGCATCAAAGCGACTTCGCCTCGACGCACGTGAAGAATCTTCGCCAGCTTCAGGCAGACAGTTTCTGAACTTGGCGCTTCGGAAAGCATCCGTTCGAGATCGCCCATCTCCGCTTTCGCGACTTTAGTGCCGGCACCGAAGCTTCCGTTGGATGACATTGATGACCTTTGCGCTCTTATCACATATCGTGCAGGCGCAGCCGTCACTTCGACAAGTTACCTCAGTACTGTGGGAGCGAAAACACTTCGTAAAGTCTAAGGAATCAATGACTCATCTTGATACATAAGTGCGGTATTTTCGATATTCGATTCCACAATTTTTCACGACAATCCGCGCTATATTAAAGACAGAGGTCGTTCACGAATAATATTCGTGACTACGACGGGCAAGCGTTATGTTATTGCTCGAATTCGTTAAACCGTTGTTGCAACTGACTATTTGTAAGGAGTATTTGATGGCTCGCAAAACTACCACTGGAACTGGGACCCCTCGTAAAAAGAAAGCCGCAGCAACTTCTCAACCGCTTGCCGTCGAAGCAGTGAAGGCGCTAGCTCCGGTAGAAGTGCCTAAGAAAGCACCGGCAGCGCAGACGCCCGCGAAGAAAGCCACCATGAACCTGGATGAAGAAATTCGTCGCCGCGCTTATGAGCTGTTTTTGCAACGGAACGGCGCAGCGGGAGATCCGAATCACGATTGGTTGATTGCCGAACGGGAAGTGCGCTCGCGCCGCACAGGCAAAGAACAGTTGTCCGCGATGGCAGCCGCTCAAGGCCGCTAAGGTTCTATCGCTCTGCCCATCGGAAGCGCGCTCGCAATTGGCTTCCACCACGCAGTGAACTGATCCGTGCGCAACTTCGAATACGAAATACTGAGCCGATCAAGTTCGGTCAGCACCTCTTTTACTGCGCGATCTGCGGCACGACTCACGGACTCGCTCAGTTCTGCCCCAACTTCATATTGCTCGCCGGTGATGCCGATCAGTAGGATTTCCTTCGGTCCCTCGCCGGCGAGTTCTGCAATCAGCAACGATTCGGAGAGCGCCGGAGAATGTGGATCCATGCGGGGAGCTGGACCGTGCTGCATGATGTCAGGTCGGCGGTAGAGTGTGACCGTCCCGGGCTCGGCTTGATTGAGGACCGAGTCCACCAGAATCAGAACCTCGATGCCGGAAAGGTGCGCGACTAGATCAAGGCCAGGTGTGCCGAGGTCGGCGACGGTGACACAGTCATCGAACCGGTAGCTGGACTCGAGCACGCCGATGACATAAGGTCCGACGCCGTCGTCGCCGAGCAACACGCTACCGATTCCGCCGATGGTGACTTTCCTGCTCACAGTATGTTCACGCGGGCAATCTGCCGCCCGGACGGATCGAATGCGTGACATGCGCAAGCCATGCAAGGATCAAAGGAATGCACGGTCCTGAGCACTTCGAGAGGCTCTTCGGGTCGCGCGAGCGGTGTGTGTAGTAGCGAAGCCTCGTAAGGTCCATGTGTGCCCGACTGGTCTCGCGGACTGGCGTTCCAGGTGGATGGCACGACAGCCTGATAGTTCTTGATCTTGCCGTCTTTGATGACGATCCAGTGCGACAATGTTCCGCGCGGAGCTTCGTGCGTTCCCACGCCTTGAACCTCGCTCCACGGAAATACTGGTTCGTTGTGCACCGTCAAATCGCCCTTCGCAATATTGTCCGTTAGAAGTTGCAGGTGCTTCTGAGCAAGTTCAGCAAGCATGGCGGCGCGGATCGCGCGGGCGGCATGACGACCGAGGGTCGAGTGCAGCATCGCCGGAGTGGCACTTATTTTCCCGATTGATGAAACCTGGCCCAGGGCCAGATTCGCATATTTCTTCGTCAGTGGATGTCCCTGCGCGTATCCAACCAGGACTTGCGCGAGCGGTCCGACCTGCATCGGTTGGCCCTTGTAACGAGGAGATTTGACCCAAGAATACTTCTTGTCCCCATCCCATTCGGTGAATTGCGGCGAAGTCTCTCCAACCCACGGATGCAGCGGCTTATCGCCTTCGTAGTAGGCATGCGTCACGTCTTCGGTGACGGCCTCGCGAAACGCCGCATCGGATGCAGTTTTGAACGTCTGCACGCCGCCGATATCGCCGCGCATAATTACGCCGCCGGGAAGATCGTAGGCGCCCGCACTGCTGTCGAGTGGCAGGTCGGGCACGGCCAGATAGTTCGTCACTCCACTGCCGATCTTGAACCACTCCGGATACATTGCCGCCACCGCGCAAACGTCGACCAGATAAACCTGATTGACGAATTGCGAAACCTCCTCCAGCAGCGTGCGAATCATCTCCAGCTTTTCCATGCCCAGGGCACTCTGGCTGTCCAGATCGATCGCGTTGGCGACCCCGCCCACAAGCAAATTCTGAATGTGCGGCGTTTTCGATCCGAGCAGTCCGACCACTTGCAGCGCCTTGCGTTGATACTCGAGTGCCTGAATGTAGTGCGTGAAGGCTAGCAGGTTCACTTCGGGCGACAACCGCATTGCTGGATGTCCCCAATACCCATTCTGGAAGATGCCCAGTTGTCCGCTGGCGACTACAGCATTGACCTTGTCCTGCGCGGCCTTCAACTCGTTGCGGGAATTGCGCGTCCAAGGCGAGAGTGTTTCGGCGAGCTTCGACGCTGCCGCCGGATCGGCTTTTGGTATCTGAAGGATGTCCACCCAGTCGAGCGCCGACAGCTGATAGAAATGCACAATGTGATCGTGTAACGCGTGCGCGATGAGAATCAGATTGCGAATGTATTGGGCGTTCGCAGGCACGGGAAGTTTGAGGGCGTCTTCGACCGCCCGCACGCTGGCCATCGCGTGCACGGTGGTACACACGCCGCAGAACCGCTGCGTGAACATCCATGCGTCGCGGGGATCGCGACCGCGCAGGATCGTTTCAATGCCGCGCCACATGGTGCACGAGGCCCACGCGTCTTTCACCGCATAGCTGTCCACTTCGACATCAATGCGAAGATGGCCTTCAATTCGAGTAATCGGATCTATCGTGATTCGTTTCGACATAGTGCCTGCTATCAGTCGGGATTGTTTGCCAATGTTTCGTCTTCACCAAAGTGTCCGTACTTGAAATACCCCGTCCATCGGATGTAGGGACGGCGGAACCGGAAGTAGCTGGCCATGTCGTGCCACACATAAAGCGGAGCAGGAAGAATGGCTAGCCGCTTCACTGCCACCAGGAATCCTGCGACGCCCAGCGCAATAAAGCCGAGCGAAACCAAAACCTCGATCGTTGCAGGAAAATAGAGCGCCTGAGGATTCGGCCGGAATGCTAGCGTGGTCGGGCTGAAGCGATACACCATTCCGCCCACCGAACTCAGGATGTAACCCAAAAACATTTTGTCCGTTTCGTGCGTGCTGATGGATCGGCGCAAGAGCACGGCACCGCCTAAAGTAGTCAACATCTCTAGCCAGAAGACGGCAGCAAACCGGTCGAAGGCAAACGCAGTACCGAACGCACCGCGGAACAGGATGTCCACGATGCGCAGGCCCGCCCAGCCGAAGATCAACCATTGCGTGATCTCGGCTGCATCGTCGAGCACTTCCATGTCCATAGCCCGCTTCCAGATCAGGCAGCACAGCATCGTTGTGCCTGCCACGCAACCAAACGACATGAATGTGGCTGCACCCAGGTAGAGCACCGGAAGGAACGGTGTTTGCCACAATGGGTGTACGCGCTCCCCAGCCAGCAGCATCAGCGCACCCAGCGACGATTGGTGCATTCCGGGCAGCAGGTACGCAGCTGCGATCACCCATGGGAAAACAGAGTGCAGTCGCCGTTCGATCTTCTCTACACTCGGCCGTAATCGTGAATCGAAGTACCAGAGCCGCTCGAGCAAAGGAGGAAGATTTTCGACCGCGAGCGGAATCATCGCGTAGATGGACATACAGATCGCAACTTCTGCCAGCGGAGAGTGCATGTTCCATTTCCACGGGAAGACGATCCAGTAAAAGTTCCAGGGGCGTCCTGCATCGATGCCTAGCAACAAAAGTCCGCACGCGTAGGCCAGGAAGCTGGTCAGTAGCGCCATGCGCATCAACGAGTGCAGTTTCTTGCGCCGGAAGACCCAGGCCGCAATTCCGACAGCGAATGCTCCTGAGCCAAGAGCCGTCATCACCATGACGTTGAATGTCTTCCAGATTCCCCACCCGTAAGCGTCGTTCATACCACTCACGGGCCCTAACCCGGCCAGTTCGCGATAGGCGGTCAGCACCAGAGCAATCATGGTAAGGACAACCAGACAGAGGAAGAACGGTGTGACGATCGGAAAGCCGTAGACCGGCACCGCTCTTTCCCATCGTTGTTCCGGTCGAACACTCGCTGAAGTATCCATGGTTCGCGCTTCAGTGCTCATAGTTGCGCCCTCAAACCGGTCTGCCTCTCACGTTCATGCGCTTCTTCTTCGTGTCCCTTCAGGCTATTGCGAATGATCTGCACCAGCCCGATATACAGCACCGCTGGCAGCGCGAAGTATTGATAGAAACGTCTCTGCCATCGCAATGTTCGTGCAGGCACGGACTCTTCGCCAAGTTCCGGCAGGCCGAGCTTTTCAAAGGGCACATGGGACAAATAGAGCGATTGCGTGCCACCGTTGTCCGTCTCTCCATACACTTTGTTCTCGGCGTAACGACCGGGATTTTCTTTGAGACGCCGCTTCGCTTCGGTCAGCAAAACGGTTCGTGGTCCGAAAATTACGGCGCCAGTCGGGCAAACGCTGGTGCAGCCCGGTTTCAACCCTTTTTCCAGCCGGTGATTGCATAGTTCACATTTCGTCACACGCGGGTTGTATCCCTGCCACTGAAAGCGCGGGATGTGATACGGGCAGGTAATCGTGCAATATCGGCAGCCAATGCATTTGTCCGCAGTCCAGGTAACGATTCCGCTCTGCGGGTCTTTGGAGAGGGCTTGGAACGGACACCCGGCCGCACACGCTGGATCCAGGCAGTGCATACATTGCCGTTTTACGAACGACGCCGGCGTTCCGTCTGTTGGCTTGTAAAGTTTGATTACGTTTCGCGTGAGTTCATTCAGATCGGTGGGTGATTGGTGGAGGCCATCGACTCGCGTATCGGGAGGCGTATCGTTCGCTTCGGCGCATGCGGCCACACAGGCTTTACAGCCGATGCAGATTGTCGCGTCGTAGAGCAACCCCACCGCGGCACTAGGAATCGGTACTGTCTCTGCGTGCAGAGCCTGCGTTCCAACCGTGACCGCCACGGCGGCTGTTCCGCCCGTCTTGGCGATCGTCGTAATCAGTTCTCGCCGAGTGATGGCCACGTTATTCCTCTTTTTTCTGACTGCTGGACTGCTTTTCCGCGTGGGTGCGATCCGCTGTAATTCGCTCTACGCCTGCTTCCTGGCTGCTGCGGAAGCGTTGCGAAGCGACCCAAGCGGCGCTTCCGATCGCCCCGGCGATCGCGCCGACGAGTACCGCCGCTCCCGTCTTGATCTCGCCTGCTCCGCTGTAAATCGGCGGATACGTATCCGGCGGCGTTGCCAGGTGAATCGGCACCGTCTCCACCGTTCCCATCCGCCACACTACGTTTTTCTCTGTGCAACCCAAACAGGGTGCGCCTATTCCGATCGGCCACACTCCGGGTAGCTCATTGAAATGGCGTGTAGAGCAAGCCGCGTGGGTGACCGGCCCCTTGCAACCCAGCTTGTAGAGACACCAGCCTTTGCGGTGTCCTTCGTCGCCGAATGCGTTCGCGTAGCGCCCCGCATCGAAGTGCGCACGGCGCGGGCAATTTTCGTGAATCACGCGCTCGTAGGCGAACGTCGGGCGATGTAGTTCGTCCATTTGCGGCAACCGGTTCATGGTCACGTATTCAAGAACCACGGCCAGCAGGTTGTAAGGATTGGGAGGGCAGCCAGGCAGATTAACAATTGGCTTACCGGAAATCACCGTATCCACACCAACCGCGCCAGTGGGATTCGGGTCGGACGACGGAATGCCACCCCAGGAAGCACAGGATCCGATGGCGATCACTGCCGCCGCTTTCGCCGCCACCTCTTTCACGACCTGCACCGCCGGACGTCCGCCCAGTTGCATGTATACGCCGTTGTCACGGGTCGGAATCGCACCTTCTACCACCAGCACGTACTTGCCTGCATTGTCGTTCATCGCCTTCCGCAGGGCAGCCTCAGCCTGTGCGCCCGATGCAGCCATCAGCGTCTCGTGATAGTCGAGTGAGATGACGTCGAGAATGAGATGGGCGGCGTCGGGAGCGGACGTTCGCAGCAGCGTCTCTGTGCACCCAGTGCAGTCCTGGAAATGCAGCCAGATCACTGAAGGGCGGCGAGCTTTTCCGATTCTTGCGGCCACTTCCGCAACGGAGCCGGCCTTGGTCAGCGCCAACCCGGCTGGTGCGGCGGCAATGATCACGGAACATAAACGCAGAAAGTCGCGGCGCGACACTCCCGCCGCTGTGAGGTGAGACTGGATAGTCTTTTCCTGCTTCACAGAGTTCGTCATCTCGGACTCCCTGCTTCAAATTGTGGGTTAGCTGAGTTCTGGCGCGCTGCGCAGGTTCAGCTCATGCGCCACACAACGAGCGTCTTGCAGCGCGATGGAATGATCGGCTAGATCGAGAGATTTGGAATATGAGGCGAATCACGCAGGAACGTGCGGTACAAACGTTTGAGATGTGAGCGGCGTCACAGGAGCATGCAGCGGAGGCGAACCTCGTCGAGCTGCGCAAAAGTGGAACTGTACTTGATGGGTTGCCGAGCTAGTCGGTATGCGCTGGATGTGCAATTGCGGGTTGGCCGTGTTTCCGGAAACTCGACAACCACAGCCGCGCACGATCCACGTAGATGTAAACGACCGGGGTCGTAAAAAGCGTTAACATCTGGCTGACAATCAGTCCACCTACGATCGTGATGCCTAATGGCCGCCGCAACTCAGAACCCGTACCTGTCCCTAACGCGAGTGGTAAGCCCCCCAGAAGCGCAGCCATCGTCGTCATCATGATGGGCCGGAACCGCAGCAGACACGCTTCGTGAATCGCATCTGCAGGTGACTTCCCGTGTGTACGCTCGGTATAAAGCGCGAAGTCAATCATCATGATGGCATTCTTTTTTACAATACCAATCAAAAGAATGATGCCGATCATTCCGATAACGTTGAGTTCGTTCTTGGAAATCAGTAGAGCGAGAAGGGCCCCTACCCCTGCGGAAGGCAGCGTGGACAAAATCGTAATGGGGTGGGCAAAACTTTCGTAGAGCATGCCCAGCACGATGTACACCGTCAGCAGTGCAGCACCAATCAGCCAAGGCATTCCTTTGAGGATATCTTGGTATGCTGCGGCAGTGCCCTGAAAACCCGCATGAATCGTTGTCGGAAAACCAATACTGCGCTCGGCGTCATCAATGGCTTTGGTCGCGTCACCCAACGCAGAACCCGGAGCGAGGTTGAACGAAATCGTCGCAGACGGATATTGCCCCTGATGGTTGACGGCGAGCGCTGTGTTCGATGGTCCGAAATGAGCCAGGGCCTCGAGAGGAACCACAGTCCCGCTTCGGGTGCGCACATAAATGCTCTTCAGGGCATCCACGCTGTTCGAAAATTCGGGTGCCACTTCCATCACCACATGATATTGATTCAACTGGCGGTACATGACAGAGACTTGCCGCTGACCGAAAGCGTCATAAAGTGCGCTATCGATGTCGGAAACGGCCACACCCAATCTGGCAGCCGTATCCCGGTCAATCACCACTCTCGATTCGAGCCCTTTGTCCTGCTGGTCCGTATTCACGTCGCGCAGCATCGGGAGCGACCGCATTTTCTGCAGTAAACGCGGCGCCCATGCATTCATCTCCTCCAGGTTTTCGCCTTGGAGTGTGTACTGATATTGCGCTTGTCCGAACCGTCCGCCAATCGTCAAGTCCTGCGCCGACTGCATAAACAGAGACGCGCCGGGTACGACTGCTGCCTTGGATCGCAATCGCCCAATCACCTGATCGGCATTGATCTTGCGTTCATTGAGAGGCTTGAGCGTCAAGAACATGCGCCCGGTGTTGTATTGCGTGTTGCCTCCCGCGAACGCCACAATTGTTGCTACCGCCGGGTCCTGGCGCACGATGTCCACAAATTGCTGCATCTTCCCGCTCATCGCCGCGAAGGAAATATCCTGCGCGGCCTGTACCGATCCACCGATGCGCCCGGTATCCTGCTGTGGGAAGAAGCCTTTCGGAACCAAGATGTACAGATAGACGCTCAGCACGGCCGTCGCAATTGTCACCATGAAGGTCAGGAACTGGTGGCGCAGTACCCAATTCAATCCCCGGCCATAACCGCCTAACATGCGGTCGAAACCCCACTCAAAAATACGATAGAAACGTCCGTGCTTCTTCTTTCCCTCGGGGCGCAGGAATTTTGCGCACATCATCGGCGTCATGGAAAGTGAAATCATCAGAGACATGCCGATGGCGACGCTGAGTACCACGGCAAATTCACGGAACAGGCGGCCGACGATTCCGCCCATCATCAGGATCGGGATAAAGACGGCGACCAGCGAAATGCTCATTGACAGAACCGTAAATCCGATCTCGCGGGCGCCACGGAATGCGGCCTGCACCGGAGTCATGCCCTGCTCGATAAAGCGTGTGATGTTTTCAAGAACGACGATCGCGTCATCCACAACAAAGCCAGTGGAGATCGCCAACGCCATCAGCGATAGATTGTCAAGGCTGTAGCCCAGAAGGTACATCGCACCAAACGTACCAATGAGAGACAGCGGCACTGCCACGCTGGGAATGATGGTGGCGCGTGGAGATCGCAAAAACGCAAACACCACCAGGATCACTAGAATGACCGAAACGATCAGCGTCAACTCGATATCGTGCACCGAAGCCCGTACTGTGATGGTCCGGTCGAGGACAATGCTCAATTGGATCGCCGGCGAGATCGCAGCCTGCAACTGTGGAATAGCGGCACGCACCCGATCCACCGTTGCAATGATGTTTGCGCCGGGCTGGCGGGAAATGATAATCAGCACGCCCGGTTTGCCATTTGCGAGTCCGATATTGTGAATGTCCTCGACGCCATCCTGCACATCGGCGACATCGGACAGACGGACAGGGGCACCATTCTTGTAGGTAATAATCCGATTGCGATACTGGTCGGCACGAGAAAGCTGGTCGTTTGTATGAATCGACCACGCATTGACGGCGTCTGCGACCTGCCCCTTGGGCGTGTTCGCATTCGACTGAGTCAGTGCAGTTCGGACGGTGTCCAGGCCGATTCCCAGCTTGTTTAGCAGCATGGGATTGACCTCGGCGCGGACCGCAGGCTTGGCACCTCCACCAACAAACGTCTGGCCAACACCGTCAATTTGCGCGATTTTCTGCGACAGGATTGAATCGGCAGCGTCGTAGATCTTCGGTAGTGGGATCGTCTCTGAGGTCAGTGCCAGAATCATGATCGGGGCGTCTGCAGGATTGGCCTTCCGATACGTCGGATTGCCGGGCAGATTTGCAGGCAACTGACTGCGAGCGGCGTTGATTGCAGCTTGCACGTCGCGCCCTGCCGCATCAATGTTCCGATTCAAATCAAACTGCAGGACGATATTCGTCGAGCCCAACTGGCTCGTAGAAGTCATCTGATTGACGCCGGCGATGCGACCAAACTGGCGCTCCAGCGGAGTGGCAACAGCGGAGGCCATGGTCTCTGGGCTCGCCCCCGGCAGACCGGCACCGACGCTAATGACAGGAAACTCCACTTGCGGCAGCGGTGCCACTGGTAAGTAGTTGAACGCGAGCACTCCAGAAAGCAGCAAAGCCGCCGCCAGCAGCGACGTTCCCACTGGGCGCTTAATAAATGGAGCGCAAATATTCATTCGTCAGTCCGCCGACGCTTCCGAAGGCTCAATCACGTTGCCGATTTGATATCGGGATAATTTGCGCGCCCACCGGTCAAACCAGAGATACACAACTGGCGTCGTGTAAAGCGTGAGCAATTGACTCACGATGAGTCCGCCAACAATCGTGATACCCAGTGGATGTCGCAACTCGGATCCTGTGCCGCGCCCCAGAGCCAAAGGCAAACCGCCGAGCAGCGCGGCCATTGTCGTCATCATGATGGGACGAAAACGAAGCAAGCATGCCTGGAAGATCGCCTCTTCCGGCTCCTTGTGCTCGACACGCTCGGCCTCCAGCGCAAAGTCAATCATCATGATGGCGTTCTTCTTCACGATGCCGATCAGCAGAATGATCCCGATCAGGGCCACCACGCCCAGATCATTTCCGGTGATAAGAAGGGCGAGGATCGCCCCCACTCCGGCAGATGGCAACGTGGAAAGAATCGTGACTGGATGAATGTAGCTCTCGTAGAGCACTCCCAGCACGATATAAACGGTGATGATCGCAGCCAGGATCAGCCAGGGTTCGGTCGAAAGTGAATTGTGGAATACCGCAGCAGTCCCCTGAAACTCCGTACTGACACTGCGTGGCAACTTGATATCTTGTTCTGCCTGCTCAATCGCCTTGGTCGCATCTCCCAATGAGACTCCGGGCGCAAGATTGAATGACAAGTTCACAACCGGAAACTGTCCCTGGTGGTTGAGAGCCAAAGGTACATTGCGCTGTTCAAGATGACTGAATGCTGACAAAGGCACCTGCGTGCCGGGAGCGGTGTTGATGGCAGAGGTGGTCGCTCCCACTGCGGCTGCAGAGCCAGCACCCGGAACCGACCCCGCGCTGGACTTCACGTAAATGTGCTGCAGATCCTCTGGCGTCATCCGGAATTGCGGATCCACTTCGAGCACGACGTGATACTGATTCAACTGCGTGAACATCGTGGAAACTTGTCGCTGACCAAACGCGTCGTAGAGGGTGTCATCGATTGCCTGTGGCAGAATGCCCAGCCGCGAAGCTGTATCGCGGTCAACCACGAGGTTCGCCTCTAATCCGTTGTTCAACTGATCGCTCGCCACATCCCGCAATTGCGGCAGAGTCCGCAATTTCTCGAGAAGCTGGTGCGACCAGGTCGCCAACTCATTCGCATCCGCGTCTTCCACGGAATACTGGAACTGTGTGCGGCTCAAATGGCTTTCCACCGTCAAATCCTGCACCGGCTGCATGTAGAGCGTGATGCCTTCCACTTTGGCAAGTTCCGGCTGCAAGTCGCGAATGATCTCGGATGCTGATTCTTTCCGCTCATCCCGCGGCTTGAGATTGATCTGGATGCGCCCGCTGTTCGGCGTAGTGTTCGTGCCATCGATACCAATGAACGACGAAAGATTCTCCACATTCGGATTCTGTAGAATCACGCGCGCCAGCGCCTGCTGTCGCTGTGCCATCGCAGTAAATGAAGTGCTCTCTGCGCCTTCTGAAATACCCATGATCACGCCTGTGTCCTGCACCGGGAAGAAACCTTTCGGCACATACACATAAAGAAGAAGAGTCGCGATCAACGTGGAAAGCGTGATCAGAAGCGTTGTGGTCTGATACTTGAGGACGAATTTCAGAGTGCGCCCGTAGAACGCAATTACGCGATTAAAGCCGTCTTCCGTGACCCGATAGAACCAAGTCTCTTCTCCCTTGCGTCTTTGCTTCAGGAGGCGGGCACACATCATCGGAGTCAGAGTCAGTGAGACAACCGCGGAAACGAGAATCGTGACTGCAAGCGTCACCGCAAATTCGCGGAACAGGCGGCCGACGATATCGCCCATGAACAGCAACGGGATCAGCACCGCAATCAGAGAAACGGTCAGCGAGACAATTGTGAAACCAATCTGTCCAGCACCTTTTAACGCCGCTTCCAGTGGAGCCTCGCCCTCCTCGATGTAACGGCTGATGTTCTCGATCATGACAATGGCGTCGTCCACCACGAATCCGGTGGAAATCGTGAGCGCCATCAGAGTCAGGTTGTTCAGGCTGTACCCGAGGAGGTACATCACACCGAACGTACCCACCAGTGACAAGGGCACCGCAATGCTGGGAATCACGGTGGCGGCAAAGCTGCGCAGGAAAAGAAAGATGACCATCACGACCAGCGCTACGGTCAGCATCAACTCAAACTGGACATCGTTGACGGAGGCACGAATGGTTTGCGTGCGGTCAATCAAAATCTGGACTTTCACCGCAGCGGGCATCGAGGCCTGTAATTGCGGCAGAACCTGCTTGACGCGGTCAGCAACCCCAATGATGTTGGCACCGGGCTGGCGCTGAATATTGAGCAGCACTGCCGGGGATGTATTCACCCACGCTGCCTGCTGAAGATTCTCGGAGCTATCCACCGCGGTGGCTACATCCGACAAACGCACTGGCGCGCCGTTCTTATAGGCAACGATGACGTTGTTGTACTGGCTACCGGAAAGCAACTGATCGTTCGCGCCGATCGTGAAAGACTGGCGCGCGCCGTCAATCACACCTTTTGCTTGATCCACGTTGGCGGCAGCCAGCGCAGCGCGAACATCCTCGAGGCTTAGCGAATAGGACGCCAGCGCCGTTGGATTTGCCTGTACGCGCACCGCCGGCTTCTGTCCTCCGCTGATCGAAACCAGGCCGACGCCTGGCAACTGCGAAATCTTCTGAGCCAGCGCTGTTTCCGCCATGTCTTCCACGCGCGACAGCGGAAGCGAATCGGAAGTCAGCGCCATCGTTAGAATAGGCGCGTCGGCTGGATTGACCTTGTTGTAGATCGGAGGGTTTGGAAGATTTTGCGGTAGGTAGGTGGACCCAGCATTGATCGCAGCCTGTACCTGCTGTTCCTCGATGTCGATGTTCTGATCGAGAGCAAACTGCAGGGTGATTAAGGAACTGCCGAACGAACTTGTCGAGGTCATCTGGTTCAGGCCGGGAACCTGTCCGAACTGGCGTTCCAGAGGCGCCGTGACCGAGGATGCCATCACATCCGGAGCCGCACCCGGATAAAAAGTCGTGACTTGAATTGTCGGATAGTCCACTTCCGGCAGCGCCGAGACCGGTAATTGCCGGTAGGCTACGATGCCGACCAGCATTACAGCCACCATTAATAAGGAGGTCGCGACCGGACGAAGAATAAAAAGGCGGGACGGACTCATGACGCTGGTCTTGGGTTGGTGGTTGGCGACGCGTTGGAGTTGCCAGAGCCGCCGTTGCCGGAACGCGGCCGCGTCTCAACCTTCGCTCCGTTCTGCAGTTTGTCCTGGCCGTCTGTAACCACTACTTCCCCGACCTGCAAGCCATTTCCAATTGCGCTTTGATTCGATTGCGCTAAAGCGACGGTCACTGGGCGCGCTTCCACCGTCTTGTCCGATTTCACGACATAGACGAAATTTCCCTGCGGACCGCGCTGCACCGCCACACTTGGAACGACAATACTGTCCTTGCGCACATCGAGAAGCAGGCGCACGTTTACGAACTGATTTGGAAACAGATTCTCGCCTTGATTGTCAAAAACTGCTTTCAGGCGATCGGTCCCCGTCGTCTGATCAATCTGGTTGTCAATGGTCAACAGTTTCCCGGTTGCCAGTTTGGTTTGATCATCCCGGCTATACAGTTCGACGGACAGGGTCCCCTGCCGCATGTGCTTCACCACTTCGGGAAGATTGTCCTGCGGCAACGTGAAGATCACGGCGATCGGGTGCATTTGTGTGATGACCAGCATTGCGTTTGTGTCATTGGCATGCACAATGTTGCCAACGTCCACCAACCGCAATCCAATCCGCCCGCTGGCCGGCGCCGTGATGTGACAATACTCAAGCTGGAGTTTGGCGTTGTCGATTGCCGCCTGGTCCGCTCGTACGGCGCCCTCCATCGTATCGGCTGTCGCTTTCTGCGTGTCCACCTGCTGTTGCGACATGGCTCCGGAAACTTGCAACAAATCCTTATAGCGCTGGTAATTCAGCTGCGCGTCACGCAGAGAAGCCTGGTCCTTAAACTGTTGGGCTTGCGCCGAAGCCAGTTGCACCTGATACGGACGCGGATCGATCAGAACGAGCAAGTCGCCCTTGTTGACGAATTGCCCCTCCTTGAAATTAACTTGAAGGAGTTGACCATCCACGCGGCTCTTGATGCTGACGGTATTGAGGGCGGTCACCGAACCCAGTCCAGTCAGGTACACCGGCATGTCTCTTTGCTCGGCAGTGGCAACACCAACGGGAACAGTGCGAGTGGTCGCGGCGAGCGCCTGCTTGTCCTTGGCGTCTCCGCTCTGACACCCAACCGCCGCGAGCAGTAGCACAACAGCACTGGCGATCTGCAGGCTGCAAAGCTTTCGAGAAATAAATAATGGCAAGTAAGTCTGGCTAGTCATTTTGTTTCAATCGCGCATCCGCGCGCAAAAATCAGCTTTCACGCTCACGATCATACTCTTCTAAGATGTCATCCCCGGGGCGCGGACGCGGTAAAGGTTTGTAAATTGCTGCTCTAGAAATGGTTGCAGTGCGTGCAAAACTTTTCTCAGGCGCCTCTACTGTTGGATCGCTTGGCGCAACTCCGGTCGCACTTGTTCGTCCCGAATCTCGGAATTGTCCCATCCGCCCCCCAGCGCCTTTACCAGAAACACCGATGTGACCATCTGCTGCCCAAGCAATTGCGTGGCTAGGCGCTCGTTGTTGAGCAGCGTGGTTTGCGCGGTAATGACATCGAGATAGGTTGTAACCCCACCCACATAGCGGCTATTCGCAATGTCCAAAGCACGGCGCGAATCTGCCACCGCAGCCTGCTGTCTCTTCGCTGCCTGATCGAGTAGCGCCAATCCTGACAAGCCGTCTTCGACCTGTTGAAAGGCTTCCAGCACGGATTCGCGATAGTTCGCGACTGACTCGCCATAGGCCGCCCGTGTTGCGGCCAGGTTCGCACGGTTTCGGCCGCCGTTCACAATGGGCTGCAGCAGGTCGCCCCCAATTGCCCAGAACAAGCTCGGAGCATTTACAATCGTCGCAATATCGCGGCTCTGCCAACCGCCGCTTCCGCCCAACGTAATGTGCGGATAGAATGCAGCCTTCGCCAAACCCACTTGCGCGTTCTCATATGCCATCCGGCGCTCGTACGAGGCGACATCCGGCCTTCGCTCCAGAATTTCCGAGGGCACTCCCACTGGAATCGCCGGAGGCGCCCCCTCGAATGGCGCTTCAGCGAGTGTGAACGAAGACGCTGCCTTCCCGGTCAGCACGGCAATTGCATGCTCGTAGCTCGCACGCTGCTGCAGGACCAGTTGAAGCTGCGCCGCCGTGGAATCGAGTAGCGCTGCCTGTTCTGAAACTTCGAGCCCGGAAGCCACTCCTCCCTCGTGCCGGTTATTAACAAGATCCAGGCCTCGTTGCTGAATTTGCACTGACTGTCTTACCACGCCGGCCTCGCGATCCAGTTCGCGCAAGTTGAAGTAATCCGCGGCAAGTTCACCACTTAGCACCAGTCGTACATTTTCCAGATCAGCCGCACTCGCCTGAAGCGAGGCATTCGCAGCTTCCAGATTCCGCCGCACACGACCGAACAAATCGACTTCGTAGCTGATCGCGAAAGGAATGTTAAAGACATTCTGCGTGACGGCATGAGTCGCCTGCGTACTGCCGGAAACCGGTCGGTTGCCAGAGAGGCGCTGGCGCTGGGCGTTGGGATCCGCGCTCAACGTCGGAAAGTATGCCGCCGATGCCACCTGGGCTAACGAGCGTGCCTGCGACAGGCGATCCTTAGCCGCAGCCAGCGACTGGTTCGCCAGCAACAAATCATGTTCCAGGCCGTCCAAAGTTGCATCGTGGTAAATGTGCCACCAATCGCCCTTCGGAATTGCATCCTTGGGATCGACCGTCTGCCACGCTCCTTCGCCCTTCCACGCATTGGGCACCTCCGCCGTCGGACGCTTGTAGGCGGTGCCCGCGGCGCACCCGCTCAGCAGTCCAGCCGATAGTAATCCGCCGGCGACCGCCAGTCGCACCGTGAAAGATCGCTTCACGACCGGCCTCCTCCTTCGCCTTTGCCCGCAATATGAACCTGTTGCCCCGCTTCCAGCGAATCGGAAGGATTGATAATGATCTGTTCGCTCGGAGTCACACCGCCAAGAACTTCAACCGTTTGCCCGAAGTCGCGCCCGATCGCGATTGACCGAAGTTGTACTTTGCGATCCTCGCCAACCACCGCCACCTGCGCACCCTCGGCGCGAAACAACATCGCGTTCACCGGAATTGTGATGCGCGGAACTGCGCTTCCCGTCGCGAAATGCACCTGCCCGAACGAACCCGGCAGCAACTTGCCGTCCTTGTTAGGCACATCCACCTCGGTGTTCATCGTGCGAGTTGCCGGATCGATCGCATCCGCAGTGCGTGCAACCGTTCCTAGGAATTTTTGCCCAGGGAACTCCTGTAGAGTCACGACCGCCTTCTGCCCTCGCTTCATGCGGGGCGCGTACGACTGGGGCACACTCACATAGACACGCAGCGTTTCCACTCGCGCGATGTTAAACAATTCCCTGCCCGCGGTTGCACCCGCGTTAATCAGTGCGCCCGGGTCCACATTGCGGCGGATCAGCACGCCAGAAAAAGGTGCATAGACATTCTTGAAGGACTCCAGTTGTTCCAACCGCCGCACATTGGCGTCGCCCGCCGCCAGGTTGGCTTGCGCTTGCTGGTAGCCGCTGGCCTGCTGATCGGCTTCCTGTTGCGAAACCGAATCGCTCTTGCGCAGATTCGCCCAGCGATCGGCGGAAATTTTCGCCAACCCAAGCGCCGCTTTGATCTGTTCGCGGCTGGCACGTGCCTGCGAAAGCTCCTGATCGACCTCCGGAGTATCGATCGTCGCAAGTAACTCGCCCTTCGTCACAGGGCTGCCGATGTCTTTGTACCAGCGCAGCAGATAACCACTGGTCCTAGCGAAAATCGGGGACTCCTCGTATGCCTGCAAATTCCCGGGCAACACCAGTTCATCGTCGCCGGGTTCGGTCTTCGGCTGCACGACGGCGACGGTGGGGATCGCAGCCGCGTCCGTCTCTTTCGCGAGCGCGTTCGCC